>Ga0209676_1000068_pt1 | contig 314068 bp, 272 predicted proteins | sample AraplaCvi_mLB_r2_FD_184282 | JGI IMG/M metagenome (GOLD analysis project Ga0209676, IMG submission 184282) | Arabidopsis root microbial communities from North Carolina, USA - plate scrape MF_Cvi_mLB_r2 (SPAdes) (version 2) | ecosystem: Host-associated > Plants > Roots > Endosphere | place... | reverse complement strand
CGGGGCAGTCAACCTTGGTTGTCACGGTAGGGTAGCGCCGGGCCACGCCCGGCGGAGGGCAACTGCGCCGCTGCGCTCGCCGGGCATGGCCCGGCGCTACCGGGGCAGTCAACCTTGGTTGTCACGTTAGGGTAGCGCCGGGCCGCGCCGGGCGGAGGCAACCGCGCCGCTGCGCTCGCCGGGCATGGCCCGGCGCTACCGGGGCAGTCAACCTTGGTTGTCACGGTAGGGTAGCGCCGGGCCGCGCCCGGCGGAGGCAACCGCGCCGCTGCGCTCGCCGGGCATGGCCCGGCGCTACCGGGGCAGTCAAGCTTGGTTGTTACGTTAGGGTAGCGCCGGGCCGCGCCCGGCGGAGGCAACCGCGCCGCTGCGCTCGCCGGGCATGGCCCGGCGCTACCCGGGCGGTGTCGCCCGCGCGACACTGCGTCGCATCCACCCCCTCCCACGGGGCGTGAAAAAGGGGTAAAATGTCGCGCTTCCCCACATCTCGGGTATGCCGATGCTGCGCATCCAGGCTGAAGCACTCACTTACGACGACGTCTCGCTCGTCCCCGCCCACTCGACCATCCTGCCCAAGGACGTCAACCTCGAAACGCGGTTGACCCGAGACCTGAAGCTCAAGCTTCCGATCCTGTCCGCAGCTATGGATACCGTCACCGAAGCCCGCCTGGCCATCGCCATGGCCCAGCTCGGCGGCATGGGCATCATCCACAAGAATCTCAGCCTGGAACAGCAGGCCGCGGAAGTGGCCAAGGTCAAGAAATTCGAGGCCGGCGTCATCCGCGACCCGATCACCGTCGGCCCGGAAACCACCATCCGCGACGTGCTGGCCCTGACCCAGGCGCACAACATCTCCGGCGTGCCGGTGGTGGGCAGCGACGGCCTGCTGGCCGGTATCGTCACTCACCGCGACATGCGCTTCGAGACCGAGCTGGACGATCCGGTCCGCCACATCATGACCAAGAAGGATCGCCTGATCACGGTCAAGGAAGGCGCCGCCAGCGAAGAAGTGCTGCAGCTGCTGCACCGCAACCGCATCGAAAAGGTGCTGGTGGTCAACGATGATTTCGCCCTGCGTGGCCTGATCACCGTCAAGGACATCCAGAAGAACACCGACTTCCCCAACGCCGCCAAGGATCTGTCCACCCGCCTGCTGGTCGGCGCCGCCGTCGGCGTGGGTGGCGATACCGACCGCCGAGTGGAAGCGCTGGTTGCCGCCGGCGTGGACGTGATCGTGGTCGATACCGCGCACGGCCACTCGCAGGGCGTGCTGGACCGCGTCAGTTGGGTGAAGAAGAACTTCCCGAACGTGCAGGTCATCGGTGGCAACATCTGCACCGGCGAAGCCGCACTGGCACTGCTGGACAGCGGCGCAGACGCCGTGAAGGTCGGCATCGGTCCGGGCTCGATCTGCACCACCCGCGTCGTCGCCGGCGTCGGCGTGCCGCAGGTCACCGCCATCGATCTGGTGGCCGAAGCCCTGCAGGACCGCATCCCGCTCATCGCCGACGGTGGCATCCGCTTCTCCGGTGATATCGGCAAGGCGCTGGCTGCCGGTGCCTCGACCATCATGGTCGGCGGCCTGCTGGCCGGTACCGAGGAATCGCCGGGCGAGACCGAGCTGTACCAGGGCCGTTCGTACAAGAGCTACCGCGGCATGGGTTCGCTGGCCGCGATGGAAAAGGGCTCCAAGGACCGCTACTTCCAGGACGCCGCCACCGCCGACAAGCTGGTGCCGGAAGGCATCGAAGGCCGCGTGCCGTACCGCGGCCCGGTGGGCGGCATCATCCACCAGCTGATGGGCGGCCTGCGCGCCACCATGGGCTACGTGGGGTGCGCCACCATCGAGGACATGCGCACCAAGCCCAAGTTCGTCAAGATCAGCGGCGCCGGCCAGCGTGAGAGCCACGTCCACGACGTGACGATCACCAAGGAACCGCCGAACTACCGCGCCTGACGCGGGCCGGAGAAAGAGGAACGAGGAAGCTGATTCCCGTTCCTCTTTTTCCATCTGCCGCAGCAAATTATTTGAAGTTTCGTTTTCCCTACTGCATTGCCAGGGCGCCATGACCAATATCCATAACGACAAGATCCTGATCCTCGATTTCGGCGCGCAGTACACGCAGCTGATCGCCCGCCGCATCCGCGAGCTGGGCGTCTACTGCGAGATCTGGGCCTGGGACCACAACCCGGCCGAGATCGCGGCGTTTGGCGCCAAGGGCATCATCCTGTCCGGTGGCCCGGAATCTACTACGCTGCCGGGCGCCCCGGCCGCGCCGCAGGAAGTGTTCGACAGCGGCCTGCCGATCTTCGGCATCTGCTACGGCATGCAGACCCTGGCGGCCCAGCTGGGCGGTGCCACCGAAGCGGCGGACCAGCGCGAATTCGGCCATGCCGAAGTGAACGTGATCAACCCCGATGCACTGTTCAAGGGCCTGAGCGACCACGGCGGCGAGTCGAAGCTGAATGTCTGGATGAGCCACGGCGACCACGTCTCCGTCGCGCCGCCGGGCTTCACCATCACCGCCACCACCGACCGCATTCCGGTGGCCGCCATGGCCAACGAAGAAAAGCGCTGGTACGGCGTGCAGTTCCACCCGGAAGTGACCCACACCCTGCAGGGCCAGGCGCTGCTGCGCCGCTTCGTGGTGGACGTGTGCGGCTGCCAGACCCTGTGGACCGCCGCCAACATCATCGACGACCAGATCGCCCGCGTGCGCGAACAGGTGGGCGATGATGAAGTGATCCTGGGCCTGTCTGGCGGCGTGGATTCGTCTGTCGTGGCTGCGCTGCTGCACAAGGCCATCGGCGAGAAGCTGACCTGCGTGTTCGTGGATACCGGCCTGCTGCGCTGGCAGGAAGGCGACCAAGTGATGGCGATGTTTGCCGAGCACATGGGCGTAAAGGTGGTGCGCGTGAATGCCGCCGACCGTTACTTTGCCGCGCTGGAAGGCGTGAGCGACCCGGAAGCCAAGCGCAAGATCATCGGCAACCTGTTTGTTGAGATCTTCGACGAAGAGTCGAACAAGCTGAAGAACGCCAAGTGGCTGGCGCAGGGCACCATCTACCCGGACGTGATCGAGTCGGCCGGCAGCAAGACCGGTAAGGCGCACGTGATCAAGAGCCACCACAACGTGGGCGGCCTGCCGGAGCACATGAAGCTGGGCCTGGTGGAGCCGCTGCGCGAGCTGTTCAAGGACGAAGTGCGCCGCCTGGGCGTCGAGCTGGGCCTGCCGCGCACCATGGTCTACCGCCATCCGTTCCCGGGCCCGGGCCTGGGTGTGCGTATCTTGGGCGAAGTGAAGCGCGAATACGCCGAGCTCCTGGCCAAGGCCGATGCCATCTTCATTGATGAGCTGCGCAAGGCGGACCTGTACGACAAGACCAGTCAGGCGTTTGCTGTGTTCCTGCCGGTGAAGTCGGTGGGCGTGGTGGGCGATGCGCGCGCTTATGAGTGGGTGATTGCGCTAAGGGCCGTGGAGACGATTGATTTCATGACGGCGCATTGGGCGCATCTGCCGTATGAGTTCCTGGGTACGGTGAGCAACCGGATCATCAATGAGTTGCGAGGGGTGTCGCGAGTTGTCTATGACATCTCGGGGAAGCCGCCGGCTACTATTGAGTGGGAGTGAGTTGAAAGAACAGGGGCGCCGAGAGGCGCCCTTGTTGTTTCTGAGATGCTAATGGCTGATTGCCGTTGATCCTGCACGGTCAGCCGTGCCTGCTATCTGACCCTGATGGATCTGGAGGCGCGACGGCGCAAGTGCGACTTGCGATTGACGTTCAATGCTCTGCGTTGAACGGCGGGAGTGGGTGCCCCTTGGCGGTTGATGTCGCACGATTTTCCGCCGTGGGAAGTGGTGTCTAAGCCGGTGCAGCGTTGGTTGCAGGCTGGCTGTTTTGAGCGATGATCAATAATCTGCGCTCGATGTTGCGTGCCGCCCAGGGAAAGCAGGGTCAACCAAGTGGTCATCCTGAATGGGCGCACTCTGCAGTCGACGTCCGAGAGCGGCCCGCGCGCCTGCTACGATGGCTACAGTGCAAGAAGGGAAGCAAAGTTCACATGGCCATGGACACTCTCCGCCACCTGTTGGCCGTGCAGGGGACGCCGGCAAATGAACAGGAACGGGCTTAGCTGGACGCTCTGGCGAGGGAAATTCAGCCCGTTACGGGCCAGGCCGTGAGGTTGGCCTTTGTCGATCAGGGGTAGACGGGGAGGGACCCTGCTGCCGCTGCCTTTGAAGAGGGTATCGAGCTGGATGTGGTGAAGCTGCTAGGGGCGAGCAAAGGTTTTGTGCAGCCACCGCGCCGCTTGGTGGTGGAGCGCAGTTCCGGTTGGCTCAACCGCTTCAGGCGCCTGACCCAGGACTACGAACGCTTGCCTGAAACGCTGTGCGGGCTCCACTTCGTAGTATTCAGCATGCTGATGCTGGAAAATTCCGCCACCCTGCTCCAGAGTTCATAACGCGCTCTAGTCGAAAAGAATGTTGACCTATCATGCTTGAGGAGAGGGGCTTGGCTAGCAATGACCTAACAGCAGTTGTAGGAAAAAATGCGCCGATGAAGGACCAATTAGCTCTCGCTGGCGCAATGACTGCGCTTCTGAAGGACCACGCGGGCCTCGGCATCCGCTTGAAAGAGGTCCCGTTCGACTGGACCTCTGGCGTGCACCGGCTCACCGGTAGCTTCCACTACATCACCTTCGCTGATGGCGTCCCGACGGTTCAGGAATTCGTCGAGTACCTTTACGACTGCCTGATCCCGTACTGCCTGCCAAAAAGCAAAGTCCGGGATGCGCTGCAGGGGATCGATCCCGCTCTCGATTATCACCGCATCGTCAGACTTGGGGACGATGCGAAGAGCCTATTTATCAAGGCGAAGAATCAACTCGAGTCCGGCGGAGAGCCGGGAGAACTAATCCTCTATGCTTTGCTGGAGTGGGTGCTGAAGGCGCCGCGCTTAGTCTCGAAGATGTACCTGAAGACCAATAACAACATGCCCGTGCATGGCACGGATGGTATTCATCTTGGCTATGATGAAGCCAAGGACCTTCTGACTATCTATTTTGGGGAGTCTAAAATATATCAGAGTTTCTCGTCGGCGGCTGACGCAGCGTTTACCTCCATGGCGGAACTCCTGGCGAATTCCGGTCAGATCTCTCGTGAGATTGAGATCCTGAACAACCTGTCCGACCTCAATAGCTTGGAACCAGCCTTTCGGGCGAAGATCGCGGACTATATCAACCCGTACTCAACCTCGAAGCTAATGCTGCAAAAGCGTATTGTTCACGCATGCCTGCTTGGCTTTGAGTATTCCGCTTACAACCGCATACTTGCGCTTGAACCCGAGAAGGTCGCCTCGGCATTCGAGGAGAAGTATAAGAAGAGGATCGGTAGCGCCTGCCGCGTGATCGAACGCCACTACGGTAAGCGCCTGCCGGTCACAACCAATTTGCATCTCTTCCTTCTACCGTTCCCGTCTCTAAAGCTCTTCAGGTCTGCCTTCTACAAGAAGCTCGGAGTGACAGCATGAGTTTCGTGCACGGGCTTTGCGAAAAGATCAGCGGCGATCCCCACTTCGCGGCTGACTATGAGGCCATGCTGCGTCAGTCGATTTTGAGCGGCGCGGGCTTCGCTGATGGCCCTGCGCTTGAAGAAGAAGTCCTGCGGCGGCTCCTTCAGAGCGCCACGATATTCGCGCAATCTGAAGAAGCGGAATGGCGGCAGCTGGCATACCGCATTAGTGTCGGGTCGCTAGCCTATAGCAAAACTCTCGCCGGGATCAGCGGTGCGTCCAGGCTTATCTTGGCGCGACTTGGAAATTACCCCGCGATCAAATTCGCGTTAAGGGGGAGGCGGAGCCACGAACGCTTACTGAAGGGGTATTTTACGAGATCGTCGGCCGTCAGCTGGACAATACCGTACGCATTGGCGAGCGCAGCGCTATCCTCACCGATATGCAGCGGACTGTCTGGGAGGCCTTAGCTGCAGGCTCATCGCTTGCGCTTTCCGCGCCCACCTCGGCGGGCAAGTCGTTCGTCTTTCTGGCGTATATCGAACAGCTCAAGCGAACGCGTCCGAACGCCAACCTGGTCTATCTGGTGCCGAGCCGCGCCCTCATCAGCCAAGTTGCCGCCGATTTGCGCGCAGCCCTCGACAAAGGGTTCGGGGTCACGACGGTGCCAATACCGGCTGCGTCGACTGTATTGGTTTCGCCGATCTATGTGCTCACGCCGGAACGGCTCCAAGTGCTGTTTCATACTGCTCCTGAACTTAGATTCGACGTGGCGATCGTCGATGAGGCGCATCTTATCGGCGAAGGGGCTCGGGGAGTGGTCCTGCATTCGGTCTTGCAAGACCTGCAACGGCGTCACCCCGACATGCAGTTCCTGTTCTCGTCCCCGCAAGTTCGAGAACCGGCTGTCTTCGGCGCGGTGGTTGGCCGCGACAGCGTCAAAGTGGTCAAGACCAAAGATTCTCCCGTAGCCCAGAACATCATCCTGCTGAACCGCAGAGCGGGCGAAGATAAGAAGATTGATATGCTGCTGTGGCGGGACGGTGAGAAGACCCCGCTTGCGGAGATCGATGCTGCGATCCCGATCTACAATTCTCATGACGGCCTCGTATATCTGAGTTGGGCTCTTGGCCACGCCTCTCAAAGCCTCGTCTACGCCGCCGGTCCTGCGGCATGTGAGGATGTCGCGTTCAAGATCAAAGAGCTGTCGCAAGATCCAGCGATTGCTGAAGTGGTGACCTCCTCCGGACCCAGTGAGCTATCGGTACAGGTTCGCAAGGACCTGACTGCCTTTGCAAAAGAGGCCGTCCATCCGAGCTACGTGCTTGCTGAAACCGTAGAGGGCGGGGTTGGCTTCCACTACGGCCGCATTCCTCCGCTGCTGAGGAACGCTGTTGAGAGCGCATTTGCTGACGGACATCTCGATTATATTGTGTGCACAAGCACGCTGCTGCAAGGCGTTAATCTGCCCGCGCGCAACGTGTTCATGCAAAATCCCCATAAGGGAGAGGAGAACCCGATTGACCCCGTCGATTTCTGGAACCTCGCGGGACGTGCTGGTCGCCTCGGCAAGGACTTTCAGGGGAACGTTTTTCTCGTCGATTACGATGAATGGGAATCAAGTCCGCTCTCCGGGCCAAAGGATGAGCCTATCAAGCCGTCGCTTGAGATTACCCTGACCGACACATCGGTCGAGCTGCTTGAGTATATATCGGCGACTGACCGTCCATCGGGCGAAACTCCGAATCTGGAAGCTGCCTTCTCAAAGCTGTTGCGAGACTATCGGCAAGGTCAGCTTGACGACACTTTTGACCGAATGGGATTGTCGACTCAGACACGAGTTGGCATCACTACCGCCTTGGCGATCGCTGACAATCAGATCAGTTTGAATGTGGAAACGCTGGCTGCCAGCCCGCAAATTTCAGGATACCGGCAGCAAGAACTGTACGACTATATGATCGCGAAGATCGAGGAAAAGGGTCCAGACTATCTGATCCCGCTCCATCCGAGCGCGGGGTGGAAGGAAACGCTTGACAGGTTGCGACCTGTTTTTGCCCGGGTACACAAATATCTTGAGCTGAAGAGTGGCCAGCATCATCGGTACTGGGCTCCTCTCGCTCTTCGCTGGATGCGTGGTGAGCCGCTACCGATGATCATCGACGATGCGATCAATTATCATAAGCGCCAGGGGAAGAACCGCTCCAACCGGACGGTCATTCGAGAGGTGCTGACGGATGTGGAAAGCAGCCTCCGGTTCAAATACGTGAACATGCTGGGCTGTTACGGAGCTGTGCTCAAAGAGGCCCTGACCGCAACCGGACACGGTCGCTACGCCGCAAAGATACCGGCACTGACTTTATATCTGGAGCTTGGGGCAGCATCGCAAACGATGATCCAGCTTATCAGCCTCGGCCTCTCTCGCCACACGGCGCACGTCCTGTCCAGCCTGACAATCAACAGGGACATGGATCTAGAGTCCGCGCGACACTTCCTTTCCCGACTGAAGCCCGAGACAGCAGGGCTATCACCATACGTGGCTGGGGAGCTTAGACGAGTGCTTGAAAGCGTCTGAGCGCGCACGCGGCCGAAGCTTCCTTTTCATCCCATGAAAGGAAATGTCTAACGGCCCGAAGATCGGATTTTGGTGTCAATCGTTGTATGGGTCGCTGATATTAATGCAAGCTATTTATGAAGTTAAATATAATGTGGCTGTCAACAATCGATTGGGGATGAGTTGAAAGAGCGAGGGCGCCGAGAGGCGCCCTTGTTGCTTGTGATGGCAAAAACTCAGTGCAGCCTGTAATTCCGCAGCATTCGATAGCGGGCTAAAAAAGAAGAATCGGCCAATTATGAGAATGCTACTCGACTTTGACTCCGTCCAGGCGGCACGATGGTTGAGCTATGGCATATGTGCTGCTCGAGCTTTTCCAGCGTATTCGGCGTATTACGGCGCTGCAGATAGTCCGGCGCAGCCACCAGCAGCAGTGCCGTATCCTCCAGCTTCCGCCCCACCAGCCACCTATCAGGCAGCGGCCCCAAGCGGATGGCCAAGTCGAAGCCCTCCGCCACCAGATCCACATTGCGGTCGGTGATGTTCAGTTCAACCTGTACCTGCGGGTGCTGCTCCGCAAAGCACGCCAGCACGGGCGGTAGCCGGTAATGGCTATAGGTGGTCGGCACGCTCAGACGCACGCGGCCGGCCAGCGCGCCGTCCTGACCCTGCACGTCCCGCTCGGCGTCGTCCAGCAAACCGAAGGCAGTGCGCACCTGTTCCAGATAGAGCCGCCCGGCGTCGGTCAGGCCCACCCGGCGCGTGGTCCGCTGCAGTAGCTGCCGGCCCAGCCGCGCTTCCAGGCGGGTGACCGCGCGGCTCAGCACCGAGGGCGTGGTGGACAGCGCCACCGCGCCGGCCGTGAACGAGCCGTGCTCGACCACCGCCAGGAACACCTCCACATCGCCTAGGTAGTCGAATCTGCGGCTCATTTGGCTCTCCGGGGAACAGATGTTTTGCGGTGAGGTCAATTTATCGCCGCCGGGGCGATGAATAAAGTGGCCGCCATTCCCCGAACAGGAGTTCCCCATGAACTTGAAGACCCGGCTGGCCGCAGCGCTGGCCCTGACCCTGGCCGCCAGCGGCGCGCATGCCGCGAACGTACTGGTGGTGCTGTCCGACGAAAACCACCTGGACCTGAAGGACGGCAAGGTGCTGTCCACCGGCTTCTATCTCAACGAGTTGATGCAGCCGGTCAAGCTGCTGCTGGACGCGGGCCACGTGGTGACCTTTGCCACGCCGCAGGGGCGGGCGCCGACGGTGGATGCGTCCTCGGGGACGCCGGCGTACTTCGGCAACGATGCCGCGCAGCTGACGCTGCACAAGGAATTGCTGGAGAAGCTGGCGCTGACCTCGCCGACGGCTTCGCCGGTGGTCAGCCTGGCGCGCGTCGAGCAGCAGGGCTACGCGCGTTTCGATGCGGTCTACATTCCCGGTGGCCACGCGCCGATGCAGGACCTGCTGAAGAGCCCGGCGCTGGGCCGGCTGCTGGCCGACTTCCACCAGCGCAACAAGACCACCGCGCTGGTCTGCCACGGACCGATCGCGCTGCTGTCCACGTTGCCGGATGCGGCGGGTTTCGTGGCAAGGCTGGAAGCGGGTGCGACGCCGGCCACGCCGTAGTGGATCTACAGCGGTTACCAGATGACGGTGATAAGTAACCAGGAATAAGAGCAGGCCAAGCCGCTGCTGGGCGGTGGTGAGATGAAGTTCTACCCGCAGACCGCGCTGCAGCAGGCGGGGGCCAAGTTCAGCAGTAATGCTGCGCCGTGGACCGGGCATGTGGTGGTGGACCGCGAGCTGATTACCGGGCAGAACCCGGCTTCGGCGTTGGAAGTGGGGCAGCGGTTGGTGGAGCGGTTGAAGTAAGGCGGCTTTTCCATCGCATGTGGCGCCGTGGCACCATGGCGAACCGGCTTCGTCCTTGGCACGAGGCCGGCGCGCGTGGCGCGGATCAATCGCACCACGCAACCGGGTGGTCGCCAATGCTGAATGTTGATCCAGGAGTTCTGTGTGCCGAGCACACTGGCAGTTGTTGTGAAAACCGTGGCCGCCGCTGCCCTTGCGGTCCTCCCGTTGGTGACCATCGGGTTCATCCATCGGCGTGCGTCACTGAAAGCCCGTTCTGCGATGGGATCAGGGCTGCGCCTGAATCCCCCTCGCCGCATCTCCGGTACCTCCATGACCTTGGTGATGGTGGATGGGAAAGAGGAGCGTGAGCACTACTTCTTCGATACAGAAGCTTTCTACCTGCGGCGGGGGCCCACGCCCACGGCGGTTCCGCTTTCGCAGATCACCTCAGTCACACGAACGTCCGACAGGATCTACGGGCGCTATGTCTGGCAGGTGTGCTTCAGCAAAGCAGCGGGCCGAAAGTGCGTGACGTTCACCAACAACTTGACGCTGTTCAACCGCGACTTCCTGCTCTTCCTGGAGGCAGTGCGGAAGGCCAATCCGCTCGCGACCGTTGATCGGGCGGGCTTGCGGTTCTAGCTGCGGGCCGACGCGGGCGAGCAGCCACGCGTGGCGTGGATCTACACTTGGGCCTCTGTCCTAAGGAAGCTCGCCCATGTTCAGTGGAAAGGTCGCGGTAGTCACCGGCTCCACCAGCGGTATCGGTCTTGGCATTGCCACGGCCCTGGCGAGGCAAGGCGCCGACATCATGCTGAATGGCTTCGGCGATGCGCAGGACATCGAGCGCATCCGCTCCAGCCTGGAAGGCGAGTTCGGCGTGCGGGTGACGCATGATGGCGCCGACCTTTCCCGTGGCGACGCGGTACGCGAAATGATCGACCGCACGGTTGCCACCATGGGCCGCATCGACATTCTGGTGAACAACGCGGGCATCCAGCACACGGCTTCAATCGAGGAATTTCCGGTCGAGAAGTGGGATGCCATCCTGGCGCTGAATCTCTCTGCGGTGTTCCATGCAACAGCAGCAGCCTTGCCGCACATGAAGCAGCAGGGATGGGGCCGCATCATCAACATCGCGTCGGCGCACGGCTTGGTGGGTTCTGTGAACAAGTCCGCCTATGTGGCGGCCAAGCATGGCGTGGTCGGGTTTACCAAGGTGACCGGGTTGGAGAACGCGGGCACGGGCATCACGGCCAACGCCATCTGCCCGGGGTGGGTGCGGACTCCGCTCGTTGAGAAGCAGATCACTGCGCTGGCGGAGCGGGAGGGTACCGACCAGGAATCGGCAGCCCGTGAACTGCTGGCCGAGAAGCAGCCTTCGCTGCAGTTCGTGACGCCGGAGCAGCTTGGGCAGATGGTGGTGTTTCTGGCTTCGGACGCCGCGGCTCAGATGACGGGCACGGCGCTTCCTATGGATGGTGGTTGGACCGCGCGCTAGACGCGGCTGCACGGGATGTTTGGTTTTCCGCCGGGCATGGCCCGGCGCTACCGGGGCGGGTGCGCGGTGGTAGCGCGGGGCCGTGCCCCGCGAGCGCGCGGCGCGGCGGTTTTGATTTTCCGCCGGGCATGGCCCGGCGCTACCGGTGCAGGGTGGTGGTAGCGCGGGGCCACGCCCCGCGATCGCGCAGCGCGGCGAGGCCGTGTTTTCCGCCGGGCATGGCCCGGTGCGACCGGTGCAGGGTGGTGGTAGCGCGGGGCCGTGCCCCCGCGAGCGCGCAGCGCGGCGCGTTCGAGTTTCCCGCCGGGCATGGCCCGGCGCTACCGGTGCAGGGTGGTGGTAGCGCGGGGCCATGCCCCGCGAGCGCGCAGCGCGGCGGTTTTGATTTTCCGCCGGGCTTGGCCCGGCGCTACCGGTGCAGGGTGTTGGTAGCGCGGGGCCATGCCCCGCGAGCGCGCAGCGCGGCGCGTTTGGTTTCCCGCCGGGCATGGCCCGGCGCTACCGGCGCAGGGTGCTGGTAGCGCGGGGCAATGCCCCGTGAGCGCGCAGCGCGGCGCGTTAGGGTTATCCGCCGGGCATGGCCCGGCGCTACTGTGCAGGGTGGTGGTAGCGCGGGGCCATGCCCCGCGAGCGCGCAGCGCGGCGCGTTTAGGTCTCCCGCCGGGCGTGGCCCGGCGCTACCGTGCGGTTGCCGCATCGTCAGGCAGGCCTGACCTCCCTGCAAACCAGTTCCGCCAGTTCCCGGCAGGCAAAGAACAACCCCTCAACCACGCCCTCGTCCAGGTGTCGGCTGGGCGTGGCCACCGATTCACACCGGCGTGCCGCATGCAGCATCTCCACCCCCGTCAGAATCGCCACGGCGGCACGATCAATCCGGGCCAGCGACTGCCTTCGCCCTTCGGAAAGGTTTTCTTCCGGCCACAACATTCCATCAGAGCCTTCGCCATCGCGGATGCGCTTGAGGCAGCCCTGGAAGGTGCTGAGGTCAGAGGACGGGTTGTTGTCGTCGTTGATGGGGTCATCGACGGAGAAAGGCGGGTTCTTGGGTGTGGTCATGGCGTCGGCTTCCGTGGCTGTACTTAACAGCGCCACCGCGCGGAAGCGGGTGGCGGACGGTGCGTGGCTGCAAACCGGGGTAACTAGGCATAGCCGGTGGGTTCAAGAACCCCCACGCACCGCCCGCCATACAGGCCGACGGATTGCCCGCCGGTACCGGTTTCCGGGCGGTACCGGCGGGCAAGCGCAAACTACCTAACTACCTCGGGTTTGCAGACCCGGCCACTCGTTGTCAGTGGCACGCCATGGTGTTTACGCCTGCTCGTTCGATGCAATGAGAAAAATCCGAAGATTTTGCGGACATCGGAAAGGCAGGCGCGAGTGTCGCATGCTTCATCCCCGACGCACGCGACAGTGAATGACGCCATCGGGCTTTAGTTAGGCCGTTCGCGATACGGGATGACGCAAGTTACGCGGCAAGCGCAGGCGCTTGTGACGCTTCCCGCTTACCAGTTCTTGTATGAATCGGCCTTGCCGAACGCGTCGATGGCGTGAGGTGTGCCTTGAAGCGACCTGAGCGGCGCTGTTGGCGAGACGGATGCGACAGATGATGGGCAGGCATTGCGCTTGGCCGCTGCGCTCGCCGGACATGGTCCGGCGCTACCGGGCCGCTGCGCTCGCCGGGCATGGCCCGGCGCTACCTTGCGTGGCCCGGCGTTATCTCGCCTGGTCGTACTTGGCCTGGGCGCGTTCCATCTCCGGCCCGTAGTGCAAGGCCCAGTCGTACAGCGCGGTGAACGGCTGCTGCAGCGAACGCCCCAATGCGGTGATGGTGTATTCCACGCCCACCGGCGTGGTGGGCAGCACATGCCGTTGAATCAAGCCGTTGCGCTCCAGCCGCTTCAACGCATCGGCCAGGGCTTTGTGGGTGATGCCATCCAGCCGGCGCATGATCTCGTTGAATCGTGACGGGCGCGAGCAAAGCACGGTGAGGATCAGGATCGACCACTTGCTGGCGATCTGTTCCAGGATCGGCCGCGAACGGTGCACGTCGATCAGCGCGTCTTCGGCAACGCAGTCGGTACGGGTATGCGGGCGGGCAGGGCGGGCCATCGATTTACTCCACGATATCTACGCTAGCTTAAGTGCGTATTTTGCCGTAAGTATAAGCTGTATATCATCTGCCGCACTTACCCAAGCGAGGTCGTGATGAGCAGATTGCAGGACAAGGTGGCCCTGGTTACCGGTGGCGGCTCTGGCATTGGAGGCGCGATCGCGCAGCGCTTCGCCGCCGAGGGGGCAACGGTGTACGCCACCAGCCGCTCGGCCGGGGAAGCCGCGCCGCAGCCTTCGGCGGAAACGGGAACCGGGCGCATCCACCCGCTGCGCGCTGATGCGGGTACGTCGGCCGGGCTTGCACAGGTGTTCGATCGCATCCGTGCGGAGGCAGGCCGCATCGATGTGCTGGTCATCAACGCCGGTATTTCCGAGTTCGCGATGCTGGGCGACGTCAGCGAGGACCTGTTCGACCGCACCTTCGCGCTGAACGTGCGCGCGGCACTGTTTGCCGCGCAGGGTGCGCTTGATCTGATGCCGGCCGGTGGCAGCATCGTGTTGATCGGCTCCATTGCCGGGGCCATCGGAACGAAGGGCTACGGCGTGTATGGCGCAAGCAAAGCGGCACTGCGCGCGTTTGCGCGCACCTGGGCCAATGAGCTGGCGCCGAAGGGCATCCGCGTGAATGTCGTCAGCCCCGGGCCGGTGGACACCGCGATGTTCGATGCGGTGAGCGATGAGGTGCGCAAGGCGATCACCGCTCTGGTGCCGATGGGTCGGTTGGGCAGGGCCGAGGAAGTGGCCGCAGCCGCGCTGTTCCTGGCCAGCAGCGAGAGCAGCTTCACCACCGGCGCGGAGCTGGCAGTGGATGGTGGGATGGCGCAGGTATAAGCCCGCGCGATGCCTGGCTGGGCTAGGGGCCGTAGAGTTTGTCCGGGTCTATCCCAGCCAGGGCCAGCACGCGGTCGCGGCGCACCTGCTGCACCCACGCGGCAAACAACTGGGCGTTGGTGAACGCGCCGGTGGTACTGCACGCGGGGCAAGTCAGCTCGATACCCGATTCAACCTGTCGAAGGCCCCCTGGCTCGGAATAGCGCGCCTCATCTGCGCAGTGCAGGCATTTGCAATGCAGGGCGTCTACGCGATCAATCGTTCCATTGAGTCGCAGCAAGGGACGGATCCTGAGGATCCGGAACGCGGAAGGGGACGTCATGTGTCGTGCCGGTGAGGGGCTAGACACGGGGGCGAAGAATTCGCACCGCAGAGGAGCCAGATGTGATCACCATACAGCATGAATCGTTAAGCATGCTCACTCCACCTTCTCATGGCGGCCAATGGTGGGGAAACGAGGCTGCGCCTTCCGCTGAACCGGTGTGCGGCAGGGTGCCGTGGAAATGTCGCTGAGCTGGCGGCCATTCCACTGCCGGCATCACGCATGCGTGGACCTCATCGGACTGCTCCGATCGCGTGAGGCGTTTCTCCACGTGTGCGCGGCCATGGCGTGGTACCTGTGGGCCGGGCCGAACCGTTGTGGCCCTCAATGCGGTCGTGCATGTGCAGGCCTTCCCGTCTGTGCCGGGGCCGTTCCTGTTGACCTCAGCACTGAGGGTGGCGTTGCCGCCGGCTCTGCTGCTGTAACAGTCATTGAAGCCGCATCCAGAACAGACCGTTTGTTAAACAACTGATTAAAGTTGCGGCGAGGCCCGCCGTTACTGCGTCTGTCCACCAAGCCGGGGACGCTGCAGGCGATTGGCACGTGAACTATTTCCGAAATCTCAAGGTCGGTGCCAAGCTTTCGCTTGGCTTCGGCGTCCTACTGGTCCTGATCCTGTGCTCCTCGGGGATGGCGATCTACCAGTCCACGCAGATTGGACGACAGATGTCGGTCATGCAGAGCAACGGGCAGAAAATGTCGTTGCTTTATGCATTGCGGTTGGCCAATAGCACCAACCAGCTCAATATCCGCGACCTGCTGTTGACCAGCGGAGACGAGTTTGCCGCTGCCAGGTCGAATATCGATACGGCGCGCAAGATCTATCAGTCCAAGTGGGCTGAGCTGGATGCCATTCCACACAATGAGGAAGGTACGCAGGCCAAGCAGGCGATCAAGGCGACCCAGGATGCCGCGCGTGCGGTGAACGATCAGGTGATCACGTTGGCGGCTGCCGGTGATCGTGCCGCCGCTGCTACCCTCCTGTACGGCGAAGGCGAGCCCTTGCTGGTCGCCCGTGCCAAGGCGATTGCTGATGCGGTAGCGCTGCAGGAGCGTCGTAATGCTGAAAGTTCGGCGCAGGTGCAGGCGGCGGTGACCCATTCGCGGCGTGCGTTGACGATCTTCATGCTGGTTGCTCTGGTATCGGGGGCGCTGCTGGCCTGGCTGATCACGCGCAGCCTGGTGACGCCCATCCGCAAGGCCATGGCCGTTGCAAGCGCCATTTCGGGAGGGCGCTTTGATGAGCCGATCGGGCCGACGGGCCGCGATGAAACCGGTGCGTTGCTCAGGAGCATGGATGACATGGCATCGCGCCTGCGCAGCTATGCCGCTGCTCAGCAGGATATGGCGCGGCGCCATGACCAGGGCGATCTGGACCACCGCATCGATGTTTCGCAGATGCCGGGCGACTTCGGCCGGATGGCAGCCGGTACCAATGCGCTGGTCAGCAGCAGCAATGCCGTGACCGAGCAGATCATCGAGGTGGTCAGCCGTTATGCGGTGGGTGATCTGGCACGCGACATGGAGCAGCTGCCGGGCCAGAAGGCACGATTTACCCACGCGGTGGCGCAGACCAAGCAGAACCTGGCGGCGATCAACAGTGAGATCCACGGTCTGGCGTCGGCGGCAGCGCAGGGTGACTTTACCCGGCGCGGAGATGAGGCCGCTTTCGATTTTGAATTCAAGGTGATGATCCAGCGCCTGAACAGCATGATGCAGACCAGCGACGACAATCTTCGCCAGCTGTCGCAGCTGCTGCAGAAGATCGCGGCCGGCGATCTGACCCACCGGATGGAAGGGCAGTTCGAGGGCGTTTTCGCAACGATGCGCGATGACGCCAACGCAACCGTTGGCCAGCTGACGACCATCATCGGCAGCATCCAGACGGCAGCGGCCAGCATCAACACGGCGGCATCGGAAATCGCCAGCGGCAACAACGATCTGTCCCGCCGTACCGAGCAGCAGGCGGCCAACCTGGAGGAAACCGCAGCCTCGATGGAAGAACTGACTTCCACGGTAAGGCAGAATGCCGAGCATGCCGGCAAGGCGAATTCGCTGTCGATCACGGCCGCTGGCGTGGCCTCCGATGGTGGCGATGTGGTGCGCCAGGTCGTAGCCACCATGGCCGACATCGAGTCCTCGTCCAAGCGTATTGCCGACATCATCACTGTCATCGATGGCATTGCGTTCCAGACCAATATCCTGGCGCTGAACGCCGCGGTCGAGGCGGCGCGTGCGGGTGAGCAGGGCAGGGGCTTTGCGGTGGTGGCCAGCGAGGTGCGCAGTCTTGCGCAGCGCGCTGCAGCCGCGGCCAAGGAAATCAAAGAGCTGATCGAGGCCTCCGTGTCCAAGGTCGAAACCGGCGCCGGACTCGTCGCCAAGGCAGGCGTGACCATGGAGGAGATCGTGTCCTCCGTGCGCAGCGTCGCCCATATCATGGCCGAGATTTCTTCCGCCTCGGCCGAACAGTCGGCGGGCATTGAACAGGTCAGCCAGACGGTGGTGCAGCTGGACGAAACCACCCAGCAGAATGCCGCACTGGTCGAGGAAGCCACCGCCGCAGCGCGTGCCATGGAAGACCAGGCGGTAACCCTGTCCCAGGCCGTGTCGCGGTTCCGCATTGCAGGGGCGGGTAGCGGTGGCGTGGCACCGGCGGATGTGCGTGCCGGGCGTGCTGCCGCGCCACGCCAGACCGCCGCAGTGGTCGCCTTCAAGAACCCGCGAGCCGACCGCCAACCCAGCCTCATGCCGCCGCCTGTCGAGGCCGGCTGGAGCGAGTTCTGACGCACTGAAACGGCGCATTGTCCACACGCCTGGCTGTATCCTGTGAGTGCGGGAGACCCTCTCCTGCGCAATCTGTCCGGATGTACCAGAGATGAGACGAAGTGCCCCTAACAGCGAGCGTGCAGATACCGTGGAGACACGGGAAAAGCTGTTGCGCTCGGCGATTCGGGTGTTTGCACGACACGGCTTTGAGGCGACCGGCATCCGCGTGATCAGCGCCGATGCCGGCGTCAACGTGGCGCTGGTCGGGTATCACTTCGGCAGCAAGGAAGGTATCTACCGGGAGGTGGTAATGCAGGTATGCGCGCGCGTGCAGGAGCGGCTGCGCGAAGCGATGGCGGCTGCGCAGCACGCGATGGTGACCGTGGAGGGCACTGAGGCCGCTGAAGCGGCCTGCCGTCTGCTGGACCCGTTGATTGAGATGGTGCTTGAATCTGGCACCAGCGATCTGGCCCGCATCATGCTGCATGAGCAGCTGGATCCCGGCCCAGGCTTTGACACTTTTCATCAGTCACTGACCGTGCCGTTCGTCGCGTTGCTGGGTGGGCTGATTGCGCGTGCGCGGCGGGAGCCGCCCGGTGATGACCAGCGGATGTCTGCCTTGGCAATCATGGGGATGCTGCTCATCTTCAAATCCGCGCAGGCCAGCAGCGAGCTGATGTTTGGCCGCGACGGCTGGACCGAGGGGCGTCGGCAGACCCTGCGTACGACCCTCTTCAACGCCATGGGTGCAGTGGCCTGAAGGGCCTTGCCCACGGTGCGTTGGCGCGCTGCGGCGGCGCGGCTATGATCGGGCGCACACAGGAACACAGCCGGGCATCCGCGTGAACGAGTCAAACAGTCTGAGGGTGGCGGTGCTGGAAGACGAGCCCGCCCTGCGTGAGCGCATCATCCTGCCGGGGCTGGCCCGCTACGGCTTTCACGTCACAGGCTATGCAAGCATCGGCGCGTTTCGCGATGCCCTGGACAGAGTGCCGTTTGACCTGCTGGTCCTGGATGTCAGCCTGCCCGATGGCGACGGCTTCACCGTTGCCCGCGAGATGCGCGAGCAGCGTCCGGCGCTTGGCATCATCATGCTGACCAGCCGGGCCGAGGTGACCGATCGGATCCGTGGTCTGACCGAAGGTGCCGATGTCTATTTTTCCAAGCCGATCGAGATGGATCTGCTGGCAGCCGCGCTGCACAGCCTGGCCCGGCGCATCGCAACCACTGCATCCGGTAAACGCCTACTTACTGCTACCTGGCGCTTGAGCGATGACGGCTGGGGTCTGCTGGCGCCAGACGGCACGTCTGCGGCGCTGACCCGCAGCGAGCGGGCGCTGTGCGCGGCGCTGTTCGAGCGGCCCGGCGAACTGGTCGCGCGCGACGGCCTGATCGAGGCCGTTGCGGGGGATGCCGATGATTTCGATGCGCATCGCCTGGATGCGATGGTGTACCGCCTGCGCAGCAAGGTGCGCAAGCGGTGTGGTGCCGATCTGCCCCTTACGGTGGTTCATGGCCGGGGCTACATTCTGGATCCGGCCGGACGCGTGGCAGGTTGATCGTAAAGGTACTGCCGGCGCCCAGCGCGCTCTGCAGGCGGATGCTGCCGCCTGCAGTGGTCACCAGTTCGTGGACCACGGCCAGGCCCAGGCCGGTTCCAGAATCGGCCGGTTTGGTGCTGAAGAATGGCTCGAATACTTTGGCGGCCACATCGCTGTGCATGCCGCAGCCGTTGTCACGCAGCTGGATCTGCACCGTGCTGTCCATGTGCAGGATGTTGATATCGAAGCGTCCCTGCCCGGCCAGCGCGTCGCGGGCGTTGGAGGCGATGTTCAGCAGCATCAGTTCGAACTGGCTGCGATCCATCCGCACCCATGCCGATTCAATCGCGCTGTCAACGCTCAGCACGATGCGGGTGCCCAGTAGCTGGCGCAGCATGGGGGCCAGCTCGCGCACCGCCTGGACGGCATCGAAGACGACCGGCTGATCACCGTCGCGGCGATTGAAACGCAGCAGCCTGCGGCTGACCGACATGCCGCGCCGCGCCGCCTCCTCCACGTCGGACAGGTAGCCCTCGAGCAATGACAACCGTTCGGCCGTGCTCTCGCCAGCATCTTCGTGACGCTGGTTCGCAAAGCCGATGACCACGGCAAAAATGTTGTTGAAGTCGTGTGCCATGCCACTGGCCATCTGCTCGGTGATCTCACGCTTCTGCGCATGGATCAGCTGTGCATGTGTGCGCTCACGCTCGCGCATTTCAGCAAGCAGCTGACGACCGCGCTCGTTGGATTCACGCAGGCTCTCGCGCAGTGCTTCGGTGGTCCGGTCGATCAACACGGCGACCAGGAAGTAGGTGAACAGCAGCGGCGGCAGGTTGTAGAACGCGCGTCCGGGGGCGTCGGCGAACAGGCCTGCCGCATCGCGGGCGGCGCCGAGCACGGCACTGGCCATCAGCACGGCCAGTGAGATCCATAGCGCTCGGCGGCCCAGCACCAGTCCACTGAGCACCAGGACCAGCATCTGGCCGAGCTGGTCGGGGATCTGCCGCTGCAGCCCGTTGGTGCCCAGATTGACGGCTGAGATGATCAGCATCGCGCCGATCAGCAGCTTCACTGCCAGTGCCAGGGCACCTCGCCGTACCAGCCACAGGCCCAGCCACGCGATGCCGCCGAGCGACAGGCTCATCCCGAGGGAGGCCAGCGTTGCCCAAGGCGTCGTGCGGGAGAAGAGTTCGCTCCAGGTGACCGCCACTGCAAAGGCGATCGTGGCCGGGATGGTGGTACCCAGAAACAGCAGCAGGCCCTGCATGACCCGCGCGTTGCGGCGGTCCACGGGGTCGTCGATGGGGGCCCGGTCCAGCCAGCGCAGGAATGAGCGGAACATTGAGGCCGGCGTGAAGAAATGGTGAGAACCCCATCATAGGACTGTCAGAAGTTGCAGTCGACATGCTCTGCCGGTCGACCTACGTTCAGGTTGTCGACAGCGCCCATCTCCATCGGAAGGTAAGGGCGATGCCGTAGACCCGCTTGGCGCGAACCTGCCCCGGCAGGAAACGACCTGGCCTGAACTCCGATCGAGGACCCGCAATGAACCGCATTTATCGAATTTTCTGGAGCGCCGCCCTTGGGCGCCAGGTTGTTACTTCCGAACTCGCCTGCAGCCGGACCCGGTCCGGGCAGCGCGCACGGGGGACGGTCTGGTTGGCCGCTGGCGCACTGCTGCTGTCCTGCCCGGCGATGGCCGAGGAGATCGAGACCGCCATCGGCATCGGCGCCTTTGTTGCACCGGCGCAATCGGTGATGGCGGCTGACCCGGTTTCCTACTTTGCCGCCACCGGCAGCGAAGACAGTGACGCGGGTGCCTACGCCGACGGCAGCAATGCGCTGGCCGCAGGCGAGGCCAGCGCCGCCGTCGGCGAGGGCACCACCGCGCTCGGTGCCGGCAGCGTGGCCTATGCCAACCGTGCCACCGCGGTTGGCAATGAGGCGCTGGCCATCGGTGATTCAAGCACGGCAGTGGGTGGCATTCTGGATGTGAACTACCAGTTGCAGAATTCCAATGGCGTGGTGCTGTTCCAGCAGACCAGTGCCGCGGGCCTGGCGTCCACTGCATTGGGTGCTGGTGCCCAGGCCGAGGGTGATTTTGCAACCGTCAGCGGCGCCGGTGCATTGGGCAGCGGCAAGTCGAGCGTGGCCATCGGTGGTATCGCCGATGACCTCGAAGACCAGATCGGTGAGGGCTTCGCCGGGCAGATGCTGCAAGGTACGCAGGCGACCGGCCGGCTGGCTGTCGCCGTGGGCGGCGGCGCACAGGCCAATGCCTATGCGGCGATTTCGATGGGCGGGCTGGCCAGCGCCACTGGCATCCGATCCACTGCCATCGGGTACCGCGCGGTCGCCAGCGAATACGATGCCATGGCCGTGGGTGATCGCGCCCAGGCGCTGGGTGAGTTCTCCAATGCCTTCGGCTCCGGTGCACTGGCCCTTTATGACCTGACGGTGGCCGTGGGCAGCAATGCCCGTGCCGGCGCACTGAACACCACGGCGCTGGGCGCGAACGCGCTGGCGCTGGTTGAAGGTGCCACTGCAGTGGGCTACGGCTCGTGGGCAGCGGGCAAGGGCAGCGTCGTGATGGGCGACGGCATGACCTGGAACGGGGATTTCTGGGGCGACACGCCGAGGCTGTTCATCAACAGCGTGGCCATCGGCACCGGCACCGATGTATGGGGTAGCGAATCGGTAGCGATCGGCAGCGGTGCCAAGGTGGGCGACAGCACGTACCGGGACGGCGGCACCCACCCGGTGGACTACGCGGTTGCGCTCGGTGCCGGTTCGTATGCAGACCGGGACAACACCGTTTCCGTCGGACGCGCGGGTTACGAGCGCCAGATCGTCAACGTGGCCGCCGGCACCGCCGCCACCGACGCGGTGAACAAGTCGCAGCTGGACGCACTGGCCGGTTCCTTCGGTGATGTGTCGGGAAACTTCGCGGCCTTCGATCTGAAGATCGGCCAGCTGACCATGCGCCTGGATGTGATCGAGGCCAGCCTGGCCAGTGGCGGCGGCGAGGACGGGCAGGTCGCGGTCGGTGGCGATGCGGCGGCCGTCATCGGCGAGGGTACCAATGCGGTGGCGGTCGGCAACGGCGCGGCTGCCAATGGCGAAAACGGCGTGGCACTGGGCGGCGATGCCTATGCACATGGGCCCAACGATACCGCCGTGGGTGGCAATGCCCGGGTTGCTGCTGATGGCAGCACCGCTGTGGGCGCCAATAGCCGTATCAGTGCCCAGGCGACCAATGCCGTGGCCATTGGCGAGTCCGCTTCGGTCAGCGCGGCGTCCGGCACGGCCGTCGGGCAGGGCGCCAGCGTGACGGCGAGCAATGCCGTTGCGTTGGGCCAGGGTTCGGTGGCCGATCGTGCGGACACCGTCTCTGTGGGGGCCACCGGATCCGAGCGCCAGATCACCCACGTTGCTGCAGGCACCCAGGCAACCGACGCGGCGAACGTGGGCCAGGTCAATACGGCGGTCAGTACGGCACGCGCCTACACCGATGCGCGATTCACCGCATTGAATGATTCCTTCGATACCTATCGCAACGATGTCGACCGCCGCCTCAATGCGGCCGATCGCCGCATGGACCGTCAGGGTGCAATGAGTGCAGCGATGTTGAACATGGCCACCAACGCGGCGGGCGGCCGCAGCGAGCGCGGCCGCATCGCGGTAGGTGCAGGCTTCCAGAGTGGCGAGCAGGCGTTGTCGGTCGGTTATGCACGCAAGATCGGCGAGCGCGGGTCCTTCAGCCTGGGCGGCGCCTTCAGTGGTGGCGAATCGTCGGCCGGCGTCGGCTTCGGTATTGATCTGTAAGCGTCCGCCGTGCGGCGCAATCCATTTCTGCAATCCCATTGAGAGAGAACCCTTCCATGTCCGTCAAGCCAACGCTTGCAGCCGCCATTGTCGCTGCGCTCATCACAACCACCGGTGGCGCCGCGGCCGCCTCCCGCCTGGATACCACCAAGGTGGTCAAGCGCGGGGTCACCGCCCCGCCCGTAGCGGGCCTGCAGACCAGCGGCCAGCGCTTCATCGTCAAAACCACCGGCACCGCTGCACAGTCGCGGACCCTGCTTGGCCAGTCGCTGGTCAGTTCAGCACGGCGTTCGGGCATCTCCATTGCGGTGGCAGCCACGGCGCGCACCGCGGCTCGCCCGGCCGCCACCGCCGCGATCCTGCGTACGATGGCGGTGCCGGGGTGGTACGTGGTGAAGGCATCGCGGCCGCTGAGCGCGGCCGAGACCGCCGATTTCGTGCGTGAGCTCGCTGCCGAGCCCGGCGTCACCTCGGTGCAGGTCGACCGGCTCTACCAGGCGCTGGATACCGGCAAAGGCCTGATCCAGCCCAAGCTGGTGCCGAACGACCCGCAGTACGGGCAGCTGCAGTGGAACTTCCACAACCAGACCGGTGGCGTGCGCGCCGAGCAGGCGTGGGATCTTTCAACCGGTGCGGGCGTGGTGGTGGCGGTGATCGATACCGGTGTCGTGCAGAACACCCCCGATCTGAAGGACAACGTGCTGCCTGGCTACGACATGATCTCGGACAAGCTGGTCTCGCGCCGCGACAGCGATGGGCGCGTGGCCGGTGGCTGGGACCAGGGCGACTGGATGGAAGCGAACTACTGCACGGCGCTGGGTGCGCCGCCGCATGCGGCGCGGGCAAGCTCGTGGCACGGCACCCACGTGTCGGGCACCATTGCACAGCAGACCAACAACGCGATCGGCCTTGCCGGCCTGGCGCACAATGCGAAGATCCTGCCGGTGCGCGTGCTCGGGTCCTGCGGTGGCTACGGCAGCGATATCGCCGACGGCATGCTGTGGGCGGTGGGGGCCACCGTGGCGGGCCTGCCGGTCAATGCCAACCCGGCCGAGGTGCTGAACATGAGCCTGGGCAGCAGCGGCCCGGATGCATGCCCGCAGATCTACCAGGACGCGATCAACGAGGTGAACCGTCGTGGCGCCATGGTGGTGGTGGCGGCTGGCAATTCGAACGCCGATGCGGGTACCTACACCATGTCCTCGTGCTCGGACGTGATCAGTGTCGGCGCGACACGCGTCACCGGTGGCAAGGCCAGCTATTCCAGCTGGGGCAGCCGTGTGGACCTGTCCGCGCCCGGTGGTGGCGGTGACGTCGACGGCGACCCCAACGGTTACATCTTCCAGGTCGTCAACAGCAGCGCGGACCGGCCGGGCGCGGACTTCTCCATCGGCGGCTATACCGGTACGTCGATGGCGTCCCCGCATGTGGCGGCGGCTGCGGCGCTGGTGCAGAGCGTGGCTGCCACGCCGTTGCGCTGGGACCAGATGCGCGATCTGCTCAAAGCCACCGCGCGGCCGTTCCCGGTCAGCATCCCCGGCAGCACCCCGATGGGCGCGGGCATCCTGGACGCCAATGCGTTGGTCACCGCGGCAACTGCCGAACCCTGCGACCCGGCCGTGGAGACCTGCACGCCGCCGGATGTCGAGCTGAGCAATGGTGCCGAGCTGCGCGGCCTGGCTAGCACCGCCGGCGAACGCACCTATAGTTTCAAGGCCGTGGCGGGCAAGCCGCTGACGATCATGACGCTGGGTGGGACGGGCGATGTCTCGCTGTACGTCGCCGCCGGACGGGTCCCCAGTGCATCGGATTTCGATGCCAGATCGACCCGCCCGACGAACTCGGAGTCGGTGCGGATCGCCGCGCCAGCTGCAGTCAGCTATGTGATCCGCCTGACCGGCAGCTTCTCCGGCCTGACCCTGGTGGCGCGACAGTAAGCCTGGGGAAGGGCGGTTGGCCCCGGCCACCGCCCTGTCGGGGCAAGCGGAAATCTGCACAGACATGAGTAACTTCGACTGGTTGCGCGATGCATGCCTGTGGGTCGATAGACGCCATGGGAGGCAGGAAAAGATCGTGCCGCTGGCCTATTTCCTGGGCCGTAGCGGGGTGAAGGATGAGGACTGGCAACTGGACCTGCTGGCGTGGCGCTGCGGCGAGCTGGCCGAGTCGCACTGCTGGTATGACGTGTCGTGCCAAGGTGATCACGTGATTCTGGTGCGAAACCGTTGAGCGTGGCGCTGCGTCCGGGAATCATCTGCTCTCATCGCAGGCAGCTTTGCCAACCTTTTCCCAACGGGCACTGGCGTGACGCGAAGTGCGCGGGTGTCGCACCGTCAACGGCCACAGGAAGTATTTCCGATGTCAGACAACGCGGCGGGCGAGCACTTCGGGGCGCCTGGTTTCCAGGGTGCGGCACGGCGCGAGAAGGTTGCCTCGATCCTGACGCTGGCGGGCGTGGCCTGCATCGGCCTCGGTCTGTTCTGGACAGCCTGCTACCTCTACCTCAACCGTGCCGAGTTGGCGGTGGTCTTTGTCGCGCTCATCGGGGTAGGCGTCCTGGCACTGCTGCGCAGCCGTCGCACGGATGGGGCGTCGCTGCTGATAGTGGCACACGGGGTGTTTCTGGCCGTGTGCGCCGTGGCACTGATCGAACCGCCCGTTGGCAAGGTGCCGCGCTCGGTGCATCTGTTCCTGCTGCCGCTGGCGGCGGGCGCTGCGTTCACCTTTGAAGCCCGCGAACGCTACGGTTCGTTGATCTTTCCCTTGCTCTGCCTGCTGGTGTTTGCGGCCTTCACCGTGGGCGTGCTCGATTCGCTCGCCCCGCATGTTCCGCCCCCGCTGGAGGTGCGTGGCTGGGGGGCGTGGGCCAATACCCTGCTGGCGATGTCCCTGCTGGCGGCCATCTTCACCATCTACCGGCGTGACATCGGCAGGCGACGGCGCCTGGAACGCGAGCTGGCGCGCGCGGTAGGCAATGGCGAGATCACCGTCCTCTACCAGCCCCAGGTCCGCGGCCAAGGTGAGCTGGTGGGCGTGGAGGCGCTGGCGCGCTGGCATCATGCTTCGGGAAAAACGCTTTCTCCGGTTGCCTTCATCCCGTTGGCAGAGGAAAGCGGGCTTATCCGTGACGTTGGGTTCGAGGTGCTGCGGCAGGCCTGCGAACTGCTGCAGCGCTGGTCTGGCGCGCCGGCCACGCAGGAGTTGCGCGTCGCAGTGAACATCAGCCCAGTGCAGTTGCAGGATGCTGGCTTTGTCGACGCGGCGGCAGTGATCATCCAGCGCTCGGGCATTCGCGCGGCCCTGCTGGAACTGGAGCTGACAGAGTCTGCGCTCTCCCATGACTCCCACACGATCATCGCTCGCATGGAATCGCTTGAAGCGCTGGGTGTGACCTGGGCGCTGGATGACTTCGGAACGGGCTATTCCTCCCTGTCCACACTGCGGACACTGCCGATCCGCAAGTTGAAGATCGACCGGCAGTTCGTGGAAGCTGCGGTAAACCAGGACAGCGCGCGACAGCTGCTGGGCAAGATCATCGAAATTTCGCAGGTGATGGGAATGAGCGCACTGGCGGAAGGCGTGGAGACGCAGGCGCAGCACGAGCTGCTGCTTGGACTGGGCTGCGAGCTGTTCCAGGGGTATCTGTTCGGGCGCCCGATGCCAGCGGAGGCGCTGCCGGGATGGTTTGCTCAGCACGGGACCAACGAAATGGCAGCGAAGCGCTAACAATCGCCTAACAACCGGCTAATCAAGCCTTAATCGGGCGCCATCACGATCCTGTCCCATGGACACGATCCCACTGCCGATCCCCTTGGCCCCGCATCCGGGCAGGTTTGCCGAAGCGGCCCTCATCACCGCCGACCACCCCCAGCGTGGCGAGGTGGAGGCTTTCATTGCCACCACCTACCGCCAGCGCTTCGGCGCCGACGTGCGCAGTTTCATGCCGCAGCTGCTGGCTTACCGTGACACACACGGGGAGCTGGTGGCTGCGGTAGGCCTGCGCAATGCGGCCAGCGGTGATCTGTTCGTGGAGCACTATCTGGATGCACCGGTGGAAGAGGTCCTCGGGCAGCGACTGCACAGCGCCCCGCGCCGCGAGCAGATTGCCGAGGTGGGCCATTTTGCTGCTTCAACCCCCGGGGTGGCACGCGAACTGATCGTGCAACTGGCCTGGGTGCTGAATGCTGCACACGTGGACTGGGTGATGTTCGTGGCCACGCAGCAGCTGCGCAATGCCTTCGTGCGCCTGCATCTGGCGCCCATTGATCTGGTGGCCGCGCGCGCCGAGCGCATGGGCAGCGGCGCGGCGGACTGGGGGCGCTACTACGAGACGCAGCCGCGGCTGATGTGCGGCAACATCCGCGAAGGCATTGCCTTTCTTGGTGGCCAGGCCTGTGCGGTAGCAACGGCCGATGCCGCCTGCGCAGCAGGAGCATCGGCATGAGCGCGGCTGCGCAGGAGTTTCTGCGCCTGCTGCAGGCGCACCGGCAACCGGTGCTTGCCAGCCAGGAGACGCTGGCTGCCTCGACACTGCAATCGCGCGTCCTGGAGCTTGCGCAGTGGCTGCAACGGTCCGGGGTGGGCTGTGTGGCCAGCCGGCTGGACAACGGGCCGGACTGGATGGTGCTGGACCTTGCCCTGCGCATCACCGGCGTTGCCCACGTGCCGCTGCCGACCTTCTTTTCGCAGGAGCAGGTGCAGCATGCCCTGCAGACCAGCGCGGCGCAGCTGCTGGTGACCGCCGGCAATGCGTTGCCGGAGCACGACGAAGCCGAGGCGGGCGCCCTGCCTGGCCTGCGTGCACATGCGGCGTGGCTGCGTGTCCCGGCCAGCGCGGCGCTGCCGACGGGCACGGCGTGCGTCACCTACACCTCCGGCAGCACGGGCCACCCGCGCGGCGTATGCCTTTCGGCGGAAACCCTGCTGACGGTGGCCGGCTCACTGGCCGATGCCGCCGCAGAGATCGCGCCGAAGCGGCATCTGTGCCTGATGCCGTTGTCCACGCTGCTGGAAAATGTGGCTGGCCTGTATGCGGCGGTGTTGTCGGGGGTGGAGATCGCGCTGCCGTCGCTTCAGGAAATCGGCTACACCGGTGCTGCCGGGTTGGACGTGCCGACCTTGCTGCGCTGCCTGCACCGCTACCAGCCCGAGAGCATCATCCTGGTGCCGCAGCTGCTGCTGGCGCTGGTGATGGCCGCTGAGCGGGGGGCCGCGCTGCCTGCATCGCTGCGATACCTCGCCGTTGGCGGTGGCCGTGTCGCGCCGCAGCTGCTGGCGCGGGCGCGGCGGCTCAACCTGCCGGTTTTCGAGGGCTATGGCCTGACCGAATGCGGTTCGGTCGTGTGCCTCAACCGCCCCGGGGCACAGCGCGATGGCTCCGTTGGCCAGCCTCTGCCGCACGCACAGGTGCAGATTGTGGACGGCGAGATCGTTGTGGGCGGTTCGCGGGCACTCGGTTACCTGGGCGGCGAACCGCTTCCCCCTGGCCCCATCCACACGGGCGATCTGGGCCACATCGATGCGGACGGCTACGTACACGTCACCGGCCGCCGCAAGAACGTGTTCATTACCGCCTTCGGCCGCAATGTCTCGCCCGAGTGGGTGGAAAGCGAGCTGCTTTCGCATCCGGCCATCGCACAGGCGCTGGTATGGGGGGAGGCCCGGGCGGACAACGTGGCGGTGCTGGTGCCGCGGTTCCCGCAGCAGGGCACCCAAGCGCTGGAAGCGGCCCTGGCCGCCATCAACGCGGGGCTGCCCGACTACGCGCGGATTGCCCGCTACGTGCTGGCAACGCCCTTCACCGCGCAGTCGGGCCTGCTGACCGCCAACGGCAGGCCGCGCCGCGAGGCCATCCTCGCCCACTACCAGACCGGGATCGATGCCGCCTACGGCCAACCCGCTTTCAGTTCCACTGGAGACCACGCATGACCTTCCACGACCTTCTTCTGGCCGAAACCACGCGCGAGCGGCAGACGCTGCTGCAGATTCCGATCATCGGCGATGCACTGGCCGGCCGGATCGATCGCAGTGATTACCTGGCGTTCCTGCAGCAGGCGTACCACCACGTGCGGCACACGGTGCCGCTGCTGATGGCCTGCGGCGCGCGCCTGCCGGCACGGCTGGAATGGCTGCGCGCGGCCATTGGCGAGTACATCGAAGAGGAGATGGGCCACCAGGAATGGGTGCTGGACGATATTGCCGGGGCGGGCGGCGACCGCGCCGCAGCGGCGGCGTCCGAGCCGGCGCTGGCCACCGAGCTGATGGTCAGCTATGCCTACGACACCATCCAGCGCGGCAACCCGGTCGGCTTCTTCGGCATGGTGCTGGTGCTGGAGGGCACCAGCGTGGCGCTGGCCACCCAGGCCGCCAACAGCCTGCAGGCCACGCTGGATCTGCCTCGCAATGCCTTCAGCTACCTGCTCTCGCATGGCGATCTTGATATCGAGCATGTGGGGTTCTTCAAGTCGTTGATGGACAAGCTGGACGACCCGGCCGACCAGGCGGCCGTCATCCACGCGGCACGTCGCTTCTACGTGCTGTATGGCGATATCTTCCGCACGCTGCGCGGTAGTGGCGCGCGACTGGCGGAGGCCGCGTGATGGAACTGCGCGGACGAACGGTGATATTGACCGGGGCAAGCGGTGGCATCGGTCGCCTGCTGTGCGCAGGGTTGGTGGGCGAGGGCGCAACGGTGGTGGCGGTAGGCCGCGATGGGCCGCGCCTGCAGGCGTTGGCCTCGACGCTGCCGCCAGGCAAGGTGGTGGCCGTGGCGGCCGATATCGGCACGGTCGAGGGCCGCAGCACGGTGCTCGCCCAGGCGGAGGCGCTGCAGACAGCGCCTTCCATGCTGGTGGTAGGCCATGCGAGCGCTGCCTTCGGACTGTTTGCAGGGCAATCGGCGCAGTCGCTTGAGCAGCTGATGCAGGCCAACCTGGTGGGATCGATGCTGCTGATCCATGCGCTGCTGCCGTTGCTGGAGCGCCAGCCGAAGGCCAGTGTGGCGGTGCTCGGCTCGACGTTCGGCAGCCTGGCATTCCCCGGATTTGTCGCCTACAGCGCCAGCAAGTTCGGTCTGCGTGGCTTGGTGGAGGCGCTGGGCCGCGAGTATGCGGGCAGCACGGTCACGTTCCAGTACCTCTCGCCGCGTGCGACGCGCACGGATTTCAACAGTGCGGCCGTCGACGCCATGAACGCCGAACTGGGCGTGGCCCACGACCCGGCCGAGCGCGTGGCGGCAGCGCTGCTGGCGGCGCTGCGCTCGGGAAACCCGCGGCTGCAGCTGGGCTGGCCGGAGCGACTGTTTGCACGCTTGAACGGGCTGCTGCCGGAACTGGTGGATCGCAGTCTGCGCAGGCAGTTGCCGATCGTCAGGCGCCATGCCAGTAGCCCCTCCGCGGTCCCACACCCATCCACACATCACCCAGATCAGGACACTTCCCATGAAGCGCACGCAGGCTAAGACCATGTTCTATCTCATCCTCATCGCCGCCGTCGTGCTGGTCGGGGTGGCCGTGGCAGCAGAGCCGTCGGCAACGGTGGCGCAGGTGCGCGACCGCTGGGCACAGATCAATTACCAGACACCCAAGGCCCAGCGCGAGGCCGCGTTTGCTGCCTTGTCAAAACAGGCCGCGCAGGCACGGCAGGCTGCGCCCAGGGATGCGGGTGCATTGATCTGGGAAGGCATCGTGCTGTCCAGCCTGGCGGGCGAGAAGGGCGGCATGGGCGCGCTCAGCCTGGTCAAGCAGGCGCGTGCCGATTTCGAGGCGGCGCTGAAGCTGGACCCGCAGGCACTGGATGGCGCGGCGTACACCAGTTTGGGCGCGCTGTACTACCAGGTGCCCGGTTGGCCACTGGGCTTTGGTGATGACGACCAGGCACGCCGGATGCTGAAGAAGGGCCTGGACATCGACCCCAACGGCATTGATGCGAACTACTTCTATGGCGACTTCCTTCGTGACCAGAAGGAGTGGGCGCTGGCGCAGGCGGCGCTGCAGAAGGCCGTGACGGCGCCGGCCCGGCCTGGGCGGGAGGTGGCCGACGCCGGTCGTCGCCACGAGGCCGAGGCCAAGTTGAAGGATGTCGTGGGCCATCTTGCAAAGTAGCACCGGCAACCGGACACTGCCGGCATGCGCATTCTCCTTGTAGAAGATGACCGCTCCCTGGGCGAGGGCATCCGGACAGCCCTGCGTCGCGGAGCCTTCGCGGTGGACTGGGTGGAGGATGGCACGGCGGCTCTGCTGGCGGCCAAGGACGGCGATTTCGACCTTGTCGTGCTGGACCTGGGGCTGCCGCGGGTGGATGGCATTGAAGTGATCCGCCGCCTGCGCGCGGCGGCCAACCCGGTGCCGATCCTGGTGCTGAGCGCCCGCGAGCGGGCCAGCGACCGTACCCTGGGATTGGATGTTGGCGCGGATGATTACCTGGGCAAACCGTTCGACACCGCCGAGCTGCTGGCGCGCGTGCGCGCCCTGGTCAGGCGCAGCAGCGGCAGGGCGCAACCCACGCTGGATGCGGGCAACCTGCATCTGGACCCGGCCACGCTGGAGGCACGCTGGAAGGGCCGGATGCTGGACCTGACCCGGCGGGAATTTTCATTGTTGCGGCTGCTGATGGAACAGAACGGGCGACCGATGGCACGGGAAACCATCCAGAAACACCTGTACGGCTGGGATGAAGACGTGGCCAGCAACGCGGTGGATGTGCACGTGCACCAGCTGCGGCGCAAGGTCGACCCCGGCATCGTCCGCACGGTGCGCGGCATCGGCTACGCACTGGGCCAGGCACCGGATGCTGACGCATGACCTCCATGCGCCGGACATTGCTGATCACGCTGCTGGGCACGTTGGCCGTGCTGATGGCCGTGGCTGGTTTCTTCAGCTATCGCGCCGGCCTGCAGGAAGCCGGGGAGATGTTCGATGCCCGGCTGGTGCAGTCGACACGGGTGCTGGTGGGGCTGGTGGATGAACCGCTCGGTGACCTCAGCGCGTTTCCTGGGGACCCGATCGTGCTGCGTGGTTGGCACGGGCGCGCCGAAGGCGTGGGCGAAGCGCTGGCGTTCACGGACGGCCACGCCTATGAAAGCAAGCTGGCTTTCCAGGTATGGGATCGGCAATCACGGCTGCTGCTGCGCTCGGACAGCGCCCCGGTCACGCCAATGGCTGCACTGGTGGCCGGCTACGCGAGCCCTGTGATTGATGGCGAGCAGTGGCGCACCTTCACGTTGCGCACTGGCGAGGGGCGCTGGTTCCAGTCGGGCGAGCGCTCGGACATTCGCGAGGAGCTGGCCGAGGATATTGCCGGTGGCACGTTATTGCCGCTGCTGCTGGCGCTGCCACTGATGGCGCTGGTGATCTGGTGGGGCGTGAGCCACGTGACACGGTCGCTGCAGCGGGTCTCGGACCAGATTGGCGAGCGAGATCCGGAGCGGATGTCGCCGCTGGAGCTGGGCAATGTGCCCCGCGAGGTGCACGGGCTGGTGCAGGCGGTAAATGGCCTGCTGCAGCGGCTGCACGCAGCGTTGGCGCGCGAGCGGCGCTTCGTGGCCGACGCTGCCCACGAACTGCGCACCCCCATCAGCGCGCTGAAGGTGCACGCAGACAACGCGCGCCTGGCCGCCGACGGGTCCGCCCGGTTCAAGGCGCAGGACCTGCTGCAGGATTCGGTGGTGCGCTTGGAGCGGCTGGTGGCGCAGTTGCTGATGCTCAGCAGGACCGAGGCGACCGCACGGTCTCCTATCGCGCGGCTGAGTCTGGACGCGCTGGTGGCCACTGAAGTCGATGCCCTCCGCGCGCTGCTGGAACTGCATTCATTGCGACTGTCGCTCACCCTGTCGCCAGTGGAGGTGAGGGGAGACGAGGCCGGGCTGGGTGCGCTGGTGCGCAATCTGCTTGAGAATGCCATCCGCTACACACCGAGCGGTGGCGAAGTCCTGGTAGAAGTGGGCCAGGAGAATGGCGCCGCCTGGTTCAGCGTGGACGACAGTGGCCCGGGCATTGCCGAGGAAGAGCGCGACCGTGTATTCGATCGTTTCTACCGGATTCTTGGCAGTGGCGTAGAGGGCAGCGGCCTGGGCCTGGCCATTGTCCGTGGTGTTGCGGAGACACACGGGGCGGTGGTCACTCTGGAGCGCTCTGCGCGGTTGGGAGGACTGCGGGTGGTAGTGGCCTGGCCGCCGCATGCGCCGGACGCAGCGGGGTGCCGGTAAAGCCAAGCTCATGCTTGGCTGCCGCAAGTGCTGCCAGCCATGGGCTGGAACTACTGAAGCGGGGGCGCGCTGGCGGTAAGCTGGCCCCACCCCTGACGGCGTTTCTGATCCCATGGACCTGATCCGACTGCTTCGCTCGCTTGAGGAATTCCTTTACGAGCTGGTGGGCTGGCTGGTGTTCTACCCGCGTACGCTGTGGCGGGTACTGCTGCGGCCGGGGGAGGTGGCGCGCTACACGCGGCGCGAATTTGCCAAGGACCCGGAGCACCGCTTTGCCGATGCCATCAGCCCGGTGCTGATGTTGATCCTGTCGGTGGTGCTAGCGCACGCGCTGGAGATGACCCTGCGTCAGGCACCGCTGTCGGTATCCGGGCCGCTGGGCAAGCTGCTTTTCTCCAGCGAGCAGGGCCTGCTGCTGACGCGCTCGGCGGTGTTCTGCATTTTTGCGCTGGGCGCGGCGCTGAGCACGTTGTGGCGGCAACGCTTGCCGATTGACCGCGACACCTTGCGTGAGCCGTTCTCCATCCAGGCGTTCCTGGCGTGCCCCTTCGTGTTGCTGCTTGCGGTGTCGCAGGCGGTGGGAGGGGAAGCGAAAGGGTGGGGCGCGGCGATCGGGTTCGTGGCGGTGGTCTGGTACCTGTGGGCGCGCGCGCGCACCTTCATGGCGTTGAATGACGTGGGCTATTTGCCTGCGGTGGGGTTCGTGCTGGCGTCGTTCCTGCTGACGTCCGCATTCGTCATCGCACTGGTGCTTGCCATCGCGCTGTAGGGGCGAGCCTATGCTCGGCTGACTGAAGCCGGACGGGATACATGCTGCCAGCCATGGGCTGGCACTACTGTGATCTTTCCGTCGCCGCGTCCGCCGGGCATGGCCCGGCGCTACCGTTCCGTCGCTGCGTCCGCCGGGCCATGTCCGGCGACGCGCTTACGCGGCAATCAACAACATCGGGTCGATCAGCGGTATTTCGCTGTTGTCGGCCATGGCAATGCTTTGGCTGCAGAACACATACCCCAGCGGATTGTCGGCCCGCAGCTGCTTGCGCGGCACGCTTTCGATGTCGCCCACTTCATCCACAGCCAAGCCGATTACGTCAGTGCCGGCGCGCACCAGCGTCATCGCCGGGCAGCTGTAGATAAATGGCGTCAGTCCGCTGAGGCGCCGCAGGTCGACTACGCGAAGGACCTGATCGCGAACGGTGAGGGTAGGGCGGCCTTCGCTGATCGGGCGGTCGAAGACTTCCGGACCGCGTATCTCGACGGTGGCCTGCACATCCACGGCAAACCACTGCTCACCGGCCCGTACGGCCAGGTATTCAAAGAAGGTACGCGACGGCGAGGCCGGTTGTCCGGCCGAAAGGGAAGACGGCTGCAAGAGAATTCCAGTGGAAGGGGCACTGCTGCGGCGGCGACATCATGCCGTTTAAGCGAGCTCAACGGTGTCAGCAAAACATGAATGCCCAAATTTCTGTTCAGCGAAGGCTGGGTTCAGGCCGGTGCGTACGTACCGTCTGCAGCGCAGCCAGCGCGTTGCCACTGACCGGCCGGGAGAGCGCAAAGCCCTGGATCTCGTCGCAGCCGTACGCCTGCAGCAAGGCCACCTGCCCAGGGGTCTCGGCACCTTCGCCCACCGTGTTGTAACCCAGGCCTTGGGCCAGTCTGATGACTGCCTGCACCTTCAGTTGCGCGCGGGTATCCGTGGACAGGTCGTCGATCATCGACTTGTCCAGCTTGATGGTGTGGATGGGCAACTCGGTGAGGTAGCCGAAGTTGCTGTAGCCACTGCCGAAATCATCCACGGCCAAGCGCACGCCCGCGGCAGCCAGCTCTCTGAGTTGCTCGCCGGGCGGGGAATCTGCGCGGAGCCACTCGCCTTCGGTAATTTCGATCTCCACATCCTGGCACCGCAGGCCGTGCCTCTCGATATGTGCAAGCAGGGAGGCGGCCATGCCAGCACGTGCAACATCACGCGGTGACAGGTTGATGGACAGCACCATTGAAATCCCTTCCCGACGCCACTGGGCCACTTGCGTCAATGCACGGTCGAGTACCCAGTCGGTCACCACCTCCATCAGTGCAGTGCGTTCAAACACGGGAATGAATTCGGCTGGGCTCACTGCGCCCAGGTCGGGATGGTTCCAGCGCAGGAGTACCTCAGCGGCCACCGGCACCAGATCCCGCGCGCGATAGCGCGGCTGGTACACCAGATAGAACTCATCATTCAGAAGCCCGCGCTCTGCGTCGGTCGCCAGACGATAGCCGCGCTTCAATCCGGCATCCCGGCTGGCCGAATACCAGCAGAACGGTGCGCCGGTGCTGTGCGCGCAGTGAAGGCCGATCAGCATGCGGCGGAGGACATCGTCGGCGCTGTGACGGTCCAGTTCGATCTCGCACAGGCCGGCATGGAACATCGGGGACATTGGTACGGCGGCAGCCAGCATGGGGCGGGTCAGCCGGCCCTGCAGCTCGTTCACCATCCGCTCGGCAGCCTCACCATCAGACTTTCTCAGCACAAATGCAAACCGGGTCACCCCCACGTGGTAGACCTCGGCGACGCCTTCCAGGGCGGACTTGATGCGCGCACCCGCGCGGCGGATGAGCGCTTCCAGCGGAGCCATGCCCAGCACCTGCCCAGCTTCATTTGCCCTTGGTAGATCCAGCACGTCTACCAATACGGCCACACACATGCGCTGTGGGGCGCGTGCCGACCAGGCGGCATAGTCGAGAGTGAACTGATGGCGGTTGGGCAGTCCGCTGACAGGGTCGCGGCGGCCCGTGAGGACCCGCAGCTCAAGCTCGTTCATCACCGCAATGGCCACTGTCTGAAGCTGCCTGCGGTCGTCTTCGGAAAACGTTCGGGTTGCAGGGTCCATCACGCAGAGGGCGCCGATGGCTATGCCATTCTTGGCCAGCAACGGCGCGCCGGCGTAGAACCGAAGATGTGGCGGATTCACCACCAGCGGGTTGCCAGCGAAGCGAGGGTCGTAGCGGAGGTCGGCGACCACCATGCCGTCGGCCGAGCGGATGGTGTGAGCGCAGATGGAATGCTCGATCTGCATTTCGGTAGCGTCCAGGCCCTGCCGCGCGATCATCCGCTGGCGTTCGGTCTCAACGAGGGAAACGAAGGCCACGCCGGTCCGGAACAGGCGCGTGGCCAGTTCGGTGAGGCGGTCCAGTGAACTGCTGACAACCTCGTCCAGGGCATCCAGGCTGCCCAATGTCGACATGCGTTCTTCAGAGCGGGTAGGGGCCATGTCCTTTAACCGGTTGAACGGGAGCGCGGGAGCCAGATCGTCGCAATGCCTCGAACTATGAGCACTGCCAGATTTGCAGGTGTATTGCGGTGGTGCCGTGTAGACGCGGCAAGCACCACGTCAAGAGGGCGCTGCAGGTCGATGGTTGCGCCTGCGGTAGAGCACGGCACGGTTGCGGCCGCCGTGCTTGGCCCGGTACAGCGCCTTGTCGGCCTGGCGGATGGCCAGATCGGGGTCGGTCTCGGTTTCCGGGTAATGGCTCACGCCGGCGGAGATGGTGATGTGCCCGACCTCTGCGAAGGCCTGCGCTTCGATGGCGGCGCGCAGGCGCTCTGCCACCTGCAGTGCGGTGTCGGCCGTGACCTCCGGCAGCAGCACCAGGAACTCCTCCCCACCGAGGCGGCACAGCACGTCCTGCGGGCGGGCGTTGGTGCGCATGCTCTGGGCGACGCCGGCGATGACCTGGTCACCGGCGTCGTGGCCGTGCCGGTCGTTCACATCCTTGAAGTGGTCCACATCGAGGGTGATGACGCCGAACGGCATGCCGGAGGCGGTAAGCGCACTAAGCGCGCGTTCCAGCCCGCGCCGGTTGAGCAGCTGGGTGAGGGGATCGGTGAGCGCGGCCAGGTCGAGCTTGCCGATGCGGTCGCTGAGGTTGCGGAAGCTGACCAGCACGGCCTGCTTCAACTGCGCGGCCTCGAAATACCAGGAATTGACCGCCTTGACCCGGGAAATGGCGGCACCCACATCACCTTCCTGCGCGTGCCGGGCCAACTGCTGCAGCGGCGCGGCGATGCGTCGCGAGCACAGCCAGATGAGCACCAGCGACAACAGGCCCAGCGGCGCGGCATTGCGCAGCACGGTGCCGAACAGGCTGCCCATGGGTGCGGTGGCGGCCTCGATGGGGCGCTGGGCGACGATGCCCCAGCCGGCAGCGGGCACCGGTGCGAAGCCAGCCAGCATGTGCACGCCGTGGCGGTTGTGCGAATGCAGTGCGCCGGCGCTTCCTTGGCTGAGTGCTTCGACGGCGGCATTGCGGGTGGCGGGCTGGCCGACCCGGTCCGGCTCGGGGTGGTAGAGCACAGTGCCGTCGCGGCTGACCACGTACAGGTACGAGCCATCCTCGTAGGGGTGCGTGCCGAGCAGGGGATGCAGGACGTTCGGGTCGCGCAGGTGGATGGAGGCGGTGATGTAGCCGGCGTAGTCGCCGTCGGCGTCGAACACCGGATGTGAGAGGGTGACGACCAGGTTGCCGGTGTGGGCCATGAACGGGTCGCTGACCATCGGCAGTCGCTGCTGCAGCGCCTTGCGATTGGCGGCGCTGGTGAGTGCCTTGCCCTGCAGTTCCGGCAGCGTGGGCGAGGTGCCGACCACCACGCCCTGCGCGTCCACCGCGATGACGCTGTTGAAGGCATCGGTCTGCAGCTTGATGCGCTCGACTTCATCGTCATGCGCCGCCGGTTGGCCAAGCTCACGGCTGAGGCGCTCGGCCCCGACCGCGAGCTGCTGCTGCGCGTTCAGTACGAAGTGCTGGGTGGACTGGGCCAGCGAGTGCGCGTACACGCGGTTGGCTTCCAGGCTTTTTTCAATGAGCTGCTGGCGCTGCACCTGGTAGCTGGCCCACAGCGTATTGCCCAGCATGACCATCGCCGACAGCGTGGCAAGCGCGAGGATCAGCCGCTGCAGGTTCACCTGCCGGATTGATGCATTCACCCTCGCGCCTCCCTGGCTGCTGGTAGGCGCTCAGGCTACAACCGGGGGGAGGGCAAACCGTGCGCGCGGCCTTCACGTGGCCAACGGACCGGCACGGTGCCGACCCACAGGGTCGCGCCCCGGTAGCGCCGGGCCACGCAGCGGCTCAGCCGTCGGTCGAACGGCTCAGGCCCTCCCACTCTTCGATACCTGCAGCCAGATCCTGCAGCTTGCCGCGCACCAGCTGCACGGCATCGCTGCCCAGCAGCAGGTGGGTGGGCGGGGCAGGGCTGTCGATCAGCTGCAGCATGGCCTGCGCGGCCTTGACCGGATCGCCCAGTTGCTGCCCGCTGTTGGCCTCGCGCGCGCTGCGGATGGGATCGAACAGGGCGTCGTAATCCCCGATCGCGCGTGGCGAACGCACCATCGAGCGGCCGGCCCAGTCGGTGCGGAACGAACCGGGCGCGACGGCGGTGACGTGGATGCCGAAGCCGGCCACTTCCTTGGCCAGCACTTCGCTGATGCCTTCCAGCGCGAACTTGCTGGCGCAGTACCAGGCGATGCCCGGCATCGTGATGAAGCCGCCCATCGAGGTGATGTTGAGGATGTGGCCGCGGCGGCGCGCGCGCATGTGCGGCAGTACGGCCTTGATGAGGGCCGCCGGGCCGAACACGTTCACCTCGAACTGCTGGCGCAGGTCGGCGAGTGTCGATTCCTCGAGGACGCCTTCGTGGCCGTAGCCGGCGTTGTTGACCAGCACGTCGATGGCGCCGATGTCGGTTTCGATATGGGGGACGAGGGCATCGATGGCGTCGGCATCGGTGACGTCCAGAAGGCGCGCGAAGGCCTGGCCGGGGGCGAGGGCTTCGAAGTCGTGGCGGGCGGTTTCGCTGCGCACGGTGCCGACCACGCGATGGCCGGCCTGCAGGGCCTGCAGGGCGAGGGCGCGGCCGAAACCGCTGCTGACGCCGGTGATGAGGAGGAGGCGGGAGGTCGTCATGGTCATGGGTCTTGGTTGCGGGACTTGCACGTTAGGGCTTGCCCGGACGACGGCCCAGACCTAGGATTCGGGCATTCTTGCCTATTCCTATGAGGTGCCCGTGGCCGCTGTTGAACCGTCGATGCAGGCGCGCATGGTCAGCCTGCTGCGGGCGCAGGCCACGCAGGAGGGCTACACGCTGACGGCCCTGCCAGGCGTGCGACTGCTGCGCTCGGACCGGCCGCTGGCGCGGGCGCCGGTGCTGTATGACCCGGGCATCGTGATCGTCTGCCAGGGCGTGAAGCGCGGCTACATGGGCGCGAGGGTTTACAAGTACGACGCGCAGCACTACTTGGCGGTGTCGGTGCCGGTGCCGTTCACCATGGAAACCGAGGCGAGCGCCGACGCGCCGCTGCTGGCCATCTACCTGCACCTGGACCTGCAGCTGGCCGCGGAGCTGATGCTGGAGTTGGAGGCGCACGCGGACGCCGTGCCTGCGCCGGCGCAGAGCATGATGGCCAGCCCGATCGAGCCGGCGATGCAGGCCACCGTGCTGCGGCTGCTGGAGGCGCTGGGCGATCCGCTGGAGGCGGCGCTGCTCGGCCCGGCGTTGGTGCGCGAGCTGTATTTCCGTGTGCTGACCGGTGCACAGGGCGGCGCGATGCGCGAGGCACTGGCAATGCGCGGGCGTTTCGGCCGCATCGGCAAGGTGCTGCGGCATATCCATGCGGCCTACGCGACGGCGTTGGATGTGGACGCGTTGGCGGCCGAGGCGGAGATGAGCGTGCCGACCTTCCACGATCACTTCCGTGCCATCACCGGTACCTCGCCGATGCAGTACGTGAAGTCGACCCGGCTGCACCAGGCGCGGTTGCTGATGCTGCGCCAGGGCATGACGGCCGAGGCGGCGGCGCTGGGCGTGGGCTACGCCAGCGCGTCGCAGTTCAATCGCGAATTCAAGCGCCTGTTCGCGCTGCCGCCGGCGGCCGAGGTGGCGCGGATGCGGCGCAGCTTCGCACTGCCACCGGCGCCGGTGGATGCGGTGTATGTGTCGTCGCATTGAGTGAGGGGCTGATGGGGGCGACTGCTGGTCACGCCGTCCGCACGGAGGGCTGGGTAACGTGTTGCACGCTTTTGAAGCGACCGAGGCGCAAGATCCTGCGCCGCGCTTTCCTCTTTCCCGGAAGTACCCATGTCTGCCTTGCCTCTGCATGCGCTGGCCTACCAGAGCACCGTGTCTTACCCGTTGGCCGCCACGTCCATCGATGAACTGCTCATCGACGCCATGGCGCGCAACCAGGCCCTGTCCGTCACAGGCATCCTGTTGTTCGATGGACACCGGTTCTTCCAGTATCTGGAAGGCCCGGAAGAGGCCATCTACCAGGTTTTCAGCCGGATCGAGGCCGCCACGCGCCATGGCAACGTGGTGGTGCAGTTTGATGAAGCGGTCAGCGAGCGCTACTTCCGCACCTGGTCGATGGTCTGCCGCAGCGTGGACGTGTCGGCCCTGCATGCCATTGCGGCCGGCAAGTGGAAGCGGCAATTCCCCACCGTGCGCGACGATCGACGTGCGGTGCCCGGCCTCGGTGCGCTGGTGGATTTCTGGGAGCTGCCCCACGTTTGAGCGCGCTCACTTCGGCATGACGGGGTGAGCCGCTAGGGTGTGTCCTTACACAAGGGGGAAGCATGGAAGAATCGAACCGCGGTATGGTGCGCTGGCTGAGTTTCCGGCTGCGCAATGGTCAGTCGATTGGCCCGGAGCGGTTGCGCGAGGCGTGGACCTGGGCCTGCCAGTCGCCGCGTTCGGGGGTGCGCCGCGAGCAGCTGGGCGAAGACCACTGGGTCTACGCCCTGTATGGGCCGGAGCTGATTACCTGCCCGCGCACGGCCGAGCAGCGCATGCGGGGCTTCCTGCTCGATGCGGGGTATATCTTCACGATGGGTTCGCTGGGGCGGCGCGAGGCTGCGTGATGCCTGCCTGACGAGCTTCCCCGCCCAGTGTGGGGAAGTGCGGACGCAGCAGCGATGCGAGAAGCGCCATGCCGGCGCTGGCATCGCTGCGCGGTTGGCCGAATTCGTCCCACTGCGCATTGACCAGGCCGGATACCACGGTCTGCCCGGTTTCGACCCGCGTCATCGCCCAGTACGGCACCGCGCGCGTGGCGATGGAGGTGTCCAGCACCCGCACCAGCGCATGATGCGACCGGCTTTCCTGGATGCGGCGCATGACCGTCTCCACGCCGTCGGGCGGCCCCTCGAGATACTGGAAGAATTGCTGCCCACTGATGAGCAGTGCGCCGGTAACGCCTGCAACGCGATTGAACGAGGCCGAGTGGGAGATGATGCTGCGGATCTTTTCATCGGAAAGATCCGGCGACATGTGGCTGGAATAGGCAAACGCACGGAGCATGGAAGGGGGTCGTGTGTGACGCGCGTCACTATACGGAGCCGCCTTTGGGCAGGCGTGAGGCTTTGCTCACGCGCTCTGCGGGCGAGCGCGCCGAAGGGACTTCTTTGACGGCGGCGTTCTCCTCGATGCCGTACATTGGTGTCAACAGTCTCATTTCTGCAGCGGGCGGGGTGCCCCTGGGGTGCTGCGACTCCCGCTTTTGACCAGGAACTGAAGTGCCCGCTCATTCCCCCGTGTTTCCCCGTGCCGCAGGCGCTGCTGCTGAACGCGTGCGTTCGCACGACTGGGCTTCGACGCCGTTGGGTCCTGTCGCGCAATGGCCCGCGTCCCTGCGCTGCGCGGTGGAACTGATGCTCAATTCCCCCGAGAGCATGTACCTGGTCTGGGGCGACGCGTTGGTTTTCCTGTTCAACGATGCCTACGCACCGATCCTGGGGCCGCGGCTGGAACAGGCCATGGGCGCGCCGCTGCGCGAGCTGTGGGCCGATGCGTGGCCGGCCGTGCGCGAGCCGATAGAGCGCGCATTTGCCGGCCAGGGCTCGCGCTTCGAGCATGTGCCGGTGGCGATGAACCGCTACGGCCTGCCTGAGGACACATGGTGGACGTTCTCGTTTTCGCCCCTGTACGGCGAGGATGCACAGCCATCGGGCGCCTTCTGCGTGACCAAGGAGGTGACCGGCATGGTGGTGGCGCAGGATCGCCTGGCGCGTGAGAACGAGCGGCTGATCGCACTGTTTGATAAATCGCCGCTGTTCATGGCATTCCTGGCGGGGCCGGAGCATCGCATCGAGCTGGTCAACCCGGGCTATGCCAGCCTGATCGGCCACCGCGAGGTGGTCGGCCGCCCCATCGTCGAGGCGTTGCCGGAGGTGCTGGACCAGGGCTACCTGCATCTGCTGGATGAGGTGTACCGCACGGGTGAGCCCTACATCGGCCGCAAGGTGGCCTATGACAGCGGTGCAGGCGATGCAGGACACGGCCTGCGCCACATCGTCGATGTGGTGTTCCAGCCGTGCAAGGACGACGCCGGGCAGGTGACGGGCATCTTCGTACAGGGGCTGGACCTGACGCCGCAGGTCGCGCTGGAGCGGCACCTTTGGCTGACCGAGGCTCGGCACCGGCAGATCATGGACAGTGCACATGACTTCGCCATCATCGCCTTCGACATGGACGGTCTGGTGACACTTTGGAATCGCGGTGCGGAACAGATTCTCGGCTGGCATGAAAGCGAGGTGCTGGGGCGCCATGGCGAGGTGCTCTACCTGGATGAAGACCGCCAGGCAGAGCGGTTTCGCTACAACATGGAGCAGGCACTGCTGCGCGGTGGCATGAGCGGTGAGCGCTGGCTGCGACGGCGCGATGGCGGCCGCTTCTGGGCCCACGGGTCGATGACCGTGCTGCGTGGCCATGAAGCTGAGGCGGTGGGCTACGTGGTGGTGTTTCGTGATCGCACTGCCGAACGGCAGGCGTCGGAGGCACTGGTACAGAGCGAGCGTCGGCTGGGCGCGCTGGTTTCCGCAGCGACGCAGTCGCTCTACGCCATCTCCGCCGATTGGCAGCAGGTGAATCTGATCTATCGCCAAGGCGGCGCTGGGGATCTTCGCGAGGCGGGCGGGGCGTGGCGCGATCAGTTGATCCATCCTGCCGATCGTGACGCGGTGGATGCCGCCATCGAGCAGGCACTGGAGACCGGTTCGGCGTTGGAGGTCGAGCACCGCAGCCTGGTGCCCAACGGCGAGGTCCGCTGGTTGCAGATGCGTGCGGTACCGCTGCTGGATGAGGACGGGCGGGTACGGGAGTGGTTCGGTGCAGCGGCAGACATCAGTGACCGCCGCATCGCCCAGCAGCGTCTGCAGCAGCTGACCCTGACCCTGGAAGAGCGGGTCCAGGCACGAACGGCCGAGCTGATGGCCATGGAAGAGCGGCTGCGGCAAAGCCAGAAGATGGAATCGCTGGGGCAGTTGACCGGCGGCATCGCGCACGACTTCAACAACATGCTGACCGCGGTTTCGATGGGGCTGGAGCTGCTGGAACTCAGGGTGGGGCAGGGACGCGTGGAGGATCTTCAGCGTTACCTTGAGATGGCCCGAGGTGGCGCCGACCGCGCTGCGGCACTGACCCAGCGCCTGCTTGCGTTTTCGCGGCGGCAGACCCTGGCGCCATCGTCGGTGCGTGTTTCCTCGCTGGTAAGCGGCATGCTGGACATTCTCAGTCGATCCATCGGGCCTTCGATCAACATCGAAACGCGGCTGCAGGACGGCGGCGACGACGTCCTGGTGGATGCGCCGCAGCTGGAGAATGCATTGCTCAACCTCTGCATCAACGCCCGCGATGCCATGCCCGAAGGCGGGACGCTGGTCATCTCCACGGATATCGAGGCGGTGACGGCTGCACGGGGTGAGCAGCTTGGACTGCCTGCGGCGACATACGTGCGTCTTTCCGTGCGCGATACCGGAACGGGCATGGATGCCAGCGTGCTGGAGAAGGTGTTCGAGCCGTTCTTCACCACCAAGCCGATCGGGCAGGGCACCGGGCTCGGCCTTTCGATGATCTATGGGTTCACCCGGCAGTCGGGCGGGCAGGTGGATGTGCAATCAACGCTTGGGCATGGCACCACGATCAGCCTGTATCTGCCGCAGTTCAGCGCCGCGCCGGTGGCGTGTTCAGAGCCTGTGGCAGACGCCTCGAATATGCCGATGATCTCAGGCCGCTCGGTGCTGCTGGTAGAAGACGAAACGTCCATCCGCGCGCTGGTGCGCGATGTGCTGAGCACGCACGGGCATCACGTGACCGAAGCCGCAAATGGCAGCGAAGCGCTTTCCCTGTTGGCAACTGACCATCCATTTGACCTGCTGGTGACGGATGTGGGCTTGACGGGAACGCTGAATGGGCGACAGGTTGCGGACGCGGGTCGGCAGTCGCGACCGTCGATGCCTGTGCTGTTCATCACCGGCTACGCGGCCTGTGCGGCGGTGGGTGGTGAGCACCTTGAGCCTGGGATGGAGATTCTGACCAAACCCTTCGCTGCCGCCGAACTGGAGCGGCGTGTGGACCGCTTGCTTGCCGGCGAATTCAGATCGTGGAGTGCACCGACTTCAGAAGCTCCCGCAGCGTAAATGGCTTGCGCAGCAGGGGGACGTGGCGAGGCAGGATCTCCGGATCGCCGACGGTCTGGCCAGCGTAACCGGTCATGAGCAGCACGCGCAGGGAAGGGTCCTGGGTCATGGCCTGGCGGGCAAGCTCGCATCCGTTCATGCCTGGCAGGCGGATGTCGGAAATCAGAAGATCGAATGACCCGGCGTTGCACAGCGCTGTGACCGCCGCTTCTGCATCGCCAACCGCGGTGATGTCGTAGCCGCTCTCGGACAGTGCATCCTCGGCGAGTTCGCGGATGGCCGTGTCATCCTCTACAAGCAGGATGCGTTGCGTGGTGGTTGAAATCACAGCGGGGGGAATTCTCGTTGCATGGGGCGGGACTGCAGATGCCCTCGGCTGAGGGCACCCGGATGCCGCGGGGTGGGACGCGGGGGCATTCCAGTAGATCAGTGGCGCGCGTCATCCTTGGCCCTGCCGACGGCACTCTGCACTTTTCCAACGCCCTTCTGTGCTTTGCCTTCAAGCTCCTGGGTCTTGTTGCCGGTGACCTTGCCGGCCACTTCCTTCACCGTGCCCTTGACCTGGTTCTTGGCACCTTCGGTACGATTCTTGTCCATTGCAGAACACCTTTCTGTAAAGCCCGGATGGGGATTCGATCCTGCGTTGGCAGCGGTGGCGTGCCAGTGAAAGAAACGCGAGCGTCATCCTCACGCCGCCAGCGCCCGGGACCCCGTCCCCCGGGTAGCGCCAAGCTGTGCTTGGCAGATTTGACGCAAAGCCTACCTACTAGTAGGGTGTCTCCATGAAAGATCCGCTCTCCCCCAAAGCCCTCGAGATCCTCGCCCACGCCCGTTCGCTGCTGGAAGCCGGTGGCTACAACGGTTTCAGCTATGCCGACGTCTCGGCGCGGGTGAACATCAGCAAGGCCAGCATCCATCACCACTTTCCCAGCAAGGCGGACCTGGTGCGTACGGTGGTGGTGCTGTACCGGGCCGAGGCACGCGAGGGCCTGGCGCTGCTCGACCGGCAGTTGAGCGACCCGCTGCAGGAGCTCAATGCCTATGTGGATTACTGGTCCAGCTGCATTGCCGGCGGCACCTCCTCGTTCTGCATCTGCGCGATGCTGGCCGCCGAAGCGCCGATGATTCCGGTCGAGATCGCCGACGAAGTGCGCGGTCATTTCGAGGATCTGAGCGGCTGGCTGGCGCTGACCCTGGAGAAGGGCGCGGCGACGGGCCAGCTGCGGCTGCAGGGTTCGGCAGCGGACGAGGCCAAGGCGTTCATGTCATCGGTGCACGGCGCGATGTTGGCTGCGCGCGGCCTGGGTGATGCGGCCACGTTCGCGGCACTGGCGCGCCTGGCCATCGCACGGGTCAGCGCGGCGGATTGAGGTTTGTGTGTTGGCCCTGCGGCAGCGCGGGCATTCTTTTTGCTTTCGTACCCTACCTACTAGTAGGTTTATTCATCATCGGAGACATCCCATGGCACACCCCCTGTCCACCTTCGGCGCGATCCACACGGCCGTCAGCCTGATCCCGGTTCTTGCTGGCCTGTATGGCTTGGTCCGCCATCGCGCGATCGACCCGGCCACGCGTTCGGGCAAGGTCTACCTGCTGGGCCTGGTGCTGTCGGTCGCGACGGCCTTCACCGTTTCCAGCACCGGCGGATTGAACCCGGGCCATGCGTTCGGGGTGATCGTGCTGCTGGTCGCCTTCGGCGGCGTGCTCGCGGGGCGGCTGCGTTTCCTCGGCCGCTTGGCGCCTTACCTGTCGACGTTCGCGTTGTCCTTCAGCTTCCTGCTGTCACTGGTGCCGGGCACCAACGAAACGCTGACCCGCGTGCCGGTGGGCCATCCCATTGCCGCCGCGCCGCTTGCACCGGTGGTGCTGCAGGTGTTGCTGGGCTGCGCGGTGGTGTTCGTGATCGGCTTCGCCGCGCAGTGCTGGCGCATCCGTTCGCGCAACAAGCACGCGCGGGCCTGATGCCATCAGGCTGCGGTTGGGTGAAGTCGACCGGCGGCCAGCAGCACGTCCAGAATCTGCGCGGTGATCGATTCTTCGCTGCCCGTGGCATCGATCACGTGGCAGCGCTGCGGATCACGTCGCGCCGCCTCCAGCAGGCCGCGACGGATGCGACCGAAATTGCGATGTGCCTCGGCCGGGTCGCTGCGGGTCTCGGGATTCACCCGCAAGGGTGAATCCCGGGGGCTCTGGTAGCCGTCGACCTTGGTCGACGGAGAGCGCCAACCAAGATTGGCAGCTACCAGAGCGCGGGTGTCGCTGATGGCTCTGGTGCTGCTGTGGCCAGGCAGTAGGGTCGAACGTCCCAGTGCGTCCCAGTGGTTGTCAGTTGACAACCCTGGTGCCGCTCGCCAGACTCCGAGGGAAAGGAATGCCCCGTGCGCGCCATCCAGACAAAGACATCGAAGCCGCCCTTCGTTTCGCCGAATCACGTGGCTGGCGCTTACGCATTGGTGGCAGTCATGCCTGGGGGCGGATGTACTGCCCCTACAACGACAAGGACTGCCGGTGCGGGGAATTCTGTGTCGTGAGCATCTGGAGCACACCCCGGAATGCACTGAACCATGCAAGAGCCCTGTGCCGCGTTGTCGAAAACTGCAGCCGCGAGCAATGATGCACCTGCCATCTCCCGGAGACACCCCATGATGGAATTCACCTTCACGCTCAAATACCGCCTGCCCGACATCGATAGCGACGCGGGCAGCCTGGAGCAGCAGCTGGCAGACGCTGGCTGCGACGATGCGCTGCTGGGTATCGGCAGGCCGGGTAGATTGGCGCTCGAGTTCTGCCGACAGTCAGCCACTGCGCAGGAGGCGGTGCTGTCCGCCTTGGCCGACGTGCGCAAGGCGGTTCCCGGTGCGGAGCTGATCGAAGTCAGCCCCGACCTGGTCGGCCTGACCGATGTGGCCGATCTGCTGGGCATGTCGCGTCAGAACATGCGCAAGCTGTTGCTCGCACACCCACAGACGTTTCCGGCCCCGGTCCACGAAGGAAGCGCGTCTGTCTGGCACCTGGCGGACATTCTTTCGTGGCTGCACGCGCGCGGCAGCCATAAGGTCAGCGGCGAGCTGCTGGAGCTCGCCGCTGCGGCGCTGAAAGCAAATCTGGCGAAAGAGCAGGAGCGGTTGCTGCAGCACCTCGGATGAAAGCGACAGCCCGGCTGCGCGTCAGCGTTCCGCCGTCTCCCACCATCGCGTACCCGCCACAGGCGCCTGCATGTCCAGCGCCTGGCCCATGATCGGCGTGGCCACGGGCACGTTCTTCGCCGCCGCCAGCGCAGTGATGCGCTCGAACGGCTGCTGCCAGGCGTGCAGGGCCAGGTCGAAGGTGCCGTTGTGGATCGGCAGCAGCCACTTGCCGCGCAGGTCCAGGTGCGCCTGCAGGGTCTGCTCTGGCTGCATGTGCACGAAGGCCCAGCGCTTGTCGTAGGCACCGGTCTCGATCATCGTCAGGTCGAACGGGCCGTACTTCTCCCCGATGGCCTTGAAGCCGTCGAAGTAGCCGGTATCGCCGCTGAAGAAGATGCGGAAGTCGCCGTCCTGGATCACCCACGAGGCCCACAGGCTGCGATCGCTGTCACCGAGGCCGCGGCCGGAGAAATGTTGACCCGGCGTGGCGGTCAGGCGCAGGCCATTGGCCTCGGTCGACTGCCACCAGTCCAGCTGCTCGACCTTGGCGGCATCCACACCCCAGGCAATCAACTGGTCGCCCACGCCCAGCGGCGCGATGAAGCGCGCGGTCTTGCCGGCCAGCTGCATCACCGCGGCATGGTCCAGATGGTCGTAATGGTTGTGCGAGAGGATCACGCCCGCGATCGGCGGCAGGTCCTCAATGCTGATCGGCGGTGCGTGGAAGCGTGCCGGGCCCATCCACTGCACTGGCGAGGCGCGCTCGGAGAACACCGGGTCGGTCAGCCAGTACTGGCCGCGCAGCTTCAGCAGGATCGTGGAGTGGCCAAGCCGGAACAGGCTGCGATCCGGCGCGGCGTCGAGCGTGGCACGGCCCAGCGCCTGCACCGGAATCGGCTGCGTGGGTACGGTGCCACTGGGCTTGTTGAACATGAAGGCCCACCAGATCTCCAGACCATCACGCAGGCTCATGGCGGGCTTGGGCAGGACATTGCGGAACTTGCCGTCGCGGAATTGGGGCGACTCTGGGAAGCGGGGCAGGGACCACGACTTGCAGAAGGTGTAGGCGGTCACGGCAAGAGTTCCGATCAGGAGGATGAGGAGCAGGCGCTTAATCAGGGACGTCCGCTGGGTACACTGCACAGTGTAGTTTCCGATTCTGGGAAAGTACACTGGTCGGTGTAAAATGTGGGCATCCGTTCAGTTTCCTGGTTCCTGCCATGTCCCGTGCCCCGCAACGCCTGACCGACCGTAAACGCGATGCCATCGTGCGCGCGGCGGTGGAGGAGTTCCGTAGTGCCGGCTACGAGGCGACCAGCATGGACCGCATCGCCACGGCGGCCGGCGTGTCCAAGCGCACGGTCTACAACCACTTCCCCAGCAAGGAAGCGCTGTTCGGCCACATCCTCGAAGAGCTGTGGGAAAGCAGCACGGCCGCCGTCGTGCTGCCGTACCGCTCCGATCAGCCGCTGGACGTGCAGCTGCTGCAGCTGCTCGGGCAGAAACTGGACCTGTTGGGCGATGCCAACTTCATCGACCTGGCGCGCGTGGCAATGGCCGAGATCATCCATTCACCCGAGCGTGCGCAGACGATTGTCTGCCGCATGGGCGAAAAGGAAGGCGGCGTGAACGCATGGATCCGCGCCGCGATCGCCGATGGGCGCCTGCGCGAGGTCGATCCGGAATTTGCCGACCACCAGCTGCAGGGCCTGGTGAAGGGCTTCGCGTTCTGGCCGCAGGTCACCATGGGCCAGGAGCCGCTGGGCCCGGTCGAACGGCGCAAGGTCGCCGAATCGGCGGTGGCGATGTTCCTGGGGTTCTACGCACGCTGAACCCACGCGGCGGCGGGTGCGACATAGCAGCGCATCGCTGTCCACCGACGCTATGTTGTGACGTAATCGCCATCGAACCGACTTGGCCATCTGCGACACTGCGTCAGGATTCCACGGCAAGACCGCCCCATGTCCTTCGCGTCGGCGCAGCAGATCAATGACGTACTGCAGCAGTCCTACGGCATCACCGCCACCGCCGTGGTCCCGCGCGTGGTGGGTGCCGACGCCAACGCGAGCGTGTTCCGCATCGATGCGCGCGGCAGCCAGTGGTGGTTGAAGTGCCGCAGCTACCAGGTGGCGCCGCTGGTGTGGGACGGCCTGTACTGGCTGCGCGGCACGCTGGGCATCGAGGAGATCGTGGCGCCGTGGCCGGCCATGACCGGCGGTGCCTCGGTGCAGCGGTGGGGCCTGCAGTTCACCCTGTTTCCGTATATCGAAGGGCAGTCCGGTTTCGAAGCGCCGTTGAGTGCGGCGCAATGGCAGCGTCTGGGTGAAATTCTCCGTCGGCTGCACACGGCTCAGCTGCCGGAGGCGCTTGCCGAAGGACTGCCGCGGCAATCGTTGTCCTTTGCGGCACTGGATAAGGTAGGGCACTGGCTGCAGGAACCGGCGACGTTGCCCGCCGCACAGGATCGCTGGGGGCGTGCCTTCCACGCGGTGTGGGCGCGACAGCGCGTGCGCATCACTGCGCTGCACCGGCGTGCGCTGGCGCTGCAGCTGGCGCTGGCGCAGGCTGAGGGTGAGCCGCTGCTGCGTCCCTGCCATACCGATCTGCACGCGGGGAACTTGTTGATGGGTCACGACGGGGCGCTGCATCTGATCGACTGGGACGGTCTGTCACTGGCGCCGCGCGAGCGCGACCTGATGTTCGTCGGGGCAGCGGTGGGTGGTCGCTGGGGGCGCGAGCGCCCGCAGGGGTTTGCCGAGGGGTATGGCGATGACCTGGGCGATGCGCAGTGGATCGCGTGGTATCGGCATGTGCGCGTCCTGGAGGATCTGGTGGCGTTCCAGCAGATGTTGATGGGCGTGGAGGGCGGTTACCGGCCGCCGCAGCAGCGTCGGCAGGCGCTGCATCATCTGGGGGAGTTGTTTGCTCCGGGGAATGTTTTCTGCGCGGCGGAAAGGGCTTACAGCGCGGTATAGGGTTTTCGGCAGGGCTGCGCCCTGCACCTGCCGAGGCCAGAGCAACGTCAACGTCAGAAGCCAGAGCGGCATTCCGTGGGTGGCGGGGCACTGTGGGTTTGCGGGGACGGCGTGAATACGTCCATGTAGCCTTGGTCGCCGCTTGCTCGTGTGCGCTGTCCTGCGCACACGGCAAGACCGGGGTTGGGCGTCCTGCCCAACCCGCCCGAGGCATGCCTCGGGCCCATGCGGCTCACACCCCGCACACCCACAGTGCCCCGCCACCCACGGAATGCCGCTCTGGCTTTGGCTGTTGCTGTTGCTTGAAGCTTCTGCAGGTGCAGGGCTGCGAGCCCTGCCGAACAACCCTTATTCCGCCGGCTTGGCGGCCGCCGTCGCTGCCACGCTCGCGGCGCGCCGTGCCAGCACGGCCTCGCGGTGCGCGATATACGCATTCGCCGCCAGGATGATGCCGGCACCGATCAGCGTCCAGCGGTCGACGCTTTCGTCAAACAACAGCCAGCCACACAGTGTGACCAGCGGCAACTGCAGAAAGCTGATCGGGGTCAGGGCCGATACCTCGCCCAGGCGCAAGGCGCGCGTCCACAGCAGCTGGCCGACCGTGCCCATCACGCCCGTCGCCACCAGCCATACCCAGGCCATGCCGGTGGGCCAGACCCACACGAACACCGCCGGGACCAGCGACAGCGGCACCCAGAACACGTAGGTGTAGAGCACTACCGTGTCGGCGCTGTCCACGCGGGTCAGCTGCTTGATCTGGATCGCCACCAGCGAACTGAGCAGGGCCGCGGCCACGGCGATCAGACTGCCGGCGGAAAAGCCCGCCGTGCCCGGCCGCACGATCACCAGCACGCCGATGAAACCCACCACTACCGCCGCCCAGCGCCGCACGCGCACGGTTTCGCCCAGCCACAGCACTGCGGCAATGGTGACGAACAGCGGTGTGGAGTAGGACAGCGACACCGCCTGCGCGAGGGGCAGGTGGCCGAGGGCCCAGAACGCGCAGAGCATGGAGCCCAGGCCGATCGCGCTGCGCACGAAGTAGCGCGGCAGCTGCTGGGTCTTCAGCGGCGCACGGCCTGGGCGCAGCAGCATCGGCAGCAGTGCCAGCAGGCCGAACGCGTTGCGGAAGAACGCGACTTCCTGGGTCGGCACGTAGCGCGTTGCATAGCGGATGGCGATGGCCATCAGGCCGAACGCCATCGTGCTGGCGAGCATCAGCAGTGCCGCCCGCGCCGGAGTGGCGAGCGCGGGTCGTGCCGTGGCGTTCACCACTGGGCGCCGAGCAGGCGCGGCTCCGGTTCGATCGGTACGCCGAATTTCTCCAGCACCGACGCGGAGATGCGCCTCGCCAGGTCCAGCAGTTCGGCGCCGGTGGCGTTGCCGTGGTTGACCAGCACCAAGGCATGGCCGGGGGCTACGCCGGCGTCGCCTTCACGGAAACCCTTCCAGCCGCAGGACTCGATCATCCACGCCGCCGAGACCTTGCGCCGGTCATCGCGCTCGGCCGGGAAGACCGGCAGTTCGGGGAAGTGCTGCAGCAGCACGTCCACCTGTTCCAGCGGCAGCACCGGGTTCTTGAAGAAGCTGCCAGCGTTGCCCAGCACGTCCGGGTCGGGCAGCTTGCGGCGGCGGATGGTAATGACCGCGTTGGCCACGTCCACCGCGCTGGGCAGCTCCACGCCCTGTGCCTGCAGCTCCTCGCGGATGCCGGCGTAGTCCATGCGCAGATCGTGCAGCAGCGGCAGTCTCAGTTCGATGGCGGTGATCAGGTAGCGGTCGGGCTGCTGCTTGAACACGCTGTCGCGGTAACCGAAGCCACACTGTTCGTTGTCCATGCGCACCCAGGCCTGCTCCTGGCAGTCCCAGGCCTCGACGGTCTGGATGAACTCACCCACCTGCGCGCCATAGGCGCCGATGTTCTGGATCGGCGCCGCACCGGCAGTACCGGGAATCAGCGCGAGGTTCTCCAGGCCGGACAGGCCTTCCTGCAGCGAGAACATCACCAGGCCGTGCCAGGACACGCCGGCGCCGGCGCGGATCACCGCGTGGTCGGCACGGTGTTCGAGGAAGCTGATGTCGCGGTTGCCGAACACCAGCACGGTGCCCGGCAGATCATCGGCGATGAGCACGTTGCTGCCGCTGCCCAGCACCAGCAGCGGGCCGTTGGCCACGCTGGGCAGGGCCAGCACGTCCGGCAGCAAGGCAGGGTCGTGCAGTTCCAGCAGCTGCGCCGCGTTGGCGCGCACGTGGAAGGTGTTCAGCGCCTGAAGCGGGGCGTTTTCGGTAAGGGTCCAGCGCAGCGGTGCGGCGGAAGTGTCGTGGCCGTCCATGTGCGCGCTCACAGCGGTGCCACCGCGCCACGGCTGGGCGCTTCGCGGCGGCGACGGATCGCCTCCACGCATTCGGCCACCAGCGACGGGCCACGGTAGATCAGGCCGCTGTAGCACTGCACCAGGGCGGCGCCGGCGGCCATCTTGGCCACTGCGTCGGCACCGGAGAGGATGCCACCCACGCCCACCAGGGGCACCGATTCGGGCAGGCGCGCGCGCAGGCGACGCAGCACCAGGGTCGACTGGTCCAGCACCGGCGCACCGGACAGGCCGCCCGCCTCGTTGGCCAGCGGATCGCCAGCGACGCGGCTGCGATCGATGGTGGTGTTGGTGGCGATCACGCCGTCCACCTGCAGTTCGCCCAGCACGCGCGCGGCGGCGTCGATGTCGCGCTCGCTCAGGTCAGGCGCCACCTTCACCAGCATCGGCACGCGGCGGCCATGCTGCGCAGCCAGGGCTTCCTGGCGGTCACGCAGCTGGCTGACCAGCTGGCGCAGCGCGGTCTCTTCCTGCAGCTCGCGAAGGCCGGCGGTGTTTGGCGAGGAGATGTTGACGGTGATGTAGTCGGCCAGCGGGTAGACCTTGTCCAGGCAGGCGATGTAGTCATCGACCGCCTGCTCGTTGGGGGTGTCCTTGTTCTTGCCGATGTTGATGCCGAGCAGCCCGCGACGGTTGCGCGCGCGCTCGACGTTGCGCACCAGCGCATCGACACCGGCATTGTTGAAGCCCATGCGGTTGATGATGGCCTGGTGCGCCGGCAGCCGGAACAGGCGCGGCTTCGGGTTGCCCTCCTGCGGCCGCGGGGTGATGGTGCCGATCTCGACGAAGCCGAAGCCCAGTGCGAACAAGGCATCGATGTGCTCGCCGTTCTTGTCCAGGCCGGCGGCCAGGCCGACCGGATTGGGGAAGGTCAGCCCGAACACGGTGCTCGGCATCGGCGCGATGCGTGCGGCCAGCAGCGGCGTGGTGCCGGTGCGGTAGGCCGTGTCCAGTGCGGACAGGCCGAGGCCGTGGGCGCGCTCGGCGTCGAGCGAGAACAGGAAGGGGCGGGCAAGCGAATACATGCGTCGGTTCAGTCCAGCGTGCCGAGGAAGGCTCGGGTTCGATATTCAAAGGCGACCTGTCCGTCCACCGCGTGGGCGTTGAACAGGTCCTGCAGCGCCGCCAGCATCGGCGCATGGCGCTCGTGCCCGGGTTGCGGTGCGTAGGAGGAAGACAGCAGGCGCCCGCGCAGGGCGTCGAAGTCCAGGTGCTGCACGTTGGGCAGCTCGATCATGCCGCGCAGGCCGTGGCCGAACCAAGCCTGCATGGTGGCATCGTCCTGGTAGCGCTCGGCCACCGCGGTGTAGTCGGTGCCGTAGTCCAGCAGCAGCTGCTCGTAGCCGACCAGGAACGGGCTGGCATCGAGCAGGCGCGAATTCCAGTAGATCAGGGCCAGTCCGCCCGGGTGCAGGATGCGCTGCCACTCGGCACGCACGGCCACGGTGTCGAACCAGTGGAAGGCCTGCGCGGCGCTGACCAGATCGACGCTGGCATCGGCCAGCCCGGTCGCCTCGGCGTGGCCATCGACGGCGCGGAACAGCGGAAACTGCGGTGCCAGCCACTGCTCGGCGGCCGCGCGCATGGCTGCATTGGGCTCAACCGCCACCAGCGGATGGCCGGCGGCCAGGAACGGGCGGCTGGAAATGCCGGTGCCCGCACCGATGTCGGCGACGAGCGCCGCGGTGGGCACGGCCATCGGCCCATGCAGCCAGTCCATCAGCGCAGCGGGATAGTCCGGGCGGTAGCGCACGTAATCGGCGACCCGGCTGCTGAAGCGTTCAGTGCTGTCCGACGCGCTCATGGCGGTCAGTTCGACAGCGTGGCCAGCCAGGCCAGACCGCCGAAGAACAGGACGATGACCAGCAGGCCCAGGCCCAGCATGATCACGTTCAACCAGCCCAGGATGAGGCCGGTCAGGGCCAGCCCGTCGCCTTCCAGCTCGGCGGGGCGACGGCGGATCTCGCTGCGGGCCATGTGCCCGGTGATGATGGCCACGATACTGGCCACGAAGGGCAGCACGGTCCAGCTGGCGATGCCCAGCACCAGGCTGAGGACGGCCAGGCCGCTTGTCTGTCGGGGTGCCACGCTCATGGGGATCCTCCTTGGCAGTGCGCACATGATAGTGCCTGCGGGCCGGCAAGCCCATGGGCGAGACAGCAGCGGTAGCGCCGGTCCATGCCCGGCGAGCGCGGCGCGCGACCCGGGTTCAGCCCATCAACACCTGGCCACCATCCACGTTGAGCACATGGCCGGTGATCCAGCGCGCCAGCGGCGAGCACAGGAACAGCGCGGCGTCGGCGATCTCGCGCGGGTGGCCGAAGCGACCAAACGGGATCCGCGCCAGGGTGGCCTGGTACAGCGCGGGATCCTCCACGCGGCGTCGGGCCCACAGCCCATCGGCAAACTCGATCGAGCCCGGCGCGATGGCATTGACCCGGATGCGCTCCTTGGCCAGGGCCAGGGCCTGCGAGGTGGTGTAGTGGGACAGCGCAGCCTTCGCTGCCGCATACGGCGCGCCACCGGGGCGGGGCTGCTGGGCGGCGATCGAGGACAGGTTGAGGATGCAGGCATCATCCGAGGCCCGCAGCCAAGGCAGGGCCAGGCGGGAGGCGCGTACGGCCGCCATCAGGTCGATCTGCAGGCTGGCCGCCCAGCCGTCCTCGTCGTCGGCCATGCCGTAGCCGGTGGCGTTGTTGACCAGTACGTCGATGCCGCCAAGCGCATCGGCGGCGGCCTGCAGCCAGCCGCCGATCTGCTCGATCTCGGCCAGGTCGGCCGCGACAACATGCACGGGCGTGCCCTGTGTCTCGGCGTCGGCCTCCAGTGCCTGCAGCCCGGGCAGGCCGCGGGCGCAGACCGAGACCCGTGCCCCGGCGCCGGCGAAAGCCAGCGCCAGTTCACGGCCGATGCCCTTGCTGCCGCCGGCGATAGCCACGCGGCGGCCGTTGAAGTCAATCACCTGTAGAGCCGAGCCATGCTCGGCTGCACTTCCTGCGGTGTTCATGGCCCGTCCTGCCGAGCATGGCTCGGCACTACAAAAACAGCATTACAGATCGAACTTGATGCCCTGGGCCAGCGGCAGCGAATCCGAGTAGTTGATGGTGTTGGTCTGGCGGCGCATGTAGACCTTCCACGCATCCGAACCCGACTCACGACCACCGCCGGTGTCCTTCTCGCCACCGAAGGCGCCGCCGATCTCCGCACCGGACGTACCGATGTTGATGTTGGCGATGCCGCAGTCGCTGCCGGCGGCCGACAGGAACTTCTCGGCGGTTTTCAGGTTCTGGGTAAAGATCGAGGACGACAGGCCCTGCGGCACGCCGTTCTGCATGTCGATGGCTTCATCGAGGCTGTCGTACGGCATGACGTACAGGATCGGCGCGAAGGTTTCGTGCTGGACCACCGCGTCGCTGTTCTTCAGGCCCGAGACAATGGCCGGCAGTACGAAGTTGCCTGCACGATCGATGCGGGTGCCGCCGGTTTCGATGGTGCCGCCGGCGGCCTTGGCCTGGGCGATGGCATCGAGGAACTGCTGCACGGCACCGTCGCTGTTCAGCGGGCCCATCAGGTTGGCCGCATCGGTCGGGTCACCGATCTTGCCTTCCACCTGCTTGTAGGCCTTGACCAGGGTGGCCAGCACGTCGGCGTAGATCGAGCGGTGCACGATCAGGCGGCGGGTGGTGGTGCAGCGCTGGCCGGCGGTACCGACGGCGCCAAACACGATGCCCGGCACGGCCAGCTTCAGGTCGGCGGTCTCGTCGAGGATGATGGCGTTGTTGCCACCCAGCTCCAGCAGGCAACGGCCCAGGCGGCGGGCGACCTTCTCATTGACCGTGCGGCCGACCTGGGTCGAGCCGGTGAAGCTGATCAGCGGCACGCGGCGGTCATCGACCATCCTTTCCGACAGAGCGGTGCCGGCGTCGTTGACCAGGAAGAAGATGTCCGGGAAACCGGCTTCGCGCAGCGCTTCATTGCAGATGCGCATGGAGGCGATGGCGGTCAGCGGGGTCTTGTTGGACGGCTTCCAGATGCAGACGTCACCGCAGATGGCGGCCAGGAAGGCATTCCAGCTCCACACCGCGACCGGGAAGTTGAAGGCCGAGATGATGCCGACCAGGCCCAGCGGGTGGTACTGCTCGTACATGCGGTGGCCGGGGCGCTCCGAATGCATGGTGTAGCCGTACAGCATGCGGCTCTGGCCCACGGCGAAATCGGCGATGTCGATCATCTCCTGTACTTCACCGTCGCCTTCGGGCTTGCTCTTGCCCATTTCCAGGGCGACCAGCGAACCCAGGGCGTCCTTGTGCTTGCGCAGCGCTTCGCCGCACAGGCGCACGGCTTCGCCGCGGCGCGGGGCCGGGGTGGTGCGCCAGACCTTGAAGGCTTCCTGGGCACGGGCGATGACCGTGTCGTAGTCGGCCTCGGTGGTGGCGCGGACCTGCGCGATCGGCTCGCCGGTGGTCGGGTTGACCGGGGTGATCAGCTCACCACCGGTAGCGCTCGACCATTCCCCGTTGCCCAGGTAGGTGCCAGCGTTGGTCGCGTCCAGACCAAGGGACTTGAGCAGCTCGGAAGACATGCAGACTCCTGTGTTTCGTTACGTAGTTGGTGCCGCCGCGGGCAGGTGGGGGATGCGGCGGACTGAACCGGCGATGGTAGCAGAGGGATGTGGCGGGGCTTGGTGCAGTGCGGGGTGGGCGCCGGATGCTTGACGTGGCCGCGTCACGATTTGCAGTGCACGCGCAGTGAGGAGAAAGTGATGAAAATCAGCACGCTACGGCTCGCCAGGCCCGGCGGGCGCGTCAAAGAAGTGCCATGCGGCGACTATCTTTTGTGACGGACTTCAGACACAATCGAGACAAAGTCAATCAGAACACAATCAAATGCGCGCACCGGCTGGGGAGAACGGTGCTGAAAGGCCGACGGATCGTGTCTCCGTCTGCGGAACCGCTTAAGGAGAAATTTTGTGCTACATGGATCCGTAGAAGATCTTTCCAGCCACCCCGCCCGCGCCCGCCGCCGGGTCGAAGCCCGCGCCGCACTTGAACTGGCGCTGCGACTGGGTGATGCGGCGGTCGTCCCGCTCACCGCGGTTCTGTCCCACCTCGTTTTCTATGGTTCGGGCGTGCCGGATAAGTCGCAGCGGGTAGTGTTCGGCGCTGTCCTGCTCAGTGCGATGGTCTGCTTCATGATCGGGCCGGTGTACCGGGCCTGGCGTGGCCGCGGCCTCGTGGTGGATCTGTGGGTGCTGCTGCTGGCATGGTCCTGCAGTTTCGGGTTGTTCTCCTTCTATGCGGTCCTGGTCGACATGGCCGGGGCCGTTCCCACGCGATGGCTGCTGACCTGGTATGTGTCAGGTCTGATCGGCATGGTCGGCGTGCGCGTTCTGCTGCGGGTGCAGCTGCACCGCCTGCGTTCGCGCGGCCTGGATCGCGAGCGCGTGCTGCTGGTCGGCCTGCGTTCGTCGGGGCTGAAGCTGCACCGCCTGCTGCGCGGCAAGCCTGAGCTGGGCAAGGAAGTGGTCGGCTACTTCTCCGCCAAGGGCGATCTTGCGATGCGCCGCGGCGGCGATGCACCCCGTTGCCTGGGGGCGCTGGCTGACCTGCCGCGCTACATGGACAAGCATCGTGGCGAATTCGATCAGCTGTGGGTGTCGATGACCCCGGGCGACGCCGGTGACATGAAGGCGATGCTGAAGCAGATCGAGCGCTTCCCGGTACCGGTGCGGCTGATTCCGGATACCACGGGCTGGGGCACCCTGAATCCGGGTGTGCACCAGGTTGGCAACGTGCCGATGATTGGTGTGCGGCAGGGTGTGGCGGATCACAACTTCCGGCTCGTCAAGCGCATTGAGGACATACTGGTGGCGGGCCTGGCGGTGATCGTGCTGGCGCCCGTGTTTGCGGTGCTCGCCGTTGGCGTGAAGCTCAGTTCGCCTGGCCCGGTGCTGTTCCGCCAGCGCCGCCACGGTCTGGGGGGCAAGGAGTTCTCGATGCTGAAGTTCCGCTCGATGCGGGTTCATGCGGAGGGTTCTTCGGACAAGATCACGCAGGCCACCCGCAACGATCCGCGCGTCACCCGTTTTGGCGCCTTCCTGCGCCGCAGCAGCCTGGACGAGCTGCCGCAGTTCTTCAACGTGCTGGGCGGCAGCATGTCGGTGGTTGGGCCGCGGCCGCATGCCGTGCAGCACAACAACCACTATGAGCGCCTGATCGACCGCTACATGCACCGCCATTACGTGAAGCCGGGCATCACCGGTTGGGCACAGGTGCATGGACTGCGGGGCGAGACTCCCGAACTGCGTTCGATGAAGAAACGCGTGCAGTACGACATCGATTACATCCGCCGCTGGAGCCCGACGCTGGATGTGCGCATCATCGTGATGACGGCATTCAAGGTGCTGGGCCAGAAATCGGCATACTAGGCACCGAGGCTGTTGCCGGCGTTGCGTCGGCCCCGCCCGCGTGGAAGCGCCCGGTCTGCAGCAGCGGCCGGGCGCTGCGTTTCATGTACCGAAAAACTGATGGAAGCCGTAGTCCGTGTTCAAGAATATTCTGGTTGTGTGTGTCGGCAACATCTGCCGTAGTCCGTCGGCTGAAGTGATGCTGCGTGAAGCAGTGCAGGGCAAGGGCATCACGGTGTCCTCGGCCGGTCTGGGGGCCCTGGTCAACCATGGTGTCGACGCCACCGCACAGGCGCTGTTGGTCGAGCATGGCCTTGATGGCAGCGGCCATCGTGCGCGGCAGATCGACCGCAGCATCCTGGGTGCTTCGGATCTGGTGCTGGTGATGGAGCGCAAGCACGTCCATCGCATCATCGAGATTGCGCCGGAGGCATCGGGCAAGACCTTCCTGCTGGGGAAATGGCAGTCCGATCGCGAGATTCCTGATCCCTATCGCCAGCAGCGTGCTGCGTTCGAGCACGTCTACACGCTGATGGATGAGGGCGTTAAGAGCTGGGTGCGTTACCTCTAAGCGCCCGCGACCTGCCAGGGGCAAGACAGATGAAAGGCCGGGGGCGGTAAGCTCCCGGCCTTTTTTATCAATCGCCGACGGTACGCAGGTTGTCGTAGAAGAAGCGCTCGTCGCGGTCGCCGGTCATGCCGTACAGGCCGTACTTGCGCCCGAGCATCGCGCCGCCGTCGCGGATCAGCGGATTCCAGTTGAACGCGGCACGACCGCGGGTAGAGCGCGGCAGGAAGCCATCGAGCGGAATGCTGAAGTAGATGCCCTTGTCGAAGCTGCCTTCGCCGAAGTCGCGCGCCGAGACATTGGTCTTGGTCGCATAGGCACCCATGGTCACGCCGTTGTCGAACACGCGGGCCAGGTCCAGCGTCGCGCCCTTGTCGCTTGCGAGGTACTGGCCGACCGAAAGCGAGCCGATGATGCGCTCACGGGCATCGAATGCGTAGTAGAACGTGGCATGGCCGGTCGTGATGCGGTAATCGCGCAGGCCGAAGTGCTGGTCGTAGTCGCGCTGCTGCACCCGGTTGAGGTTCGCGCCCACCGCCCAGCGCTCGCCGCTGGGACGGTACAGCAGCTCGCCGCCGACGCCGGCATACATCCACTCGAGGTAGCCCGCATAGGCAATGCCATACAGGTCCGGCGCCAGTCGCCCCGCGATGTTGGCCTGCAGGTTGGGCAGCATGACGTCGGAAGTGGTCAGGTACTGGCGGATGTCCGTGCGCACGCGCGGCAGGCGGCTCGGGGCGTTGTACTTGAACTTGTGGTAGTTGTTGGTGACGTCGGCACTGACGGTGCCGGTCAGCCAGATGTTGTCGCGCACGAAGACACTGCCCGTGTAATTGGCGGCCACCTGGTAGAGGATGAATCCGTCGGGACCGCCGAGGTTCTGCCGGTAGCCGATGTTGAAACCCCCGCCGAACGGGCTGCGCTTGGGAGTGTAAAGCGTCTCCCGTGCACGCGAGTCAGGCGTCTGCAATTCCGTGCTCCGGCGCAGGACGTCTTCGCTGACGGTGCCGTCCAGGTAGCCCGCGAACGCTTCCCGGTTGATCGACAGGTCGGCGATCGGCATGCCTACGCGGGTGGTGCGCAGGGTGAACCAGTCGTAGTCGTCGCCGGTTGCATTGGCAAGAATGCGCGTGGCACGCCCCAGGCCCTTGGCGGCGTGCAGATAGCGGGTCTGGTAGCCATCGATGTACAGCTCGTCGCCGCGGCGGGAGATGCGCTCGACACGGAAGCCGGCATTGCGCTGCAGTTCGGCGCTGACCGTTGCCCAGTCGGTGCTGGTGGCGGTTGCGGCACCGGCACCGGCACCGGCACCGGCACCGGAGGCGTCGCTGCTGGCGACGGCTGCGCGCTGGTCGGCGACGACGGCCGGGGGCAGCATTCGCTGCGGCGGCGGGTCGAACGGCTTCGGCGCCGCAGGCGTGTTGCCCGGGTTGCCGCGCAGGGTCAGCGAGAACATCGCTGCGTCACCGCGCTCCCAGGCGGCGGTCAGCTCGACATTACGGCTCGGGACATAGACCAGGCCCACGTTGATGGGCGTGCGCTGGCGCAGGTTGTTGTTGCGGGGCTCGCGACGGTAGTCGTTGCCGTCGTACTCGACCTTGAGCAGCAGCTCGTCCATTGGCGTCTGGTAGGTGATGCCACCGAAGATGCCGACCGGGCCCTTGAACATGTTGCTGAGGCCGAATTTGCCGGCTTGGGTGATATTGCTGCTGGCGATTGGGCGGCGATCCTTGAAACGATCGTCGATCGCGCCAAGCGGATTGGAGAAGTCACCGCGGTTGCCGATATAGCCGGTTGCGAGGCCAAGTGAGGCATCTATGGGGCCGAAATGCTTGTTGGCGACCAGATACTCGCTGGAGAAGAAGCCGGTGCCGCCCAGATCGCGTACACCAAAGGCCAGCTCAGGCAGAAGGCGCGATTCCTGCCACAGGCGCAGCTTGAAATCGATGGATTTATCCTTGTAATTCTGCTTTCCGCTCACGCTGGGAGCGCCGTAGCGGATGTTCGTGACGTTGATGTAGCGGAAGGAAGTTTCCAGCCACGGGAACGGCTGCAGCGTCAGGTTGTAGCGCGCGTAAGGAGCGTTGTAGGAAGCGGTGAAGCTCAGGTCACCATCATCAGCCATCCGTGCGGTCGGCGTCTGCAGCAGCCCTATGCCACCCCATTCGTTGGCGGTAGGCGGTGCCGCTTCCTGGGCATGCAGTGCGCAGGACAGTGACAGGGTGAGTGCGCTCAGCGCGAAACGGGCGGGGCGCGCCAAGCGCGCGCGCGTGCAGGGCTGGGTCATCACGGGCTGACAGGCTGGGTGGCGATGAACGCGGCGAAGTCGCTATTGAACAGCGGGTCGAGGCGCTTGAGAAGTTGGGCGCGCAGCGGGACGAACAGCGTGCCGCCAGCGGCAATGGCCTGGGGATCGGCGCGGTTCCACAGGGCGATGCCCAGCTGCTGGACCCGGCCGTCGGGCTGGACCACGAAGATATCGTTGCGGTCGGCGAGGGCGCTGGGCCGGCAGTCACGCAGGTAGTCGCGTGCATCGCGCTGCGGGACGTGAGGCAGGACGCAGGCTTGCCCGACCGCGCCCATGACGGTGATCGTGCGCGGCTGCTGCGGGAAGCGCAGCGTATCGCCGTTGGCGAGCACCGGATTGTTTGCGGGCTGGACCTGGATCAGGCGCGCGGAACTGGCAATGGGCATGCGCCCGGTGGCCGGATGTGCGTCGAGCCACGCCTGCAGTGTCTGCGCCAGCGCCGAAAGCTGCGGGTCGCCGGAGTCTGCCAGCTGCCCGGCGCCGTACTCCAGGCCGGCGCGAAGGCGCACCTGGCTCTCCAGAGCCTGCGGTCGCTCGAAGCTGGCGCCCAGCAGGTAGGCGTCAGCGCGTGGGCGGGCCAGCAGCAGGGCGTCGGCGAGGCGCGCATTGGCCGGCAGCTCGCGCGTGCCGGTCGTCTCGGCCGCGCCTTCGATGCGCACCGGGGTCGCGTGGGCGACGCTGGCTGCAAACAGCGCGGCGATGACTGCCGCGCCGGAAAATCGAAACGTCATGGCTCAGTCCTTGGCCGGGCGATAGGGTTTGAGCTGGGTCAGCTCAGCAACACGGCCGGGCGCCAGATGCTGGCGACTCTTCCAGATGAAGCCGGTGGCCGGATCGGCCCAGTAGACATTGCGGCCGTGCATGCCGCCGCCCTGCAGTTGTTCGTCAAAACGCTGGAGGGTGCGGCGCGTGCCGAGGATGTCCACCTTTTCCAGTGCACCCTTGCTCAGGGTGCCGGTCACTGCTACGTCGACCTGGTAGGCGGGAACCCAGTCATAGCGGCGCTGCACGGTCACGGGTGTGGTCACCGTGCGCAGATCCTCGAAAGGCGATGCACCGACGATCCGCACGTGCCACTGCTGCCCAAGGCCGCTGCCGCCCAGCAGCAGGCCCTGGCGGTCCAGCTCGAACACAGCGTGCGAGCCAGCAAGCCACTGCTGGCGGCCGCCATCGATGTAGCCCAGCACGGCTACGGCGACGATGTCGGGCGTATCCACCTGCATCTGCGGGAAACGATTGCTGGCCACGCCCTCGGCGGTGGCCTGCGCCGGGCGATGTGTGATCAGACGGAAGGTGTCCGCCGTGGACCGGCTGCCGATAGTGCAGCCGGTGAACAGCAGGGCCACGGCAACAGCCAGCAGCAGCGCGCTGAGTGTGCGCTGAGTTGGCAGTTGGCAGGTCGCATCCATGCGGACCATGTCAGTTGTCACTGACTTCGTTTCCGGTGCGCGCCGCGTTGTACAGGATGCTGGTGAAGGGCAGCAGCTGGTTCACGAAGCGACTCCAACGGCTGACACCTGAAGCGCCGACGAACACGACGTCGCCAGGCTGAAGATGGAACTGGCTGCCGGCGGCGAACGCGGTGGGCGACCGCGCCTCCAGCTGGTAGACCATGGACGGCTCCTGCAGCAGGTCGGTGCTGCCGCGGATGACGTACACGGCATTGCCGTTGGCGGTCTGCTGCAGGAGGCCGCGTGCACGGCCCAGTGCCTGGTTCAGCGAGACATCGCCGGTGCGGAAGCTGTAGGCGCCCGGCAGGTTCACCTCGCCCACCACGAAGATCTCCTTGCGATCCAGGTAGGGCACGAAGATGGAGTCTCCATCCTTGAGGAACAGCTGGCGGCCGCCGAACTGGCGGGCCAGGGATTCCAGGTTGATGGTGTAGGTGGTGCCGTCACGGCTGAGCTGGATGCCTGACAGGTCGGCCTGGGCACTGTTCAGTCCCGCCTGGCTGATGGCGTCGGCCAGGGTCAGCGGCGAGGTACCCAGTGCGATGGGCGAGGACCGCTCGGCGGCGCCGGTCACCCAGACGCGCTGGCTGCCGTAGGTCAGCACGGACACGTCCACCTGCGGCGATTCCACGTACTGGGCTAGTCGGCGGCTGATCTCCTCGCGGATTTCCACCGGCGACTTGCCCGAGGCCTTGACCTTGCCGATATAGGGGTAGAACAACGTGCCATCGCTCTGCACCAGGCGACCGGCGAGGGCGCCTGCCTGCTGCGAGCCTGCCGGCACGGTCAGCTCCGGGTGATCCCAGACGGTGACATAGAGAATGTCGCCGATGCCGACCTTGTAGGGTTCCGGCTGGTAGTCGAACAGTGCGTTCGGCAGCGATTTCTGCCCCCGGGCTGCATTCTCCTGGGCGATCAGCTTCGGAGTGATGGTGACGATTTCCAGCTGGCCATCGCCGCTATGGCGGTCAATGGCAACGTCGCCGCGGCGCAGGTGCTGGCCCGGTGCGAGCGCGCAGCTGGATAGGGCCAGCGCAGTGAGTGCGGCGGCAAGAAGGCGAGGGGTGGTGTTGGTCATGAGGGTGAAATTCTGGCAGGCATAAAAAACCCCCGCCGGGTCGCGCCCGGCGAGGGCCTGTGTGGTACGCAGAGCGCCGATCAGCCGCCGGTGCCGCCCGTCCCACCGGTGCCGCCCGTGCCACCGGTTCCGCCGGTGCCAGGGCCGCCCGGACCCGGGCCGCCGGGATCGGTGCCGCCGCCGCCATCGTTGCTGCCACTGGTGCTGTCACCGCCGACGCTGTACGCAACAGCAGCCGCAGCCACGGTGAGCACGGTGGCACCTACCACGGTAGCGGTCGACACGCCTGCAGCTTCTGCGCCAGCGACTTCCGAGGAGGACTCCGCGCCGGCAGTAGCCTGCGCTTCCTGCGCGAAACTCATCATCGGGGAGGCGGAAAAGGCCGCCAGGGCCACAACTGCGATCGTCTTCTTGAACATGGGGAGGCCTGCTCCGTCAGGGAAAATTCCACCTGTATGTTCGGTGTATGAACCTTGACTGTCAAGGTTTGTGGGGCAGCCCATCAATGCTGGTCGCCGACTGTCGGGGTGGAACTGCGGAGGTCGTCACGTTCGAGCGCCCGTTCGCGGCCGGATAGCGCTTTGGCGGTGGCCTTGACGACGTCATGGCTGTGCAGGTCTGCCAGCAACGCCGGGCAGGTAACAGCTGCCGCGATGGCCAGCAGTACGGCATGGGCGCGCACGGCCGGGTTCTTTCCAGGCAGGTGCAAGCCGCGTAACACCCACAGCGATGCGGCAAAGCCGATTCCGAGCCCGATGATGATCTCGGAAAGGGAATGTGCCCGCAGCGGTACTCTCGACCACGCGATCGCCATCGAGAGCACGGCGCCGGCCATCGCCCAGGCCCCAGGGTGCCGATTGCGGCCGCTGGCGAGCAGCCAGAAGACCACCGGATAAAGCGTGCTGGACATCGCGGCATGACCGGAAATGCCGGTGAAATCCAGCGACTTCACGCCCAGGCCCCAACCCATGAAGGCGATCTTGCTGGCCAGTGTGAGGCTGGCGACCACGGCGATGGCCGCTGCCCATCGCCACAGCAGTGGGCGGAATGTGGCGGGCAGGAACAATGCCAGAATCAAGCCGAGCGGGAGCAGGGCGCGGCTGTCGCCGAGGGCCGACAGGCTCTCCCAGAGAGTCATCATGTGGCGAAGGTCGGGTGATGGCGGGGTGGGGGCGGAGAGAATAGCGACGTTGGCACCCATGTCGACGGTCCGCGGCTTGGTCCATTCAGCCAGACGAGGTATCCTTCCCAGCTGCCAATGGCCCCGTAGCTCAGCTGGATAGAGCGTCCCCCTCCTAAGGGGAAGGTCGCCCGTTCGAATCGGGCCGGGGTCACCACGCGTTTGGCGCCCTCATTCGCTGTGTCGCCCCTAGTCCCCGCATTCATCCGCAACGCATTGCCAGAAATGCGTATCACCCTGCAGAACGGCGAGGCCGTTTGCCCTTACGGTGATCCTGCAGCACAGTCGTGCCGTCACTCCACGGCATCAACCTGGCCGCAACCCTGCCGTCCGGAGTATCCCCGTGGACCTGTTGCTCGCCGTTGGTGAGGTAGCGCTGGTGGCCGCCTGCCTGCTCGGGCTCGTCCATGTCGCAGATCGGGCCTGGCGCCGCCGCAAGCGTTGATGGGCGGGAGAGGGGTCTTCCAGCTGAAACAAATTCGCGCTAACGTCCGAAAATCGTGATGACCATCACACTTAGGGTGTGCTCATGCAAGCTCGTCGTTTTCGGTATGCGTACAGGAAGGTGCGGGAATGGCACGTGGGCTCGGTCCGGGCCAGTTGGTTGGCGCTGCGCTACGGCTTGACCGGTGACACCGGGCGATTCAATTCGCACGGGGGCTGGCGGGTCAGTCGTCTGCGGGTGGACCGCGACGCGGATTCCTGAATGCATCGAGTCGCATGTGGCGGCCATGCACGCGCACTCCACATGCAGAACGCGAAGCTCGTTCCATCCCTGTTATCACGATGGAGCAAGCGATGAACAACCCCGGCACCCGTAAGCCCTCCTGGCGCCAGAGCAAAGGGCTTTGGATTGTCATCGGCGTGGCCTTGGCCATATTCGTGGTGACGCTGTTCCTGCGCTGGTAAAGGCGCAGAGCCACCGGGCGTGGCCCGGCGCTACCGAACGAGGGGTGGATCCGCCAAAAGTAGATCCACGCCATGCGTGGATGAGGGTTTCCACAGTGCGGACCAACGGTCCGCACCCACCAGCGGGTGTCCTCACCCACCGCTGCCGGGTCCGCACCCACCACCGGTCCGGTAGATCCACGCCATGCGTGGATGACGGTATCTGCGGTGCGGGCCAACGGTCCGCACCTACCAAACGGCGGTGATGACTCAGTCCTGCTTCAACAGCTCCACCAGCTGGCGCAGCCGGTAAGGCTTGGGCAGGAACTCAACCTGGTCGGGCAGCGGCGGCAGCTGCGAGCGCGCATACCCTGAAGACAGGATCATCCGAGCATGCGGCTGGTCGCGGGCCACGTGCTCGCTCAGCTCGATGCCGGACATGCCGTTGGGCATGCTGACGTCGCTGAACACCACGTCGAACTGCTGGCCGCCCTGCATCAGGGCGACGGCTTCGTGGCCGTCGGACGTGGTTGCCACATCGATACCGAAATCGCGCAGCGCCAGGCCGATCATCTCGCGGAGATCGGACTGGTCCTCCACCATCAATACGCGGAGCGGGTCATCAGTCATGGGCAGGGTCCTCCATTGCGGGTAGCAGCAGGCTGACCGTGGTGCCGACACCGGGCGTGGTGGACACATCAACGAAGCCGCCGCTCTGGGTAGTGAAACCGAACACCTGGCTGAGGCCCAGGCCGCTGCCTTTGCCGATGTCCTTGGTCGTAAAGAAGGGCTCGGTAGCCCGTTCAGCGATGTCCGGGGCCATGCCGTGGCCCTCGTCGCAGACGCTTAGTGTCACATATCGACGCTGCAGCGCGGTGTCCGCGTCTGGATCCAGCCGATGCTCAAGCGCGGTGGCCACCAGCACGCGACCACCGTCCAGCGTGGCGTCGGCAGCATTGGCGACCAGGTTGGCAAGCGCAGTCTGCAGCTGCAGCGGGTCGGTGCTGAGCAGGGGCAGGCCCGGCGCCAGAGCTGCTTCCACAGTGACCCCGGGCGGGCAGGCGCTGCGCAGGCCGGGCAGCCACTCGCTGATCTGCTGGTTGATGTCCAGTGTCTCGCGGATCAGGGTCTGGCCGGTGCTGAAGGCCAGCAGCTGCCGGGTCAGCAGGGCGCCGCGGTCGGTGGCAGCTTGCGCGGTGGTCAGCAGTTCGGCAGCGCGGGCATCGCTGCCCAGGCGCATCGACAGCAGGTCCAGCGCGTTGCCGACCGTGGTCAGCAGATTGTTGAACTCGTGCGACAGGCCGCGGCTCAGTCGGCCCACGGTCTCGAACTGCTGGGTCTGGCGCAGGGCGCGCTGGGCATCGCGCAGCAGGCGCTGGGCCTGCCAGTGCTCGGTGATGTCGCGGGTGATCTTGACGAAGCCCAGCAGCTCGCCGTTCTCGCGTACCGCCTCGATGACGATGCTGGCCCTGAAGGACGAGCCATCGCGGCGCACCCGCCAGCCTTCACTGGCCACGTGGCCGTTCTGCGCGGCCAGATGCAGCAGGCGCTGCGGCTCGCCGGCCTCGCGTTCATCGGCCAGGTAGAAGCGGCCGAAGTGGGTGCCGATGACTTCGTCGGCACGATAGCCCTTGATGCGTTCGGCGCCCGGGTTCCAGCTGCAGACGATGCCTTGGGGGTCGAGCAGGTACAGGGCATGGTCGCGAACGCTGTCGATCAGCAATCGCAATTGTCGGGACGTGTCCGTCAGCACGGAAGGCGTAGAGGCAAGAGCGTCCACCTGGAAATCAGTAATACCCCTGTAGGGGCTGAGACCGTAGGCAGGCCAGTGTGAAGAGTGTGTGCACACATCGCGTGTGCCAATGGTCGTATGCGGCTGAATGCGACACGGGGTAGCATAACCGCCTCTTTCTGCCCGGGAACCTTCCTGATGCGTGCTGGTGCAACAACGCGCGACCGCTGGATCTGGACGACGGCAGCGCTGCTGCTGGCGGCGACCGTTGCCCTGGAACTTATCGTGCCGCTGGGCTATGCGGTGTGGCTGACCTATTTCATGGCCGTTGGCGTCACCATTTTCCAGCGGAGTGCGCGGGTTCCTTTCGTCGTAGCGCTGGTGGCGTGCGTCCTGTTGGCGGTGGGCTACAACGTGGCGCCTGCCAGTTCCAACTCGTCGTTCTCCTTCATCAACCGCACCATCGGTGGCGTGGCCTTCCTGATGATTGCCGGCATCGTATCGCGCGCGGTACATGCCCGACGCGAGGCACTGCGTGCGCTGTGGCTGCAGGAAGCGGAGAACGCCGTGTCGGCATGCCTGCGTGGCGACCTGGGGCCAGAGCAGATTGCCGATGCGTCGATGGCGTGCCTGGCCACGCAGCTGCGCGCGGATGTGGGTGCCATGTACCGCATCGAGGGCGGTCGTCTGCATCTGACGGGCGGCGTTGCCGTGCCCAGTGGTGTCCCCGCGTCGGTGACACTGCAGGAAGGCCTCCTTGGCCAGACGGCGCGTGACCAGCAGATCCGTCATCTGCCGGGTGACGATGAGCGGGCTCTGCAGTTGCAGTCCAGCTTCGGGCTGGTGCAGGTGCGTGAACGCATTCTTGCGCCCATCAGCAGCGATGGCACGGTGGTGGGCGTGGTTGAGCTGGGCCGCTCCCAGGCCGCTGGGCAGCAGGGGCTGGATGCCGAGTTGCTGCAGCGCTGCGGCGACACGCTGGGCATGGCGTTGCGCGCTTCGATGCTGCGCGCGCAGCTGGTCGTGCTGCTGGAGGAATCGCAGCGGCAGGGCGAAGAGTTGCAGGCCCAGCAGGAAGAACTGCGCGTGGCCAACGAAGAGCTGGAGGAGCAGAGCCGCAGCCTGATGCAGTCGCAGGCCAACCTGGAGCAGCAGCAGGTCGAGCTGGAACAGAGCAACGTGCAGCTGGAAGAGCGCACTCACGAGCTGGAAGCGCAGAAGCAGGCGCTGCTGGTGGCGCAGGGGCAGCTGGTGCGCAACAGCAACGAGCTGGCGGCAACCTCGCGGTACAAGTCCGAGTTCCTGGCCAACATGTCGCACGAGCTGCGCACGCCGCTGAACAGCTCGCTGATCCTGGCCAAGCTGCTGGCCGACAACAAGGACGGCACGCTGACCGAGGAACAGGTCAAGTACGCCCGCGCGATCCTGTCGTCCAACAACGACCTGCTGGCGCTGATCAACGACATCCTCGATCTGTCGCGCATCGAAGCCGGGCATGTGGAGCTGGCCGACGAAGTGGTGGTGGTCGACAGCGTGCTGAAGCGCCTTCGTGAGACGTTCGAGCCGATGGCCCGGCAGAAGGGCCTGGCCCTGCAGATCGAGGCCGATGCGCTTGCGCCGACCCAGCTGGTGGCTGACAACCAGCGCATGCAGCAGATCCTGAAGAACCTGCTGGCCAATGCCGTGAAGTTCACCGAGCACGGCAAGGTCAGCCTGCACGTGCGTGCAGGTGGCAATGGTCGCATCCGCTTCGAAGTCTGCGATTCGGGCATCGGCATCGCCCGTGACCAGCTGCAGGTGATCTTCGAGGCGTTCCGCCAGGCCGATGGCAGCACCCGCCGCCGCTACGGTGGCACCGGCCTGGGCCTGTCGATCTCGCGCGACCTGGCCGTGCGCATGGGCGGCGACATCCAGGTGGACAGCGAGCCGGGTCGCGGCAGCTGCTTCATCCTGGAACTGCCGCTGCAGGGCGCACCGGCCAGTGATGTGCCGGCCGAGCCGGCCGCGATGGCGCCGGCGCCGATGGCGTCAGTGCAGAATGTGGCCGCTGCCGCACCATTGGCGATGGCTGCCGCACCCGCCGTTGTCGGCACCGCCGTTGCCGATGATCGCAGCCGCCGCCAGCGTGCCGGGCGCCTCATCCTCGCGGTGGAAGACGATGCCAGCTTCGCTGAGGCACTGGTGTCGCTGGCCCATGAACTTGATTTCGACTGCGTGGTAGCGACGACCGCCGAAGAGGCGCTGACCCTGGCCAGCGAGCTGCGGCCGAACGGCATCCTGCTCGATATCGGCCTGCCGGACGTGTCGGGCCTGAGCGTGCTCGAACGCCTCAAGCGCAACCCGGAAACCCGCCATATCCCCGTGCACGTGGTCTCGGGCATGGACCGCAGCCAGGTGGCACGCGAGCTGGGCGCGATCGGCTATGCGGTGAAGCCGGCGACCCGTGAACGTCTGGCCGCAGCCATCGAGCAGCTGGAGCAGACCAGCCAGCGTGATGTGCGCCGCCTGCTGATCGTCGAGGACGACAGCGACCTGCGCCGCAACCTGGAGCTGCTGCTGGGCCGCGACCAGCTGCAGATCGTGGCGGTGGGTACCCTGGCCGCTGCGGTGGAGCAGCTGAGCACGGTGACCTTCGACTGCATGGTGATGGACCTGTCGCTGCCCGACGGCAGTGGCTACGACCTGCTGGAACACATGGCCGGCAATGATGACGTCGGCTTCCCGCCGGTGATCGTCTACACCGGCCGCGCGCTCAGCCGCGAGGAAGAGCAGCGCCTGCGCCGTTATTCCAAGAGCATCATCATCAAGGGCGCCCGCTCGCCCGAGCGCCTGCTCGATGAGGTGACCCTGTTCCTGCACAGTGTCGAGGCCAGCCTGCCCAGCGACCAGCAGCGCCTGCTGCGTGAGGCCCGCCGCCGCGACACCGTACTCGATGGCCGCACCGTGCTGCTGGCCGAGGACGATGTGCGCAACATCTTCGCCCTGTCCAGCGTGCTCGAGCCGCTGGGCGTCACGCTGGAGATCGCACGCAATGGCCAGGAAGCAGTGGATCGCCTGGCCCAGCGCGAGGTCGACCTGGTGCTGATGGACATCATGATGCCGGAGAAGGATGGCCTGACCGCGATGCGTGAGATCCGTGCGCAGCGTCACCTGCAGGACCTGCCGATCATCGCGCTGACCGCCAAGGCCATGCCCGATGACCGCGAACGCTGCCTGCAGGCCGGTGCCAACGACTACATCGCCAAGCCCATCGATGTCGACAAGCTGGTCTCGCTGTGCCGGGTCTGGTGCTCGCGCCAATGAACGAACAGGCGTTGTTCGACCTGGAGTTGAAGGTGCTGCTGGAAGCGCTGTACCAGCGCTACCATTACGACTTCCGCAGCTACGCGGTGTCCTCGCTGCGGCGGCGCATCCGCCAGGCCATGCAGCGCTATGACTGCGAGCGCCTGGTCGACCTGCAGCACCGGTTGCTGCACGAGCCGGATCTGTTCGCCCAAGCGATGCAGTTCTTCACCGTGCAGGTCTCGGAAATGTTCCGTGACCCGGCCTATTTCAAGCAGCTGCGCGAGCAGGTGGTGCCGGTGCTGCGCACCTATCCGTCGGTGAAGCTGTGGGTGGCTGGCTGCAGTACCGGTGAAGAGGTGTGGTCGCTGGCCATCCTGCTGCACGAGGAAGGGCTGCTGGAGCGCAGCATTGTCTACGCGACCGACATCAACCCGGCCGCGCTGGCCACCGCAGAAGCGGGTGCCTACAGCATCGACCGCCTGGCCCAGTTCAGCCGCAATTACCTGGCTGCCGGCGGTACCGGTTCGCTGTCCGATTACTACGCCACCGCCTACGACGGTGCGGTGTTTGATCGCCAGCTGCGCCGCAACGTAGTGTTTGCCGACCACAGTCTGGCCACCGACACGGTGTTCTCTGAAGTGCATCTGGTCTCGTGCCGCAACGTGCTGATCTATTTCAACCGTGACCTGCAGGACCGTGCCGTGGGCCTGTTCCGTGAGGCGCTGGTGCACCGTGGCTTCCTGGGTCTGGGCAGCAAGGAATCGCTGCAGTTCGGCCGCCACCACGATGCGTTCGAAGTCTGCTCGCGCGAGCATCGGCTGTACCGGAAGGTCGTCTGATGGGAGCTGCGCGCCCGCATCTGCTGGTCATCGGCGCCTCGGCCGGTGGCGTGGCCGCGCTGCAGGTGCTGCTCGGCGCGCTGCCGGCGGGCCTGCCGGTGCCGGTGCTGGTGGTGCTGCATGTGCCGCGCGACCGCAGCAGTCGTATCGCCGAAGTGCTCTCGCCGTATTGCGCGCTGCAGCTGCGCGAGGCCGAGGACAAGCAGCCGCTGCAGGCGGGGACGGTGACTTTCGCGGCACCCGATTACCACCTGCTGGTGGAAGATGCGAAGACCATCGCGCTGTCGATGGACGAGCCGGTGCTGTTCTCGCGCCCGGCCATTGACCCGTTGTTTGAATCTGCCGCGGCCATATTCGGTCCGCAGCTGCTGGCGGTGCTGCTGACCGGCGCCAGCAGTGACGGCAGCGAAGGTGTGGCCGCAGTGCGTGCCGCCGGTGGCCGCGCCTGGTTGCAATGCCCCGAGGAGGCCGAGGCATCGATGATGCCAGCTTCCGCCCTGCAGCACGCCGGCGCTGATGCCGTGCTGCCTCTTGAACTGATGTGCCGCCGCTTGAAGGAGTTGTTCGCATGAACCTGCTGCCACCGGACCCTGCGCAGTCGCAGACCCCGGTCAACCTGCTGATCGTCGATGACGTGCCGCAGAACCTGGTGGCCATGCAGGCGCTGCTGCGCCGCGAGGGCGTCAATCTGCTGCTGGCCGGCTCGGGCGCGCAGGCGCTGGAGCTGCTGCTGGAGCATGAAGTGGCGCTGGCTTTGCTGGACGTGCACATGCCGGAGATCGATGGCTTCACCCTGGCCGAGCTGATGCGCGGTTCGCAGCGCAGCCGGGATGTGCCGATCATCTTCCTGACCGCCTCGCCGGATGACCCGGTGCGCGCGTTCAAGGGCTACGAAAGCGGCGCGGTCGATTTCCTGCACAAGCCGGTGGCACCGCAGGTGATCCTGAGCAAGGTCAATGTGTTCATCGAGCTGTACCAGCAGCGTCAGCTGCTGAAGGCGCGCAACGAGGCGCTGGAGCGCGCGTTGAAGTTGAACGAGACCATGGCGGCCGTGCTCACCCATGATCTGCGCACGCCGCTGTCGGCCATCCTGCTGTGCGCCGACAAGCTGTCTCTGGAACTGCCGCCGGGCAATACCAGCGCGCAGCAGACCCTGCAGCACCTGGAAGCGAGCACCGTGCGCATGGCGCGCATGGTCGAGCAGCTGCTGGATTTCTCGCGCATCCGCAGCGGCGGACTGCGCCTGGAGGCCAATGCCTGCGACATGGAAGAACTGGCGCGTGCGGTGATCGCCGAAGCCGCCAGCGCGCACGGCAGCGATCGCATCGCCTTGGAAGCCAGTGGTGATGCCACGCTGCACGGCGACATGGATCGCCTGGGGCAGGTGGTGGCCAACCTGGTGGGCAACGCGATCACCCATGGGGGCAAGGACGTGGTGCGGGTTGCCGTTGATGGCAGCGATTCGCGCGTGGTGACCCTGCGCGTGCGCAATGTCGGGCACATCGAGGAGGCACTGCTGCCGCGCCTGTTCGAGCCGTTCAAGGCCAGCTTCCACCAGAGCAAGGGTCTGGGCCTTGGCTTGTACATCGTCGATCAGTTCGTGGCCGCCCACGGTGGACGGCTGAGTGCGCGCAACGAGCAGGGGCAGGTGGTGTTCGAGGCCGTGCTGCCGCGCCGCGGCGACGCGCGCATCGGCCGTTAACTGAATTCTTCAGGAAGCGCGCGGGTGAACTGAGACGGGCTCGTCCGTAGCTGCTACCGTGGCCGCTCACGTTGCCAAGGAAGATTCATGCCACTACGCGCCATTGCCTACGTCAGCCAGGCCCGGCCGGACCTTTCCGCCGAACGCCTGCAGACGTTGGTGGACGATGCCATCCGGTTCAACCGGATGGCTGGGGTGACGGGCGTGTTGTTGCACGATGAGCAGCGTTTCCTGCAGTACATCGAAGGGCCGCCCGATGGCATCGATTCGGTGTACGAGCGCATCCTGCAGGCCGGCAGCCATGTGGACATCGTCGAACTGGCGCGCGGGCGGTTGGGCCAGCGCCAGTTTCCGTACTGGTCGATGCGCGCGTTGCCGGTCGATGCGCTGAAGCTGCGCCAACTGACCAGCAGTGACTGGTCCGGTTTCTCGCGCACGGTGGAGGGCGATGATGCCGAACCCACCGCAGTGGATCTTCTGAGCGCCCTCGTGCGCCCGATGCTCAGCGTCGGGTAAAGTCGAGCTTCACCCCGCTGTCACCGTTGCCGGGTTCCCATCGGGCTTCCTGGGGAAGGGAGCACGGCATGAATCGGATGAAGTGGCAGGGCAGGGCGGCGCTGGCGATGGCGCTGGCAGCGGCGGTCGCACCGGCATGGGCCTGCACGCGCGCGGTCTACCTGGGTGACAACGGAGATGTGATCACCGCCCGGTCGATGGACTGGAAGGTCGACGTTGCCACCAACCTGTATGTCCTGCCGCGCGGCATCGAACGTACCGGCCAGGCCGGACCGAAGTCGGCGAAGTGGACCGCGCGCTACGGCAGCGTGGTGGCCACCGGCTACGACGTGTCCACCACCGACGGCATGAACGAGAAGGGCCTGGTGGCCAACCTGCTGTGGCTGGTCGAATCGGAGTATCCGCAGCAGCGTGGTACCAAGCCGGGGCTGGCCATCTCGCTGTGGGCGCAGTACGTGCTGGACAATTTCGGCAGCGTGGCCGAGGCCGTGGCTGCACTGGAGCGCGAGCCGTTCGCCATCGTCACCGACAAGGTGCCCGGTGAGGACCGCCAGGCGACCCTGCATCTTTCGCTGTCCGACGCCACCGGCGACAGCGCCATCATCGAGTACATCGGCGGCCGCCAGGTCATCCATCACGACCGCCGCTACCAGGTGATGACCAATTCGCCGATCTTCGATCAGCAGCTGGCGCTCAATGCGTACTGGAAGAGCATCGGGGGCACGGTGATGCTGCCGGGCACCAACCGCTCGGCCGATCGCTTCGCGCGCGCCTCGTTCTACATCAATGCCATTCCCAAGGCCGAAGACCCGGTGGAGGCGCTGGCCAGTGTGTTCAGCGTCATCCGCAACGTGTCGGTGCCGTTTGGCATCACTACGCCGGGCGAGCCGAACATCTCGTCCACGCGCTGGCGCACGGTGGCCGATCACAAGCGTCGGCTGTACTTCTTCGAATCGGCACTGACGCCCAATACGTTCTGGGTCGATCTGAACAAGGTCGATTTCGGCGGGCAGGTGCTCAAGCTCGACCTGGGCCGGGACCAGCGCAACACCTTCTCCGGTGATGCGCTGTCCCAGTTCGTGCCGAGCAAGCCGTTCGCGTTTCTCGGTACCGACGGCTAGGGCGCGCGATTGTCGTCCTTCGGATAGACCGCGAGGATGTCGCAGCCTGGGCGGGCGAAGCTGGGGGTGTAGGTGCGGCCGTCCCCCTCGATGCCGGAGGGCATCAGCACGATGCGGTCGCGGGGGTTGCCGCAGATCAGGCCGTTCTGCAGGCCGGACTGGAATTCCACGTCGGTGGCGCCGGCCAGGATCGAACAGCTGCTGGCCAGCTCAACGTGGTAATAGCGATGGCCGCCATTGCGGCGTGGGTTGGTTTCAACCACCACCCCTTCCGGGCTTTCACTCCAGCCGCGTACGTTGCGGGTGGCGAAGCACACGGCGGACGAGGTCTGGAAGGTGTGCGGGGTGTCGCCGCTGCGGCCTCCCCGTTTCTTCGCGCTCACGGTCACGCCAGGCAGGGTGGCCGCGTACTGGCGGCTGCTTTCGCGGGCGATGATGGCGAAACTGCGGCCGTCGATCGGCGTGACCGCGCTGACCGCGCAGCTTCGGCCGTCAACCACCACCCGTTCGCCTGGCTGACCACAGGCCCAGCCCTGCGGGGCCTCCAGCGTAAGGGTGTCGGCTTCGTTGACGCCTGGGCAGGCGGCGGCGAAATCAAGGCGGAACGCGCGGCCCTGGCCATCGGCGACGGCGATGGCGCCGGGCGTGTCCTGCTCCACCTGCTGCACATCGCGCGCGTCCAGGCAGTCCGGCGCCGGCGGCGTACGCGCTTCCTGCGCGTGCAGCGGCGTCACGACGGCGCTGGCGAGGGCCAGGGCGAGCAGCAGCGGTCGGATATTCATCGTGCAATCCTTGCGGGGTGAACATCGTCCGAACATAGCATGCGGTTTTGCCCGCCTTGATGACTGCATTGAAGGCCGGACTGTGCACGCGCACACTAGCGCGATGGGCGCCATCTTCCACCTGCGGCACTACGGCCAGTCAACGGGCCTGGACCGCCACGACTACGCACAGTGGGTGCTGCCGCTGCAGGGCGAGCTGCAATTCGAGCTGGAAGGGCGCGGCGGCCGCCTGGATCTGTTGCAGGGGGCGTTCGTTGCCGCCGGCGAGGCGCATGACCAAGTGGCACATGGGCCGAACGGTTTCGTGATCGTCGATTGCGGCCCGGGCGTGCTCGATGACCTGACCCAGGAACACCTCAGTCGCCAGCGCTGGCTGCACCTGCCGCTGTCACTGCGCCAGCGCCTGGCTCAGGTGCGGGTAGGTGGCTGCATGCCGGAACTGCTGCCTGACCTGCTGCGGGCGTTTGCCCCTGCGGGCAGTGGCGCGCGGCTGCAGGCCCTGTGTGCGGCCGTGCAGGCCGAACCTGGACAGGCGTGGCCGGTGGCGCGCATGGCGGCCCATGTGGGCGTCAGCGAAAGCCGACTGCATGCCTTGTTCCAGGGCGAATTCGGGGTCAGTCCGCAGGCGTGGCTCAGCGCCGGCCGGCTGCGCTGGGCCAAGCATGCGCTGCTGACCACTGCAGTGCCGATCAGCGATATCGCGCTGGCGGCGGGGTACTCCGAGCAGAGCGCACTGACCCGTGCGCTGCGCCGCGAGACGGGCCTGACCCCGAGCGCCTGGCGGCGCGGTGAAGGGTCACTGTAGAGCCGAGCCCATGCTCGGCTGATTCTTGCCGTCGTGGTGACATGCAGCCGAGCACGGGCTCGGCTCTACACGTATGAAGTGCCGGGGGCAGGGCAGTAGCCTCGGTCAAGACGCCGCGCCCATCGCCGCCTACACTGCGCGGCCTGTTCTCTCCCCCCGAAGCACCTGATATGCGCAACAACCCGATGGCTCTGGGCATCGCCAATGGCGTTGCCGCTGGCGCGCTGTGGGGCGTGGTCTTTCTCGCGCCTGCCGTGCTGCATTCCTTCAACGCATTGCAGCTGTCCGCCGGCCGCTACCTGGTCTACGGCCTGACCGCGCTGATCCTGCTGCTGCCGCGCTGGAAGCGCCTGGCGCCGCAGCTGGGGCGTGCGGAGTGGATGGGCCTGCTGTGGCTCAGCCTGGCCGGCAACCTGGTGTATTTCCTGCTGCTGGCGACGGCTGTGCAGTGGGCCGGTGGCGCGGCGGCCTCGCTCATCGTCGGCCTGATCCCGGTGGTGGTGACTCTGGTCGGCGTGCGCGAGAAGGGCGCGGTACCGTTGAAGCAACTGTTGCCCGCGCTGGGGCTGTGCGTGCTGGGCGTGGCCCTGGTTGGCTGGGAATCGCTGATGTCCGAGCACCTGGGCACGCCGTGGCGGCAGCGCCTGATCGGCCTGCTGTGTGCCTTTGGCGCGCTGTTCTCGTGGGCGCTGTACTCGGTGGGCAACAGCCGCTGGCTGGCCCGGCGTGCCGATCTGTCCAGCCATGACTGGTCGCTGCTGACCGGCGTGACCACCGGCGGCCTGTCGCTGCTGCTGGTGCCGATGGCCTTCATCGGCCAGACCGCCGGCCACACCCCCGCGCAGTGGAGCCTGTTCTGGGTGATCAGCGCCGGCGTCGCGGTCATCGCCTCGATCCTCGGCAACGCGTTCTGGAATCGTGCCAGCCGCCTGCTGCCGTTGACCCTGACCGGGCAGATGATCGTGTTCGAAACCCTGTTCGCGCTGCTCTACGCCTTCGCCTGGCAATGGCGTTGGCCGACCCTGCTGGAGGCGCTGGCGATCGTGTTCCTTGTGACAGGCGTGCTGCTGTGTGCCCACGCGCACCGCGCTCCGCGTGCAATCGCCGAACATGCCGGCTGAATGCTGGCCTCAAGCGCTCCGATGTCCGCTTTGTCTCAGTTGCAACCAAATGGCTGCACGTTGGGCGATGATCGAAACAAACGATTTTTGCATCGCAGCACTTGACAGGCCCCCGGCGCACGGTGTTTTCTGTGCCCCATGGTCTTCGATGCCGCCCTCGCCAGCCTGATTGCTCCCGCTACCGCGGGCGGCTCGACTGCGCCGGTCGCCATCACCACCATTATTACCACCACCGCCACCACTGCCCTGGTGCGGCCCGTCGTCTTCGTGTAACTCCCGAAAACAACGGCCCCGCACCATCCAGGTGGCGGGGAAACCCACCACCTGCATGTGACGGGGCCTCCTACCGAGGTCTGCATGTCTTCCCACGCCCCCGCCCATCCCGCTGCACCGGCCGACCTGGCCGCACCGTCCACCGTCGTGCACAAGTTCGGCGGCACCTCGGTCGCCAACGCCGAAAGGTACCGCCATGTGGCTGGCCTGCTGCGGGCCCGTCCCGAGCCGCTTCAGGTCACTGTCGTGTCGGCGATGAAGGGCGTCACCGATGCGCTGATCGAGCTGGCCCAGCTGGCGGCACGCGGCGATGCAGGCTGGCGCGAGGCCTGGCATGCCCTGCGTGCGCGCCATCGCGGCGCGGCCGTGGCCCTGCTCGGCGAGCAGGTGGGCGAGACCGTGGAATGGATCGACGTGCGCTTCGATCACCTGGCCGAAGTGCTCGGCGCGCTGGCGGTGATCGGTGAGCTGCCGCGCGAGGTGCTGGACCGCGTGCAGGGGCTGGGCGAAGTGTTTTCGGCGCAGCTGCTGGGCATGCACCTGCAGGCACTCGGCGAGGAGTGCGCGGTGCTGGATGCGCGTGATGTGCTGGTGGTCGGCCATGGCGAACTGGGCGTGGACGTGGACTGGGAGGCCAGCGCCGACCGCCTGGCGAAATGGCGCCTGCAGCACCCGCAGTCGCGCGTGGTCGCCACCGGTTTCGTCGCCCGCGATCGCGAGGACCGCATCACCACGCTGGGTCGCAACGGCAGCGACTACTCCGGGGCGATCTTCGCAGCGCTGTTCAACGCCGATGAACTGCATATCTGGACCGACGTCGATGGCGTGCTGTCGGCCGATCCGCGGCTGGTGCCGGAGGCCGTGCAGCTGGAGGCGCTCAGCTACGACGAAGCCTGTGAGCTGGCGTATTTCGGCGCCAAGGTCGTGCATCCGCAGACGATGTCGCCGGCCATCCGCCTGGGCCTGCCGATCTTCATCCGCAACACGTTCCATCCGGTGCACCCGGGCACGCGCATCAGTGCCGAACGCTCGCCGCGCGGGCCGGTGAAGGGCCTGACCCTGAGCCCCGACCTGGCCCTGCTGAATCTGGAAGGCACGGGCCTGATGGGTGTGCCGGGCACCGCCGAACGCGTGTTCTCGGCCCTGCGCCAGGCGCAGGTGTCGGTGGTGATGATCTCGCAGGGGTCTTCCGAACACTCGATCTGCTGCGTGGTGAAGGCCGGCGAGGCTGCGCGTGGTCGCGAGGCCCTGCTGCATGCCTTCGCCCACGAACTGGCGGTGGGCCAGGTGCAGCGCGTGCAGGTCGGCGAGGGCGTCAGCGTGCTGGCCGCGGTGGGTGACGGCATGGCCGGCCAGCCGGGCGTGGCCGCACGCCTGTTCGAGGCGCTGGGCCGTGCCCAGGTGAACATCCTGGCGATCGCGCAGGGCTCGTCCGAGCGCAACATCTCGGTGGCTGTGGCCAGCGCCGACGCAACGCGCGCCCTGCGTGCCGCACATGCCGGCTTCTGGCTCTCGCCGCAGACTTTCGCGGTGGGCGTGATCGGGCCGGGCAATGTCGGCGCGGCGTTGCTGGACCAGCTGCTGGCCGCGCGCCCGCAGCTGCTGGCCAAGGCCAACGTCGACCTGCGCCTGCGTGCGCTGGCCTCGCGCTCGCGCATGCGCCTGGAAGCCGATGTCCTGCACGCCGACTGGCGGCAGGCGCTGCACGACGATGGCCAGGCCAGCAACCTGGACGCCTTCACCGAACATCTGCTGGCCGCACACCTGCCGCATGCGGTGGTGATCGACTGCAGTGGCAGCGCCGAAGTGGCTGAGCGCTACGAGGGCTGGCTGGCCGCCGGCATCCATGTGGTCACCCCGAACAAACAGGCGGGTTCGGGGCCGCTGTCGCGCTATCAGCGCATCCATGCCGCTGCCGCCGCCAGTGGCGCGCGGTTCCGTTACGAGGCCACGGTGGGCGCCGGTCTGCCGGTGATCACCACGCTGCGCGACCTGGTCGATACCGGCGATGAAGTGCTGGCGGTGGAGGGCATCTTCTCCGGCACGCTGGCCTGGCTGTTCAACCGTTTCGATGGCAGCCAGCCGTTCTCCGAGCTGGTGGCGCAGGCGCGTTCGATGGGCTACACCGAGCCGGACCCGCGCGATGATCTGTCCGGCGTGGACGTGGCGCGCAAGCTGGTGATCCTCGCCCGTGAGGCCGGTCACGCGCTCAGCCTGGAACAGGTGCATGTGGAAAGCCTGGTGCCGGCGCTGCTGCGCGATGGCAGCGTGGACGGCTTCATGGCCCGCCTGGGCGAATCCGATGCCAGCCTGCTGCAGCGCCTGGAAGAGGCCCGGGCGCGCGGCGCGGTGCTGCGCTATGTCGCCCGGTTGGATGCCGATGGTGCATCGGTGGGCCTGCAGGAACTGCCGGGCGACCACGCCTTCGCCAACCTGCGCTTGACCGACAACGTGGTGCAGTTCCGCACGCGCCGCTACTGCGACAACCCGCTGGTGGTGCAGGGCCCGGGTGCCGGGCCGGAAGTCACCGCTGCCGGCGTGTTCGCCGACCTGCTGCGCGTGGCCGCCGGCGAAGGAGCGCGGCTGTGATTGCACGCGCATTCGCGCCCGCGTCCGTGGCCAACGTGGCCGTGGGCTTCGACATTCTTGGCCATGCCATTGCCGGCATCGGCGATACCGTGACCGTGCGACGCGTCGACGAGCCGACCGTGCGCATCGACGCCATCCGCGGCAGCGCCGTCGAGCTGCCACTGGATGCGCCGGGCAACACGGCCGGGGCAGCGCTGATCTCGCTGCGCGAGGGCCTGGGCCTTCCGTATGGCTTCGCCGTCGAGATCGACAAGGGCATTCCGTTCGGTTCGGGCATGGGCGGTTCGGCCGCCTCGTGCGTGGCCGCGCTGGTGGCCGCCAATGCGCTGCTCGATGCACCGCTGCCGCGCGAAGCGTTGTATCCGCACGCGCTGGATGGTGAGGCAGTGGCCAGTGGCGGGCGCCACGGCGACAATGTTGGGCCGCTGCTGTTGGGTGGACTGGCGCTGTGCACGGCTGATCGCCTGCTGCCGATCCCGGTGCCGGCCAGCTGGCACAGCCTGCTGGTGCATCCGCACGCGGTGCTGGAGACCCGGCGCGCGCGTGCGGCACTGCAGGGCAGCTATGCGCTGGGCGAATTCGTCGCGCAGAGCGCCAACCTTGCCCTGGTGCTCAGCGGCTGCCATCGCAGTGATGCGGCCCTGGTACGTGCCGGCCTGCGCGACGTGCTGGTGGAGCCGCGCCGCGCCGCGCTGATCGCCGGCTTTGACGCTGCACGCGATGCCGCGCTGGCAGCCAACGCGATGGGTGCGGGCATTTCCGGTGCCGGCCCGAGTGTGTTTGCCTGGTTTGAAGATGCCGACCAGGCCCATGCCGCTGCGGCGCCCGTGCGCGCGGCGTTTGCCGCCGCGGGTTTCGACAGCGAAGCCTGGGTCTCGCCGCTGGACGCTGCTGGAGCGCGACTGTGCTGAATCCTTCCCCCTTGCTGGATACCTCGCTCATGCAATTCGTTTCGACCCGAGGCCATGCGCCCGCCGTTGGCCTGAGTGCCGCCATCGCTGCCGGCCTGGCGCCGGACGGCGGCCTGTATGTGCCCGACGGGGTGCCCGCGCCGCGCGAACTGCAGGCCGGTGCCACACTCGCCGAGACCGCTGCCGATCTGCTGGCGCCTTTCTTCGAGGGTGATCCGCTGCAGGAGGCACTGCCGGAGATCTGCCGCGAGGCTTTCGATTTCCCGGTGCCGCTGCGTCCGCTGGGCCGCGACGGCGATCATGTGCTGGAGCTGTTCCATGGCCCGACCGCCGCGTTCAAGGACATCGGCGCGCGCTTCCTCGCCGGCACGCTGTCGCGCCTGCAGGCGGGCAAGGATCGCGACCTGACGATTGTCGTGGCGACTTCCGGCGATACCGGTGCCGCGGTGGCAGCGGCCTTCCATCGCCAGCCCGGCGTGCGCGTGGTGGTGCTGTATCCCGATGGCCGAGTTTCGCCGCGGCAGGCACACCAGCTGGGCTGCTTCGGCGACAATATCCAGGCGTTGCGCGTGGCCGGCTCGTTCGATGACTGCCAGGCGATGGTCAAGCAGGCACTGGCCGACACTGATCTGCAGGCGCAGGTGCCGCTGAGTTCGGCCAACAGCATCAGCCTGGGTCGGCTGCTGCCACAGATGAGCTATTACGCGCATGCAGCGCTGACCCATCACGCGCGCACGCGACGCCGCCTCAACCTGGTGGTGCCGACCGGCAACCTGGGCAATGCGATGGCGGCCGTGCTGGCGCGTGCGCTGGGTGTGCCGACTGGCCAGATCGTATTGGCCACCAATGCCAATGCGGTGCTGCCGGCCTACTTCAACGGCGGCGACTACCAGCCGCAGGCCAGTGTGGCCACCGTGGCCAACGCGATGGATGTGGGCGCGCCGAGCAACTTCGAGCGCCTGCGCTGGCTGTATGCCGATGACGATGGCGAACTGCGTGCCGCCTTCCGTGCGTTCGCGGTAGATGACGTGGCCATCCGCGCGACCATCGCCACTGCGCATGCCAGCAGCGGCGAGCTGTTCTGTCCGCACACCGCCACCGCGGTGAAAGTGCTGCAGGACCTGCGTGCGCGCGGCGCCAAGGGCGACTGGGCGGTGGTGTCGACCGCGCACCCGGCCAAGTTCGAGGCGGTAGTGGAACCGTTGACCGGTGAAACCGTGGCGGTGCCGCCGGCACTGGACGCGCTGCTGCAGCGGCCGGCGCATGCCGAGCCGCTGGCCGCCGATTACGCGGCGTTGCGCGAGGTGTTGCTGCGTCGGTAGCGCCGGGCCATGCCCGGCAGTGCAGCGGCAAAACGGTAGCGCCGGGTCATACCCGGCGAGCGCAGCGGAGTCAGGCCAGCCCTTCGCCGGCCAGCGTGCGCAGCCCATCCTCGTCGAGGAGCTCCACCACGTTCAGATGGGGCAGGGCGATCAGGCCCTGCTGGCGCAGCTTGGTGAAGGTGCGGCTGACGGTTTCCATGGTCAGGCCGAGGTGATCGGCGATGTCGCCGCGGCCCATCGGCAGCGACACGCGCAGGCCATCGCCGCCCAGCCTGGCCTCGCGTGCGGCCAGGCGCAGCAGGAAGTCAGCCAGCTTTTCGGCCGGTTGCAGGCGGGCCAGCGCCAGCGCGGCGTCCTGGGCGGCATCCAGTTCCTGGCAGGCGCGCTGCAGCAGCTTGCGTTCAAGGTGCGGGAAGCGGCCACGCAGCGCCTTCATCTGCGGCAGGGCTACGCGGCAGACGCGGCTGTCAGCGATGGCTTCGATATCGTGGCGGTGGTGGTCGCTGCCACTCAGGCCGAGGTAATCACCCGGCAGCACGAACCCGTTGATCTGGCGACGGCCGTCGGCCAGCGTGCGCACCAAGCGCAACGCACCCGCAGTCAATGTAAAGACATGCTGGCGCTCTTCGCCGGTGCGGGCCAGGGTGCTGCCCAGGCCTACCTGCTGCGATACGGTCACCTGTTCCAGCGCCTGCACTTCATCGGGCGACAGCGCCGAGCAGACCGCCAGGTGGCGGACCGAGCAGTGCAGGCAGTCCAGCGTGGTGCAGGACGGCGCGGCGTCGTCGTGGGCGGCGGACGGAGCGCCTGAAGGCCGGGACATGGTGCGGAGGCGTATCACGGGCGGGGGAGGGCTTTATGATACTTCATGCGGCCTTATGGCCCCTGATCGGCGGCTGAGCCATGCGGGGCGGTAGAATGTCGCCCCCTCCCACGTTTCCGTTCCTGCAGGAGTTCCGCCCGTGATCAAGCCCCGTACCCCGCCCGGCACCCTTGAACTGTTGCCGCGCGAGCAGATTGCGTTCCAGCGCATGCTGGACGTCATCCGCCGCAACTACGAGCGCTTCGGGTTCCTGCCGGTGGAAACGCCGGTGTTCGAGCTGTCCGACGTCCTGCTGACCAAGTCCGGTGGCGAGACCGAGCGCCAGGTGTACTTCGTGCAGTCCACCGGCGCGCTGGCCAATGCCGCCGAATCGGGCGACCGCTCGCTGCCGGAGATGGCACTGCGTTTCGACCTGACCGTGCCGCTGGCCCGCTACGTGGCCGAGCACGAGCACGAGCTGACCTTCCCGTTCCGCCGCTACCAGATGCAGCGCGTGTACCGCGGTGAGCGTGCCCAGCGTGGCCGCTTCCGCGAGTTCTACCAGTGCGACATCGACGTGATCGGCAAGGACAGCCTGAGCGTGCGCTATGACGCCGAAGTGCTGGCCGTCATCCACGCCGTGTTCTCCGAGCTGCGCATCGGTGATTTCAGCATCCAGCTGAACAACCGCAAGCTGATGCGCGGTTTCTTCGAAAGCCTGGGCGTGGCCGAAGGCGAGCGCCAGCTGGCCGTGCTGCGCGAAGTGGACAAGCTGGACAAGCGCGGCGCCGATTACGTGCGCGAAACGCTGGTGGGCGAGGGCTTTGACATCCCGGCCGAGCAGGTCGAGAAGATCCTGGCCTTCGTCGCCGTGCGCTCGAAGGGCCATGGAGACGCGCTGGCCCAGCTGGCCGCCCTTGAGTCCGGCGGCGCCTTGTCGGAAACCCTGCGCAACGGCGTAGCCGAGCTGCGTGAAGTGCTGCAGCTGGTGCAGGCGCTGGGCGTACCGGAGACCGCCTACTGCCTGAACTTCTCCATCGCCCGAGGCCTGGATTACTACACCGGCACCGTCTATGAGACCACGCTGACCGACCACCCGCAGATCGGTTCGATCTGCTCGGGCGGCCGTTACGAAGACCTGGCCAGCCACTACAGCAAGTCCAAGCTGCCGGGCGTGGGTATCTCCATCGGCCTGTCGCGCCTGTTCTGGCAGCTGCGCGAAGCCGGCCTGATCGACGGCATCGAAGCCAGCAGCGTGCAGGCGCTGGTGGCACTGATGGACGAGCAGGGCATGGCGCAGTCGCTGGACATCGCCCGACGCCTGCGCAGCGGTGGCATCAACACCGAAGTGCAGATGGAGCCGAAGAAGATCGGCAAGCAGTTCCAGTACGCCGCCAAGGCCGGCATTCGCTTCGTGGTCCTGGCGGGTGAGGACGAGCTCGCCCGCGGCGTCGTCGCAGTGAAGGACCTGGTGCGCGAGCAGCAGTTCGAGGTCTCCCGCGACGAACTGGCCAGCACCCTGCAGGTCGAGCTGGAACAGTCGAAGGTGATGTAACTGCCCAAGGCAGCCCCCAGAGATTGAACGAAACGCCCACCACCCGGTGGGCGTTTCGTTTCCGGACCGCGCTCCGGGGTCAGAGCCGTTTCCACCGGAAAACGGACCCGACCCCGCGCCTACCAACGGTCGGCACCCACCAACACAAGCAGGTCCCAACAGCCCGCAGGACACTGTCGAGGGCGGGATGGGTCCGGTGGCAGGGGTGTGAGCGGCATGGATGCCGCGACCAAGCCCCCATGGGCGGGTTTACGGCGACCCCTGCCACCGGACCCACCCCGCCAACCCTCAGCAACCCGGCTTTTTCCGTTGCCGGTGGCGGGTGCAGGGCAGCAGCCCTGCCAGGCCCCCAAGCCAAAATTTGACGCAGCGCGCAAGAATGCGCTAATGTACTAGCGCGCTATTACATTGATGCAAGAAATCCACCCCGTGAAAGCCCGCCCCGACATCGCCGCCAAAGACCCCCAGGCCGACCTCGACTCCCTGGCCCAGGCCTTTGCCGCCCTGCGCGAACCCGACCAGGTGCTCGCCTTCCTGCGCGACCTCTGCACCCCGGCCGAGCTCGAAGCCATGGCCGACCGCTGGAAAGTCGTCCCCCTGCTGCAGCAGGGCGTGCCTTACCGTGAGATCCACGAACGCACCGGCGTCAGCGTGACCACCACCGGACGGGTGGCACGCACCCTCGAGCATGGCCATCGAGGCTATGCCGCCGCCGTCGACCGCCTCGCTTCGCGCTGATCCGCGCCCCGTTCCGAACTTAGAGACCTCCCCCATGAGTGCAACCCAGGCAGCGCCGGCACGTGACCGGCTGCGTATCGCCATCCAGAAGAGTGGCCGTCTGGCCGAACCCGCCCGCAATCTGCTCAGCGCCTGCGGGCTGAGCTGGCGCGAAAGCCGCGACAAGCTGTTCTGCTACGGCGAATCGCTGCCGGTGGACCTGCTGCTGGTGCGCGACGACGACATTCCCGGCCTCATCGCCGACGGCGTCTGCGACCTCGGCATCGTCGGCCGCAACGAGCTGGACGAACAGGCCGCCGCACGCCGCCAGATCGGCCTGCCCGACGCCTACCAGGCTCTGCGCGGGCTGGGCTTCGGCCAGTGCCGTCTGATGCTGGCCGTGCCCGAGGAATGGCAGTGGGAAGGCCCGGCGCAGTTGGCTGGCACCCGCATCGCCACCAGCTACCCGGCCATCCTCAAGCAGTGGCTGGTCGAGCAGGGCGTGGATGCGCAGGTGGTCGAACTTTCCGGCTCGGTGGAGATCGCCCCGCGCCTGGGCACCGCCGAACTGATCTGCGACCTGGTCTCCAGCGGCGCCACCCTGCGCGCCAACCAGCTCACCCCGGTGCACAACCTGCTGGACAGCGAAGCCGTGCTGGCCGGTGCGGTCCGCGTGCCGGACGATGCCCGCGCCGGGCTGCGCAGCATGCTGCTGCGGCGCCTGGACGGCGTGGTGCAGAAGCAGGATCGCAAGCTGCTGATGTTCCGCGCGAGCGAGGACCGCGTGGACGTGCTGGCGCAGCTGCTGGCCGATGCCGAACCGCTGGTGCGTTTGCCTGCAGATGGCGGTGCACTGCGCCTGCAGACCATGTGCCCGGGTCCGCTGACCTGGCAGCGCATGGAAGAACTGGAGCGCGCCGGCGCACAGGGCCTGATGGTACTGAGCGTGGAGCGGTCGCTGGCATGAATCGTCTGATCTGGTCACAACTCGATGAAGCCGCCCGCAGCGCGGCGCTGACCCGCCCGGTGCAGACCGTGGCGCAGCAGACCCGTGATGCCGTGGCCGCGCTGATCGCGCAGGTACGGACGCAGGGCGACGAGGCGCTGCGCGCCATCACCGCCCGTTTTGATCGCGTCGAACTGGCATCGTTTGAAGTGAGCGAGGCCGAGTTCGCTGCAGCCGAAGCCGCCGTGCCTGCCGAACTGCGCCAGGCCATGGTCGAAGCCGCCGCGCGCATCACGCGCTTCCACGAAGCCGGCATGGGCAAGGGCTATGCGGTGGAAACCGCACCCGGCGTGGTCTGCGAACGCATGCTGCGGCCGATCGGCCGCGTCGGCCTGTACGTGCCGGCCGGCAGCGCACCGCTGCCGTCCACCGCGCTGATGCTGGGTGTGCCGGCGCAGCTGGCCGGTTGCCCGCAGGTCGTGCTGTGCACGCCGCCGCGCGCCGATGGCACTGCCGATCCGGCGGTGCTGGTGGCCGCGCGCCTGACCGGCGTGCAGCGCGCGTTCAAGCTGGGCGGTGCCCAGGCCATCGCCGCGATGGCCTATGGAACTGACAGCGTTCCGGCCTGCGACAAGCTGTTCGGGCCGGGCAACAGCTTCGTCACCGAAGCCAAGCAGCAGGTCGCACAGGATGGCGCCGCCGCCATCGACATGCCGGCCGGCCCTTCGGAAGTGCTGGTCATCGCCGATGCCGGCGCCAATCCGGCGTTCGTGGCCGCTGATCTGCTGTCGCAGGCCGAGCACGGCCCGGATTCGCAGGTGCTTCTGCTGACCGACGCTGGGGCGATGCTGGCGGCGGTCGAAGCGGAAGTGGAGCGCCAGGTGGCGCTGCTGCCGCGCCAGGAGATCGCACGCCAGGCCCTGTCGGCTTCGCGCCTGATCCAGGTCGATACGCTGGCGGAGGCCTTCGCGATCAGCAACCGCTACGCACCCGAGCACCTGATCCTCGCCCTGCGCGAACCGCGTGACTGGCTGGACCAGGTGCAGGCCGCCGGCTCGGTGTTCCTCGGCGACTACACCCCCGAAGCACTGGGCGACTACTGCAGCGGCACCAACCATGTGCTGCCCACCGCCGGTGCCGCGCGCGCCTACAGCGGCGTCAGCGTCGCCAGCTTCCAGAACCTGATCAGCGTGCAGAGCGCCAGCGCCGCCGGCCTGGCCGCGATCGGTGGCTGCGCGCGCATCATCGCCAGCGCCGAAGGGCTGGATGCGCACGAGCGTGCCGTGGCCCTGCGCATGGAGGCCGCCGCATGAGCGCCGCCATCAATGACGTGCTGGCGCTGGTGCGCCCGGACCTGCAGGCCTTCGCCGGCTACAGCTCGGCGCGTAGTGCGGCCGTGCAGGGCGAGGTGTGGTTGAACGCCAATGAATCGGCCTGGTCCAATCCAGCCGACAGTGCCGGCAGCAGCCGACGCTACCCCGAGCCGCAGCCGCTGGCGCTGCGCGAAGGCCTGGCGGCGCTGTATGGCGTGCAGCCGCAGCAGCTGCTGGTCGGGCGGGGCAGCGACGAGGCCATCGACCTGCTGGTGCGCGCCCTGTGCGTGCCCGGCCGCGACGGTGTGCTGGTGACCTCGCCGGTGTTCGGCATGTACGCAGTCTGCGCGCGCCTGCAGGGTGCGCCCTTGATCGACGTGCCGCTCGTTGAGGGCGGCGACGGCCTGCGCGCCGACATCGAGGCGGTCATCGGCACGGCACAGGCGCAGTGCGCCAAGCTGGTGTTCCTGTGTGCGCCGTCCAACCCCGCCGGCAGCGATATCAGCCTGGCCGATATCGAACACGTGGCCACCGCGCTGCGCGGGCAGGCCCTGGTGGTGGTCGACGAGGCCTACGTCGAGTACGCGCAGCGTGCGTCGGCGACCACGCTGCTGGCCGCGCACGCCAACGTCGCCGTGCTGCGCACGCTGTCGAAAGCGCATGCACTGGCTGCGGCACGCATCGGCAGCCTGATTGCCGCGCCGGAACTGATCGCCGTGCTGCGTCGCTGCCAGGCGCCGTACCCGGTGCCGACGCCCTGTGCCGAGCTGGCCGTGCAGGCCCTGCAGCAGGCCGCGTTGGCCCGTACCGCCGAGCGCGTGGCCACGGTCATCGCCGAGCGCGACCGTCTTTTTGCCGCGTTGCCGGGCCTGCCCGGCGTGCGCCGCGTGTACCGCTCGTCCGGCAATTACCTGCTGGTCCGCTTCGCCGATGCGCAGGCCGCGTTCGACACGCTGCTGGCGGCCGGCGTGGTGGTGCGTGACCAGCGCGCCGCACCGCAGCTGAGCGATGCCCTGCGCATCAGCATCGGCAGCCCCGAAGAAAACGACCGCGTGCTCGCGGCCCTGTCGGCCCGGAGGGCTGCTGCATGACCCCCATTCTGTTCATCGACCGCGACGGCACCCTCATCGAGGAGCCGTCCGACTTCCAGATCGACGCCTACGAGAAGCTGCGCTTCGTGCCGCAGGTGATCCCGGCGCTGCTGAAGCTGCGCGACGCCGGCTACCAGTTCGTCATCGTCACCAACCAGGACGGCCTGGGCAGCGAAAGCTATCCGCGCGCCAGCTTCGATGGCCCCAACGACCTGATGCTGCAGATCTTCGAAAGCCAGGGCATCAGCTTCCGTGACGTGCTGGTGGACTGCAGCTGGCCGCAGGACAACGCGCCCACACGCAAGCCGGGCATCGGCCTGATGACCGCCTACCTGCAGGACCGCAGCATCGACTGGAAGCGTTCGGGCATGGTCGGTGACCGCATCACCGACCTGCAGTTCGCCGACAACCTCAACATCCGTGGCTTCCAGCTGCGGACCGAACAGTTCGGTGGCGAGTGGGACTGGGCGGGCATCGCCCACGCCCTGGCCGATGCACCGCGCACCGCCGTGGTCCAGCGCAACACCAAGGAAACGAAGATCCGCGTCGAACTGGACCTGGATCGCGCCGGCGACGCGCACATTTCCACCGGCCTGCCGTTCTTCGACCACATGCTGGAGCAGATCGGCAAGCACGGCGGCTTCGCCCTGGATATCCGGGCCGAAGGTGACCTGCACATCGACGAACACCACACCATCGAAGACACCGGGCTGGCCCTGGGCCAGGCGCTGCGCGAGGCGCTGGGTGACAAGCGCGGCATCGGCCGCTACGGCTTCACCCTGCCGATGGACGAGACCCTTGCCAGCGCTGCGCTGGATTTCAGCGGCCGCCCGTATTTCGTGTTTGAAGGCGAGTTCAAGCGCGAGCGCGTGGGCGACATGCCGACCGAACTGGTGCCGCACTTCTTCCGTTCGCTTTGCGATGCCAGCGGCCTGAACCTCAACCTGCAGGTGCGCGGCGACAACGACCACCACAAGGTGGAAGCCTGTTTCAAGGCGCTGGCGCGTGCACTGCGCCCGGCGCTGGCCCGCCAGGGCACCGCGCTGCCGACCACCAAGGGGGCGCTGTGAGCGAGGTTGCACTGATCGATGCCGGCGGTGCCAACCTCGGTTCGGTGCGCTACGCGCTGGAGCGGCTGGGCGCCAACGTGCGCCTGGTGCGCGATGCCGAGGGCCTGGTCGGCGCGCAGCGGGTGATCCTGCCCGGCGTCGGAGCCGCGGCACCGGGCATGCAGCGCCTGCATGCGCAAGGCCTGGTTGAACCGTTGCGTCGGCTGGAGGTGCCGCTGATGGGCATCTGCCTGGGCATGCAGCTGCTGTTCGAGCGTTCCGAAGAAACCGGGGTGGAAGCGCTGGGCCTGATTCCCGGCACGGTGCGCAAGCTGGTGCCGGCGTGTGGCATCCGCGTGCCGCACATGGGCTGGAACCGATTGCTGGCGCTGCGCCCGTCGCTGCTGCTGCAAGGCGTGCCGGACCGTTCCAGCGCCTATTTCGTGCACAGCTACGCCGCGCCGCTGAATGCCCACACCGTCGCCGCCTGCGACCACGGCGGCCTGTTCACCGCCATGATCGAGCAGGGCCGCTATTTCGGCGCCCAGTTCCACCCCGAGCGTTCCGGCGATACCGGTTCGCTGATGCTGCGCAATTTCCTTGAGGGCACTGCTGCATGAGTTTCACCGTCTACCCCGCACTGGATATCCGCGAAGGCCGCGTGGTGCGCCTGCGCCAGGGCGACTACGCGCAGGAAACCTCCTACGGCGACGATCCGCTGCCGCGCGCGCAGGCGTTTGCCGCGCAGGGCGCGCAGTGGATGCACCTGGTCGACCTGGACGCTGCTCGCGCCGGCGGCTACACGCTGGCCCCGCTGCTGGCGTCGATCCGCCAGAACACCTCGCTGCAGGTGCAGACAGGCGGCGGCGTACGTGGCCGTGATGACGTGGCGCGCATCCTCGATGCCGGTGCCAACCGCGTGGTGGTCGGCTCGCTGGCCGTGCGCCGCCCCGACGAAGTGCTGGGCTGGCTGGATGAGTTCGGCGCCGAATGCATCACCATTGCCCTCGATGCCCGCCAGGACGCGCAGGGCCAGTGGCAGCTGCCGGTGCACGGCTGGACCGAGAATGCCGGGGTGACCCTGGACGACCTGGCCCAGCGCTACGCGCGCGCCGGCATGCGCCACCTGCTGTGCACCGACATCGCCCGCGACGGCATGCTGGCCGGCCCCAACATCAGCCTCTACACCCACTTGTCGGCGCTGCTGCCGGGCGTGGCGGTGCAGGCGTCCGGTGGCATCCGCGACGTGGCCGACGTGGCCGAAGCACGCGCCGCCGGCTGCGGCGGCGCCATCCTCGGCAAGGCGCTGCTGGAACAGCGCATGGATTTGGGCGAGGCACTGGCATGTTGAGCCGGCGTATCATTCCCTGCCTGGACGTGCGCGATGGCCGCGTGGTCAAGGGCGTGCGCTTCCGCGACCACGTCGACATGGGCGACATCGCCGAGCTGGCCCAGCGCTACCGCGACCAGGGCGCCGACGAGCTGGTGTTCTATGACATCGGCGCCAGCCCCGAGGCACGCTCGGTGGACGTGGCCTGGATCGAGCGCATCGCGCGCCTGATCGACATCCCGTTCTGCGTGGCCGGTGGCATCGACAGCGTGGACACCGCGCGGCGGGTGCTGTTTGCCGGTGCGGACAAGGTGTCGATCAACTCGCCCGCGCTGGGCCGTCCCGAACTGATCAGCGAACTGGCCGAGGAGTTCGGCGTGCAGTGCGTGGTGGTTGGCGTCGATTCGGTGCGCGAGGACGATGGCCAGTGGCGGGTGCGCCGCTTCACCGGTGACCCCAGCAAGACCCAGGCCGTGCCGCTGCGCACGCTGGACTGGATCGTCGAGGCACAGCGCCGCGGCGCTGGAGAGATCGTGCTGAACTGCATGGACAGCGATGGCGTGCGCCGTGGCTACGATGTTGAACAGCTGCGCCAGGCCCGTGCGCTGTGCAACGTGCCGCTCATCGCGTCTGGCGGTGCCGGTGCGATGGAGCACTTTGCACAGGCCTTCGACCAGGCCGACGTGGACGGCGCGCTGGCTGCCAGCGTGTTCCACAGCGGTGCCATCGCCATTGCAGATTTGAAGCGCTACCTGCGCGAACAGCAGATCGAGGTCCGAGATGTCTATTGAAGTACGCCCGTCGCCGCAGGCGCTGGAATCGCTGGACTGGGCCAAGGGCGATGGCCTGCTGCCGGCGGTGGTGCAGGATGCCGACACCCTGCAGGTGCTGATGCTGGGCTACGTCAACGCCGAATCGCTGCAGGTCACCCAGGTGACCGGGCACATGACCTTCTACAGCCGCCGCAAGCAGCGCCTGTGGACCAAGGGCGAGCAGTCCGGCCACGTGCTGGCGGTGCAGTCGATCAGTGTGGACTGCGATGCCGACACTGTGCTGGTGCTGGCACGCCCGGCCGGCCCGACCTGCCATACCGGTGCTGAAAGCTGCTTCGATGGCGCGCCGAAGGACTTCCTCGGTGGTCTGGGCCAGCTGGTGGCCGTGCGCGAAGCGCAGCGTCCGCCGGGCAGCTATACCACCTCGCTGTTCGAAGGTGGCGTTCGCCGTATTGCGCAGAAGGTGGGCGAGGAGGGTGTGGAAACCGCGCTGGCCGCGGTGGCGCAGGACGACGAGGCCCTGCTGGGCGAATCGGCCGACCTGCTGTACCACCTGCTGGTGCTGCTGCGCGCGCGCGGGCTCTCGCTGCAGGACGCTCGCGATGTGCTGGAAATGCGCCACCGTTGAACAAGGTGTGCGGACCAACGGTCCGCACCTACAATATGGCGTCTTCTTTTCCCGGACCGCCCCCATGAAACTGCCCGCCGCCTGGCTGTGCTGCCTGTTGCTGACTTCGCCGGCGTGGGCCGCCGACACGGTGGTCAGTGGCAAGGTCTATCTCGAACGTGACGGCAGGCCCGGTCGCGGCGCGACCGATCCGGGCCTGGCCGGTGTGCAGGTCTCCAATGGCGAAACCGTCGTCAAGACCGCCGCTGACGGCAGCTACAGCCTGCCGGTGCGCGACGGGCAGACCGTGTTCGTCATCAAGCCCGATGCCTACAGCTTCCCGAAGGCGGCCGACGGCCTGCCGACGTTCTGGCGCCACTACCGCCCGAACGGTTCGCCGGCGCTGAAGTACGGCGGCATCGCCGCCACCGCCGCGGCCGACCGTGGCTGGGATTTCGCCCTGCATTCCGACCGCCATGACAGCCGCCGCGGCTTCCAGATGCTGGTCTTCACCGATTCGCAGACCGCCACCCTGAAGGACATCGGCTACTACCAGCAGTCCATCGTGGCGCCGCTGGTGGGCCAGACCAAGGCACGCCTGGGCACCACCCTCGGCGACATCGTCAACGACGACCTGGGCCTGTACCCGGCCATCAACAAGGTGACCACCGAACTGGGCGTGCCGTGGTTCCATGTACCGGGCAACCACGACCTGGATGTCGATGCCGCCAACGACGATCACTCGCTGGACAGCTGGCGCAACATCTACGGCCCGGACACCTACGCGGTGGAAGAGGGCGGTGCCAGCTTCGTTTTCCTCGATGACGTGGTCTATGACCCCAACGCCAGGCCGAAGTACGTCGGTGGCCTGCGCGAGGACCAGTTCGCCTTCCTGGCCGGCTACCTGAAGGGCCTGCGCAAGGACCGCCTGCTGGTGCTGGGCATGCACATCCCGCTGTTCGACGCCGCGCCGGGTCGCGAGACCTTCCGCCACGCCGACCGCCAGCGCCTGTTCGACCTGCTCAAGGATTTCCGCAACGTGCTGGTGCTGAGCGGCCACAGCCACACCCAGCAGCACGTCTACCACGGCAAGGCCGAGGGCTGGCAGGGTGAGAAGCCGCTGCACGAGTACAACGTCGGTGCCAACTGCGGCGCGTTCTGGTCGGGCGTCAAGAATGCCGCGGGCGTGCCGGACAGCACCATGAGCGATGGCACGCCGAAGGGCTACGCGGTGCTGGACGTCGCCGGCAATGGCAGCTACCGCCTGCAGTACCGCGTGGCCGGTGCCCCAGCCAGTGACCAGATCGGTCTGCATGCGCCGAAGGTGCTGCGCCAGGGTGCCTACCCGGCATGGGGCGTGTACGCCAACGTGTACATGGGCGAGGACACCAGCGTGGTCGAGTTCCGTGTCGACGGCGGCGCTTGGCAGCCGATGAAGCAGGTCAGCCAGCCCGACCCGCGCCTGCTGGTGGAGAACGTGGCCGATGACACGGCCGACGCCCTGCGCGGCTATGATCGTTCGCCGGAAGCCACCGCATCGCCGCACCTGTGGCGTGGCGCGCTGCCGACCAACCTCGAGGTGGGCAGCCACAAGGTCGAGGTGCGCTCGACCCAGCCCGATGGCGCGGTGTTCACCGCCGCCACCCGCTACAGCCTGCAGACGGCCCAGCCCTGATCCAGGCCGGTCCGGGTGCAGGTTCGCTGCACCCGGTCCCGCAGCGTTGGCAAAGCGCGTTCAATGCCTGAGAATCGACACGATTCAATCGATTCAAGCAGGCCAGTGTGAACGTTGCAGCAGCGTCCCCGGTACTTTCCGATCTGGCCAGCCCTTCCGCTGGCAGCGGTGCCCCCCACGGCCATGATCCGCGCAGCCTGGTGGTGGCCGACGTCGGCGGCACCTTCGCCCGCCTGGCACTGGCCGAGACCACGCCGGGGCAGACCCCGCGACTGGGCAGCTACCGCACCTACGCCTGCGCCGATCACCCGAGCCTGGCCGCGATCCTCGCCGACTTCACTGCCAGCCTCGGCCTGCCGGTCAGCACGGCCGTGGTGGCCATTGCCGGCCTGCTCGATGGCGATGTGCTGATCAACGCCAACCTGCCGTGGACGGTCTCGCTGTCGACCACCCGCGCGCAGTCCGGGCTGCAGGAACTGCAGCTGATCAACGATTTCGAAGCGGTGGCGCTGGCCATTCCCTACCTGCAGGCCGACACGCTGGTGCCGTTGAACGGCGATGCCGATCCGGCGCAGGCCTTCCCGGCGCTGGTGCTGGGCGCCGGCACCGGCCTGGGCGCCGCGCTGCGCTTTGCCGATGGCGACCGCCCTGTGCTGGCCAGCGAACTCGGCCACGCCGCGCTGGGCGCAGGCAATGCGCTGGAGCTGCAGGTGCTGGGCCAGCTGCTGCAGCGCTGGCCGCACGTGGACAACGAACGCGTGCTGTCCGGCAGTGGCCTGATGAACCTTTACCCGTGCCTGTGCGAGCTGCGCGGCGCGACTCCGCAGTGGCACAGCACCGAGGCGCTGATCGGCGCGGCGCGCAGTGGCGAGGATCCGCTGGCGGTGGAAACCCTGCAGGTGTTCTGCGCGTGGCTGGGCAGCCTGGCTGGCGACGCGGCGATCGCCGTGGGCGCGCGCTCGGTCTATCTGGCCGGTGGCATCTCCGCGCACGTGCAGGATTTCCTCGCCGATGGCCGCTTCCGCGAGCGCTTCCTCAACAAGGGCGTGCTGACCGACGTGCTGCGCCAGGTGCCGGTGTGGCGCGTCGAACACGGCCAGCTGGGCGTCCTCGGCGCGGCTGTCTGGCACGCGGCACGCACGCCGGCTTAAGAACACAGCAAGGGCTGCCGGCAGCCTGCCGACGGCCGAACGGACGACGGAGGCGGACATGGTGGATCGCAGGCAGTTCCTTCAGGCCGGAGCACTGGCCGCAGGCATGGCGGCATTGCCGGGCGTGCAGGCGCGCGCGCAGGGCGGGGCAAAGGTCGTTTCAACCTGGGATTTCGGCGTGCCGGCCAACCAGGCGGCATGGAAGGTACTGGCCAACGGTGGCAGCGCGCTGGATGCGGTTGAAGCCGGTGCGCGCTGGGCCGAGAGCGAGCTGTGCAATCCCACCGTCGGCCACTGCGGCAACCCGGATCGCGACGGTGTGCTGAGCCTGGATGCCAGCATCATGGACGGCGATGGCCGCTGCGGTGCGGTTGCCGCACTGGTGGACATCCTGCACCCGGTGTCGGTGGCCCGCAAAGTGATGGAGAACAGCCCGCACGTGCTGCTGGTAGGCGAGGGCGCGCAGCAGTTCGCGGTGCAGCAGGGCTTCGAGCGCCAGCACCTGCTGACGCCGCAGGCCGAGGCGGCCTGGCGCGAGTGGCTGAAGACCGAGAAGTACCAGCCGCAGATCAACGCCGAGCGCCGCGGCATCCCCGGCAACAGCGACAACCACGACACCATCGGCATGCTGGCACTGGACGCCAAGGGCAACCTCGCCGGCGCCTGCACCACCAGTGGCATGGCCTGGAAGCTGCGCGGCCGCGTGGGCGACAGCCCGATCATCGGTGCCGGCCTGTACGTGGACAACGAGGTCGGCGCGGCCACGGCCTCGGGCGTGGGCGAGGAGATGATCCGCAACGCGGCCTCGTTCCTGGTGGTCGAGCTGATGCGCCAGGGGCGCACGCCGGCCCAGGCCTGCCGCGAGGCCATCGACCGGGTAGTGCGCAAGCGCCCCGAGGCAAGCAGGACACTGCAGGTCTGCTTCCTGGCGATGAACAAACAGGGCGAGGTCGGTGCGTACGCGCTGCATCGCGGCTTCGTCTACGCGGTGTGCGATGCGCAGCGCCAGGACGACCTGCGCGATTCGCCGTCGATCTACACGAGCACCCAGGCGTGAGCGTGCGCCTGGGGTTGGAGATCGCCAGCAACTCGGTGGCCTCGGCGCTTGCCGCGCAGGCCGGTGGTGCCGACCGCATCGAACTGTTCGACAACCTCGCCGAGGGCGGGACCACGCCGTCCTTCGCCAGCATCGCCATTGCCCGCGAGCGGCTGACCATTCCGCTGTTCGTGCTGGTGCGCCCGCGTGCCGGCGATTTCCACTACGACGCACTGGAAACCGAGCTGATGCTGCGTGACATCGCGCAGTGCCGTGCACTGGGCTGCGACGGCGTGGTGGTGGGCGCGCTGGATGCGCAGGGTGACATCGACCTGCCGCTGTGCCGCGAGCTGGTGCAGGCCGCAGGGCCGCTGCAGGTCACCTTCCATCGCGCGTTCGACGCAACCCGCGATCTGTCCGCGGCACTGGAGCAGGTGATCGGCCTCGGCTGCCAGCGTGTGCTGACGTCGGGCGGCCAGGTCAGCGCGGAGGCCGGCAGCAAGGTGCTGGCTGCGCTGGTCAGCCAGGCGGCGGGGCGCATCAGCGTGATGGCCGGTGCCGGCCTGGGCCCGGCCAACATCGCCGGCGTCGCCCGCCAGACCGGCTGTGTCGAACTGCACGCGTCCGCCAAGGGCCTGCGGCGTTCGGACATGCAGTTCCAGAACCCGGTACTGCGCGGCCTGGATCCGGACTGGAGCCAGACCAGCACCGCCACCGTGGCGGCATTGCGCAAGGCATTGGACGCCTGAGCGCCAATGCCGGGGTCGGATCCCTTCGCAGAAGGGCTCCGACCCCGGTGGGCGGCGCATCAGCTTCCAGGAAAATGTCGTTTTCAGCTCATGCAGGAGAATCGCCAGCGCGTCGAAGGGCGGTATGTAGGGCCAGCGGTGCTTCTGGGTGGACGATCTGCTCCAGATTGTCGACAGTCGACTTGCCCCCCTGCATCGATCGACTTCCACATGCGTCGACTATTTCTGCTCGTTTACTGTCTGCTGCCAGCTCCTGGAGTTCTGGCGGAGGACGGGCATCGGTCAAACTGGATATGGGACGGTGCCAATTCTGGGCACCATCGCGTGGGTCGGGTAGCAGACGGTGTGATGCTGTCACCCGGGGCGCTGGGTGCATTTGTCGATACACGGGTGCACATGATCGGCAACCGGCGGTTCCGTGCGCTGTACCAGGTTTTCGACTCAAACCCCGAAAACCCGATGGGGCGGTGCGGAGCGGGGCGTGAAGTCCATCTGCAGGTCTACGAATTGACGCCAACCCGTTCCGTCGAGCGCGGGGCGGTTCTGGTCAACAGTTGCCTGCAGACATTGGCATTGGCCAGCCAGAATTCCGGTGCGCCCGATAGTGAGTCCGACTTCTCGTCCGTCATCTGGACGAAAGATGGTTTCACCGTCGAATGGTGGAGCGACGGCCCCGAGGGTCGTGCGACGAGCCACTATGCATTTCGCAACGGGCGGTTTGGTCCAGCCCAGCCGTAGGCGGGGCCGGCTTGGAACGGACAAAGCCGTTCCGCGCGTGCATGTCGTGATCGTGCCACCTCGTTCTGCTGTCACCACACATCCGTGCATCGCAAATCATTGATTCTTCGATAGACACGCGGTTGTTTACGACGGCGCGGCGCGCATTGCTGCGCCGCGGGATGCCAAGCCTTGTTCAGCCATGCTTTAGTTTGGATCGATCCACAGGGGAGGGCGCGGATCCGGTATGGATCGATGCAAGCGCCCTGGATTGTCGTCAGTAGTGCCGCTGTTCATCGCATCCGCGCGCCCACACCAACGAAGAGCAACCGCCCATGGCTCAGTTCGTCCGTACCCGTCGTCGTACCCGTCGTCATCTGTTGTCCCAGGCCCTGCTGCTGGCCCTGCTGCCGCTGGCGGCCAGTGCACAGGAGCCCGACCGTGATTCCGCCACCAAGGATCTGGACGCGGTCACCGTCACCGGCTCACGCATCAAACGCGCCAGTGTCGAAGGCCCCGCTCCGGTCAACGTGATCTCCGCCCAGCAGATCCAGAAGGAAGGCTTCGTCACCGTCTACGACGCGTTGAAGACGCTGACCGAAGCGACCGGCACCGTCGAAGCAGCGTCGCAGTGGGGCTCGCATACGCCCAATGCCAGCGGCCTGAACCTGCGCGGCATGGGCCCGAACCGGACCCTGCTGCTGGTCAACGGTCGGCGCGTGGCCGACTATCCGCTGCCCTATGGTGGCGAAACCAATTTCTCCAACTACAGCAACATTCCCGCTGCCGCGGTGGAGCGCATCGAGGTGCTGACCGGTGGCGCTTCGGCCATCTATGGTTCGGATGCGATCGCCGGCGTGGTCAACGTCATCCTCAAGACCCATTACGACGGTGATGAAGTGCGCGTGCGCGGCGGTACGTCCACCGAAGGCGGCCGTGACACCTGGGATCTGTCCTGGGCTGGCGGCAAGACTGGTGACCACTGGAGCGTGACCTACGCGCTGCAGTACACCAAGCGCGATCCGCTGTTCGGCCGCGACCGGCCGCAGATGGACGATGCCGACGATGCGCCGTATCCGTCGTGGAACATGGAGCAGCGCAAGCTCGGCTTCCGTCCCACCGCAGGCCTGGCCCTGATCGATCCAAGCACCGGCGAGCGCCTGGCGCCACCCACCGGCACCTGCGAGAAGTTCGACGGCGAGTACTACACCGCCGATCGCCTGGTCTACAACTACAACGCCAATACCGTGACGAACACGGGGCGCCTGTGCGGCATGAGCGCCGACTACGCCAACTGGCTGCTGACCGGTGGCTCGGAGAATCTCTCCGGCAACCTGTATGCCACGTTTGATTTCGGCAACGACCTGCAGGCATGGAGCAACCTGGCCGTGTACCGTTCCGAAGCGCTGTGGGGCACCAATCCACCGAGCGTCACCCTCGTCGATGATGCCAACGGCTACTACTGGGATGCCAACCGTGATCGGCCGATTCTGGGCGTGCGCCAGTTCACACCCAACGAAGTTGGCGGCCTGGACACCCTGCGCAATACCAACCGCGAATTGTCCTGGGATGCCAGCGCCGGCCTGCGCGGTCGTTTGGCTGACCGCTTCGACTGGAGCGCCTCGGTGGGGCGTTCCTACTACCGGGTGGAAGAGCGGCAGAACGTGGTGGACGAGCAGAAGTCGTACGACTTTTTCCTCGGCCCACGCCTGGGCACGACGGCGGACGGAGAAGCGATCCATGCCTTGAATGAATCGCGCTGGTGGAACCCGATCACCCCCGACGAGTATTGGCAGATGGGCACGGTGGCGCGTAATCGTGCCTCGTCCTGGGTCAACCAGGCTTCGGCGGATATCACCGGCGAACTGTTCCAGGCCTGGGCCGGACCGGTATCGTTCGCGGCGGTGGCGGAAGTTGCGCGGCAGGGCTATCACCTCAGCCCCGACCCACGCGCTGGCATCGACTTCGACCTGCAGAACGTCGATCGTGGCGGTGGCGAGCGCACGCGCTATTCGGCAGGTGTGGAGTTCAAGATTCCACTGGCCGACAGCCTGATCGCCACCGCCGCCGCGCGCTACGACCGCTATGGCAACTACAAGGCCGACGACAGCGCCGACGCGTTGGGCATCGGCAGCCAGAAGGAAACCACCTGGAATGCGGGTCTGGAATGGCGGCCGTTCGAGTCGCTGCTGGTACGCGGCTCCTACGCCACCAGCTTCCACGCCCCGGACATGCACTATCTGCTGGGTCAGCCCAGCAGTTCGCAAGTGCTGACCTACGACCGCCTGCGCTGTATTGAAAGTGGTGCCTACCTGGTCAATGAGTGCGGCGCGGGCAATCCCGATGTCTGGTACGCATTCGATGTGAACCGCCGCGGCACACCGTTGCTGCGTTCTGAAACGGGTGATTCCTGGACCGTCGGCTTTGTCTGGGACGTGTTGCCCACCCTGTCGGTCAGTGCCGACTACTGGGCGATCAAGCTGCAGGACATGATTGTCGACGTGGGCGCCGACGAAGTGCTGGCCAGTGAGGCCGGTTGCCTGACCGGCAAGAACATCGACGGCACGCCGTGGTCGAACCCGGCCGGTGGCGAGTACTGCGCCGGCATCCTTGCGCGAGTGAACCGCGACAGCACTGGGCGCCTGGTTTCCATCGAGCGCGGGCCCTTCAACCTGGCCAGCCGTGAGGTCCGAGGCATTGACCTGACCGCGCGCTACCGGCTGGAAACCGCCGCGTGGGGGAGCTTCCAGCTTGGGGTGAACTACACCAACCAGCTCTCGACCAAGGAGCAGCGTTACGCCAACGATCCCAATCCCGAGCGTCGCGACCGCGACCTGCGCAGCAAGCTGCGCGCCAGCCTGGGTTGGCAGCATGGCAACTGGAACGCCAATGTCTACGCAGACCGTGTGGGTTCGGTGCCGGGCGTGCGTTACCACTGGGGCACCGACCGCCTGGACAATCCCGGTGGCTGCCTGCCGTTCGCCGATGGCTATGTGCCCAGCGACAGCCCGGCGTTGAACTGCCTGGAGCCGTTGACCCGGCCCGACGGCTCGGCCAACCCCAATCCCAATGCAGGCCAGCAGACCTCGCGCTACTACGGGCGGGTGGGACCGTTCATCACCTGGAACTTCAATCTGGGTTACCAGGTGACCGAGCACATGAAGATCAACGCGTACGTCAACAACGCCTTCAATGCCGCCAGCTGGAACCACAAGGATCCGTACAAGGTGGACTACGACTTCGCGCCAACCCGCCTGCTGGGTGCGGTGGGGCGTGAGTTCGCGCTGGAGTATGTATTCACGTTCTGAGTGCAGCGGCCGCCTCGTATAGAGCCGAGCCCACGCTCGGCTGCTCTTTGCGCGGAGCAACGTCCATCGGTAGCGCCGGGCATGGCCCGGCGCTGCCGGTGGCAGAAAAACGGCAGCCACCTGTAAAAGCGTGGCTGCCGTGGAGGACCGTGGTACGGGGTCGGATCCCTTCGCAGAAGGGCTCCGACCCCCGCGCCGGCTTAGAACTTGTAGGTCGCGCCGAAGTAGATCTGGCGGCCCGAGTACAGGTTCGAGATCAGGCGCGACTGGGTGTCGTTGCCCAGGTAGATGCGCTGTTCGGACTTGGTGGCGTTGAGCACGGAGGCGGTGAAGGTCAGCGCTTCGGTGAAGTTGTACGCCACGTTCAGATCCAGCTGGTCGTACGGTTCGGTGTACTGGGTCATGCCGTTGACCAGGCCGCCGACCACTTCACCACGACGGTTGTACGAGGCACGGGCCAGGAACCGGTCGGTTTCGTAGAACACCGTCAGGTTGGCCTGGTTCTTTGCGCTGCCTACCAGCGGCGAGGCGCCGAGATTTTCGCCGTTGAGCTCGATCGAGGCCAGGTTGGTGTCGTTGTAGGTGTAGTTGGCCTGCACGCCCAGGCCGAAGTCGAAGGTGTACTGGCCGTAGACTTCCACGCCCTGCGACACCGCGTCACGGCCATTGGCCTGGGTGCTGTAGTCCTGCACCGTCACCATCTCGCCGCCGACTTCCATCTGCACGTCACGCACGATCGGCACGGTGAAGTTGCTGATGTCCTTGCGGAACACGCCGACGCCCGCAACCGCGCCCGGCATGAAGTACCACTCTACGCCGAGGTCGTACTGGGTGGCTTCAAAGGCTTCCAGGTTCTTGTTGCTGCCCTTGCCGGCCCAGCCTTCGGTCGGTGCACCACCCGCCACGCGGCGGTCGTTGACGTACTCGGGGCTGTAGTAGCTCAGGCTGCCGGGTGCGGCGATGCTGGTGTAGCTCGGGCGAGCCACTACCTTCGATGCCGCGCCACGCAGGACCAGCGTGTCGGTGATGTCCCAGGCGATGTTGAAGCTCGGCAGCACGTCGGTGTAGGTACGGTCCGAACCGATCAGCTCGTAGGTCTTCTCGCGGGCCAGGTTGTCGGGCAGGCGCACGAAGCCGCTTTCGCAGCCGTAGGTCGGGTAGGCCGCTGCCGCCGGATCATCGCAGGACATCGGAGCGCCGGAGGCGTTGTCCAGGAAGTAGTCGTTGAAGCGTTCGATCGAATCGCTGGACTGGGCGAACTGCTCGGTGCGCACCACACGCACGCCGACGTTGCCGCGCAGGCGCTCGGTACGGAAGTTGGCCTGGAAGTAGCCCGAGTAGATCTTCTCGTTGACGTTGTAGACGAAGTCGTCTTCGACGCGGTTGTGCGACTGGCCGTAGGTGCTGTTCAGGTAATCGATGTAGGCCGGGTAGTTGATGCCCGGGAACACATTGGCATTGAAGCCGCCGGCGATGCCGGTGATCGGGTTGGACAGGAAGAAGCCCGGCTGGGCGATACCGGCCGTGTTGTCGCAGCCCGCCTGGTAACGGCTGTCGTAGTCAGCCGGATCGGCGCCCTGGCACACCCAGTAGGTGTTGCCGGTGTTGCGGTGGACCTTGCCGTCACGGTACTTGGCGCCGAACTGGATCGAATCCAGCCAGCCGCTTTCGAACATTTTGGTGACGTCGGCCTGGAAGTGGTTCTGCTTGACCTCGGTCTGCATCCACGAGGAATCGGTGGAGCCGGTGTCGACCTCGGCGATGCCATTCATCAGCACCTCCTGCAGGTTCGGCGAGACGGTCAGCGTCGGGGTGCCGGTCAGGTCCCACGCGGTGTACTGGTTGCCGGATTCCCACACGCCATTGACGCGGCGACGCGGCTTGGCCGACATGCGGAAGTTCATCGACGGGCCGCCTTCGGACCAGGTGCGGCCGCCGCTGAAGGAGGCCTTCCACAGCGGGCTGATGTCCCAGTCGATGGTCAGGTCGGCGGTCTGCGACAGCGCCTTTTCACGGCTGTAGCTGCCGGTCAGCTGCGGGGTCGGAATGGTGCAGTCATCCGGACCCCAGCCACCCGGGGCCAGGCCGGCGGCCGCGGCTTCGTCTTCACTGCAGTAATAGGCCTTGCCCGGCAGTTTCTCGAACTGCGCGCCGGTCACCACGGTGCCGCTGGGGTCGAAGGTCAGGCCGTTGAGCAGGCGGCCGCCAGCCCAGTTGCCGTCGCCGTTGTAGCGCGCCATGTTCCACTCGGGCACCTTGAGCATGTTCTGCACATAGTTGCCGTCCAGCTCGAAGCGGAAGTAGTTGGCGGTCAGGGTCAGGTTGTCGACCGGCTTGAACTGGAACGTCAGCTGGCCGCCCTTGCGCTCGCGCTCCTCTTCCTTCACGGCGAAATTCACCGAGGTGGGCATGAAGAAGTCGCTGTAGTTGTGCCCGAACTGGTCGTTGAAGCCGGAGTTGCCCCACCAGTAGTTGATGCCGCCCTGGGTGAGGGCGTTGCCGTTGACATCACGGGCGTCGACGTCGGTGCCGTACCACTGGTAGTTTTCGGTGCTCACTTCCATGGTGCGGCTGGTGCGCTTCTGCTGGGTCACGCCGACCAGCACGCCGAAGCGCTCGTCCTTGCTGTGCCACGAGTACAGCGCCGACGCCTGCGGGTCGACGTCCTGGTGGGTGTCGGAAGACACGCCTTCCAGGGTCACGTAGCCGGAGTTGGATTCCATCTCCAGCGGACGGCGGGTGTGCAGGATCACCGTGCCGCCGATGCCACCTTCGTCGATGCGTGCTTCCGGCGACTTGAACAGCTCGGCGCTGGACAGCATGTTCGACGGCAGCAGGGTGTAGTTGAACGAACGGCTGGCCTCGTCATTGGTTTCGGAGGTGGCGATGTAGTTGCCGTTCAACTGGGTCAGGGTCAGGTCCGGATCGAGGCCGCGCACGCTGACGCTCTTGCCTTCGCCGCCATCGCGGGTGATGACCACGCCGGGCACGCGCTGCAGCGAGTCGGCGACGTTCTTGTCGGGGAACTTGCCGACATCCTCGGCGGTGATCACTTCGACCACGGCGTTGGCGTCGCGCTTCTGCTGCAGGCTCTTTTCGATCGCGTAGCGGTAGCCGGTGACCTGGACGCTGTCCAGGGTGGTGGCATCGGTACCGCCGGTGGTCGGCTGCGCGGCGGCCTGCTGGGCAGCGGCGCCGGTCGGCGCGACGGCTGCGGCCAGTGCCAGCGCGACGGCGAGCGACAAGGTGTCGCGACCGTGCTTACGAGTTGAATGCTTCATTGCCATCTCTCCCTCTCTCCTGGATTGATCCGGTGACTGACGCGGAACTTGAATCGATCTAATTTGTGGTGCCGATTTTTGCTAAGCCGCGCGGCTGCCTGGGGCAACGCGCTGGTGCTCGGGTACGTGTGGTTCCGGTCCCCAACGCCGGGCCATCCCTGGATTCGCTTGGATCGATCTAAGCGATGGCGGGGCGATTTTTAGCATGGCTCGAGGGGTTGCGCATGCTGCTGCGCAATATTGGAGTGACGTGTCTACCGAATGATGATTCGCTGAAATGCGCTGGAATCGTTTACATGCGCAAAGGGGAGGGTGGTTCGGCAGGGCTTGCAGCCCTGCACCTGCTCAAGGCAACGGCAACTCCAAAAGCCGGAGCGGCATTCCGTGGGATGGCGGGGCACTGTGGGTTTGCGGGGACGGCGCAAGTACGTCCATGTAGCCTTGGTCGCCGCATCCATGCGGCTCACACCCCGCAAACCCACAGTGCCCCGCCTTCGACAGTTGGCCGGCGGCCAGTAGATCCACGCCATGCGTGGATGAAATGTGTCAGACATCGAAATTCATCTGGTGTCAGAGCATGTTGCGAAGCAACGGGATGCGACCCCGAGCTCTGACAGATCGCGGGAAACTGTCGAAGGCGGGGTGGGGCCGGTGGCAGGGGTGTGAGCCGCATGGATGCGGCGACCAAGCCCCCATGGACGGGTTCACGGCGTCCCCTGCCACCGGACCCACCCCGCCAATCCACAGGAACCCCTGCTTTTGACGTTGACGTTGCCCTGTCTCTCAGCAGGTGCAGGGCTGCAAGCCCTGCAAAAAGAAAACCCCTCTTTTGCTGCGGCGCAGAATGCATGGATGGGCGCTGCCTGCTTTACTTCAATCGATCTAAATCCGCCGGGGTGCGGATTTGTACCGATGGAAACGAGGCGCTCGGCCACCGCGGCCGGCGCTTCGCTGCCGCCCTGCCGCCAAGGAGTCCTGCCCGTGACCAGGTTGTCCCGCCGTCTGTCTGCCCGCCGCTCGCCGAGCCTGTCCCACCACCCGCTGGCCCGCGTCGCCTGCCTGCTGGCACTGGCCGTCACACCCTGCCTGCAGGCCGCACCAGCCGCGCTGGAGCGCGAGGTCAATACCTTCATCGGCAGCAAGGATGACGGCAACACCTTCCCCGGCGCCTCGGCACCGTTCGGCCTCATCCAGGTCAGCCCGATCGGCAGCCACTACTCGGGCTGGCGCTACGACGATGAGAAGATCCGCGGCTTCGGCCATTCGTTCCTGTCCGGCGCCGGTTGCTGGGAGCAGGGCGGCCAGGTCTCGATCCTGCCTGTCACCGGCAGCATCGGCCCCGGCGGCGATTTCGATACCGCCAACCCCAAGCAGTTCGACCACAAGGCCTACGCCTCCACCTACACGCATGATGGTGAAGTCGGCCAGGCCGGCTACTACAAGGTGCGCCTGACCAGCTACGGCGGCATCGATGCCGAAGCCACCGCGCGCACGCGTGCCGCGGCCGAGCGCTATACCTTCAGCCAGCGCAGTGGCGATGGCCACGTGATGATCAACGTCGGCCAGGCCAACGAGCGCCATTCGGTCATCGGCAGCGTGGTCGATGTGGTCGGCGACCGCGTGGTCGAAGGCAAGCTGGTCACCAAGAGCTTCTGCGGCGGCCACCAGTACACCACCTGGTTCCGCGTCGAGTTCGACCGCCCGTTCAAGGCGCATGGCACCTGGGGCGAGACCGGTGGCCTGCCCAATGCGCGGCACAGCATGGAAGGCGAGCAGAAGCCGAACGGCGCCTGGCTGACCTTCGATCTGGCCAAGGGCCAGTCGGTCACCGCGGTGAGCGCGATCTCGCACGTCGATGCCGAAGGTGCGCGCAGCAACCTGCGCGCCGAGGGCATGCAGGGTGGGGCGCTGATCGGTTTCGACAGGATGCGTTCGCTGTCCCAGCAGGCCTGGCGCGAGCAGCTGGCGCGGGTGCGCGTACAGGGTGGCAGTGGCGATGACCGCACCGTCTTCTACAGTGCGATGTACCACGCGCTGCTGCAGCCGCTCACCGGCAGCGATGCCGACGGCCGCTACCGCGGCTACGACGATGGCATCCACCGCGCTGATGGCTGGACCTACTACGAGTACTTCTCGCTGTGGGACACCTACCGCGCGCAGAACCAGTGGCTGGCGCTGACCCGCCCGGACGTGGCCCGTGACATCGGCCGAACCCTGCTGGCCATCGACGAGCAGGGCGGCTGGCTGCCGCGCTGGGGCTATGCCAATTTCGAAACCAACATCATGACCGGCGACCCGGTCACGCCCTTCATGGTCGATCTGTGGCGCTTCGGCGCGCTCAAGGGCCGTGAATCGCAGGCCTGGGATGCGCTGCGCCGCAATGCCTTCGGTACGCCGCCGCTGAACTCGCGGATGGCCGGCCGCTCGGGCAACCCGACCTACCTGGACAAGGGCTACGTGGCCTACGACCGCGCCTTCCCCTCCAAGGGCATGGACGTCGATCCGCATCACGGTGGTTCGGCCACGCTGGAGTATGCGCTGGCCGACTGCGCGCTTTCGCAGATGGCCGATGGCCTCGGCCACGCCCAGGATGCGGCGACGCTGCGCGAACGCGGCCGCAACTGGCACAAGGTATGGGACCCACAGGTGCGTGACGCCGAGACCGGCTTCACCGGCTTCCCGCGCCCGCGAACCGAGGACGGCCAGTGGTACACCCCGGCCGACGGCCATTACAGCCCGCGCTCGCAGCACGGCTTCCATGAAGGCACCGCCTGGCAGTACCAGTGGCTGGCGCAGCAGGACGTACCGGGCCTGGTGGAAGCAATGGATGGCCGCGAACAGGCTGGCCGACGCCTCGATGCGTTCTTCGCGATGGATGCGCTGGAGGCCGATCCGCTCAATGCCGCCCGCAAGGAGTGGGTGGTGGGGCCGTACAGCTACTACAACCAGTTCCGCTACAACCCCAACAACGAGCCGGACCTGCATTCGCCCTGGCTGTACACCCTGATCGGCCAGCCCTGGAAGACCGCCAACGTGCTGCGCGCCGCGCAGCAGCTGTTCACCAATGCGCCCAACGGCGTGACCGGCAACGATGACCTGGGCACGATGTCGGCCTGGTACCTGTTCAGCGCCATCGGCATGTACCCGGCGGTGCCGGGCAGCGGCGAGTTCCTGCTGCACACCCCGCGCTTTGCCAAGGTAGAAGTGGACATGGGCAATGGCCGCACCCTGCGCATCGACGCGCCGGGCGCCGACGGCCGCCGCCTGCAGTACGTGCAGGGCGTGCAGGTCGATGGCCAGGCGCATGCACCGGTGTGGCTGGACTGGAGCCGCCTGCAGCAGGGCCCGCGCCTGCGTTTCGCCCTGGATGGCAAGGCGCCGACCCAGGGTTGGGGCACCGCCGTGGCCGACCTGCCGGTCTCCTGGTGCGCTGCACCAGGCAGCCAGCTGCGATGATCTGTGCTGTGCCGTTGGAGGCAACCCAGCGAACGGCACGGCATGATGTGGTCACGATCCATTAGGCTTGAGGCTCCAGCGGAGTCCGGGAAGACGATGAACGACAATGGCGGCAGTTCCAGCAAGCGTTCCGGCAAGGCGGTGACGGTGACCGACATCGCGCGTGCCATCGGCGTTTCGCGCGCGACCGTGTCGCTGGTGCTGCGCGGCAGCCCGCTGGTCAACGTCGATACCCGGGCCAAGGTCGAGGCCGAACTGCGCCGGCAGCGCTATGTCTACAACCGTGCGGCGGCCAACCTGCGCCGTCGCACCTCGTCGAGCATCGCGCTGGTCATCAACGACCTGTCCAACCCGTTTTTCGCCGAATTCGCGTCCGGCGTGGACGAGGCCCTGGGCGGACGCGGCTACGTCACCCTGCTGGGCAGCACCGGCGAATCGCCCGAGCGCCAGCAGGCGGTGCTGTCCACGTTGATGGAACACACCCCGGCCGGCCTGATCCTGTCGCCGGCCGAGGGCAGCGATGCCACCCGGGTGCGCCAGGCGCTGGGCGCCAACGCCAACGTGCTGCTGTTCAACCGCGAACTGGACGGCGCCGACTGGGACTTCCTGACCCTGGACAACCAGCATGGCGCCTACCTCGCCACCCGCCACCTGATCGAACGCGGCCATCGCCAGATCGCCTTCTTCGGCGGCCATGCCGATTCCAGCTCGTGCCACCAGCGCCGCGCCGGTTTCCAGCAGGCGCTGGCCGAGGCCGGGCTGACGCTGCCGCCGGGCTGGATGATCGAATCGGCGCCGAACCGCCTGGAGGCCGCGGCGCGCACCGACGAGCTGTTCGTCGATGGCCACCGGCCGAGCGCGGCGGTCTGCTACAACGACACGGTCGCGCTGGGGCTGATGCTGGGCCTGAACTCGCGCGGCATCCGCCCTGGCGGCGATTTCGCGGTCACCGGGTTCGATGACATCTCCGAAGCGTCGGTGGCGGTGCCGCCGCTGACCACCCTGACCGCCGACCCGCGCGAGCGTGGCCGGCAGGCGGCCGCACTGCTGCTGCAGCGCCTGGACGACCCGGATGCGCCGCCGCAGCGCACGGTCGCCCCGGTGCAGCTGCGCATCCGCGAAAGCAGCGCCGCCCGCCCGAACTGATCCTTTTCAACGCACACTCCTTCCACGCAACAACGACCTTCCGCGCATCGAGGCGCGAAACGCATGCCGATCTCCGCAACGCCCCGCCCATCGGGTTCCCCCGGCAACGCACCGGCCGTCACCAACGGCAAGGCATTGGCCGTGGTCACCACCATCTTCTTCATGTGGGGCTTCCTGACCTGCCTCAATGACATCCTGATCCCGCACCTGAAGGCGGTGTTCGAACTGAACTACGCCAAGGCGATGCTGGTGCAGTTCACCTTCTTCGGCACCTACTTCCTGATGTCGCTGCCGGCGGGCCGCCTGGTCGCCGTGCTGGGTTACAAGAAAGGCATCGTGGCCGGCCTGGTCATCGCCGGCATCGGCGCGCTGGGCTTCTGGCCTGCGGCCGAGCTGCGCGTGTATGGCGCCTTCCTCGGCGCGCTGTTCGTGCTGGCCACCGGCATCACCGTGCTGCAGGTCGCCGCCAATCCCTACGTGGCGCTGCTGGGCCCGGAACAGACCAGTTCCAGTCGCCTGACCCTGGCGCAGGCGCTGAACTCGCTGGGCACGGCCATCGCGCCGATTTTCGGCGGCATGCTGATCCTGTCCAACACGGTCAAGAGCGCCGATGAACTGAACGCGCTGCCGGCCGCCGAGCAGCTGGCTTACCGCGCCGCTGAGGCGCAGGCCGTGCAGGGCCCCTACGTGGGCCTGGCGGTGGCGCTGGTGCTGCTGGCGCTGTTCGTGTTCCTGTTCCGCCTGCCGGCGCTGAGCGATGCGACCGAACAGGCTGACCAGGGCCACCACCACAGCTACTTCGATGCACTGCGCAAGCGCCACCTGCTGCTGGGCGTGCTGGGCATCTTCTTCTACGTCGGCGCGGAAGTGTCGATCGGCAGTTTCCTGGTCAACTACCTGTCGATGCCGAGCATCGGCGGCTTCAGCGAACAGCAGGCGACGCACTACGTGTCGGCGTACTGGACGATGGCGATGATCGGTCGCTTCGCCGGTTCGGCCCTGCTGGCGCGCTTCTCGCCCAGCCGCCTGCTGGCGATCTTCGCACTGGTCAACGTGGCCCTGCTGGCCACCACGATGATGACCTCCGGCAGCGTCGCGCTGTACTCGGTGGTGGCGATCGGCCTGTTCAACTCGATCATGTTCCCGACCATCTTCGCGCTCAGCATCGAGCGCCTGGGCCCGCTGACCAACAAGGGTTCCAGCCTGCTGATCATGGCTATCGTCGGCGGCGCCGTGGTGCCGTACCTGCAGGGCGTGCTGGCGGACCACATCGGTGTGCAGGCCAGCTTCATCCTGCCGCTGCTGTGCTACGGCTATATCATCTTCTACGGTCTGGTCGGCGCACGTACGCCGGCTTCCGCAACGCAGGGAGGCTGAGTCGGAAATGGGTGCCATCGTCTGCTTCGGCGAAATTTTGATCGATCTACTAGCGCAGCCGCCGGCCTCGGCCGATACCCCGCGCGCGTTCCTGCAGTACGCCGGCGGTGCGCCGGCCAACGTCGCCGTGGCCGCCGCGCGGCTGGGTGCGAAGACCCAGTTCGTCGGCATGCTCGGCCGCGACATGTTCGGTGACTTCCTGGCCGAGAGCCTGGTCGAGCACGGCGTCGGTACCGACTACATCGTGCGTACCGATGCGGCCAAGACCGCGCTGGCCTTCGTCGCGCTGGATGCCGCGGGCGAGCGCAGCTTCAGCTTCTACCGCCCGCCGGCGGCCGACCTGATGTTCCGTGACAGCGATTTCCAGGCGGCCTGCCTGGACAACGCACAGTGCTTCCACGTCTGCTCCAACAGCCTGACCGAACCGGCCATCGCCGAGGCGACCTTCGCCGGCATGGACCGCGCCCGCGCCGCCGGTGCGGTGGTCAGCCTGGACCTCAACCTGCGCCCGGCGCTGTGGCCGGCCGACGTGGACCCGACGCCGTGGCTGTGGCAGGCGCTGGAACGCGCCGACCTGGTCAAGCTGTCGCGCGAGGAACTGGATTACCTGGCCGCGCCGCACGGCGCCGAGGGCGACCAGGTGGTCCTTCAGCGGCTGCTGGCCGCGCAGGCGCGCTGGGTCATCGTCACTGACGGTGCCGCCACGCTGCACTGGTACACCCGTGAGCAGCAGGGCCAGGTCACCAGCTTCAACGTGGCCACGGTCGATACCACGGCGGCCGGCGATGCCTTCGTCGGTGGCGTGCTGGTCGGCCTGCTGGAGCGCGGTGGCGCAGGCGCAGGCTTCGCTGCGTTCTGCCAGGACCCGCAGGCCATCGGCGCCACGCTGCGCTTCGGCGCCGCGGTGGGCGCGCTGGCCGTTACCCGCAAGGGCGCGTTCGCCGCGATGCCCTCGCTCGCTGAAGTGCAGCAGCTGCTGCAGGCACAGGACCTTTCCGCATGAGCATCTCGCCTGATTTCCGTTCGCCCGCGTTCCTGCGTGCGCACATCGCCGACACCATGGCGTTCTACCATCCGCGCTGCATCGATCCCAACGGCGGCTTCTTCCACTACTTCCGTGATGACGGCAGCATCTACGATGCCGGCCACCGCCACCTGGTGAGCAGCACGCGCTTCGTCTTCAACTACGCGATGGCCTACCGCGAATTCGGCAATGCCGAATACCGCGAGGGGGTCGAGCACGGCGTGCGCTATCTGCGCGAGGTGCACCGCAACCCGGCCACCGGCGGTTACGCCTGGACCCTGCGCGATGGCAAGGTCGAAGACGACATGAACCACTGCTACGGCGTGGCCTTCGTGCTGCTGGCTTACAGCTGCGCGCTGAAGGCGGGCGTCGAGCAGGCCCGCACGTGGATGGACGAGACATGGCAGCTGCTGGAAGCGCGCTTCTGGGAGCCGCAGCACGGCCTGTACAAGGACGAAGCCGATGGCCAGTGGAACTTCACCGGCTATCGCGGGCAGAACGCCAACATGCACATGTGCGAGGCGATGCTGGCCGCGTTCGAGGCCAGTGGCGAGCAGCGCTATGTAGAGCGCGCGCTGCAGCTGGCCGACAACATGACCCGCCGCCAGGCCGCCAAGGCCGGTGGCCTGGTCTGGGAACACTACGACGTGAACTGGGAGATCGACTGGGATTACAACCTGGACAACCCCAAGCACCTGTTCCGCCCGTGGGGCTTCCAGCCTGGCCACCAGACCGAGTGGGCCAAGCTGCTGCTGATCCTGGACCGCCACGTGCAGGCCGACTGGCTGGTGCCGACCGCGCAGCATCTGTTCGATGTGGCGGTGGAGCGCAGCTGGGACGAGGCACGCGGTGGCCTGTATTACGGCTTCGCGCCGGAATCGCGCCGCCAGCCGGGCATGGACGGCGCGCCGATCGGTGGCGACAGCTTCGTCTGCGACGACGACAAGTACTTCTGGGTGCAGGCCGAAACGCTGGCCACCGCCGCGCTGATGGCCAAACGCACCGGCGATGACCGCTACTGGCAGTGGTACGAGCGCATCTGGGCGTACTCGTGGGAGCACTTCGTCGACCACCAGTACGGTGCCTGGTTCCGCATCCTCGATGCCGACAACCGCAAGTACAGCGACGAGAAGAGCCCGGCCGGCAAGGTGGATTACCACACCATGGGCGCGTGCTACGAAGTGTTGAACGTCGTTCGTTGAAGAAGGTTCGCCGGGCATGGCCCGGCGCTACCGGATACCACCAGGAGCATCGCGTGCATCGTCGTTCCCTCGTTGTCCGTCTGCTCCTGCTGCTGGTCGCGGCGGTAGCTTTCCCCGCTGCCGCTGCGCCCTTGCAGGCGCAGTGGGAATTCCGCCTGTCGCCCGGCGATGCCCAGGGTGCCAGCCATCCGGGCCTGCAGCAGTGGCGGACGGCCACGGTGCCCGGCAGCGTGCACACCGACCTGCTGGCCCACGACCTGATCCGCGATCCCTACGTGGGCGCCGCCGAAGCCGATCTGCAATGGATCGGCCTGGCCGACTGGGAGTATCGCGCGCGCTTCGATGTGGACGCGGCCACCCTGGCCAAGCCCAACGCCGAACTGCGCTTCGACGGTCTGGACACCTACGCCGAGGTCTCCCTCAACGGCAAGCCGCTGCTGCGCGCGGACAATGCGCACCGCACCTGGCACGCGCGTGTAGAGGGGCAACTGCGCGCCAGGGACAACGAGCTGCTGGTCGTGTTCCGCTCACCGATCCGCACGCTGCTGCCCCGCGTGGAGGCGATGCCACACAAGATCGCCGGCAATTATCCCTCGCCCTACGGTGACGAGCCGAAGGACGCGATGGTCGGCAACTTCGCACGCAAGCCGGCCTATCACTTCGGTTGGGACTGGGGCCCGCGTTACGTCACCGCTGGCGTCTGGCGTGGCGTTGACCTGCAGGCCTGGGATGCGCACCGGCTGACCGACCTGGCCGTTCGCACCGATGCGCTGGATGCGCGGCTGGCGAAGCTTGCCGTGCAACTGCAGGTGGAGCAGGGCAGCGCCGCCGGTTCGGCCGTGGTGGCTGTGGACGTGCGCGACCCGGACGGCCGCAGCGTGGCCCAGCTGCAGCGCAGCGTGCTGCTGAAGCCGGGGGCGAACACCGTCGAGATTCCCGTTGAACTGGCTGATCCGCGGCGCTGGTGGCCGGTTGGCCACGGCGCGCAGGAACGTTACACCGTGCAGGCACGCCTGGATGGTGGCCGTTCCGCCGAGCTGGCGCGCGAGCAGCGCATCGGCCTGCGCACCGTCGAGCTGCGGCGGGAGGAGGATGGCAAGGGCGGGCAGGGCTTCGCTTTTGTCATCAACGGCGCGGAGATCTTCGCCAAGGGCGCGAACGTGATTCCCTTCGATGCCTTCCCTGCACGGGTCGAGGCCGCCCGCCTGCGCCAGGTGCTGACCGCTGCGCGCGACGCCAACATGAACATGCTGCGCAACTGGGGCGGCGGCTACTACGAGGACGACGCGTTCTTCGACATCGCCGACGAGCTGGGCCTGCTGGTCTGGCAGGACTTCATGTTCGGTGGCGGCATGCAGCCGGGCTACGACCCCGTGTTCCGCGCCAGCGTGGTGGCCGAGGCGCGCGACAACGTGCGCCGGCTGCGCCACCACCCCAGCATCGTGCTGTGGTGTGGCAACAACGAAGAAGAGACCGCCTGGAAGGACTGGGGCCACGGCCGCGACCTGAAGGCCGCCGATCCTGCGTTCGCTGCCCGCGTCTGGCAGGGCTATGTCGATCTGTTCGGCAAGGATCTGCGCCAGGTGGTGGGCGAGGAGGGACTGGGCGTGCCGTACTGGTCCAGTTCGCCCAGCAACGATCTGGACGAAAAGGCCAACGATTCCACCCGCGGCGACAAGCATTACTGGCAGGTCTGGGGCAATCCGGCGCTGCCGGTGCAGGCCTATCTGCGCGAGACGCCACGCTTCATGTCCGAATACGGGCTGCAGGCCTGGCCGTCGCTGGCGACGGTTGACCAGATTGCCAGCCGCGACGAGCAGGGCATCGACAGCCCGGTGATCCGCGCGCACCAGAAGTTCATGGCCGGCGAGGGCAACAGCCGCCTGCTGCATTACATCGCACTGGGCTACGGCACGCCGAAGGATTTCGAGGATTTCGTCTACCTCAGCCAGGTGATGCAGGCCGATGGCATCGCGCTGGCGGCGCTGCATCATCGCGCCTCGCGGCCGTACACGATGGGTTCGCTGTACTGGCAGCTCAACGATGTATGGCCGGGTGCCTCATGGTCCAGCGTCGATTACTTCGGGCGCTGGAAGGCCCTGCACTTCGCCGCACGGCGCTTTTTCGCGCCGGTGACGCTGGCAGCGCTGCGCGATGCGGGACGCACGCGGGTGCGCCTGATCAACGACGGTAGCGCCGCCGACGCACGCTGGCGGCTGCGGGTGATGGACGTGGAGGGCAAGGTGCTGCGCCGACGCGAGGTGCCGGTGACGTTGGCCGCTGCCGGTGTGAGTGCCGTCGGCGACTTCGCCGATGCCGAACTGCTGGCGGGCGCCGACCCGAAGCGCACCGTGGCGGTGTTCGAGCTGCTGCAGGATGGCAAGGTAAGTGCACGCCAGGTGGTTGGCTTCGTCGAAGCCAAGGACCAGATGCTGCCGCGCCAGGCATTGAAGGCGGTGCTGGCCATCGACGGCGACCACTACCGGTTGCGACTGCAGAGCGCGGCCTACGTGCGTTCGGCATGGATCGACTTCGGGGCCCTGGACGTGCAGGTGGAAGACAACCTGCTGGACCTGCTGCCGGGGGAGACCCGCGACATCGCCGTGCGCGGCGCGGTGGACCTGGTAACGCTGCGCGAAGCCCTGAAGATAAAGACCCTCAACGACCGTTGAGAAAAAGGGGACGGAGGGGTTTAAGTCGTTTGTGGCCCATGTATGCCACAAAGAACTTAAACCCCTCCGTCCCCTTTTCCTTGCTTACAGCTGGATCTGCTGGAAATTCTCGACGCGGTCGTGGCCGTTGGCAGCCTGGCCGGTGCGCGGCATCGGGTAGTCGTCCAGGCGGTCGATCAGGCGCGTCTGCAGGCCGGCCTCGCGGGCGGCATCCAGTTCTTCCACCACGTCCGACAGGAACAGGACCTCGCCGGCCGGCACGCCGATGGCCTGCACGATGCGGCGGTAGCTGTCCGCCTCGCGCTTGCCGCCGATCTCGGTATCGAACCAGCCCGACACCAGCGGGCTGAGATCACCGGCGTCGCTGAAGCCGAAGAACAGTTTCTGCGCCGGCACCGAACCGGAGGAATACACGTACAGCGGCAGGCCCGAGGCATGCCAGCCCTTCAGCACCGGCGCCACTTCCGGGTAGAAGTGCGCGGTGTAGTCGCCGCGGCGGTAGCCGGCATCCCAGATCAGGCCCTGCAGGGCCTTCAGCGCGGTGTGCTTGCGGTCCTGGTCGATCCAGCCCTGCAGCGTCTCGGCCACCAGGCTGTCCTGGCAGGCGCCACCGATCTCGGTGGCCACCGCATCCAGCCAGCGGCGGACGCCGGGCTGCTGGCCGTGCTCGGCGACGAACGCCGGCAGCGCCTGGCGGGCATAGGGGAACAGCACGTTCTTGACGAACGAAATGCTGCTGGTGGTGCCTTCGATATCGGTCAGGATGACGCGGGGCTGCATGGATCAGGACGCCTGGGTGGGAACGTAACGGGGGAATTTCTGCGCGATGTCGGTGCCGGTGAAATGACCGACCCAGCCATCCGGCTCGGTGAAGAAGCGGATGGCCACGAAGCTCGGCTCATCGCCCATGTCGAACCAGTGGGTGGTGCCATCGGGCACGGCGATCAGGTCGTCCTTCACGCACTCGATCTCATAGACCTTTTCGTCCACGTGCAGGGTGAACAGCCCGGAGCCTGCGACGAAGAAACGCACCTCGTCTTCCTTGTGGAAGTGCTCGTCGAGGAACTTCTTCCGAAGCTCGGCGCGGTTCGGGTTGTCCGGGGCGATCGAGGCCACGTCCACGCTCTTGAAGCCGTGTTCGGCAACGAGGCGGTCGATGTCCGCACGGTAGGCGGCGAACACTTCGTCCTGGCTGGCGCCCGGCGCGACCGGCGCGGTGGCCTGCCAGCGTTCGAAAGTGACGTCGATCTTCTTCAGTTCGGCGGCGATGGTCGCGCCGTCCTGGGTATCCAGCAGCGGCGATTCAGGGCGGATGTCGTCGTAGATGCGCAGTCGGCTCATGGCGGCAGCTTGAACGTCTCGGGGGGAAGACAGGGTAACAGGGGGGTGAAGGGGTGCAGATTCCGGTTTGGAATCTGCACCCCGGCGCAGGCTCAGCCGCGCAGCTTGCGCAGTTCCAGTTCGCAGTGGAACAGGAACTCGAAGGCTTCCATGTGACGGCGCGCTTCGGCCATGTCGCGGCCCCAGGCGTACAGGCCGTGGCCGTCGATCAGGTAGCCCCACAGCGGCTGGGTATCGAGCAGGGCATCGACCTGCGCCGAGAGCACGTTCATGTCCTGGGTGTTGGCGAACACCGGCACGTCGATGGCCATTTCGTGGGTGCTGTTGCCGGCGAAGGCCTTCAGCAGCTCGTAGCCTTCGATGCGGATGTGGCCCTGCGGCGCGTACAGGCGCGAGGCGATGGTCTGCACCGGCGAGTGGGTGTGCAACACGCAGCCGATCTCCGGGAAGCGGCGGTACAGCTGGGTGTGCAGCAGGGTCTCGGCGGACGGGCGCAGCGGGCGGCCGACGGCCAGGCCGTCGAAGTCCACCACCATGATGTCGTCCTCGATCAGGCGGCCCTTGTCCTTGCCCGAGACGGTGATCGCGGCGTGGCGGTCGTCCAGGCGGTGGGAGAAGTTGCTGCTGGTGGCCGGGGTCCAGCCGGCGTGGGCCAGCTCACGGACGTTGTCGATCAGCAGCTGGGCCAGTTCGCTCAGGCGCGCGGTGTCGTAGGGGAAGGTGGGGGCGTTCATGCGGTCGATTTTACTGGATTCGGCCAACGGCTGAGCCCCTCGTGGCTGGTTGGTCGCGGAACGCGGGTTCCCGGGTTTGGCCGGGCGGGTGGGCTGCGCGGAGGGCGCCGTGAATCCGTCCCTGGAGGCTTGTGAGCGCCATCCATGGCGCTCGCACCCCCGCGCAACCCACCCGCCCGGCCACGGACAGGTTCCGTGCGTACCAGCCACGGAATGAAGAAGGGAGGGCAGAAGCGGGTCGCGGCGCTGCGCTTGCTCGGAGCGGAGCATGGCTCCGCTCTACAGAAGACTCATCGACCGGAGAGAAATCATTCCCCGGACGAATTCATCCACGCATGGCGTGGATCTACCGGGCGGAGCATGGCTCCGCTCCACAGAGGATTCATCGACCGGAGACAAACCATTACGAGATCCGACCTCGTGCCGACCAACGGTCGGCACCCACCAACAGCAGCAGGAGAGTGTCGAAGGCGGGGAGGGGTGAGGTTGCGGGGGCGTGAGCCGCATGGATGCGGCGACCGAGCTTACAGGGACGTACTTGCAGCGTCCCCCGCAATCTCACCCCTCCCCGCCAAACCCTCAACCCCGCTGTTGCTCTGGACGTTGCTTGTGCTGCAAAAACGGGTGCAGGGCCGCAGGCCCTGCAACACCCAAAACCTTACTGACCCCGCAGGCGGCTGTGCCTGAACCCGTAACCGAAATAGATCACGAACCCGAGCACCGTCCACACGCCCATCAGCATCCAGTTGTGCAGCGTCATCGCCGACAGCAGCGCCAGGCAGCTCAGCACGCCCAGCGAGCAGATCAGCCATGCCATCGGCATCCGGAACGGACGCGGCAGGTCCGGCTGCGTGCGGCGCAGGATCAGCACGCCCGCACACACCGCCGCGAACGCGATCAGCGTACCCATCGAGGTCAGTTCACCCAGGATGTCCAGCGGGAACAGCGCCGCCAGCAGGGCAATGCCGATGCCGGTGATGACCGTATTGATGTGCGGGGTGCGGTACTTGGGATGGATCTTGGTGAACACCGGCGGCAGCAGGCCGTCGCGGCCCATGATCATGAAGATGCGCGGCTGGCCGATGATCATCACCAGCACCACCGAGGACAGGCCGATCAGGGCGCCGACCTCGACCACCCAGCGCAACCAGCCCAGCTGCGGGTGCGCGGCCACGGCGGTCACCACCGGCTCGTCGGTGCCCAGCAGCGGGTAGGGCACCAGTCCGGTCATCACCGCCGCCATGGCGATGTACAGCACCGTGCAGATCACCAGCGACACCATCATGCCGAAGGGCATGTCGCGCTGCGGATTCTTCGATTCCTGCGCCGCCACCGACACCGCCTCGAAGCCGATGTAGGCGAAGAACACCATCGCCGCGCCGCGCAGCACGCCTTCCATGCCGTACTTGCCGGGGCCTTCGTTGGCCGGGATGAACGGGGTCCAGTTGCTGGTGTCCACGTACTTCCAGCCGACCACGATGACCAGGATGATCAGGCCGGTCTTCAGCACGACCATCGCCATGTTCATCGCCGAGGACTTGCTGATGCCGACGTAGCACAGCCAGGTCAGCAGCAGCACCAGGCCGGCCGCAGGCAGGTTGGCGATGGCGCCGGTCGGGCGCAGCTGCGCGTCCAGTGGCGCACTGACCAGTGACGCGGGCAGATGGATGTCGAACTGGCTGAGCAGGCTGAGGAAGTAGCCCGTCCAGCTGACCGCCACCGCCGATGCCGAGACGCCGTACTCCAGCACCAGCATCCAGCCGATGAACCAGGCCGAGAGCTCGCCGAAGGTGGCGTAGGTATAGGTGTAGGCGCTGCCCGAGACCGGCACCATCGAGGCGAACTCGGCGTAGGCCAGCGCGCAGAAGGCGCAGCAGATGGCCGCCAGCACGAAGGACAGCATGATGGCCGGGCCGGCGTGGTTGGCCGCGGCCTGGCCGGTGATGACGAAGATGCCGCCGCCGATCACCGCGCCGATGCCCAGGGCGGTCAGGCCCCACGGGCCGAGGTGGCGGCGCAGGCTCAGGCCGTTGGCGTCTTCATGGGCGGCATGCGGGTGCTTGGTGGCCCACAGTTGCTTGAACATGGATGTCGATCTTTTCGAAGCGCGCCGCTGCCGGCGTGCGGGGAGAAACGGACGGGCCGGCGCAGGGGCCGGCCCGTAGGCACATCAGGAGGACTTGGCCAGCTTGCTGTTGCGGATGCCGTAGCCGAGGTAGATCAGCAGGCCCAGCACGGTCCAGCCCACGAACAGGTGCCAATGCACCACGAACGCCTGCCAGAACAGGAACAGGCAGGTGGCCGCGCCCAGCGGGCAGATGATCCAGACGGCCGGCACGCGGAACGGGCGATGCAGGTCCGGCTTGCTGTAGCGCAGGACGAGCACGCCGATGCAGACGGTGGCGAAGGCCAGCAGGGTGCCCATCGAGACCAGTTCACCCAGCACGTTCAGCGGCACCAGGCCAGCCAGCGCCGCGGCGATCACGCCGACCACGATCGTGGCCCAGTACGGGGTGCGGAAGCGGGCATGGACCTTGCCGAAGAACTTCGGCAGCAGGCCGTCGCGGGAGATCGTGTAGGCGATGCGGGTCTGGCCCATCATCATCACCAGGATCACCGAGGACAGGCCGGCGATGGCGCCGATCTCGACCGCGGTCTTCAGCCAGGCCAGCTGCGGGAAGCCTTCCAGCGCGGTGGCCACCGGCTTGTCGGTACCCAGCAGGTGGTACGGCATCATGCCGGTCAGCACCGCGCAGACGATGATGTAGACGATGGTGCACACGGCCAGCGAGCCGAGCAGGCCGATGGGCATGTTGCGCTGCGGGTCCTTGGTCTCGCCGGCGGCGGTGGAGACCGCATCGAAGCCGATGTAGGCGAAGAACACGATGGTGGCGGCGCGGAAGATGCCGCTCCAGCCGAACTCGCCCGGGCCGGTGTTTTCAGGGATGAAGGGGTGCCAGTTGCCCGGATCGATATGCGCCGCGCCGATGCCGATGAACAGGCAGATGACGGTGACCTTGATGGCCACGATGATCGCGTTGACGAAGGCCGACTGGGTCACACCGACATACAGCAGGCCCGAGACCGCCGCGATGATCAGCACCGCCGGCAGGTTGAACAGCTTGCCGGAGGCGACGAACTCGCTGCCGGTCCAGGCGATCGGCGCTGCGCTGAGCGCGTCCGGGAAGGGCATGTTCAGCGTGCTGGTGACGAAGCTGATCAGGTAGGCCGACCAGCCCACCGCGACCGAGGCCGAGGCGAACAGGTACTCCAGCACCAGGCACCAGCCGATGAACCAGGCCATGCCTTCGCCGAGGGTGGCATAGGAGTAGGAGTAGGCGCTGCCGGAGACCGGCATCATCGCCGCGAACTCGGCGTAGCACAGGCCCGCCAGCGCGCAGGCAAAGCCGGCGATGACGAACGAGAGCATGACTGCCGGGCCGGCATGGTTGGCCGCGGCCTGGCCGGTCAGCACGAAGATGCCTGCGCCGATCACCGCACCAATGCCGAGCATGATGAGGTGTTTCGCCGTGAGGGTCCGTTTCAACGTGGCTTCGCCGTCCAGGCTGCCTTCGATGGGTTCGCCAGCATCGACGTGCCCGGCCGGTTGGACCGGCTTGACCCTCAACAGTGCTTTCAGCATGCAGAACTTTCCTGATGATCGGATTGGGGCCGCCGATGCGTTGCCGACGGCCTGGAATGATGAAGGCCGTGCGAACGGCCCGATGTACCTTAGCCAAAGCTGAAGCCACCGCACAAGCGCAATCGCAACAATGAACGGCGATAATGAGCAGTACTTTTCCGATATCCCCGCATTCATGAACCAATCCGCCGAATCCCTTGCCGCGCTTGACGATCGCCTGCGTTGGCTGCTGCAGGACTACGCCCGCCGGGAGCCATCCCACGACGCGCTGGCTGCCGGATTCAGCACATTGATCGACGATTCGGAAGATCCTTTCTGCCGGGAACGTCTGGCTGGGCACTTCACGGCCAGCTGCTGGCTGGTCAGTGCCGATGGCCAGCGACTGCTGCTGACCCACCACCGCAAGCTGCAGCGCTGGCTGCAGCTGGGTGGCCACGCCGACGGCGACCGCGACCTGGCCCGGGTGGCGCTGAAGGAAGGGGAAGAGGAATCCGGGCTGAGCGGCCTGGTGCTGGACGACCCGGCCATCTTCGACCTGGACAAGCACTGGATTCCCGAGCGCAAGGATGTACCGGGCCACTGGCACTACGATGTGCGTTTCGTGATCCGTGCCATGGGTGGCGAGGGCTTCGTGCTCAGCGAGGAATCGCTCGACCTGGCCTGGCGCCCGGTGGCCGAGGTCGCCGCCGATCCGGCCTCGGACGAATCGATGCAGCGCATGGCCAACCGCTGGCTGGCCCGCTGAAGCATTCCGCCGGGCATGGCCCGGCGCTACCGTCGTGCGGGCCGGGCCACGCCCGGCGACGCCTTCATCAATACAGGATACGGGTGCGCAGGGTGCCGGGGATCGCGGCCAGCTCGTCACGCACGGCGCCGGCCTGTTGCTCGCTGGCGGTGATGTCGATCACCACATAGCCCACCTTCGGATCGGTGCGCAGGAACTGGCCGTCGATGTTGACGTTGAGCCGCGAGAATATCTCGTTGACCTTGGACAGCACGCCCGGCACGTTCTGGTGGATGTGCAGCAGGCGCAGGCTGTCGGCGTGCTCGGGCAGGGTCACTTCCGGGAAGTTGACCGCCGACAGGGTGCTGCCGTTGTCGCTGTAGCGCACCAGCTTGGCCGCCACCTCGATGCCGATGTTGTCCTGCGCTTCCAGCGTGCTGCCGCCCACGTGCGGGGTCAGGATCACGTTGTCGTGGCGGATCAGCGGCGATTGGAAGACATCGCCATTGCCCTTGGGCTCGACCGGGAACACGTCCAGCGCGGCGCCACCGATGTGGCCGCTGGCCAGGGCCGCGTCCAGCGCATCGATGTCGACCACGGTGCCGCGTGCGGCATTGATCACGTGCGCACCGGGGCGCATTTTCGCCAGCTCGGTGGCGCCGATCATCCACTGCGTGGACGGGGTTTCCGGTACGTGCAGGGTGACGATGTCGGCGCGCGCCAGCAGGTCGTCCAGGCTGGCCGCGGCACGGGCATTGCCCAGTGACAGCTTGGTTTCCACGTCGTGGAAGATCACCTGCATGCCCAGCGATTCAGCCAGAACGCCGACCTGGGTACCGATGTGGCCGTAGCCGATGATGCCCAGGGTCTTGCCGCGCACTTCATGGCTGCCACTGGCCGACTTCGACCAGCCGCCACGATGGCATTCGGCGTTCTTCTGCGGAATGCCGCGGGTCAGCATGATCGCTTCGGCGATGACCAGCTCGGCCACGCTGCGGGTGTTGGAATAGGGGGCGTTGAACACCGGGATGCCGGCCAGCTCGGCCGCATCCAGGTCGACCTGGTTGGTGCCGATGCAGAAGCAGCCCACCGCGATCAGGCGCTTGGCCTCGGCCAGCACCTCGGCGCTGAGCTGGGTGCGCGAGCGGATGCCGACGATGTGCGCCTCGGCGATGCGCGCCTTCAGTTCGTCTTCCGGCAGCGCCTTGCTGTGCGCTTCGATCTGGCTGTAGCCGGCGGAGGTGAATACCTCCACGGCGGTCTGGCTGACCCCCTCCAGCAACAGCACGCGGATATCCTGCTTGGGGAACGAAGTCTTCTTCGGCGACATGGTGCGGCACGGCCAGTGGGACAGGGGCTGACCACTATGCCAGATCGCCGGGGCCATGGTGCAGTGCAGAAATAGTTGCATTCGCAGCCATCTGCAGGCGGTTGCCGGGGCTGGACGCTGGCCCGCGCCGCTGGCACGCTTGCCCGTTCTTCACGCAACGCGCTGGACTGTCATGACCGATTCCCGCATCGCCTCGCTGCAGCAGGCCTGTCCCGGCCTGAAGCTGAAGACCGACCCTGCCGACCTGGAGCATTACGGCCGCGACTGGACCCGGCGCTGGACGCCGGCGCCGCTGGCCATTGCCCTGCCGGCAACGGTCGAGGAGGTGCAGGCGGTGATGCGCTGGAGCGCGGCCGAGGCCGTGGCGGTGGTGCCCTCAGGCGGCCGCACCGGCCTGTCCGGCGGCGCGGTGGCGGCCAACGGCGAGCTGGTGCTCAGCCTGGAACGGATGAACAAGGCGCTGTCCTACGACGCCGCCGACCGCACCCTGGTGGTGCAGGCGGGCATGCCGCTGGAGGCGCTGCACAACGCCGCGCTGGAACACGGCCTGATCTATCCGGTGGATTTCGCGGCGCGTGGCTCTTGCTCGATCGGCGGCAACATCGCCACCAATGCCGGCGGCATCCGCGTGATCCGCTACGGCAATACCCGCGAATGGATCGCCGGGCTGAAGGTGGTCACCGCCAGTGGCGAGCTGCTGGAACTCAACAAGGGCCTGATCAAGAACTCCAGCGGCTACGACTTCCGCCAGCTGATGATCGGCTCCGAGGGCACGCTGGGCGTGATCGTCGAGGCCACGGTGAAGCTGACCGACCCGCCGCCGGCCAGCAACGTGATGCTGCTGGCGGTGCCCAGCTTCGACGTGCTCATGCAGGTGTTTGCCGCGTTCCGTGCACGCCTGCAGCTGCAGGCCTTCGAATTCTTCACCGAGCGCGCGCTCGAACACGTGCTGGCGCACGGTGCGCAGGCGCCGTTCGACGAGGTGCACCCGTATTACGTGGTCACCGAGTTCGCCGCCAATGACGAGGCGCAGGAGGCAGCGGCCATGGCGGCCTTCGAGGATTGCATGGACAATGGCTGGGTCAGTGATGGCGTGATCAGCGCCAGCGACGCCCAGGCGGCCCAGCTGTGGCGCCTGCGCGAGGGCATCACCGAGGCGGTGGCGCGCTACAAGCCCTACAAGAACGACGTGTCGGTGCGGATCTCGGCGATGCCGGCGTTCCTGGCCGAGACCCAGGCGCTGATCGGCGAGGCGTATCCGCACTTCGACGTGGTCTGGTTCGGCCACATCGGTGACGGCAACCTGCACATCAACGTCCTGAAGCCCGACGACACCACTGACGCCGATTTCGTAACGCAGTGCGAGCACGTGACCAAGCTGCTGGCGCAGGTGCTGGCGCGCTTCGATGGCAGCATCTCGGCCGAGCACGGCATCGGCCTGGTCAAGAAGGGCTACCTGGACAGCACGCGCGGACCGGCGGAAATCACGCTGATGAAGGCGGTCAAGCGTGCGTTCGATCCCGACGCGCGGCTGAATCCAGGCAAGCTGTTCGACGTCTGATGCAGGCAAAGACTTCACGCAACCATTACGCTCCCCGCATACCCACTGATGGCCTGACCACGATGACCCGTCCGCTTCTGCTGCTCGCCCTGCTGTCCCTGCCGCTGGCCGGCTTCGCTTCCAGCTTTGCCGGCTCGTCGGCCGGTACGTCGGCCGGTTCGGCCTCCGCTTCGTCCGCAGGTACCTCGGGCAGCAGTTCGGGTAATGACAAGGTCGTGCGGGCTGCGCGCGACGACGCGGCTGCCTTCGTTGCCAGCGATGGCCAGATCCGTGGCGCGCGCCTGCAGGCGGCGCTGGTGCACCTGCGCGAGCAGGATGCCGCTGCCCAGCAGCAGAGCGACCTGCAGCTGGCCCGCGCGCTGCTGGCGCGCTGATCCACGTCGCGTGACAGGCCCGGCATCGCTCCCTGTAGAGCTGAGCCATGCTCGGCTGGACCTGCAACGCGGACCCGCGGCAACGGCAGCCGAGCATGGCTCGGCTCTACAGAAGCGCGCCGGGCGTACGCGCGCGATCACGACAGCCACGCATGGCGTGGCGCTACTGCTGATCGCGCATGCCGTGCACGCCGCCGATCGCCTGCAGCTCGACCCGACCGGACTGAGCGAGCCGCAGCAGCACCTTGCCCGGCAGACGCTGGACGACGTGCAGGCGCTGCTGCCGGATGGCCTGCTGCGTGCCTTGCCCGCGCAGGTGCGGGTGTCGTGGCGCGATGATCTGCCGGCTCAGGTACACGGCCGCGCATTCGCCGGGCGCATCGCCCTGCGCCTGGACCTGCTGGATGACAGCCAGGCAGGTGCGCGCCGTGCGCGCCGCAGCGCAATGATCCATGAACTGACCCACGTTGCCGACAGCAGCGGCGCGAACTGGTCGCGCAGCGCGCGCTGGCGCGACCTGGCCGGCTGGCAGCGCAGGCCGTGGCACCTGGGGCGTGGCGCCAATCATTTCAGCGACCGCAGCCCGGATCCCTACGAGCTGCAGGACCCCGCCGAATACCTGGCGGTGAATGCCGAGCGCTTCGTCCTCGATGCCGAATTCGCCTGTCGCCGGCCGGCCATGGCGCGGTGGTACCAGCAGCACTTCGGGACGCCGCCGTCGCTGCCGACGACGCAGTGCGAGCGTACCGTGCCGCTGCTGCAGGCCGAGGAAGAGGAGGGCGCCGCGTCGCTGCTGCAGCTGGACCCTTCGCGCGTCTATGCCGTGGACTACCTGCTGGCCGAAGGCAGTGCGCAGCCGATGAGCCGCTGGGGCCACAGCATGCTGCGGCTGGTGATCTGCCGCCCGGGCCGCGTGCCGGGGCCCGCCTGCCGGCTGGATCTGCAGTACCACCGTGTCCTGTCCTTCCGCGCCTTCGTCGGCGACGTGCAGATTTCCAACTGGCGCGGCCTGACCGGCGGCTATCCATCGCGCCTGTACGTACTGCCGCTGCAGCAGGTGGTGGACGAGTACACCAAGGTCGAGCTGCGGGGCCTGCAGTCGTTGCCGTTGAAACTCGACCGCAGCGAGGTCACCAGCCTGCTCGAGCGCACTGCGCAGGTGCACTGGAGCTATGACGGGCGCTATTACTTCGTCAGCAACAACTGTGCGGTGGAAACGGCCAAGCTGCTGCAGGCCGGCGTGCCGCGGTTGGGCGAGGCGGGCCTGGCCCAGCTGAGCCCGCGTGGCCTGCGCCGCCGTCTGGCGCGGCTGGAGGTGCTGGATGCGCGCGTGCTGGATGATCCTGCCACTGCGCAGGCGCAGGGCTACTACTTCGCATCGGCACGCGATCATTACCAGCAGCTGTTTGCGGTCGCGGCGGCACAGAGTGCATTGCCAGCGGCAGACGTTCGGGGCTGGCTGAAGCTGCCCGCGCGGCAGCGCGCGCCGTGGCTGCAGCAGGGCGATGTGCGCGCCAGCGCCGGGTTGCTGCTGCTGGAGCAGGCCGCGCAGCGCCGCGCCGAGCTGCGCGCGCGCGATACCTTGAAGCGTCGCCTGCTGGCGGCGCCGGACGGCCCGGCAACCGCGCAGCTGCGTGGCCTGCTGGAACAGAGCGGGCAGTGGCTGCGGCCAGGCCGGCTGCTGGCCGAGGCCGGGTACGGGTTGCCGCTGGCCGAGGAGCAGGCCGTGGTCGCCGAAGCCGTGACCGCCGCCAGTGCCGCGGCCGTACCCGCCTGGCAGTCGCTGCGCCAGCAACTGCGGGCAGAGCTGCCTGCCGGACAACGGCAGGAGCTGGATGACATCGATGCCAACCTGGCCGCACTCGGTCATCGAATGCAGGAGCAGGCAGCGGGCGTGGCTGTTCGCTGATTGCCGTCTGCGCGGGGCTGCAGTCAGGCGGCTTTCAGGCCCTGCCGTTGCCAAGGTGGTACGGTCAGGCGTCCTCAGCAGTATCGACAAGGAGTCGAGCCATGCGTACAGCTCCCAGCCTGTTGGCTGCCTCCCTGGGCATCATCATCACCGCGTGCCAGCCGGCACCAGCGCCCGCCGCAGCGGCAGGCGCCGACCTGCCAGCGGCCGTGCCTGGGCCGGCGGCGGACAGTGCCGTCGCAAGCGAAACCGAAGGCAACGGCAGCGCAGGCACCGCGGCCTTCCGTGCCAGCGGCAACGAACCCGGCTGGCTGGCCGTGGTCGACGGCGAGGCGCCAGGCCTGCAGGTCGAGATGGACTATGGCGAGCGCCGTTTCCAGGTTGCCGCACCCACCGCGGGCGCCGATGGCTGGGCCGGCAAGGCCGCCGATGGCACGCCCATCAAGCTGAGCTTCCAGCGCACCACCTGCCAGGACGGCATGAGCGGCGAATCATTCGAGGCCAAGGCGATGCTGACCATCGGCGCGCACCAGTACCACGGCTGCGGCAACTTCGGCGGTAAATAAGCGCAATCTTGTAGAGCCGAGCCAATGCTCGGCTGCGCCTCGCCCGCGATGCATCAGCAGAAGCAGCCGAGCATGGGCTCGGCTCTACACAAGGACGGTAGCGCCAGGCCATGCCCGGCGGTTTGTGCTCAGTCCGCGCGGCCGGCGAATTCGCCGGTGGCGGTGTTCACCAGCACACGTTCACCGTTGGCGATGTACTCCGGCACCATGATTTCGATGCCGGTGTTCAGCTTGGCCGGCTTCGGGCGCTTGGTGGCGGTGCCGCCCTTCAGTTCCGGCGGGGTCTCGATCACTTCCAGCACGACCGAGGCGGGCAGCTGGATCGCCACCGGCTGCTCGTCGATGACCTGCACGTAGATGCCGGTCAGCCCGTCGGTGATGTAGCCGGCGTCGTCACCGATCACGTCGGCGTCGAGGGTGTAGGGGGTGTAATCCTCGTCATCGAGGAACACGAACGCATCGCCGTCCTTGTACGAATAGGTGGACTGGCGGCGCAGCAGTTCGACTTCGACCAGGTTGTCGTCGGCATCGAAGCTGGCATCGAGCTTGTTGCCGCCCGGCACGCTGTACATGATGAAGCGGAAGCGGACGTTGCCGCCGCGGCCCTGCGGCGAGCTGCGCTCGATGTCGCGGATCTGGTACACGCCGTTGTTGTACTCGACGACGTTGCCCTTCTTGATGTCGTTGGCTTTCATGATGTTGTTGGTCGTTGGGGGTGGGCGCCGTCCCGGCGCCCGGGGGAATCACTTCGGAGCGAGGCGGGTAGCGCCGTCCAGGCGGATGGTCTCGCCGTTGAGATAGGTGTTGCCGAGGATGAAGCCGACCAGGCTGGCGAAATCATCCGGCTTGCCCAGGCGCGACGGGAACGGGATGGAGGCGGCCAGCGACTGCTGCACGGCCTCGGGCATGCCGTCCACCATCGGCGTCCAGAACACGCCCGGTGCGATGGTATTGACGCGGATGCCAAAGCGCGAGAGCTCGCGGGCCATCGGCAGGGTCATCGACACCACGCCGCCCTTGCTGGCGGCATAGGCGGCCTGGCCGATCTGGCCTTCGTAGGCGGCGATGCTGGCGGTGTTGATGATCACGCCGCGCTCGCCGTCGTCGCCGGCCTCGTTGTGCTGCATGCGGTTGGCCGCGGCCTTGGCCACGTTGAAGCTGCCGACCAGGTTGACCATCACCGTGCCCTGGAAGCCGGCCAGCGGCATCGGACCCTCTTTGCCCAGCACGCGGCCGGCACCGAGAATGCCGGCGCAGTTCATCGCCACGTTCAGGCCGCCGAGGAAGTCGTGGGCCTGGTCGATGGCCGCGGCCACGGCCGCCTCATCGCTGACGTTGACGTTGAAGTAGCGGGCCGAGCCAGCACCCAGCTCGACCACGGCGGCCGCGCCCTTGTCGTCGTTGAGATCGAACAGGGCGACCTTGCCGCCGTTGGCGACCAGGTGGTGGGCCACGGCCAGGCCGAGGCCGGAGACGCCGCCGGTGATCACGGCACGTACGGAAGACAGCTGCATTGAACGGTCCTGCAGGTTCGAGAACCGCCGATTCTAACGGAAGCCACGGCGCGCGCTGTTGTGCGCTGCTGCAAAGCGTTATGCGCCCCGGTGCACCGCAGCCAGGCATGGCCTGGCTCTACTCGGCCACGCCCCGGGCCATGCCGGGCAGGTCGCGCCCGCGCAGCCGCCGCTCGAACTCGCCGGCGGGCAGGCCCGGGGCGAACAGGAAGCCTTGGCCGACGCTCACCCCCAGGCCCAGCAGGCACTGGCGCTGCGCTTCGGTCTCCACGCCCTCGGCCACCACCCCCAGGCCCAGGCTGCGGGCGATCGCGCAGACCGCCTCGCACACCGCCACGTCCGAGCGGTTGCGGGGGATGCCCTCGACGAACAGCTGGCTCAGCTTCAGGCCGTGGATCGGCAGCCGGCGCAGGTAGTTCAGCGCGCTGTAGCCCTCGCCGAAGTCGTCGATGGTCAGCATCACGCCCATCTCGCGCAGGCGGGCGAAGGTGCGCAGGGTGTCCGGTGCGTCCTCGATCAGCACCCGCTCGGTGAACTCCAGTTCCAGCACCGTGCCGGGCAACTCGAACTCGTCCAGCACCTGGCGTACCCAGCGGGCCAGGTCCTCGCCGACGAACTGCCGCCAGGACACGTTGACCGCCACCCGCATTGTCTCCAGGCCATCATCCTGCCATTGCCGCACCTGCCGGCAGGCCTCGCGCAGCGCCCACTGGCCGATCCGCACGATGTCGCCGGTGTGCTCGGCGTGGCCGATGAACAGGTCCGGGCGCATCTGCCCCAGCTGGCCGTTGTGCCAGCGCATCAGCGCCTCGCAGCCGGTGATGGCGCCGGTGCGCAGGTTGATCTGCGGCTGGTAGACCAGGCGGAACTCATTGCCGTCCAGCGCCTTGTGCAGCCGGCTCTCGATCTGCAGGCGGTCGTTCTGGCGCTCGGCCAGTTCCTGCGAGAACACGTGCCAGCCGTTGCGGGTGCGGCGCTTGCACTCGTACATGGCGGTGTCGGCGTTCTGGATCAGCTGCTGCGGGCGGTCGCCGTCGCCCGGGGCCTTGGCGATACCGATGCTGGCGGTTACCTGGAACTCGTCGCTGCCCAGCCTGAAGGGCGGGGAGAACGCGGCGGTGATGTGTTCGGCCAGTTGCTCGGCCTGGTCGGGCTGGTCGCGCAGGTCGCAGATCACCAGGAACTCGTCGCCACCGAAGCGGGCGAGGAGGCCTTCGGTGCCGATGGCCGTGGCGATGCGCCGGGTCGCTTCGATCAGCAGCTCGTCGCCGGCGTTGTGGCCGAGCAGGTCGTTGACCACCTTGAAGCGGTCCAGGTCGATGTACAGCACCGCCACCCGGTCGTGGCCCGGGCTGCCCATGCGCACGCCGAGGTCGGTGAGCACCGCATCGCGGTTCATGATGCCGGTCAGCGGGTCGGTGCGCGCCTGCACGCGCAGGGTCTCTTCGGCCTGCTTGCGTTCGGTGATTTCCTGCACCGTGCCGGTGATGCGCGCGGCATCGACGTCACCGGTGGAGACCTCGCCGATCATCCGGATCCAGAACGAGTGGCCGTCGCGGCGCTGGCCCTGCAGTTCCAGACCGAAGCTGCTGCGGTGTTCGATGGTGTCGGCCAGCGCCTGCTGCAGGGAGGCGCGGTCATCGCTGCGCAGGCAGTCCAGCAGGTCGGTCATGTCCTGCAGGTCATCGGGCTGGCCGACGATGCGACGCGCCTCGTCGGTCAGGTACAGGCGCTGCAGGCTGCGGTCCCATTCCCAGCCGCCGATGTGCGCCAGCGACTGCGCCCGCGCGAACAGCAGGTTGTTGCGCTTCAGCTCGGTGATGTCGCTGAACATCGAATAGACATGGTCGGCCTGGTCGCAGCCGGTGCCGAACACCGGCACATTGGTGGTCGACAGCCACAGCATGCGCCCGCGCGGGCGGTGGTACAGGCCGATGATCGTGCTGCGGATGACCCGCCCGGCCTGGAAGCAGCGGATGGCCGGCCACTGTGCCTGGGTGAGGGTGTTGCCATGCTCGTCGACGATCAGCCAGGCCTCGGGGTCGAGCAGGGTGTCGAAGGGATTGCCGTTGGTGGCGATGCCGAGGATGCGATGCGCGGCCGGATTGGCCGAGATCACCCGCAGGGTGCGGTCGAACAGGATCACGCCCTTGTCGATCGATTCCATCAGCAGGCGGTAGCGCGATTCGGCACGCCAGCGGCCGCTCAGGTCGCGCGCCACAGCCACGATGCAGGGCTGGCCACGGTCCTGGAAGCTGGCCGAATGCACCTCTACCGGGAAGCGGCTGCCATCGCCGCGCATGTTGGTCACTTCGATGACATAGGTGTCGCCGCGGTTCAGCGCTTCCCAGACCGGCTGCAGGTGGTCGCTGGGCAGGTCGGGATTGAGCAGTTCGATCGGCTGGCCGACGATGGCCTCGCGGGGGCGGTCATAGGCATGGACGCCGGCCCGGTTGACGTCCAGCACCACGCCATCGGCGCTGAGGATGCTGACCGGGTCGGGCACCGCATCGAACAGGGCGGCGTAACGCTCCTGTGCCTCGCCCATGCGCAGGCGGGCGTCGATCAGTGCCTCCATCGCCTGGCGCAGCAGGCGTGCCTGCGCGGCGGGCGGGGCGCCCGCCAACGCGGCCTGCAGTGCGGCCAGCGCGTCGTCGGTCACGGCGGATGCTTCGCCGTAGGCCGGACCGTCGCGCGGGCCGCTGTCGTTCATGTCGCCGCCAGGGCCTGCCCGACCCGGCTTGCGGTGGCGCGACCGAGCAGGCCGGCCAGCCAGCGCCCGGTTTCCGCCAGGGCCGGCAGGTCCACGCCGCATTCCAGGCCCAGGCCCTGCAGCAGGTAGACCACGTCCTCGCTGGCCACGTTGCCGCTGGCGCCCTTGGCATAGGGGCAGCCGCCGGCGCCGGACACCGCGCTGTCGACCACGCGCACGCCTTCCTCCAGGCAGCTGGCGATGTTGGCGACGGCCTGGCCGTAGGTATCGTGGAAGTGCACGGCCAGAGCGCTCATCGGGATCTCGGCGGCGACCGCCTTCAGCATGGCCCGCGCCTTGTGCGGGGTGCCGACGCCGATGGTATCGCCCAGCGAGATTTCGTAGCAGCCCATCTCGTGCAGGGAACGCGCCACGCGCACCACGTCGGCCAGCGGCACTTCTCCCTGGTAGGGGCAGCCGAGCACAGTGGAGACGTAGCCGCGCACGCGCACCCCGTCCTCGGCGGCACGGCGCAGGACCGGCGCGAACCGGGCCAGCGACTCGTCGATGCCGGCATTGGTGTTGGTGCGGTTGAAGGCCTCGGAGGCAGCGGTGAATACCGCCACTTCCTGCACGCCCACGGCGCGCGCACGGTCATAGCCCTGCTCGTTGGGGACCAGCACCGGGTAGGCGATGCCGGGGCGGCGGTCGATGCCGGCATAGACCTCGGCCGCATCGGCCAGCTGTGGGACCCAGCGCGGGCTGACGAAGCTGGTCGCTTCGATGGTGCGCAGGCCGGTGGCGGACAAGCGGTCGATCAGGGCGATCTTGTCGGGGGTGGCCACCGCCTGCTTTTCGTTCTGCAGGCCGTCACGCGGGCCCACTTCCACGATGCGGACGAAATCGCTCATCGGCGCACCTCCATGGCGGGCAGGGTGGGGCGGGCGGCAGGTGCGGAAGCGGGTGCGATCACGGGGGTTCCTGGAGAACGGGGGCGGCCCAGTCTCCACCGGGCTGCCAACAGGGATACGCAGGTCGGCCGCGAAAGCGGCCACATTCCTGCGCGCGAATCAGTCCGGGCGGTGGCAGACCGCTTCGATGTTGTTGCCATCGGGGCAAATCACGAAGGCGCCGTAGTAGTCGGGGTGGTACCACGGGCGCAGGCCCGGGGCGCCGTTGTCGCGGCCCCCGGCTGCCAGTGCGGCGGCGTGGAAGGCATCGACCTCGGCGCGGCTGCCGCAGGCGAAGGCCACGTGCACGCCTTGGCTGGGGCTGCCGCCGTTGCCGATCCAGAAGATTGGCTTGCCGTTGCTGCCGAAGCCCACGTGGTCGTGGTCGCCGGTCTGCTCGGCGGTCACTTCCATCACCAGGCCGATGCCCAGCGGCGCCAGTGCCTGCAGGAAGAACGCCTTGCTGCGTGGCAGGTCGGCGCTGCACAGGCCGATGTGGTCGAGCATGTCAGGCCTCCGTCACCCAGTGCGGCGCGCGCTTGTCGAGAAAGGCGCCCAGCCCTTCCTGGCCCTCGGCCGACACCCGCAGGCGCGCGATCAGGGCGGCATTGTCGCGATCCAGCGTGTCACGGTCGTGGCTGTCGCGGACCTGGCGGACCAGTTCCTTGGCCGAAGACGAGGCGATCGGGCCGGCCTTATCCAGCAGGGCCAGCTGGCGATGGACGGCGTCGCCCAAGCGTTCGGGCTCGACCAGCTGGTGGACCAGGCCGATGCGCAGGGCGGTTTCCGCATCGAAGTGTTCGCCGGTGGCGAACCATCGGCGGGCCTGGCGCGGACCGATGGCCTCGATCACGTAAGGCGAGATCACCGCCGGCAGCAGGCCCAGGCGGCTCTCGGTCAGGCCGAAACGGGCCGCGCTGGTGGCGATGGCGATGTCGCAGCAGGCGACCAGGCCGACGCCGCCACCGAAGGCTGCACCATGGACCCGTGCCAGGGTCGGCTTGGGCAGCTCGTCCAGGGTGCGCATCAGGCATGCCAGGGCCAGTGAATCCTCGCGGTTCTCAGCCTCGCTGGCGGCGGCCATGCCGCGCATCCACTGCAGGTCGGCACCGGCGGAGAAGGACGCGCCGTGGCCGGCCAGCACAACCACCCGCACCGCCGGGTCGCGACCGGCGGCTTCCAGGGCAGCGGTCAGGCGGGCGATCAGGCCCGCGTCGAAGGCATTGTGCAGCTCCGGCCGGTTCAGCCAGAGGGTCAGGACGGCGCCATCGCGCTCGATCAGCAACGCATCGTTCATGGGATTCCGGGGTTACTCAATACCTGTATGGATCATAGCGGGCCACTGGCCATGGGCCATGACGCGACGCGGGAATGTTAGAATCGAGAACCATTTACATTCAGCTGAGATCGCGGTAGATGACGCTGTCAGAACTGCCCCTGCACACCCCGGCCGTGGTCGATTCCGTGCAGGACCTGCACGCCAACGACCCCATCGCCCGGCGCCTGCGCGAGCTGGGCTTCGTCAGGGGCGAGGAAGTGCGCCTGGTGGCCAAGGGGCCGGTCGGCGGTGAACCGCTGCTGGTGCAGGTCGGGTTCACCCGTTTCGCGCTGCGTATCAGTGAAGCCAAGCGGATCGTCATCGACCCCGCCCGTGTGGAGTCCCGTGCATGAATGCTGCCGTCAACGCCGGTCCCCTGCGCATTGCACTGGTCGGCAATCCCAACAGCGGCAAGACCGCGCTGTTCAACCAGCTGACCGGCAGCCGGCAGAAGGTCGCCAACTACACCGGCGTCACCGTCGAGCGCAAGGAAGGGCGCCTGCGTGCGCCGTCCGGTCGCGAGTTCGCCGTACTCGACCTGCCGGGCGCCTACAGCCTGCAGCCGGCCAGCCTGGATGAGGCGATCACCCGCGACCTGTGCCGGGGATTCTATCCGGGCGAGGCCGCGCCGGACGTCCTGCTGTGCGTCATCGACGCCACCAACCTGCGCCTGCACCTGCGCTTCGCGCTGGAACTGCGTGAGCTGGGCAAGCCGATGGTCATCGCGCTGAACATGGTGGACGCGGCCCAGCGCCGTGGCATCCGCATCGACGTGGCCGCGCTGGAACGCGAGATCGGCGTGCCGGTGGTGGAGACCGTGGCCGTGCGCAAGCAGGGCGCCAAGGCCCTGGTCGACCGGCTCGATGCGATGGTGCCGCACCTGCATGCGCCGCTGGCCGGCGTCGAGGGCGGCATCGATTACCACGCCAAGGTGCGCAGCCTCCTTGCGGCGGCCGTCAGCATGCCCGCGCGCACCGCGAAGATCGACGACACCCTGGACCGCTGGCTGCTGCACCCGGTGTTCGGCCTGGTCACCCTGGTGGTGGTCATGTTCCTGATCTTCCAGGCGGTGTTCGCCTGGGCCACGCCGTTGATGGATGGCATCGAGGCCGGCTTCGGCTGGTTGGGCGAATTCGTCGGCGGCGTGCTGCCCGAGGGCCCGCTGACCAGCCTGCTGACCGACGGCATCATCGCCGGCCTCGGCGGGGTGGTGGTGTTCCTGCCGCAGATCCTGATCCTGTTCGCCTTCATCCTGGCGCTGGAGGAGTCCGGCTATCTGCCGCGCGCGGCCTTCCTGCTTGATCGCATGATGGCGGGCGCCGGCCTGTCGGGCCGTTCCTTCATCCCGCTGCTGTCCAGCTTCGCCTGTGCAGTGCCGGGCATCATGGCCACCCGCAGCATCCAGGACCCGCGTGATCGCCTGGCGACCATTCTGGTCGCGCCGCTGATGACCTGCTCGGCACGACTGCCGGTGTACGCGCTGCTGATCGGTGCGTTCATTCCGGCCGGCAAGGTGGGCATCTTCAACCAGCAGGGCCTGGTGCTGTTCGGCCTGTACGTGGCCGGCATCCTCAGCGCGCTGGTGATGTCGTGGGTGATGAAGAAGTGGCGCCGCGACAAGAGCGAGCACCCGCTGATGCTGGAGCTGCCGTCCTACCGCCTGCCGCACGTGCGCGACCTGGCCGTGGGCCTGTATGAGCGCGGCATGATCTTCCTGCGCCGGGTGGGCGGCATCATCCTGGCCCTGACCATCCTGCTGTGGGTGCTGCTCACCTTCCCGGGCGCCCCGGCCGACGCCACCCTGCCGGCCATCGATTACAGCTACGCCGGCCAGATCGGCCATGCGATGACCGCGATCTTCGCTCCGCTGGGCTTCAACTGGCAGATCTGCATCGCGCTGATCCCGGGCCTGGCCGCGCGCGAAGTGGCGGTCTCCTCGCTGGCCACGGTCTACGCGCTGTCGGCGGCCGATGACGATGCGGCCATCTCGGCGCTGTCGCCGGTGGTGGCCGACGGCTGGTCGCTTGCCACCGGTCTGGCACTGATGGTGTGGTTCATCTACGCACCGATGTGCATTTCGACGCTGGCCACCATCAAGCGCGAAACCAACTCGTGGAAGACGATGGGCTTCTCGGCGCTGTACCTGTTCGCGGCGGCCTACGTGGCGGCATTGATCACCTACCAGGTGACCGTGGCGCTGGGAGGCGGCTGATGGACGCCGGCCTGCTGATCCAGTACCTCATCGTCGCGGTGGCCGTGCTGGCCAGCGTGTGGGTGGTGATGAAGAAGCAGTTTCCGGGTACCACGCGCAGGCTGCGCAGCACGCTGGCACTGGCCCTGCTGAAGCCGGGCCGTGCCGCATGGATGCGGGGCCTGGGGCGGAAGATCGCGCCCCCGGCCAGCGGCGGCGGTGGCGCCTGCGGTGGCTGCGACAGCTGCGGGCCGACGAAGAAGTAGAGGCGAGCTTGCTCGACTGAATCGCCTTCACCCCATCCACGCGTGGCGTGGATCTACTCCCCATCCACGCGTGGCGTGGATCTACTGGACGGTTTTGTGCGCTGCCGCTAGCCTGCGTGCATGAACCAGACTCCCCTGCGATTGCTCATCCATGGCGCTTCCGGGCGCATGGGCCAGGCCCTGCTGCGCCTGGCTGCCGAACACCCCGAAACCCTGCAGGTCGTGGCCGCCGTGACCGGGCGCGCACCGGCCCAGCGCGTCATCGAGGGCGTGCCGTACTTCGCCGCCAGCGAGCTGGCAGGCGCGCCGGCGTTCGACGTGGCCATCGACTTCAGCCTGCCCGAGGGGTTCGACCCGATGCTGGCGCTGTGCGTGGAGCGCGGTGCGGGCCTGGTGTCCGGCACCACCGGCATTTCCAGCGTGCAGCGGCAGGCGCTGGAGGCGGCTGCGGGTGTCATTCCGCTGGTCTGGGCGTCGAACTTCAGCCTGGGCGTGGCGGTGCTGGATGAACTGGTCGAGCGCGCTGCACAGGCGCTGGCCGGCTGGGACTGCGATGTGGTCGAGTCGCACCACACGCAGAAGAAGGATGCGCCGTCGGGCACCGCGCTGACCCTGGGCGCGGCCGCGCAGCGGGGTGGGGCGGAGCCGCACTACGCCAGCCTGCGGGCCGGCGACATCGTCGGCGAGCACCTGGTGCAGTTCACCGGGCTGGGCGAGCGCATCGAACTGGTGCACCGCGCCACCAACCGCGACATCTTTGCCCGCGGCGCGCTGTTTGCCGCCCGCCAGCTGCAGGGGCGGGCGCCGGGCAGCTACCGGGTGCGGGATCTGCTGGACGATCCCCGTTGATTGGTAGCGCCGGGCCATGCCCGGCCGCCTCGTCAGTTCCGCCGGGCATGGCCCGGCGCTACCGCAGGTGCCCCGCATACGCTGCCGGATTGAAATGAATACGCAATCGCCTGTTCATAAAGCGATATAACCGCTGGCGCGAGCGCCCCGGCAGCGCTACAATTCGCACTCGCCGAATCACGAAAGCCGGACCGGTCCCAGACCGTACGTCCGCGCTTTTTTGCAACCGGATTTCCGTGAAGCGCAGGCGTGACTTCGGCAGCCCCCTCGGTAGCCAAAGTGAGATTTCCGTGACCCAAGCCGCAATCCTCGTCCTCGAAGACGGCACCGTATTCGAGGGCGAATCCGTAGGCGCGCCCGGCCTGTCCGTCGGTGAGGTGGTGTTCAACACCGCCATGACCGGGTACCAGGAAGTGTTGACCGACCCGTCCTACGCCCGGCAGATGGTCACGCTGACCTATCCGCATATCGGCAACACCGGCATGACCGACCAGGACAATGAAGCGTCCAAGGTGTGGTCGGCCGGCCTGATCGTGCGCGACGTGCCGCGCCGTCCCAGCAACTGGCGCAGCCAGGTGTCGCTGCAGGACTGGCTGATCCAGCGTGGCGTGGTCGCCATCGCCGGCATCGACACCCGCAAGCTGACCCGCATCCTGCGCGAGAAGGGCGCGCAGAACGGTGCGCTGATGGCCGGCGACATCGACGTGGAAAAGGCATTGGAAGCCGCCCGCAAGTTCCCGGGGCTGAAGGGCATGGATCTGGCCAAGGTCGTCACTACCGAGAAGACCTACACCTGGACCGAAGGCCAGCTGGACCTTGACGCCAATGCGTTCGTCAGCGTGCCGGCCAGGTTCAAGGTCGTGGCCTACGACTTCGGCGTGAAGACCAACATCCTGCGCATGCTCGCCGAGCGCGGCTGCGCAGTGACCGTGGTGCCGGCGCAGACCCCGGCTGCCGAGGTGCTGGCGCTGAAGCCGGACGGCGTGTTCCTGTCCAACGGCCCGGGTGACCCGGAACCGTGCGACTACGCCATCGAAGCGATCAAGACCTTCATCGACGTGAAGATCCCGACCTTCGGCATCTGCCTGGGCCACCAGCTGCTGGGCCTGGCCTCGGGCGCCAAGACCATGAAGATGGGTCACGGCCACCACGGTGCCAACCATCCGGTGCAGGACCTGGACGACGGCCGGGTGATGATCACCTCGCAGAACCACGGCTTCGCGGTCGACGAATCGACCCTGCCGGCAACCCTGCGCGTGACCCACCGTTCGCTGTTCGACGGCACCAACCAGGGCATCGCCCGCACCGACGTGCCGGCGTTCTCGTTCCAGGGCCACCCGGAAGCGTCGCCCGGCCCGACCGATGTCGGTCCGCTGTTCGACCGTTTCGTGGCCCTGATGGAACAGAGCAAGGCGTGATCAGTACGCCGCCGGCCCGCCGGTGGCGTCGCGATGGACCGTAAGCCCCCGCATCGCTGCTGCCCCTGGCGCGGTGCTGCGGATCAAGATTCCTGATCGACAGCGTGCGATCACCCCCCTTGTCACGCTGTACTGACTTAGAGAAGAAAATGCCCAAGCGCACTGACCTCAAGACCATCCTCATCATCGGTGCTGGCCCGATCGTCATCGGCCAGGCCTGCGAGTTCGACTACTCCGGCGCCCAGGCCTGCAAGGCCCTGCGTGATGAGGGTTACCGCGTGGTGCTGGTCAACAGCAACCCGGCCACCATCATGACCGACCCGGAGATGGCCGACGCCGTCTACATCGAGCCGATCAACTGGCAGACGGTCGAGAAGATCATCGCCAAGGAAAAGCCCGATGCACTGCTGCCGACCATGGGTGGCCAGACCGCGCTGAACTGCGCGCTGGACCTGGCCGACAACGGCGTGCTGGAGAAGTACAACGTCGAACTGATCGGCGCCAAGCGCGAAGCAATCCGCATGGCTGAAGACCGCGAGCTGTTCCGCGTCGCCATGGGTGAGATCGGCCTGGAGTGCCCGACCGCCGCCGTCGCCCACACCCTGGACGAAGCGCTGGAGATCCAGACCCGCGTCGGCTACCCGACCATCATCCGCCCGAGCTTCACCCTGGGCGGCAGCGGTGGCGGCATCGCCTACAACCGCGAAGAGCTGGTCGACATCGTCAGCCGCGGCCTGGAGCTGTCGCCGACCACCGAAGTGCTGGTCGAAGAGTCGGTGCTGGGCTGGAAGGAGTTCGAGATGGAAGTGGTCCGCGATACCGCGGACAACTGCATCATCGTCTGCTCGATCGAGAACCTGGATCCGATGGGCGTGCACACCGGTGACTCGATCACCGTGGCCCCGGCGCAGACCCTGACCGACAAGGAATACCAGCGCCTGCGTGATGCCTCCATCGCCGTGCTGCGCAAGATCGGCGTCGACACCGGTGGCTCGAACGTGCAGTTCGGCATCAACCCGACCACCGGCCGCGTCGTCGTCATCGAAATGAACCCGCGCGTGTCGCGTTCCTCGGCGCTGGCCTCCAAGGCCACCGGCTTCCCGATCGCCAAGGTTGCCGCCAAGCTGGCCGTGGGTTACACCCTGGACGAACTGAAGAACGAAATCACCGGCGGTCTGACCCCGGCCTCGTTCGAGCCGTCGATCGACTACGTCGTCACCAAGATTCCGCGCTTCGCCTTCGAGAAGTTCCCGGCCGCCGATGCCCGCCTGACCACCCAGATGAAGTCGGTGGGCGAGGTGATGGCGATGGGCCGTACCTTCCAGGAGTCGATGCAGAAGGCCCTGCGTGGACTGGAAACCGGCAAGGTCGGCTTCGACCCGACCGGCCTGGACCTGGCCAATGAAGACGACCTGCAGACCCTGCGTCGCGAGCTGAAGGCCCCGGGCCCGGAGCGTCTGTTCTACGTGGCCGATGCGTTCCGCGCCGGCATGAGCGTGGAAGAAGTCTACGCGCTGTCCTTCATCGACCATTGGTTCCTGGACCAGATCGAAGAAATCATCGCGGCCGAAGCTGAAGTCGCTGCCGGTGGCATCGATGCACTGGATGCCGCGCGCCTGCGCAAGCTGAAGCGTGCCGGCTTCTCCGATGCCCGCCTGGCCCAGTTGACCGGCACCAACGAAGCGGCCATCCGCGCGCTGCGTCGTGCCCACAAGGTGCGCCCGGTCTACAAGCGCGTCGATTCCTGTGCCGGTGAGTTCTCCACCGGTACCGCCTACCTGTACTCGACCTACGAGGACGAGTGCGAGGCCGCGCCGACCAACCGCGACAAGATCATGATCCTCGGCGGTGGCCCGAACCGCATCGGCCAAGGCATCGAGTTCGACTACTGCTGCGTGCACGCGGCACTGGCGCTGCGCGAGGATGGTTTTGAAACCATCATGGTCAACTGCAACCCGGAAACCGTGTCGACCGACTACGACACCTCCGATCGCCTGTACTTCGAACCGCTGACCCTGGAAGACGTGCTGGAAATCGTCGAACTGGAACAGCCCAAGGGCGTGATCGTGCAGTACGGCGGCCAGACCCCGCTGAAGCTGGCGCGCGCGCTGGAAGCCAACGGCGTGCCGGTGATCGGCACCAGCCCGGATTCGATCGATCTGGCCGAAGACCGCGAGCGCTTCCAGCAGCTGGTCGATTCGCTGGAGCTGAAGCAGCCGCCGAACCGCATCGCCCGCAACGACCAGGAAGCCCTGCTTCTGGCCCGCGAGATCGGCTACCCGCTGGTGGTGCGCCCGAGCTACGTGCTGGGCGGCCGTGCGATGGAAATCGTCTACGGCGAATCCGACCTGGCCCGCTACGTGCGCGACGCGGTGAAGGTGTCCAACGATTCGCCGGTGCTGCTGGACCGATTCCTGGACAACGCCGTGGAAGTGGACGTGGACATCATCGCCGACAAGGATGGCAACGTCCTGATCGGCGGCGTGATGGAGCACATCGAAGAAGCCGGCGTGCACTCCGGTGACTCGTCGTGCTCGCTGCCGCCGTACTCGCTGTCGGCCAAGACCCAGACCGAGCTGCGCCGCCAGGTGGTGGAGCTGGCCAAGGCCCTGAACGTGGTTGGCCTGATGAACACGCAGTTCGCCATCCAGACCAACGACGATGGCGATGACACCATCTACCTGCTGGAAGTGAACCCGCGCGCCTCGCGTACCGTGCCGTTCGTGTCCAAGGCCACCGGCATGGCGCTGGCCAAGATCGCCGCGCGCTGCATGGCCGGCAAGACCCTGGCCGAGCAGGGCGCGACCGAAGAGATCGTGCCGGACTATTACTCGGTGAAGGAAGCGATCTTCCCGTTCGCCAAGTTCCAGGGCGTCGACCCGATCCTCGGGCCGGAAATGCGTTCCACCGGTGAAGTGATGGGCGTTGGCCGCACCTTCAACGCCGCCTTCGCGCGTGCGCAGGAAGCGGGCGGCATCAAGGCCCCGCCGGTCGGCAAGGCCTTCGTCTCGGTGCGTGACCCGGACAAGAAGCGCGTGCTGCCGGTGGCCAAGGCCCTGCTGGCACGTGGCTACAGCCTGGTTGCTACCCGTGGCACCGCCGCGTGGCTGCAGCAGCACGGCATGGACTGCGAGATCATCAACAAGGTGGTCGAAGGTCGTCCGCACATCGTCGACTCGATCAAGAACGGCGAGATCGTCTACATCGTCAACACGACCGAAGGCCGTGCTGCGATCAACGACTCGTTCTCGATCCGTCGCGAGGCGCTGCAGCACCGCGTCACCTATTCGACCACCATTGCCGGCGCCAAGGCGCTGGTGGATTCACTGGAATTCCGTGGCACCGGCCCCGTCTGGTCGCTGCAGGAGCTGCACAAGGAGTTGAATGCATGAGAGCCCCCATCACGATGAAGGGCGCGCAGAAGCTGCGCGATGAACTGGATCACCTGAAGTCGGTCAAACGCCCGAAGGTGATCGCCGCGATCGCGGAAGCGCGTGAGCACGGCGATCTGAAGGAAAACGCCGAGTACCACGCCGCGCGCGAGGAACAGGGCTTCATCGAAGGCCGCATCAAGCAGCTGGAAGGCGAGCTGTCGCACGCCGAGATCATCGACGTGAGCAAGCTCAATGCCGGCTCCAAGGTGGTGTTCGGCGCCAGCGTGACCCTGGCCGACGTGGAAACCGACGAAGAGAAGAAGTACCAGATCGTCGGTGACCTGGAAGCGGACATCAAGCTGGGCCTGATCGCCATTTCCTCGCCGGTGGCGCGCGCGATGATCGGCAAGCTGGAAGGCGATTCGATCGTGATCGACGCCCCGGCCGGCCAGCGCGAGTACGAGATCGTCAGCGTCAGCTACGTGGCCTGACCGGGTGGCAACGGCGACCCTGTTGTTGCCGGCACGCAGCCGCTTTGCAGCGGCTGCACTGCCAGACGAGGTGGCGCGCGCCCTGGGCCGCGCCACCGCCGTGCAGCGGGATGCGGGTGAACGCGCCCAGCTGCAGCGCCACTTCACCGTGGCAGCGCCGCACTGGCCGGTCGCCGCACTGACCCGCCAGCGCGATGTCGGCGACGCCGCCGGCGCGTGCTGGCTGCGCGCCGATCCGGCCTGCATGGTGCCGGACATGCACGGTGCGCGGATGATGGGCCACGGCGAGACGCTGCGGCCGACCCTGGCCGACAGCCTTGCACTGCTGCCGGTGCTGCAGCCGTTGTTCGCCGATGCCGGCTTCGTGCTGGATGCACCGGACCCGGCGCGCTGGTACCTGCGCCTGCCGATCGACATCGACCTGCCGACCTTCGACAGCCCTGAGGACGTGCTGGGCGATGACCTGTTCTCACACCTGCCTGAAGGCGAGGCCGGTCGTCGCTGGCGTGCCTTGATGACCGAGGCGCAGGTGCTGCTGCACAACCATTCGTGGAACCAGCAGCGTGCCGCACAGGGCCAGCAGCCGATCAATTCGCTGTGGTTCTGGGGCGGCGGAGTGATGCCGGTCTCGGTGACCACGCCGCACGTGCAGGTACGCAGCCGCGACGCCCTGCTGCAGGGCCTGGCCCAGGCTGCCGGCGTATCGGTGGATGGCGAGCAGTCCGTCGATGCCCTGGTCGACCTGCGCCAGCTGCGTTCGCTGCAGCAGCTGGGCAACGATGCCATCCGCCCGCTGCTGGTGGACTTGCAGCGCGGTGAGCTGCAACGCCTGGTGCTGGATTTCGAAGACGGCCTGCAGTTCCAGCTGGAAAAGCGCCAGCGCTGGCAGTTTTGGAAAAAGCCCCGCCAGCTGCACGATTGAGCGGGGTCGGATCCTGGGGCCATCCACGCATGGCGTGGATCTACTGTAGAGCCGAGCCATGCTCGGCTCATTTCATTTCACCGTGCTGACCACCGTCGGCAGCTGCCAATGCCCGCCTGCCACGCCACGGCACTGCCCGGTAGTGAATTCGCTGCTTTTGACGAATCGCGCGCCATCCCAGGTCCAGTCGTGGCCGGAGAAGCAGTCGCCGATCCCGCGCCCACGGAAGCGTCCGCGCAGCGTGGCGTCATCGCGATCGAAGTCCTCTGCATCGGAGGTCACGAACTTCGCCTGGTAAGGCGCTTTGTCCTGCACCACCCAGTAGCCGCTGCTGAAGTTGTAGGCCCCCATGAAGCAGCTGGTGCTGGCCAACACGTGCCCGGCGTCCAGTCGCTGGATCTCGATCTCATCCTTCTCGTCCTCGCTCAGGCGTGTGCACTCGTCGGCATTCGGCAGGCTGGCGATCAACGCCTTGCGCAACGCCGGCACCTTGGCCAGCGCCGCATCCGTACCGCGCGGGGCCACCAGTCTGCCGCGCACGATCACCGGCACCGGCAGTGCCGCGGGCACGCCTGCTTCGGCCTTGTCACCGCGCCGCACCAGCGCGCCGGGCGTGCCCAGCCGACCCTGCGCCTCATCCATCTTCAGCAGCACGGCCGTGGCGCCGCTGTCGGAGATCGGCCACGCCTTGTCCTTGCCGTCGATGATTTCGATGCGCGCCTTGCGGGGCAGGGCGGCGAGCAGGGCATCGGTCTGCGCCTGCTTCAACAGCACCTTCTCGGCGTCACCGGTGTCCTGCACGGAACCCAGGTCCTTGCCATTCAGGCGCAGGAGCAGCGCGCCGGTCGGCATCGCGCTTTCACCATCCTCGCCATTGCGCAGGCGCGCGATCACCGGAGCATTCGGGCCACCTGGGCGCTCCAGCATCAGGCTGAGCAGGTTGGCGGGCTCTTCCGGGCTGTAACCCGCGGCGCGGCAGGTGCGGGTGTTGTCGCAGGCCAGCGACCAGTCGTTGTGCTGGAATTCGACACCGGCCTTCGGCTCGGGCGTGGCGGCGTGGGCGGCCGGGGCGAGGGCGAGGGCCAGGAACAAAGTGCGGCGCATGGGTAGAAATCCTTTTCGGGGCCGGCAAGCATGAAAGATGTGGCGGAGAAATCCAAATGCCTGGGCTGGGGTCGGATCCCTCTGCCTGCAGAGGGCTCTGACCCCATCTCCGGCCCCGCGCTATCATGGTGACGTCTTCCGCAACCCGGCGATGCCGATGTCCCTTGCCGCCGATGCTGCGCTGCCCGTGTCCGATACCCCGATGATCCTGCGTCGCGAGCCGGTGCGGCCTGGTGCGTGGCCCGACGGCACACTGCCGTTGCTGGCCCGCCTCTACGCAAGCCGCGGCGCGACCACGCCGGAACTGGCGCTGCCACGGCTGGGCAACCTGCATGCGCCTGAGCTGCTGACCGGCATCGATGCGGCGGTCGCGCTGCTGATCGAGGTCATCGCCAACGACAAGCGCATCCTGGTGGTGGGCGATTTCGACTGCGATGGCGCGACCGCCTGTGCGGTCGGCGTGCGCGGCCTGCGCATGCTCGGCGCACAGCATGTGTTCCATGCCGTGCCCAACCGCATGGTGCACGGCTACGGCCTGTCGCCCTCGCTGGTGGAGGAGCTGGCCGAACTGCAGCCGGACCTGCTCGTCACCGTCGACCATGGCATTGCCTGCCATGCCGGCGTCAACGCCGCCAAGGCGCGCGGTTGGCAGGTGCTGGTCACCGACCACCATCTGCCGGGGCCGCAGCTGCCGCCGGCCGATGTCATCGTCGACCCGAACCTGGAAGGCGACGGCTTTCCCAGCAAATCGCTGGCCGGTGTGGGCGTCATCTTCTACGTGCTGATGGCCCTGCGCCGGCAGATGCGCGAAGCCGGTGTGTTCGCCGATGGCAAGGGCCCGGACCTGACCACGCTGCTGGATCTGGTGGCGGTCGGTACCGTCGCCGATCTGGTGGTGCTGGATGCCAACAACCGCGCCCTGGTCAGCGCCGGCCTGCGTCGGCTGCGCGCCGGCCATGCCTGCGTCGGCCTGAAGGCGCTGATAGAAGCCAGCGGTCGTGATGCCGCACGACTGACGGCCACCGACATCGGTTTCGCGCTCGGCCCGCGCCTCAATGCGGCCGGCCGCCTCGAGGACATGGCCCTAGGCATCGCCCTGCTGCTCACTGAGGACCCGCGCCAGGCCCGCGACATTGCCCAGACCCTGGAGCAGATCAACGCCGAGCGCCGTGCCGTGCAGCAGTCGATGACCGACGACGCTGAGCAGGCATTGTCGCGCGTGGTGCTGCAGTCCGAGGGCGAGCGGCCGGTTGCGGCCTGCCTGTTTGATGCCGACTGGCACCCCGGCGTGGTCGGCCTGGTCGCATCGAAGATGAAGGACTGCCTGCATCGCCCGGTGATCGCCTTCGCACCGGCCGAGCCGGGTGCGGATACCTTGCGCGGATCGGCCCGTTCCATTCCGGGCCTGCATATCCGTGACGCACTGGCACTGGTTGATGCGCGCCATCCCGGTCTGGTCGAGCGCTTCGGTGGCCACGCGATGGCCGCCGGACTAAGCATGCGCCTGGAGCATCTGTCCGCGTTCGAGGCCGCCTTCGTCGCCATCGTGCAGGAAGTGCTGGACCCGGCCGCGCTTCAGCAGCATGTGCTCAGCGACGGCGAACTGGGCGTGCACGAACTCGACCACCGCCATGCCGACGCCCTGCGCCTGGCCGGTCCCTGGGGGCAGGGCTTCCCCGAGCCGCTGTTCGATGGCCATTTCGAAGTGGCCAACTGGCGCGTATTGAAAGAGCGCCACCTGAAGCTGGAACTGCGCCTGCCCGGCATGCCGGGCACGGTCAACGCCATCCACTTCGGCGGCTGGCACGGCAATGCACCCAGCCGCCACGTACACCTGGCCTACCGCCTGGCCTGCGATGATTACCGTGGCGGCACCGCGATCCAGCTGATCATCGAGCACTGCCTTCCCGCGTGAAGAAAAGGGGGACGGAGGGGATCAAGTTGTTTGTGCCACGAGCGACTTATTCCCCTCCGTGCCCTGTTCAACCCCACCTGCCGTGCTGGTGCGTTGAACCGTCCACGATCCCACTGGAGCCGTGCCATGGTCTTTGCCCGCTGTGCCCCCCTGATCCTGCTGGTGCTGGCGGCCTGGCCCGTTGATGCGCAGTCGCCCCGCCACGCGCGGCCGCAGGCCAGCACGCCGCTGCTGATCGCGCCGGCCGCCGAGCAGCCGGTTCAATTGCGACAGGCGCGCATCGAAGGCGAGGTCCAGGCGGGCATCGCGCAGACCCGCATCATCCTTGAATTCCACAATCCCAACAACCGCGTGCTGGAAGGCGAGCTGCAGTTCCCGCTGGGGGATGGCCAGCAGATCAGCGGCTTCGCGCTGGACATCAATGGTGAGCTGCGCGAGGCGGTGCCGGTGCCGAAGGATCGCGGCCGCCAGGTCTTCGAGGAGATCGCGCGCCGCAGTGTCGACCCGGGCCTGCTGGAACAGACGGCGGGCAACCAGTTCCGCCTGCGCGTGTATCCGCTGCCGGCCGGCGGCAGCCGCCGCGTGCAGCTGGTGGTGCGTGAGCCGCTGGCTTACGCCGAAAAGGGCTGGCAATGGTCGTTGCCGTTGCAGTTCGCTGCAGGCGCAGCCTCGGTGAAGCTGGATCTGCAGGCGGCAGGCGCTGCGACCACCGGCAAAGCACCGTTCGCCCTGCAGGGCGGGCAGCTGCACTGGCAGGGGCGTGGCGCACAACTGCCTGCACAGCTGCAATGGACCCTGCCCGCGTTGCGCCAGTCGCAGGTGCATGTGGCGGAGTGGCAGGACGGACACTACCTGCTGGCCCAGTTGCCGGTCCCCGCTGACCGTGCGCCGCGCACGGTGCCGAGCGACGTCGGCCTGCTCTGGGATGGCTCCGGTTCGGCTGGACAGCGCGACCGCACACGTGAGTTCGCGCTGCTGGATCGCTACTTCGCGGCCATGGGTGAGGGCAGCGTCGTGCTGACCGTGCTGCGCGACCGCCCCGAGGCCGAGCGGCGGTTCCGCATCCGCAAGGGCGACTGGAGCGCGCTGCGCCAGGCGCTGCAACAGGTTCGGCCGGACGGCGCCAGCGCGCTGGCCAACTGGCAGCCGCAGCCCGGCGTCAAGGAATACCTGCTGGTCAGTGATGGCCTGCTGACTTACGGCCCGGAAGCACTGCCGACGCTTGCCGCTGGCCAGCGCCTGTTCGCGGTCAGCAGTGCCGGCGCGCGCATGGATGTCACCCGTCTGCGTGGCTGGAGCGAGGCCCACGGCGGCCGTTTCGTGGCGCTGGGCGATGACGCGGCGGCTGCGGCGCGCGAACTGCTGTCGGCACCGCTGGACATCCAGATCGACGCCGGGCGTGGCATGCAGGACGTGGTGATCGATCGCCGCAGCGAAGGGCAGGGATGGCTGTGGTTGCATGCGCGCCTGGCGGCCGAGGGCGTGCCGATGCGCGTGCGCGTCGATGGGGCCCAATGGCAGGCCCTGCCGCCGACCACCCGCAGCGACGATGGCGACCTGCTGGCGGGTCTGTGGGCGCAGGCGCGCCTGCAGCAGCTGGCCGTGGACAGCCGCAGCAACCGTGAAGCGATGCAGCGCCTGTCGCAGCAGTTCGGGCTGGTGGGCCCGGATACCTCGCTGATCGTGCTGGAAACCCTGCAGGACTACCTGCGCTACGCGATCCGCCCGGCCGGTGCGCTGCGCGCCGACTATGACCGCATGTTCGCCCGCCAGGTCGCCGACCGTGCGGCCGAAGACCGCCGCCGGCTCGACAAGGTGGCCGCGCAGTGGAAGGAGCGCCAGCAGTGGTGGAGCCGCAGCTGGCCGAAGCAGGCGCCGCCGTCGGCGAAGGAGATCCTCCACGACCCATCGGTCGCAAGCGCCCCGATGGCCCTGCTCGCCGCGCCCGCACCGGCGGCGCCTGCGCCGCCGCCCGCGCCCATGGTGGCCGCCGAATCGCGGATGGAGACCGCCCGCGCACGCCGTCAGGCTCCGGCGGCCGCCACATTCCTGGATGCAATCGCGGTGACCGGGTCGGCGATCAAGGATGCGGCAGGGCCTGCGAACGACGGCCAGCTCGGCATCCAGCTGGCCGCATGGCAGCCGGACTCGCCGGTGGCCCGTCGCCTGCGCCAGGGGCCGCCGGCCCAGCTGTACGACCGCTACCTGGCCGAACGCGCAGCACATGCCGACAGCAGTGCCTTCTTCCTGGACGTGGCCGACCTGCTGCTGCAGCAAGGCCAGCGCGACCTGGCGCTGCGCGTGCTGTCCAACCTGGCCGAGATGGACCTGGACAACCGCCACCTGCTGCGCGTGCTGGGCTACCGGTTGCTGCAGGCCGACGCGCCCGCGCTCGCCGTGCCGGTGTTCGAACAGGTGTTGGCGATGGGGCAGGAAGAGCCGCAGAGCTTCCGCGACCTCGGCCTCGCGTTGGCCGCGGCCGGCAAGCCGCAACAGGCGCTGGAGCCGCTGTACCAGGTGGTGGTGCGCCCGTGGGATGGCCGCTTCGATGGCATCGCCTTGATCGCGCTGGATGAGCTGACCAATCTGGTGTCACGCAGCCGGCCGCAGCTCGATACTCGCGGAATCGATCCACGCCTGCTGCAGGCCATGCCGCTCGACCTGCGCGTGGTACTGGCCTGGGATGCCGACAACAGCGACATGGACCTGTGGGTGACCGACCCCAATGGTGAGCGCGCCTACTACGGCAACCGCCTGACCTACCAGGGCGGGCAGATGTCGCAGGACTTTACCGGGGGCTATGGTCCCGAGCAGTTCTCGCTGCGCAACGCCAAGCCGGGCAAGTACAAGGTAGAAGCCAACTACTTCGGCAGCCGCCAGCAGCTGGTGACCGGTGCAACCACCCTGATGCTGCGGCTGACCACGCATTGGGGCACGCCTCAGCAGAAGGACCAGATGGTCACGATGCGCTTGAAGGATCGCGCAGAGACCGTGCTGGTGGGCGAGTTCGAAGTCCAGTAGAGCCACGCCATGCGTGGCTGCGGTACCCGGCTTATCCACGCATGGCGTGGATCTACTGCGGAGTGCGGCGCTAGTCGGCGTGCGGCTGCGACCGCAGCATCGCGGTGGCCTGTGCATCGGGCAGCGACCAGAACGTGTGGCCGCCACCATCTACCACGAATGGGTGCGAAGGCTCGCCCTTGTCCAGCACCGCTGCATCCACGTCGGAGGGACGGGGCAGGGCGGCGCTCTCTTTGATCGCATGGGTGGCGCAGGCCATCAGCAGCACCGCGAGCACCACGCAGAGGCCGGATAGGCCATCTCGTAACCGAGCAGGCTGATGAACTGCATCACCGACAAGAACCAGCTGGCGTCGAAGGTGTGCTGCAACCACAGGTGCCACTGCGTCTGGAACATCCGTTGTCCTCATTGTCGGGTTGGCAACCCTGTCTCGTAGAGCCGAGCCGATGCTCGGCTCACGGCAACAACAGCCGAGTGTGGACTCGGCTCTACACCGGCGCAACGCGTACCACGGGCAGTGCAGGCGACCCGGCACGCAGCCCGAAAAGCGGGCGCAGCCAGCGCACGCGGCGGATCAGCAGTTCGTGGATCAGCAGGCAGCCGACAACGGTGCCGGCCACCAGCAGGGCGGGTTCCAGCCAGGGGCCGAGCTGCAGCGGGCGCAGTGCATACAGCAGTGCGATCAGCACAGTCTGGTGCAGGATGTACCAGCTGAACACCGCTTCCCGGCAATAGCCCAGGCCTGGCCACGGGCGGGACAGCAGGACCCGGGCCCAGCCGAACAGGGCCAGCAGCATGCACCAGGTATAGAGCGCTCGGCCGATGCGTTCGGTCTGGCCCCACGGCAATGCCAGTACCCAGGCGTCGACGTCGCCGACGTGCGGCAGCCGGGCCAATGCGCGTATGCCCAGTTCCAGGCACAGCCCCAGCGCGGCCAGCGCCAGGGTCAGCCGGCGTCCGTGGACCAGCAGCCCCCAGCCGCGCTGCCAGCGCGCGGCCAGGAAGCCGCCCAGGAACAGCGGCAGCGACTCGGCATGCACATAGGCGTCGTTCACCAGCGCATGGGTCGGCGGCCAGTGCGGCAGCACGACCAGCAGTGCCCAGGTCAGCCAGGTCACCGGCAGTACCACCAGCATCCCGCCCAGCAGGCGGTCACTCAGAGGCCACGTGGGCAGCACCTTGCGCAGCGGCCGCAGCAGGCTGGCAAACCCCACCGCCAGCACCGTGTAGGGCAGCAGGTAGGCCAGGTACCAGAGGTGGTTCCAGGTAAAGCCGAACTCGGCGCCGGTGAAATGTGCGCCAGGCCATGGTTTGAACTGCCAGTAGCGCCACAGGAACCGGACGAGGCCCGGCGCCACATCACCCTTGTCCAGGGCTTCGTAGTAGGCCTGCAGGGACACCACCGCGACGATGCCAAACAGCAATGGCAGGAAGAGGCGCCAACAGCGGCGCAGCGTGTTGCGCACACGTCCATGCTCCGGCAGTGACAGGCCCAGGGCGATGCCACTGATGGCGAACAGCAGCGGCATCCGCCATCGGTTCATCGCGATCATCGGCCATTGCAGCCATTCGGCGGTGTAAGTGCTCTTGAGGTGGAAATCCCACCCGGCCACATAGGCCATGGCGGCGTGGTAGACGATCAGCAGCGCAAAGGCGGCGATGCGAAGGGTGTCCAGATCGTGGCGACGGTGCATGGGCGGCGGGCATCGGAAAGAAGCTGCAGCGTCCGCCTGCCAGGCCCGGATCACCAGCGGGAGGGGCGCAATGGCGGCCGCGCTGGGGCCAATGGTGGGGTGGCAGGGACCAATGGCGGATGCGCGCAGGGCCGGATGGGCAACAATGGCGGCATGGAAAATGGAGATCCGGCGGCGTTGTCCGTCCCAGTTGCAGAGCGTCCGCACCGCCCAGGACTGACCGCCGTGTTCTGGGCGGTGCTGTTCCTGGGTACTGCGGTCGCCAACGTGCTGGTGAAGTGGATGCGGGCGTTGCGTGACGGCGAGGCCTTCCCGGCGGGGGCAACCTCGATCGAGGAGTTCAGCAGTGCGCTGGCCAGCCTCGGCCTGCTGGCCCTGCTGCATGCCGCCGCTCGGCGCTGGCCCCTCCATGCCGACACCTGGCGCCGTCGGATCGGCCTCTATGTGCTGGGTGGCATTGCCTGGTGGCTGCTGCACGTCAGCGCCATGGTCCTGCTGCGCAAGCTGGCCTTTGCCGTGATCGGCCAGCACTACACCTATGGCGACTGGCCAGCGCAGTGGTTCTACGAGTTCTTCAAGGATGTGCAGACCTACAGCCTGCTGGTGGTGGCCGTGCATGCAGTGGCCTGGTTCGGCCGCCAGCGCCAGGGCGAGGCGCACCTGCTGGCGCCGCCCGACGACGGCCCGCCGGTCGAACCGGTCGAGCGCCCGCAGCACTTCCTGGTACGCAAGCTGGGCAAGGAGTTCCTGGTCGCCACCGGTGACGTGGAGTACGCCCAGGCCGCCGGCAACTACGTGAACCTGCGGGTGCGCGGCCACGATTACCCGCTGCGCATCACCATGGCGGTGCTGGAGCAGCGCCTGGACCCGGCGGTGTTCCTGCGCCCGCACCGCAGCTGGCTGATCCACCGCGGGCAGCTGCGCTCGATCGAGCCGCTGGACGGCGGTGAGGCCCTGCTGCACATGGCTGACGGGGCGAAGGTGCCGTGCAGCCGGCGGCAGCTGCCGCTGCTGCGGCAGGCGCTGGCCGGGTCCTGAGCGGGCGGACCTGGAGGCCCGCCCGCCTGCGGATTACTTCTTGTCCTTCTTGATCATCGCCTCGATACGCGCGGCGCGGGCATCCGAGCCGGGGTGCGAGGACATCAGGCCGCCCTTGCTGGACAGCTTACGGAACATGCTGGCCAGGGCAGCCGGGTCGTAGCTGTGGCGCTTCATGAACTGGTAGCCGTACTCGTCGGCCGCACTCTCTTCCTTCTGCGAGAACTGGGCGTTGATGAAGCTCTCACCCAGTTCACCGAGCTGCCCCTGGCTGAGCTCGGTCAGGTTGCCGTTGCCGGAAGCGGCCAGGCCCTCGCGGCCCGCCGAGGCGAGCAGGGCGGTGCGCATCTTGGACTTGCTGTGGCCGAGCTTCACATGGCCGATTTCATGGCCGATCACGCCACGAATCTCGTCGTCGCTGGCCATGTCCATCAGGCCGCTGTAGACGCGCACGCAGCCGTTGGCCATGGCCCAGGCGTTGACGTCGGCGGTGCGGTAGACCTTGAAGTTCAGGTTCAGGCCGTCTTCGTTGGCCAGGCCCTGGGTGATCTTGCCCAGGCGCTGGGCATAGGGATCGTTGCCGGTCACCACCTGGTTTTCCTTGTCCATGTAGGCGCAGGCCTGGTCGGCCGCCTGGGAAACCTCGGCGTCGGACAGGGTCAGCGCCTTGCCTGCCTTCAGGCCGGTGCTGCTCAGGCTCTTCAGGTCGATGGCCGAGGCATTGGCGGCCAGCAGGCAGGCGGCCAGGCACAGGGTGGAACGGATGATCGTCATTGAAATGATGCTCCTTGGGGTTGGGATGGTCCGCGTGGCCCCTGTTCCCGCGGCGGTCGGGAAGTCTACCGGGATGATGTGGCCGGATGTGAAGCGGAGGCCACCGGGCCCGGCCTGCCTCGCCCGAGGCCGGGCGCCTGCGGTATCATTGGCAGTCATCTATTTAGTGCATAACCGCCGACATGATCGAACTGAATCCTGTCCGCCAGCGCATCACCGATCTGACCGATCGTGTGGTGTCGCTCAGGGGGTATCTTTGACTACGACGCCAAGAAAGAGCGTCTGGAAGAAGTAACGCGGGAGCTGGAAAGCCCCGACGTCTGGAACAACGCCGAATACGCGCAGAACCTGGGCCGTGAACGTTCCAGCCTGGAGAAGACCGTGGGCGGCATCGCCGCGGTGCTCGACGGCCTGACCGACGCGACCGAGCTGCTGGAACTGGCTGAATCCGAACAGGACGAAGATACCGCCCTGGCCGTGGTCGCCGATCTGGACAAGCACCAGGCGCACGTCGAGAAGCTGGAATTCCAGCGCATGTTCTCCGGCGAGATGGACAATGCCGCGGCGTTCGTCGACATCCAGGCCGGTGCCGGTGGTACCGAAGCCCAGGACTGGGCGGAAATCCTGCTGCGCATGTACCTGCGCTGGTGCGAATCGCGCGGCTGGAAGACCGAGCTGATGGAAGTGTCCGGCGGCGACGTGGCCGGCATCAAGTCGGCGACGCTGCGCGTGGAAGGCGACTACGCCTATGGCTGGCTGAAGACCGAGACCGGCGTGCACCGCCTGGTGCGCAAGTCGCCGTTCGACTCGGACAACCGCCGCCACACCAGCTTCACCTCGGTGTTCGTGTCGCCGGAAATCGATGACAACATCGATATCACCATCAACCCGGCCGACCTGCGTACCGACGTGTACCGTTCGTCCGGTGCCGGTGGCCAGCACGTGAACAAGACCGAGTCGGCGGTGCGCATCACCCACATCCCGACCAACATCGTCGTGGCCTGCCAGACCGGCCGCAGCCAGCACCAGAACCGCGACAACGCGATGAAGATGCTGGCCGCCAAGCTGTACGAGCTGGAAATCCAGAAGCGCAACGCCGAGAAGGACGCGGTGGAAGCCACCAAGTCCGACATCGGCTGGGGCAGCCAGATCCGCAACTACGTGCTCGACCAGAGCCGTATCAAGGACCTGCGCACCGGCATTGAGCGTTCGGACACGCAGAAGGTGCTTGACGGTGACTTGGACGAGTTCGTCGAGGCCAGCCTGAAGGCCGGCCTGGCCGTGGGTTCCAAGCGCATCGATGCCTGATCCACGCGCCTGCGCGGATGTCATCGCCCTCGTGCGCCATGCCGAGGGCGGCTGAAACGGCTTTCTGTAGAGCCAAGCCATGCCTGGCTGCTTTTCGCGGGCTGGCAGATGGGTCGAGCATGGCTCGACGCTACAACAAGTGCGGCGGTAGCGATGATGCGCAGCGAGAGTGAACGCAAGGAGCTGGGCGGCTTCCTGAAAGCCTGCCGCGCCCGTGTCGACCCCGCCACGCTTGGCCTGCCGGCCGGGCGGCGGCGCACCCCGGGCCTGAAGCGCGAAGAAGTGGCGCTGGCCATCGGGGTCAGTGTCAGCTGGTACACCTGGATCGAGCAGGGCCGCGAAGTACGCGCCTCGCCCGAGGTGCTTGAGCGCCTGGCGAAGGTGCTGCGCCTGAGCGATGACGAGCGCGCGTATGCCTTCGCGCTGTCCGGTTACGGCGTGCCGCTGGAATCGCCGGACGAAAGCGTGACCGACGGCCTGCGCCAGCTGGTGGAGGCGATGCAGCCGATCCCGGCCTACGTCCGCAACACGCGCTTCGACATCCTGGCCTGGAACGCGGCCATCGCCGATCTGTTCGTGGATTACAGCCAGTTCCCGCCGAACCAGCGCAACACGCTGTGGCTGATGTTCCTGTACGCGCCTTACCGCGAACGTATCCTCAACTGGGAAGAGATGAGCCGTGGCCTGCTGGCCGGGTTCCGTGCGGCGATGGCGCAGGCGCCGGACAAGGCGCCGTTCCTGGCGCTGGCCGAGGACATTTCGGCGCAGAGCGAGCCGTTCCGCCTGTGGTGGCCGGAGCATGACGTCCGTCGTTTCGACGAGGGGGCGAAGAGGCTGATGCATCCCACGCGCGGGTTGCTGGACCTGCAGTACGTGGCGCTGGTGCCGGAGAGCCGGCATGACCTTTCGCTGGTGACCTACCTGCCGCGGAAGTAGGGGGGGGGTGTTCGGCAGGGCCTGCAGCCCTGCACCTGCTGCAATCAACGTCAACGTCAAAAGCCAGAGCGGGTTCCCGTAGTTGGGCGGGGCGGGGCCGTGTCGGATTGCGGGGACGCCCTGCCGCGGACACCCCGCAATCCGACACCGCCCCGCCTTCGACAGGTTCACGCGGCTGTTGGAACCCACTGCTGTTGGTGGGTGCCGACCGTTGGTCGGCACGTCTGTCAGATATCTAATGAGTCATCACGCATGGCGTGGATCTACTGGCAATAGCGGCTTTTGGCAGGTGTCGACCTTGGTCGACACGATTTTTCCATCAGATATCGAAATTCATTCGGGGTCAGAGCCCGTTGCGAAGCAACGGGATCCGACCCCGTGCCGACCAACGTTCGGCACCCGCCAACAGCGGGGTCATGCCGTTCTGACAGATCGCGGTGGTCTGTCGAAGGCGGGGTGGGTCCGGTTGAGGGGGTGTGAGCGGCATGGATGCCGCGACCAAGCCCCCATGGACGGGTTCACGGCGTCCCCCTCAACCGGACGCACCCCGCCAACCCACGGATCGCCAGCACTTGACGTTGCATTGAGCAGGTGCAGGGCTGCAAGCCCTGCCATAACGCCCCTCCCCAGACAGGTAAGTGCAGGTCACAGGATGAGCAGACGCCTTGTTGCTGCCATCGAACAGGTCCACATTCCTGTCCAGGACACGGGCCGCCGGCCCGTTGTCGAGACAACAGGAGACCTGCATGTCCACTGCCCCCACCACCGCCATCTCCCGCGATCCGGCCACCGGCCAGCCGATCGCCAGCCACCCCTTCGCTACCGCCGCTGAGCTGGAAGACCTCCTGCAGCGCGGCCAGGCCGGCTTCGCCGCATGGAGCACGCAGTCGCTGGACGCGCGCGCTGCCGTGCTGCGTGCCATGGCCGCCGTCCTGCGCCGAGACCGCGAGCCGCTGGCCGCGATGGCCACCGCCGAGATGGGCAAGGTCCACGCCGAATCGCTGGCCGAGATCGAGAAGTGCGCGCTGCTGTGCGACTGGTACGCCGACAACGGTGCCCAGTTCCTGCGCGACGAGCCCACCCAGGTGCCCGATGACAAGGCCTACGTGTCCTACCTGCCGCTGGGCGTGGTGCTGGGCATCATGCCGTGGAACTTCCCGTACTGGCAGGTGATGCGCGCGGCGGTGCCGATCCTGATGGGCGGCAACGGCTTCCTGCTGAAGCCGGCCGAGAACATCGTCGGTACCGCGCAGCTGCTCGATGCGGCGTGGCGCGAGGCCGGCCTGCCGGACGGCACCTTCATCGCCGCCAACATCAGCCGCGAGGGCACCAGTGCCGCCATCGCCGATGACCGCATCGCCGCCGTCACGCTCACTGGCAGCGTCGCCGCCGGCCGCAGCATCGCCGCCCAGGCCGGGCAGGCGCTGAAGAAGGTGGTACTGGAACTGGGCGGCTCCGACCCCTTCATCGTGCTGGCCGATGCTGACCTCGACGCCGCCGTCGATGCAGCCGTGGCCTCACGCTTCCAGAACACCGGGCAGGTCTGCATCGCCGGCAAGCGCATCATCGTCGAAGAGGCTGTCTACGAGCGTTTCGTGGCGCAGTTCTGCCAGAAGGTGCAGGCGCTGACCATCGGTGATGGCCGCGAAGCCGGCAACCGCGTCGGCCCGATGGCCCGCCAGGATCTGCTCGAGCAGCTCGACGCGCAGGTGCGTGCCTCGGTCGATGCCGGCGCGCAGCTGCTGGTCGGCGGGCATCAGCTGGAGCGCCCGGGCAGCTTCTACGCGCCCACCGTGCTGGCCGGGGTCGAGCCGGGCATGCAGAGCTTCGATGCCGAGACCTTCGGGCCGGTGGCCTCGATCAGCCGCGCCCGCGACGCCGACCATGCGGTGGAGCTGGCCAACCAGAGCGAGTTCGGCCTCAGCGGCAATCTGTGGACCGGCGACCATGAACGGGCCATGCAGCTGGCGCGTCGCCTGCAGACCGGCGGCGTGTTCGTGAACGGATTCTCGGCCTCCGACCCGCGCGTGCCGATCGGCGGTGTTAAGAAGAGCGGCTTCGGCCGCGAGCTCTCGCACTTCGGCATTCGTGAATTCGTCAACGCGCAGACGGTCTGGTTCGACAAGCGTTGACGCGCGGCTTCCACCCTTCCTGCAACGATCCACCATCAGTCCAGCGAAAAGGACGGCATTCCAATGTCCAAGGGTTCAGATCTGCTTGTCGCCGCACTTGAGAACGAAGGCGTCGAGCGTATTTTCGGTATTCCCGGCGAAGAAAACCTCGACGTGGTCGAGTCGCTGCGCCATTCCAGCATCGATCTGGTCATCACCCGCCACGAGCAGGCGGCGGTGTTCATGGCCGCCACCTACGGCCGCCTGACCGGCAAGCCGGGCGTTTGCCTGGCCACCCTCGGCCCGGGCGCGCTGAACTTCACCACCGGCGCGGCCTATGCGCTGCTGGGGGCGTGGCCGGTCATCATGATCACCGGCCAGAAGGGCATCGTCGCCAGCAAGCAGGCGCGCTTCCAGATCGTGGACATCGTCAGCACGATGAAGCCGCTGACCAAGCTGGCCCGGCAGATCGTCTCGGCGCGCACCATCCCGACCCTCGTCCGCGAGGCGTTCCGCGTGGCCCAGGAGGAGCGCCCGGGCCCGGTGCTGCTGGAGCTGCCCGAGGACATCGCCGCCACCGAGGTGGAGGGCGTGTCCCTCATTCCGACCCACGCGGTGGACCGGCCGATTGCCAGCCCCGAAGCGCTGGACCGCGCGGCGGAGATCATCCGCAGTGCCAGGCGCCCCCTGCTGATGATCGCCTCGGCGGCATCGCGCCCGCAGTCCAGCGAAGCGCTGTCGGCCTTCGTGCAGCGCGCCGGCATTCCGTTCTTCACCACGCAGATGGGCAAGGGCGCGGTGGCGGGCGGCTCGGGCCTGTACATGGGCACCGCGGCGCTGACCGAGCGCGACTATGTGCACATGGCCATCGACCAGGCCGACGTGATCGTGACCATCGGCCACGAAGTGACCGAGAAGCCGCCGTTCGTGATGCGCCCGGGTGGCCCGACCGTCATCCATATCGGCTATTCGCAGGCCGCGGTGGAGCAGGTCTATTTCCCGCAGGTGGAGGTGATCGGTGATATCGGCCGATCGCTGACCCAGCTGGCCGACCGCATCGAAGGCGCCGTGCCGCATGCCGATGCCCTGCTGCCGCTGCGCGCGACCATCCTCGAGCACCTTGCCGACCGTGCCGAGGAAGCGGGATTCACCCCGCAGCGGCTGGTGCATGACGTGCGCCAGGTGATGCCGCCGGACGGCATCGTGGCGCTGGACAACGGCATGTACAAGATCTGGTTTGCGCGCAATTACCGCACCCAGGTGGCCAATACGCTGCTGCTGGACAACGCCTTGGCGACGATGGGCGCGGGCCTGCCGTCGGCGATCACGGCCTCGATCCTGTACCCCGAGCGGCGGGTTCTGGCGGTCTGTGGCGATGGCGGCTTCATGATGAACAGCCAGGAGCTGGAGACGGCGCGGCGGCTGGGCCTGAACCTGGTGGTGCTGATCCTCAACGACGGTGCCTACGGGATGATCCGCTGGAAGCAGGCGGTGGATGGCTTCACCGACTACGGCATGACCTTCAGCAACCCGGATTTCGTGAAATACGCCGAAGCGTATGGCTGCAAGGGCCACGAGGTGACGGCCATCGAGCAGTTCATCCCGACCCTGGAAGCGGCCTTCAATGAGGGTGGGGTGCATCTGGTCTCGGTGCCGGTGGACTACTCCGAGAACCAGCGTGTGCTGGTGGAGGAGCTGCGTCAGGCGTTCCCCGGGAATGCCTGAGGTAGCGCCGGGCCACGTCCGGCGGATTCCTGCCGACGACCGCTGGGCATGGCCCGGTGCTACCGGCTCCGGCGGGGCCCGGGCAGGGCGGTTTTGCTATGCTGTGCAACCGGCTGCGCCGGGCGCTGTACCCCCTCCCACTACACGATTCCCGCAGATCCATGAGCGAAGCTACCGATACCCCCCCCGTCGACGAAAACAAGTTGATCGCCGAGCGCCGTGAGAAACTCAAAGCGCTGCGTGGGCAGGGCATCGCGTACCCGAACGACTTCCGTCGCGAGGACTTCGCCGGGCAGCTGCAGGCCGAGTTCGCCGATGCCGACACCTGGACCGCCGAAGCCCTGGAAGGCAACGGCCGCCAGGTGAAGATGGCCGGCCGCCTGATGGCCAAGCGCATCATGGGCAAGGCCAGCTTCGCCCAGATCCAGGACGAATCCGGCCGCATCCAGCTGTTCCTGCAGGGCGGTGCCCTGGGCGACGCCTACATCGCCTTCAAGGGCTGGGACGTGGGCGACATCATCGCCGTCGAAGGCGCCCTGACCCGTACCAAGACCGGCGAGCTGTCGGTCAAGGCCGAATCGATCCGCCTGCTGACCAAGTCGCTGCGCCCGCTGCCCGACAAGTGGCACGGCCTGGCCGACGTCGAGCAGCGCTACCGCCAGCGTTACGTCGACCTGATCGTGACCCCGGAATCGCGCGCGGTCTTCATCAAGCGCTCCAAGATCATCCGGGCCATGCGCGCGTGGCTGGACAACCGCGACTTCCTCGAAGTCGAGACGCCGATGATGCATTACATCCCCGGCGGCGCGGCGGCCAAGCCGTTCACCACCCACCACAACGCGCTGGATCTGGATCTGTACCTGCGCGTGGCGCCGGAGCTGTACCTCAAGCGCCTGACCGTGGGGGGGCTGGAGCGCGTCTACGAGATCAACCGCAACTTCCGCAACGAAGGCGTCAGCACCCGCCACAACCCGGAATTCACCATGATGGAACTGTACGAGGCCTATGCCACGTACAACGAGATCATGGACCTGACCGAAGGCGTGATCCGTGACGTGGCCACCTCCGTCAACGGTGGCACCGAAGTGGAGTGGGACGGCGCGAAGATCGACCTGGGACCTGCCTTCCGCCGCTGGCGCATGGACGAGGCGGTGCGTCACCACAACCCGGAAATATCGGCCGCCGACTGCACCGACCGCGAGGCGCTGCTGCGCCATTGCGAGCGCCTGAAGATCCGCGTCAAGCCGTCCTACGGCTGGGGCAAGCTGCTGCTGGAGATCTTCGAAGCGACCGTCGAACACACCCTGATCCAGCCGACCTTCATCACCGACCACCCGGTGGAAGTCTCGCCGCTGGCCCGTGCCAACGACAACGATCCTGGCTATACCGACCGCTTCGAACTGTTCGTCAACGGCAAGGAGCTGGCCAACGGCTTCTCCGAGCTGAACGACCCGGAAGATCAGGCGCAGCGCTTCCAGGCCCAGGTGGCCGCGAAGGAAGGCGGCGACGACGAGGCCATGCATTACGACGCCGATTACATCCGTGCGCTGGAGTACGGCATGGCACCGACCGGCGGCCTGGGCATCGGCGTGGACCGCCTGGTGATGCTGCTGACCGGCAGCAGTTCGATCCGCGACGTCCTGCTGTTCCCCTACATGCGTCCCGAGCAGTAAGACGCAGTTCCGCTCCCGACTGTGCGCGCCGTCCCGGATCCGGGCGGCGCCATTGACGCGATCCGCACTCGGCGTATGGTTGTTGCACGGCCTTGACACCCGCTATGGCTTGATGGGGTAGCGAGGGCCGATGTGAGGATGCGTCGATGTGGAGAACCCGCTTCACATTGTGACGACGATCATGAACCGGGGAGCTCGTGACGGGAGTCGTACCGATGCAAGGTGCCAGTGTGCACAGCGGCGGGGTATCCTCGCTGGCTGATCTTCCAGCGTGGTCGAGAAGGCAGGCAGAGAACGCCTTGAACATCGTCATCGTCGACGACCAGACGTCCGCAAGGACGATGCTGCGTCATGTCATTGAAGACATCGCGCCCGAATTGAGCGTGCACGACTTCGGTGATCCGCTCACCGCGCTTGCGTGGTGCGAGTCGTACCCGGTCGATCTGCTGCTGCTGGATTACCGCATGCCGGAGATGGACGGGCTTGAGTTCGCCCGCCGTTTCCGCCGGCTGCCCAAGCACCGCGACATCCCGGTGATCCTGATCACCGTGGTCGGCGACGAGCCGATCAGGCAGGCCGCCTTGGAAGCGGGCGTGATCGATTTCCTGGTCAAGCCAATCCGGCCACGCGAACTGCGTGCGCGCTGCTACAACCTGCTGCAGCTGCGGCAGCAGGCCGAGAACGTGAAGCAACGTGCGCTGTCGCTCGAACAGCGGCTGCTGGCCAGCATGCACGAGGTGGAAGAGCGCGAACGCGAGACCCTTTCGCGGCTGGCGCGCGCCATCGAGTTCCGTGATGCCGGCACCAGTGCCTACCTCGAGCGCATGGCGCGGGTGGCCGGGCTGATCGCCGAGCAGCTGGGCCTGCCCGAGGAAGAGGTCAAGCTCATCGAGATGGCCGCCCCGCTGCACGACATGGGCAAGATCGCCATTCCCGATGCGGTGCTGCTCAAGCAGGGCAAGCTCAACGACGAGGAGCTGGCGATCATGCGCCGGCATCCGCGCATCGGCCACGAACTGCTCAGTGGCAGCCAGAACCGCTTCATCCAGGTCGGCGCGCTGATCGCGCTGCGCCACCACGAACGCTATGACGGCAGCGGCTATCCCGATGGACTGGTCGGCGACGCGATTCCGCTGGAAGCGCGCATTGTCGCCGTTGCCGATGTCTTCGATGCGCTGATCTCACCGCGCCCGTACAAGGAAGCCTGGACGATGGAAGCAACCCTGGCGTATCTGTACGCCCAGCGCGGCCGCCTGTTCGACCCGCGTTGCGTGGATGCGCTGCTGCGCGGCCGCGAGCAGCTGGAACAGATCTGCGCCGAGCATTCCACCGCCTCGGCGCGGCCGGGGATGGGCGCGTGACATCCCTGCTGTCGCGGATCCGCCTGCGGTTGTCCCAGCGCCACGACAGCGAACACGGGCAGCAGATCGTCCGTATCGTCCTGATCAGCTTCATCCTGGCCTACGTGCTGCTGCCGGCGCCGCGCCACGACCTGCCGCACGACCAGTACGTGGGCGTGCTGGCCATTGTCCTGACCGGCCTGTCGCTGTCATTGCTGCTGTTCGGCTGGCTGCTGTGGAAGCCGGGCCGCTCCGATCCGCGTCGCGTGCTCGGCATGCTGGCCGACTACGGCCTGATCGCCGCGGGCATGGTGCAGATGGGCGAACCGCTGGCGTGGGTCTACATCGTGGTGATGTGGGTGACCGTCGGCAACGGCATGCGCTTCGGCAACAACTACCTCTACGTCGCCGTGGCGATGGCGATGGTCAGCTTCGGCAGCACCGTGCTGCTTACACCTTACTGGGAGCGGAACCTGCGGCTGGCGATCGGGCTCTGGCTGGGCCTGGCTGCGGTACCGTTGTATTTCTCGACCCTGCTCAAGCAGTTGACCAGGGCCATGGCCGAGGCGCGGCGCGCCAGTGAAGCGAAGAGTCGCTTCCTGGCCAACATGAGCCACGAATTCCGAACCCCACTCAATGGATTGAATGGCATGACAGAAGTATTGGCGACGACTCGCCTGGACGATGAGCAACGCGAGTGCCTGAACACCATCCAGGCCTCTTCCCGCAGCCTGCTGGCGCTGGTCGAGGAGGTGCTGGACATCTCCGCGATCGAAGCAGGGAAGCTGCGCGTGGTCGCCGAGGATTTCGTGCTGGCCGACGTGGTCCAGGCCATCGGCCTGATCCTGCTGCCGCAGGCCAAGGCCAAGCACCTGGAGTACAAGGTCAAGGTGGCCGCGAACGTGCCCACCACGCTGCGCGGCGACGTCGGCCACCTGCGGCAGATCCTGCTCAACCTGGCTGGCAACGCGGTGAAGTTCACCGACCACGGCAAGGTGGAAGTGCGCGTGGGCCTCGTCCACGCCGACACCAATGGCTCGGTGCGCCTGCGCTTCGACATCATCGATACCGGTATCGGCGTGCCGGTGGCCATGCGGCCGCGGCTGTTCGAAGCGTTCGAGCAGGCTGACGTCAGCATGGCCCGTCGCCACGAAGGCACCGGCCTGGGCACGACCATCGCCAAGGGCCTGGTCCAGGCCATGCACGGTGAGATCGGCTATCTGGACAGCCCGCCGCAGGGCAGCCACTTCTGGGTCGAACTGCCGTTTGCGCCGTCGGAGCCGGTGGTGCCGGGCGCGGTGCCCAGCGTGGCCGCCGGCGAGGAAGTCGGGCCGGGCGGCAACGTCATCGCCTTCACCGATCCGTTCCTGCGCCACCGCGCCCGCGTGCGCAGCATGCAGATCCTGGTGGCGGATGACCACGAGGCCAACCGCATGGTGCTGCAGCGCCTGCTGCAGAAGGCCGGGCACAAGGTGATGTGCGTCGATGGCGGTGAGGCCGTGCTCGATGCGCTGGCCGAGAGCGAGTTCGACGCCGCCATCGTCGATCTGCACATGCCGGGCATGAGCGGCCTGGACATGCTGAAGGAACTACGCGTGATGCAGTCCGGCGGCGGCCCGCGCACGCCGGTGCTGGTGCTCAGTGCCGACGTAACCCCTGAAGCGATCCAGCGCTGCACCCAGGCCGGCGCGCATGCATTCCTGGCCAAGCCCGTGGTGGCCGTGCGCCTGCTCGATACGCTGGCCGAGATCGCCAACAACGCCCAGCTGAAGGCGTCGGCGCCGCCGATCGTGCGCACCGCGACCAACCTCGATGGCGTGCTCGACACCGGCGTGTTGGATGAGCTGGCCTCGCTGGGCATGGGCGACGGTTTCGAGCGTGAGTTCATCCGGCAGTGCCTGGAGGACGCCGAGAACTGCCTGCGCAAGGCCGAGGTCGACGGTGAGGCAGGCCGCTGGGGTGCCTTCCGCGAACAATCCCACGCGATCAAGGGCGTGGCCGGCAACCTGGGCCTGGTGCGTGCCGCCAACCGCGCCGGCGAACTGATGCGGATGGCCGACTGGCAGCTAAAGGCCGAATGGCGCCCGCGCCTGGCCGTGCTGCAGGGCGCGATCAAGGAAGGGCGGCAGGCCCTGGATGCACGCGCCGAGCGCAAGGTACGCGGCGCGGCCGACGACATGGAACGGTAGCGTCGAGCTTGCTCGACTGCCTTTGTTTCATGTAGTGCCGAGCCATGCTCGGCTGCATTCGGCGCGGTCCGCGAAGCAAGGCATCCACGCATGGCGTGGATCTACTGGGTCCGCGACGCAGTAGTGCCGAGCCATGCTCGGCTGCATTCGGCGCGGTCCGCGAAGCAAGGCATCCACGCATGGCGTGGATCTACTGCCTTGGTTGCGCGAGCGCGAAAAAAAGCCCGGGGGCCAGCCGGGCTTGAACCCATAAGGGGGAGGAGAGCAATCAGGCGGCGTCGAGGCCGGCGCGACGGGTCTGTGCCTTGATCAGGCGATCCATCGTGCGCAGCGAACGATCACCCAGGGCCAGGGCGGAGTCGACCCAGACCTTGGTGATTTCCAGCAGCTCGTCGTAGCTGACCGACTGCGCCAGGTTGCGTGCCGCGTTCATGGCCAGGTACGACTGCGGCAAGCGCTGCTGGTGGCGGATCATGTCATTGACGGCGGCGCGGCCTTCCCCCTTCTTCACCAGCACGTCGACCACGCCCAGGGCGTGCATTTCCTCGGAAGAATAGACGCGGCCGTCGAGGATGATCTTTTCGGCCAGCTGCGGCGACACACGGCGGCACAGGAACGAGTACGCGCCCATGCCCGGGAACAGGCCGAACAGCACTTCGGGCAGGCCCATGCCGCAGCCTTCCTCTGCCACGATGGTGTGGCAGGCCAGGGCCATTTCCAGGCCGCCACCCAGCGCATCGCCCTGGACCAGCGCAATCGAGCGCACGTCACCGCCGAAGCCGGTGTGCAGGTGGTGCACGCCTTCCACGCAGCGCTGCGCATAGGTCAGCAGCAGGTCGCGGTTGCCTTCGCGGATCAGGCGGGTGAACAGGTCCAGGTCGCCACCCAGGTTGTACGCAGCAGCATCGGAGGCCAGCACGAAATGGCGCAGCCGACCGCTGTGGCGCTGCGCCGGGCCACGGGTGATGGCGCTCATGTAGCTCCACATCTCGTCCAGCATGTCCTTGCGGCAGCAGGGACGTATGCCCGTGGCCGCGTCGGCGTGCATGAACAACCAGTGGGCGGAGTCGTCGTCGTTGTCTTCGGTACGGATGGTGGCGAACGTCGAACCGCTGGCAGACAGCTTTTCAATGGTACTCATGGAAGGGTCCTCGGCATGCGGCCCGCAGAGAGAAGTGGTGGCCGGCGGGCCGGACGGTCCACACACGCGGCGATGCTACACCGGGCGCGGCACCGGCACGCGAAAAGGCCCGGGTTGTTTCCAACCCGGGCCCTGAAGGTGTTCGAATTCGCCGAAAGCCTTACGTGGCGGGCGTATCGCGGAGCTCGCGACGGAGGATCTTGCCCACGTTGGTCTTCGGCAGCTCTTTTCGGAATTCTACGATTCTGGGGTGCTTGTAGCCGGTGAGGTTGGCCCGTGCATGTTCCTTGACCATTTCGGCGGTCAGGTTCGGGTCCTTCTTCACGATGACCACCTTCACCACTTCACCGGACTTCTCGTCCGGCACGCCGACAGCGGCCACTTCCAGCACGCCCGGCATCATCGCGATGACGTCCTCGACTTCGTTCGGGTACACGTTGAAGCCGGACACCAGGATCATGTCCTTCTTGCGGTCGACGATGTAGAAGAAACCCTGCTCGTCCATCTTCGCCATGTCGCCGGTGTGCAGCCACTGGTCGGCATCGATGGCGGTGGCGGTTTCGTCGGGGCGCTGCCAGTAACCCTTCATCACCTGGGGGCCGCGGATGCACAGCTCGCCCACTTCGCCCATGGCCAGGGTATTGCCGTTGTCGTCCTTGATGCAGGCATCGGTGGACGGGATCGGCAGGCCGATGGCGCCGTTGTATTCCTTCAGGTCCAGCGGGTTGATGCAGGCCGCCGGCGAGGTCTCGGTCAGGCCGTAGGCCTCAACCAGGGTCACCCCGGTCACCTTCTTCCAGCGCTCGGCCACCGCACGCTGCACGGCCATGCCGCCGCCCAGGGTCACCTTCAGCGAAGAGAAGTCGACGGTGTCGAAGCCGGGGGTGTTGAGCAGGCCGTTGAACAGGGTGTTGACGCCGGTGATGGCGGTGAAGCGCACCGACTTGAGCTCCTTGACGAAGCCCTTCATGTCACGCGGATTGGTGATCAGGTGGTTGCAGCCACCGAACTTCATGAAGACCAGACCGTTCGCCGTCAACGCGAAGATGTGGTACAGCGGCAGGGCGGTGATGATCCACTCCTTGCCCGGCTCGATGCCCGATGCGCCGATCCAGGCCGAGGCCTGCTGCATGTTGGCGATCAGGTTCCGGTTGGTCAGCATCGCGCCCTTGGCCACGCCGGTGGTGCCGCCGGTGTACTGCAGGAAGGCGACGTCGTCGTGGTCGATCTCGACCTTGGGCAGGGTGTGGCGGCTGCCGAGCTTGAGCGCCTGGCGGAAGCGCACCGCGCCCTTCAGATGGTAGTTGGGTACCATCTTCTTGACGTACTTGAGCACGAAATTGACGATCGTGCCCTTCAGGCCGAGCAGGTCGCCCAGGCCGGTGGTGATGACGTGCTTGACCGGAGTGTCCGCGATGACCTGCTGGACGGTGTCGCCAAAGTTGTCGACCACCACAAGCGCGCTGACGCCGGCATCGACCAGCTGATGCTTCAGCTCGCGCGCGGTGTACAGCGGGTTGACGTTGACCACGGTCAGGCCGGCGCGCAGCACGCCGAAGGTGGCGATCGGGTACTGCAGGCAGTTGGGCATCATCAGGGCGACGCGGTCACCCTTCTTGAGCTTGAGCTCACCCAGCAGGTAGGCGGCGAACTGCTCGACCAGGGCGTCGGTTTCGCCATAGGTGAGGACCTTGCCGAAACTGGAGTAGGCGGGACGGTCGCGGAATTTCGCGACGGAAGCGTCGAAGACCGAAGCTACCGAATGGAACTCGTTGATGTCGATCTCGGCGGGAACGCCTTTCGGATAGCTCTGCAGCCAGGGACGATCCAGACTCATATTCCCCCTCCAGGAATCGTTTTTGATGGGTACGGCGCGGACAGTATCCGCCAGAACCGCTCTCAGCAGCATACCGTTCCGTAGGGAAAACGCGAAGGGGGCGCGAAGAACGCGCCCCCGGGGTGCATGAGCGCCCACCCAGGTGGGCATCTACCGGAAATCGGTGGCAGCCGTTTGCGGGTGATTCGCGTCAGCCGCGGCTGCGCGCCAGGGCACCGTTGGCCTTGTAGTACGGCGCGGTGCTGCGGGCCAGCGGGGTGCGGCCACGGATCACGTCAGCCAGCTTCTCGGCGATCATGATGGTCGGCGCGTTGAGGTTGCCGGTGACCACCTGCGGCATGATCGAGGCATCGACGATGCGCAGGCCGTCCAGCCCGTGTACGCGGCCCTGGCCATCGACCACCGCCATCGGGTCATCGGCGTGGCCCATCTTGTTGGTGCACGAGGGGTGGTAGGCGGTCTCGGCGTGCTCTCGCACGAAGCCATCGATCTGCGCATCGGTCTGCAGCTCGCGGCCGGGCGAGATCTCGCGGCCGCTGTACGGCGCCAGCGCCGGCTGCGCGAAGATCTCGCGGGTGATGCGGATGGCCGCGCGGAACTCGCGCCAGTCCTGCTCGTGCGACATGTAGTTGAACAGGATGCTGGGGTGCACGCGCGGATCCTTGGACACGACCTGGACGCGGCCGCGGCTGGGCGAGCGCATCGAGCCGACATGCATCTGGAAGCTGTGAGCCTTGATCGGGTTGGAGCCGTTGTAATTGATGGCCACCGGCAGGAAGTGGTACTGCAGGTTCGGCCAGTCAAAGGCCTCGTCGCTGCGGATGAAGCCGCCGGCCTCGAACTGGTTGCTGGCGCCGATGCCGGTGCCCAGGAACAGCCATTCGGCGCCGATGGCCGGCTGGTTGTGCAGCTTCAGTGCCGGGGCCAGCGACACCGGCTTTTTGCATTCGTACTGCAGGTACATCTCCAGGTGATCCTGCAGGTTGGCGCCGACGCCGGGCAGGTCGTGCACAAGATCGATGTCCAGGCTGCGCAGCAGATCGGCCGGGCCCACGCCGGAGCGCTGCAGGATCTGCGGGGAGGCGATGGCGCCGCCACACAGCAGCACTTCGCGGCGGGCGGTGGCGCGCTGTGGCTGGTCGTTGTGGAGCCACTGCACGCCCACCGCACGCTTGCCCGAGAACAGGATACGGTCGGTGAGGGCGTGGGTGACGATGGTCAGGTTCGGGCGCGGCTTGGCCAGGTCCAGATAGCCGCGGGCGGTGCTGGAGCGGCGGCCCTTCGGCGTGACCGTGCGGTCCATCGGGCCAAAGCCTTCCTGCTGGTAGCCGTTCAGGTCATCGGTGCGCGGGTAGCCGGCCTGCACGCCGGCTTCGACCATCGCGGCGAACAGTTCGTTGTTGCCGGCCTTGGGGGTGGTCACCCGCAGTGGGCCATCGCCGCCGTGGTAGTCGTTGGCGCCGATGTCGCGGGTCTCGGCCTTGCGGAAGTACGGCAGGCAGTCCAGGTAAGTCCAGTCTTCCAGGCCCGGCATGCTGGCCCAGTTGTCGTAGTCCATGGCGTTGCCGCGGATGTAGCACATGCCGTTGATCAGCGAGGAACCGCCCAGGCCCTTGCCACGGCCGCAATCCATGCGGCGGTTGTTCATGAAGGGCTCCGGATCGGTCTTGTACGCCCAGTTGTAGCGCTTGCCCTGCAGCGGGTAGGCCAGTGCAGCCGGCATCTGGGTGCGGAAGTCGAGGCGGTAGTCCGGGCCACCGGCTTCCAGCAGCAGCACGCTGACATCGGCATCCTCGGTGAGGCGGGTGGCCAGCACGTTGCCGGCCGAACCGGCGCCGATGATGATGTAGTCGTATTCGTTGGGGGTGCTCATGATGGTTCTCCTGCGGGCCGGGACGCGCGCGCGTTGCGCAGGCCTCCCGGCGGAATGTCGATCCGGCGTTCGCGCCGGGCGGCTTGCTCAGGGCGCGCTGTTCAGAACACGCTGGCGTAGTCGCCCAGTTCAACCTGGACCGACTTGATGCGGGTGTAGTGGCCCAGCGTGGACAGGCCGTTCTCGCGGCCGACGCCGGACTGCTTGTAGCCGCCGACCGGCATTTCCGCCGGTGATTCACCCCAGGTGTTGATCCAGCAGATGCCGGCTTCGAGGTGGTGGATGATGCGGTGGGCGCGGCTGATGTCACGGCTGACCACGCCGGCGGCGAGGCCGAAGGGGGTGTCGTTGGCGCGACGCACGGCTTCGTCCTCGTCGTCGTAGGCGAGGATGCTCATGACCGGCCCGAAGATCTCCTCGCGGACGATGGTCATGTCATCGCGGCAGTCGGAGAACACGGTGGGCAGCACGTAGGCGCCCTCGGCCAGCGCGCCTTCCTCCGCACGGCCGCCACCGGTCAGCAGGCGCGCGCCTTCGGTCTTGCCGCTGTCGATGTAGCGCAGCACGTTCTGCATGTGCGGGAAGCTGACCATCGGGCCGAAGTTGGTGTCGGCGGCCTGCGGATCGCCGATGCGGATGCGCTGCACGCGCTCGACTACGGCGGCCTCGAACGCGGCCAGCATGCTGCGCGGCACGAACACGCGGGTGCCGTTGGTGCAGACCTGGCCGGAGCTGAAGAAGTTGGCCATCACCGCGATGTCGGCGGCGCGGTCCAGATCGGCGTCATCGCAGATGAGCAGCGGCGACTTGCCGCCCAACTCCATGGTAACTTCCTTCAACGAAGAAGACGCGGCGGCGGCCATCACCTTCTTGCCGGTGGCCACGCCGCCAGTGAAGGAGATCTTCTCGATCACCGGGTGTTCGGTGAGCCAGTCGCCGATCTCGCTGCCCGGACCCTGCACGACGTTGAACACGCCGTCCGGCACGCCGGCTTCGCTGTAGATCTCGGCCAGCATCAGCGCGGTCAGCGGGGTCACTTCGGAGGGCTTGAACACCATCGCGTTGCCGGCGGCCAGTGCGGGCGCCGACTTCCACAGTGCGATCTGGATCGGGTAGTTCCAGGCACCGATGCCGGCGACCACGCCCAGCGGCTCGCGGCGGGTATAGAAGAAACTCGATTCGCGCAGCGGCAGCTGGATGCCCTCGATGGCGGTAGCCAAGCCGGCGTAGTACTCCAGCACGTCGGCACCGGTGACGATGTCGACCGTAGTGGTTTCTGCCAGCGCCTTGCCGGTGTCCAGGGTCTCCAGCTGCGCCAGCGCATCATTGCGTTCGCGCAGGAGGTCGACCGCGCGGCGCAGGATGCGCGAGCGCTCCATCGCGGTCATGGCGGCCCACGCCTTCTGGCCTTCGGCTGCGCTCTGCACCGCGCGGTCGACGTCGGCCTGGCTGGCGATCTGCACCTCGGCCAGGACTTGGCCATTGGCCGGGTTGATGGACTGGAAGGTTTTGCCGCTGGTGGCGTCGACGCGTCGGCCGTGGATGTAGAGCTGCTGGACGGGCAGGGCGGTCATGGGGGCACTCCTGGAAACAAAGGGGAAGGGGCTTGAGGCTGCTTATACGCCATCGGGCTGCAGCTGGAAGTCGATGTAGGCGTAGGCCAGCGCGCGGGCGGCGGCGGTGTCGAACGGGCCGCCGAGCAGGCTGCCGCGCAGCCACAGGCCGTCGATCATCGCGGCCAGGCCACGGGCGGCGTCACGGGCGCGTTCGGCCGGCAGCGCGCGGTGGAACTGATGGGCCAGGTTGGAATACAGCCGCTGGTCGTTGATGCGCTGCAGGCGGGCCAGTTCCGGCTGGTGCATGCTCGCCGCCCAGAAGGTCAGCCACACGCGCATGGCCGGGCCGCTGGTCTGGGTCTGGTCGAAGTTGCCATCGACCAGCGCGCGCAGCTGGGCCCGCGGGTCTGCTGCGGCCTTGGCGCGGTAATGAGCGAAGGCGTCTTTCAGTTCGTTGAGGATCTGCCGCATCGCGGCGTTGAGCAGGCCGGCCTTGTCGCCGAAGTAGTGGGCGACGATGCCGGTGGACAGGCCGGCTTGGCGGGCGATGGTGGCCACGGTGGCGTCGGCCAGGCCGATATCGTGAATTACCTGGAAGGTGGCCTGGATCAGCTGCTCGCGGCGGATCGGTTCGATGCCTTTCTTCGGCACGGTCTCACCTGTGCATGGGCGTTGGCCCGAGGCGGACAGTATCGCGTTTGTTGATTGAACGTTCAATCAACAAAACGTTAAAGTGGTGTATGGATGGGGGTCAGTGCCTTCTCCTGCGGAGAGGGATCCGACCCCGGGGTTAGAGGCGCAGGGCGGCTTCCAGCAGCGGGGTGGCCCACGCGGGCGTGGCCGCCAGCTGGGCGAGGTCGTCGGGCTCGGGGTACAGCACCTGGCCGTCTTCCATCTGCAGCAGCAGCTGCGGATCGGGCACGGCCTCCCCGGGGGCGGCATCGGCGCTGTTGTCGTAGACCTGCAGCTGGGCCAGCACCGGCATCAGGCGGACGAGGTTCTGCTGGGCCAGCGGCCAGCGCCGGCGGATGTCGGCTTCGTTGATCGGATGGCCACCGCGGCGCACCCGCGCCTGCACGCGGGCGATGTGCTGTTCTGGGCTGGACAGACCGCAGAACCACATCAGGACGTCGTGACTGTGGCTGGCTTCATGCAGCAGGGCGGCGATGGAATTGCCACCCAGCGTGGTCTCGAACGCGTGGTTGCGGCCCTGGTCGAGGGCATCGCGGATGCGGTTGACGCCTTCCTGCCAGGCCTGGCCGTTGGCCTCGGCCTGCGACAGGCCCGACAGCTCGCGCAGGCCACGGGCGAAGGTATCCGGGTTGAACCAGTCCAGCCCGGCCTCGCGCAGTACGTGGCCGCCCACCGAACTCTTGCCGGCGCCATTGACGCCGGCAAGGACATACAGGAACGGTCGCGACATCAGTGCCCCGTGCCGGCCTTGACCTGCCCCTTCAGGCGGGCCGGGCGGCGCAGCAGGGCGCGCGCGGCGTCACCGGCCTGCGCCTGCTGCAGCACGGCCAGGCGCTGGTCGAAGCCGGCGCGCAGTTCGGCCAGGCCCGGGGCCTGCCCGCGCAGTTCCTCCAGCGAGGATTCCAGCGCCTCGACCCGCGCCTGAAGGGCACGGTACTGCTCGATGGAGACGATGACCGCCTGCGGCTCGTTGTGGTTGGTGACCACCACCATGCGCTGGTCGCGGACCTCCTGCATGACCTTGCGCCAGTGCTCCTTCACCGACGAGGCGGTGGTGTGGGTCAGCTCGTTGATCGGTTCGAAGCGGACGGGGAGGTGAAGCATGGCGAAGCTCCAGCGGGGGTATGGGCCCACCTTACGCCTGTTTTGTGCGAATTGCATGAATCGGGAAAAATATGAAAATTTAGCGGGTCGCAGAAACGGCCGGATCGTTGTCGATCCGGCCGTTGTCCACGTCAACCGCCGCCGGGCATGGCCCGGCGCTACCGGCTTACTTGCTGGCCAGCTGGCGCAGCACGTACTGCAGCAGGCCGCCGTGGTGGGCGAGGAGGCGCGTTTGCGAACCACCGGTTCGCGCGCCTCCGCAGCGCCCCCGCGCTGGCGCGGGGGCCGGGCTTCCGCCCATTGGTGGCACGAAACGGTTCAGCGACCCGCCAGCTGGCGCAGCACGTACTGCAGCAGGCCGCCGTGGTGGGCGAGGAGGCGCGTTTGCGAACCACCGGTTCGCGCGCCTCCGCAGCGCCCCCGCGCTGGCGCGGGGGCCGGGCTTCCGCCTATTGGTGGCACGAAACGGTTCAGCGACCCGCCAGCTGGCGCAGCACGTACTGCAGCAGGCCGCCGTGGCGGAAGTACTCGACTTCCTTCGGGGTCAGCAGCATCACCGACACCTCGAAGGTCTTCTTCGTGCCGTCGGCCTTGGTCGCGGTCACCGTGGCGCGCTTGCTGGCGCCGTCTTCCAGGCCGGTGATGTCGATCATCTCCGAGCCGTCAAGGCCCAGCGACTGGGCGTTCTCACCGTTGCGGAACTGCAGCGGCAGCACGCCCATGCCGACCAGGTTGGAGCGGTGGATGCGCTCGAAGCTCTCGGCCACGACTGCCTTCACGCCCAGCAGCAGGGTGCCCTTGGCCGCCCAGTCGCGCGACGAGCCGGTGCCGTATTCCTTGCCGGCCAGCACCACCAGCGGCACGTTGTCGGCCTTGTACTTCATGGCCGCGTCGTAGATCGCCAGCTTCTCCGGCTGGCCACCGTTGGCCGGGTAGTACAGGGTGTTGCCGCCTTCCTCGCCACCGAACATCAGGTTCTTGATGCGGATGTTGGCGAAGGTGCCGCGGACCATGACGTCATCGTTGCCGCGGCGGCTGCCGTAGCTGTTGAAGTCGGCCGGCTGCACGCCGCGTTCCTGCAGGAAGCGGCCCGCCGGCGAATCCTTCTTGATGTTGCCGGCCGGGGAGATGTGGTCGGTGGTGATCGAGTCGCCGAACAGGCCCATCACGCGTGCGCCGTGCACGTCGTCGATGCTGCCGGTCTGCATGGTCATGCCATCGAAGTACGGCGGGTTCTTGATGTAGGTGGAAGCGTCGCTCCATTCGTACAGGTTGCCGTCCGGCGAGGCGATGGTGTTCCAGCGGCTGTCACCCTTGAACACGTCTGCGTAGTTCTGCTTGAACATCTCCGGGCCGATGGTCGCGGCGATGACGTCGCCGATTTCCTTGTTGCTCGGCCAGATGTCGCGCAGGAACACTGGCTGGCCATCGCTGCCGGTACCCAGCGGCTGAGTGGTCAGGTCGATGTCGGTGGTGCCGGCGATCGCGTAGGCCACCACCAGCGGCGGGCTGGCCAGGTAGTTCATCTTCACTTCGGGGTGCACACGGCCCTCGAAGTTGCGGTTGCCCGACAGCACCGAGGTGACCACCAGGTCGCCCGTGGCGATGCCGGCGCTGACTTCGGCCGGCAGCGGGCCGGAGTTGCCGATGCAGGTAGTGCAGCCGTAGCCGACCACGTAGAAGCCGATCTTCTCGAGCTCCTTCAGCACGCCGGCCTTTTCCAGGTAATCGGTGACCACGCGCGAGCCTGGGCCGAGCGAGGTCTTCACCCACGGCTGGCGGTTCAGGCCCTTGGCGGCCGCGTTGCGGGCCAGCAGGCCGGCGCCGATCATCACCGCCGGGTTGGAGGTGTTGGTGCAGGAGGTGATGGCGGCGATGACCACCGCGCCATCCTTCAGGCGGACCTTGCGCCCTTCGGTCTCGATCTCCGCATAGCCCTTGGCCAGCTGTTCGTTGCCGACGGCCGCGCCACCGCCTTCGTTGACAAAGGTGGACACATCGGCGCTGCGCTTGTCACGGTTGGCGGTGAGGCCGACCAGCGATTCGCGGTAGTTGTTCTGCACGTCTTCCAGCAGCACGCGGTCCTGCGGGCGCTTGGGACCGGCCAGCGAGGGCTTGACCGTGCCCATGTCCAGTTCCAGCGTGGTGCTGTACTGGGCCGGCGCGCTGCCCGGTTCGTGCCACAGGCCCTGGGCCTTGGCGTAGGCCTCGACCAGGTTGATCTGCTCGTCGCTGCGGCCGGACAGGCGCAGGTAGTTCAGCGATTCGTGATCGATCGGGAAGATGCCGCAGGTGGCGCCGTACTCGGGCGCCATGTTGCCGATCGTGGCACGGTCGGCCAGCGGCAGGTGCTGCAGGCCGTCGCCGTAGAACTCGACGAACTTGCCGACCACGCCGAGCTTGCGCAGCATCTGGGTGACGGTCAGTACCAGGTCGGTGGCGGTGGCGCCCTCGGGCAGCTTGCCGGTCAGCTTGAAGCCGACCACTTGCGGAATCAGCATCGAGGAGGGCTGGCCGAGCATGGCCGCCTCGGCCTCGATGCCGCCTACGCCCCAGCCGAGTACGCCGATGCCGTTGATCATCGTGGTGTGGCTGTCGGTACCGAACACGGTGTCGGGGTAGGCCACGGCGCGGCCATCCTGGTCGGCGGTCATCACCACGCGGGCCAGGTTTTCCAGGTTCACCTGGTGGACGATGCCGGTGTTGGGCGGCACCACCTTGAAGTTGTCAAAGGCCTTCTGGCCCCAGCGCAGGAAGCCGTAGCGTTCCTGGTTGCGCTGGAATTCGATCTTGCCGTTGAGGTCCAGTGCGTCGGGCTTGCCGAACACATCGACCTGCACCGAGTGGTCGATGACCAGTTCGGAGGGGATCTGCGGGTTGATCTGCTCGGGCTTGCCTCCCAGCTTGACCACCGCATCGCGCATGGCGGCCAGGTCGACCACGCAGGGCACGCCGGTGAAGTCCTGCAGGACCACGCGCGCGGGCATGAAGGCGATTTCGGTATCCGGCTCGGCGCTGGGCTGCCAGCGTGCCACCGCTTCGATGTGGTCGGGGCCGACGGTGGCGCCGCCGTCCTCGTGCCGGAGCAGGTTCTCCAGCAGGATCTTCATCGAATAGGGCAGGTGGGAGATGTCGAAGCGCTGGCCCAGCTTGGGAAGGCTGAAGTAGTCGTAGGTCGTGCCGCCGACGTCCAGCTGGCTGCGGGTGGAGAACGAATCGCTCATGCGGGATGACTCCTCTTGCGGATGGCTTGCTCTTGCCCGCCGTGGCAGGCCTGCTTGCATTTGCCGGTGACGTTCCGGCCGCCGGATCCCCTTCAGTATGGCCGAGCGGGGAGGGGCCGGAACGCCCTTGGCGCAGGACGCAAGGTTACATGGCTGTATGTAGTGCCGATGTCACGGTTCTTCGTGCCGCTACCGATTTTGCAACTTTCTTCATGGCGGCTGCCGACGAGGCCAACCAGAGTGAACGGTTGATCCCAGCAAGGTCCAGCCAATGACCCATGAACGTCTGACCGCCCCCCATGAACGCCCGGAAGTGACTGACGCCGTCAGCGTCCGTAGAACGGCCCGGGAGCTGCTTCTGGCTGGCGAGGGCGAGGCGCTGGAGGCCCTGTTTGCCAATCGTGACGATGTCGAGCGGCCGCGCACCGGGCTGGGCTCGGCGCAGTGGCTGATGGAGCAGTTGATCGCGCCGTGGCTTGATCAGGCCCGGTTGATGGAGCTGTTGCGGGAGTGGGTCGTCCAGCGCCCGCAGAGTTACCACCCGTGGCTGGCGCTGGGCGCTGCCTGGCACGAGGTTGCCGCACGCATCCGTTCAGCACGGTGCGCGAACCAGGTTGGCCGCAGTCAGTGGATCGGTGCCGGCCTGGCCAGAGACCACGCAGTCGCCTGCTTCCTGCGGGCGCTGACCTGTGATCCGCGCGGGCGAGAGGCATGGCATCGACTGTTCAGGGTCACCTGCTATCTCGGTGAGCCCCAGTGGCTGCTGGATCAACAGGCCGGCGAAGTACCGGATGACTACCCCGACGCCGAGGGTCATGATGAACTGACCTGGCAGGCAGGATTCGCACACGTGGCACCCTTTGGCGGGGCGCTGCAGCAGATCCCCGTTTTGCCGGAATGCCTTGCACCGAGACTGCCGCACGAGTTCGGGGACGGCAAGACCTACTGGCTGCGTCAGGCGCTGGCGGTCGGCCCTGACGATCTGGACCTGCTGACGGTCTATCTGTACTACCTCTATCCGCGCTGGGGAGGAAGCCATGAGCAGATGCAGGGCTTCATTGATGGGCCGATCTGCAGCGGGTTGACCGAGGCACAGCGCAATCATCTGCGCGAGATGAAGGAGAACGACTGGATCGAAATGATCGATGACAGCGAAGATCCGGATGACATCGCGCAGGTACGGGAATGCCTCGATGGCCTCCTGGCCTCGGAGCTGCTGCCCATCACGCGTGCCCGCGTGCTGAGGGCCTATACCCGCCATCTTTCCTATCAGGCACGAACCGAGGTGGACGGTGACGTCCGCTGGAACAAGGCCGACATGGAGCGCGTCTACGCGATGCTGGCTGAGATGTTCGAACTACGGCCGTACGACTTCGCCGAGTGGAGTCTTTATACGCTGGAACAGTGCGTCGCACATGCTGGAGTGGAGGACAGCGCTGGTCTGATGCGGCGCTGCCTGCAGGTTGAAGAGCTCCTGCACAGCGATGCGTGTGCACTGCTGTGGCTGGACGTCGCCCGTCAGTGCGATGCTTTCGGTCTTGCCGGCGATGCGGCCTCGGGAGCCGGCTGCCGGGAGGATCGCTTCGCCATGGCATTGCGGATGGCCGAGGCTCAGGGCATGGATGTGGGCCAGCACGCATTCAATCTGTATGACGGCATCGATTCAGACGCTGGAATCGCATTGTTCGAACGACTCATCGCACGTGGCCACGCCGGTGCCATGCTGGTGTACTCCGGCGAGCTGTCGCCAGACGCACCCCCGACCAAGCGCGGGCGCGCGGTGCGGGACGCAGTCCGAAGCGCAGCGCTGCTGGAAGCCGCAGCGGCAGCCGATCACCCGGTTGCGTTGTGCAACTGGGGGCTCCAGCGCGCAAAGACGTTCTACGCAGACGGGTGTCCCGAAGCGCGCGCAGACGCATTGCGCTGCTATCGACGTGTCAACGAGGTCGCGCTGCCGCACGATCGAGCCTGGCCGTACGCGATGCAGACCCTGGTCCGGATGCTTTGGGAAGGAACCAAGGAAGAGCAGCATGAGGCAGTGCATACCGTACTGCTTCGTATCTGGCTGCAGGATGACGCCGATCTGGAGGCATGGGCATCCAGATTCTTCGCCGATGCCTTCCTTTCGGGCATTGGCGTCGCCGTTAACCGCTGGCTGGCGAGCGTATGGCTGGGGCGTGCCTGCGAGCGTGAACCGGACAATCCGGACATTGAAGATCTGCAGGGTCGACTTCAGATGGAAGGGGAGTGGCTGGGTGGCCTGCGCTGGCGCCGCGCAGTCGAACGTGACCGCCGTCAGATTGATTCCGTGGCGTATGCGCTGACGTTCGGTGAGGCCCCGCCAGATGCCGATGCAGGCTGACGCGCCATCCTCCCGGCGGTCGGTCCGCTGGATTCGTGAGGCTGCGGGTGGGGTGCTGGCAGGCACGGCGGGGGTGGTTCTGCTGGCGCTGCCGCTGGCAGTGATCGCGGCATTGCCGTTGACGGCTGTGCTGGCACTGGCCTGGGCCGGGCCTGCCGGCCTGCCTGGGGTACAGGTCACGCTGGCTGCCATGGTTGCGCTTGCGCTGCTTCATCTGTGTGCCGTGACCCGCATGCTGTTCGGGTATCGGACGACAGTTGCCGATGCAGAGCCATGGCCGATCATCCGCAGGGCCGAGGCTCCAGCGCTGTTCGCGGTGTTTGATGCAATGGCAGTGCCGAAGAGGCTGGCCCCCATCCATCAGGTCTGGATCCACGGTGAGTGCAATGCATCCATAAGCATCGAGCGTCGCCGGTGGCCGTGGGCCAAGCCGGTGGTCCGGGTCACAGTGGGATTTCCCTTGATGGCAATGCTCTCAAAAGAGCAGCTGCGTGCGGTCATTGCACACGAGCTGGGGCATGTCGGGGGGATTCGGGCGGCATTGCACGCTGTGCTGGTCAGATTGCTGGCATTGACGTCGGGCGTGGCGCCGGAAAGGTCCGGTACATGGCATGTGCGATCAACATGGGCCCTGGTGGCGTGGGTTGGCCGTCTCTGCGGGCCAGCGGCCGAGCGACGCTGGCGCCGTCTTTTGCACAGCTGCGAGTATCGTGCCGACCTTGCCGCCGCGCAGTGCTGCGGCGGTGCACGGGTCGCGCAGACGCTGGCCATGATCGGGTTGGCAAGGCATACGCTGTCAACGCTTTGGTGGCCGTTGTTCTTCCCCGCGGATGCCACGTCTGCCGCGCCGCAAGGCAGGCCTTTTGCAGGCCTGCTGCTGGGGGACCTGCGCTGGCCAGACGCCAGTGAGCGGAGTTATTGGCTCGACGAGGCCCTGTTGTGCAGTGTCGCGCCGTTGCCGACGCACCCGAAGTTGAGCGACCGGTTTGGCATGCTGGAAGGAACGAACATGCCGGTGCTGGATCCGATCAGAGAGGGATGCTCGGCGCTGTCGGTGCTGGTGCCCATGCAGACGTCCAGCAGGTTGGCTGATGCGCTTGACCTTCGGTGGCCTGCCGATGCCGCCGATGCATGGAAGGACCATGTGGCGCGCTGCGAGCGGCTGCGTCGGGAGCGCGACGACCTGCTCTGTCGCCGGAGTACCCAGGTGCTGCCTGCGCGCGCGCTGGAGCGGCTGGGCTGGCTGCAGCGGGAGCTGGGGGATGCGGAGTGGTGGCTGGTCCTGAACGATGCGTTGGCTTTCGGCGATCAGGATCTCGTGCTTGCGCGGTCAATGCTCATTGAGCGGGCCATTGACTGCGGAGACCGTGCCACGGCGATCGCGTTGCTTGACCAGAGTGCGGGCCAGTCCATTGACATGGATCGTCATTGCCGTCGCTGGCAGCTGCGTATTCTGCATGGGGAGAGTACAGAAGATTCCAGGCTGGCAGGGCTGCGCCGTGCCGTGGTCGCCGACGCGCTTGCAGACCATGCCGAGCGCGTTGAATGGGACAGCGTTGGGGCCGGCAATATCTTCGAGCCGTTTGAGATGCCCGGTCATGTGCTTGAAGACTTCAGGTCTGCATTACAGCGCGTGCAGGCGACAGCGAGGTCGGTGAGCCTGTTGCGGCAACGCTCACGGTGGCGGAGCGATCGCCATCGGCTGGTGGTCGTGGTCGTGCCTGATGCAGGACTTCAGGAAACCCTGCTGGACCGCCTGCGTATCCGCGACAGCCGCCAGAGGCTGCGTTGCACGCACCTTCTCGAGTCGGTGCAGTTTCCTGATGGGCTGGCGTGGGTGGGCACCGTGGAGATGCCTGACAGCCGGCTTGCGGGTCGCGTCGCGCGAGGCAAGGCCTTTGCCCAGCTGATCTGATCACGGGCCCGCCCCCCGCCCCGCGGCGATGTCAGGGTTTGCCGCGCCACTGGCTCATCAGCATCTGCAGGAAACGCTCGGCGGTGGGCGAGAGCAGGGCGCCGCGGCGACGCACGATGCCGATGGTGCGCGAGACGACCGGGTTGCCGATCGGGCGGGTCACCAGGATCGGGTGGTCGCCATCGGGGGTGGCCATCTTCGGCAGCACCGACACGCCGATGCCCGCTTCGACCATGCCCAGTGACGTGGACAGGTGGGTGACTTCGTAGTGCCAGCTCAGTTTCAGGTTCTCGCGCGCCAGTGCGCCATCGAGCAGGGTGCGGTTGCCGCTGGTGCGGTGCACGGTGATCAGCTGGTGCTGGGCCAGGTCCGCCCATTCGACCTTGCGTTTGCGGGCCAGCGGATGGTCGCGGCGGCAGGCGAGCACGAAGGGGTCTTCGGCCAGTACGTCGAAATCCAGATTGGGGTCGTTGGCACCCATGAAGTTGATGCCGAATTCCACTTCGCCACGTTCCACCGCCTGCAGGCCCTCGGTGGCCGGAATATCTAGGATGCGGAAGCGCACGTTGGGATGCGCTTCGTGGAAGCGCGCCATCACGCTGGGCAGGAAGTAGAACGCGGCCGTCGGCAGACAGGCGATGGTCACCGTGGCGCCACGGGTGTCCTCACGACCGCGCAATGAGAACAGCGAGCCGTCGAATTCCTCCAGCATGCGTCGCACCAGTGGCAGCAGGTTCTCGCCGACCGCGGTGGTGCTGACGCTGCGCGTCGTGCGCTCCAGCAGCGGTGAGCCGACGGCCTGTTCCAGCTTCTGGATGCGGCGGCTGAGCGCCGGCTGCGACACGTGCAGGCTTTCAGCGGCGCGGTGGAAGCTGCGTGTCTCGGCAACGAGAAGGAAGGCGCGGAGATCCAGAATCTCGCAATTGATGCTCATGCGGTATCAATCATCCAAAAATCAGCAATTCACAGATCAATCGGGGTCATGCCAGTATCGAATCACAGAGGGGGTATTCATCCCCTATACGCATCAATCTAGCACACGTATGTCCAACGATCTGCTCAGCATTCCCTGCGTGCTCATGCGCGGCGGTACCTCCAAAGGCCCCTTCTTCCTGGCATCCGATCTGCCGGCCGACAGCGCCCAGCGCGACCGCCTGCTGCTGGAAGTCATGGGCTCGGGCCACCCGCTGCAGATCGACGGCATCGGTGGGGGCAACGCCCTGACCAGCAAGGTGGCGATCATTGACCGGTCCAGTCGCGCCGACGCCGATGTGGATTATCTGTTCGCCCAGGTGCGGGTGGAGCAGCAGGTGGTCGACACTTCGCCGAACTGCGGCAACATGCTGGCCGCCGTCGGGCCCTACGCCATCGAGCGCGGGCTGGTGCAGGCGCAGGACCCGCAGACCCGGGTACGCATCTTCAACGTCAATACCGGCAAGCTGATCGTGGCCACGGTGGAAACGCCGGGCGGTGAGGTGGTCTACCGCGGTGATACCCGGATCGCCGGCGCGCCGGGCTCGGCCTCGCCGGTGCGGCTCTCCTTCCTGGATGCGGCCGGCGCCCGTACCGGAAAGCTGCTGCCCAGCGGGCATGCGCAGGAAACCATCGAGGGCGTGGCGGTGAGCCTGGTCGATTGTGCGATGCCGATGATGCTGGTGCGCGCCGAGGACATGGGCGTGCGCGGCGATGCCTCGCCGGCCGAACTGAATGCGGATGCGGGCTTCCTCGCCCGTCTTGAAGCCCTGCGCATCGAAGCCGGCGTCCGCATGGGCATCGCCGATGCCGGCAACAAGGTGATCCCCAAGCCGGTGCTGCTTTCTGCACCGCAGCACGGCGGACACCTGCAGGTGCGCTATTTCATGCCCCACCAATGCCATACCGCGTTGGCGATCACCGGCGGGGTTGGGCTGGCGACGGCGGCCGTCACCCCGGGCACGCTGGCCAACACTTTTGTCGGATGCCTGGGCCTGCCCGGCAGCATTACCCTCGAACATCCGAGCGGGGCCCTGGACGTGGGCCTGAGCCGAAGCTCGGACGATGCGCCGGTGGTTGCCAGCGTGGTCCGCACTGCCCGCCGCCTGTTCGAAGGCCGCGTGTTCGCGACCTCGCCCGCAACCATCGAGACCTGTTCCACCCAAGCCCGCCAATGGACTTCAGCGGCATGACCTGAAACCGGTCGGGCCCGCGCAGCCGCGCGTGGCCGGCCAACACAACGTAGATGCTTCACTCCTGGGAGGGATGATGTACAAGCAGATGTTCATGGCCGCGCTGTGCGCGGCTGGCCTGGCCATGGCCGGGTGCAGCAAGCATGGGGCCGATGCGCAGGGCACGGCCGCCGGCAGCGGCGACACCACGCCGGTGCGGATCAGCGTGGGGTCCTACAACCTCAACAACCTGCCGTTCTTCATTGCCGATTCCAAGGGCTACTTCAAGGACGTCGGCCTTGAGGTGAAGACCGAGAACTTCGCCCAGGGCGGTTCGAAGGTGCTGCAGGCGCTGGTGGCCAACTCCACCGACGTGGCCGTAGGCTTCTATGACCACACCATCCAGATGCAGGCCAAGCGCAAGGACGTGGTGGGCTTCGTGCTGCTGTCGCGCAATTCCGGCCTGGTGATGGCCGGCCGCGATGATGCGACCTTCGACCCGGCACGCCCGGACACGATCAAGGGCCAGAAGGTCGGCATCACCGCGCCGGGCTCCTCGTCCGATTTCTTCGTGCGCCACTTCCTGGCCCAGCATGACATTCCGGTGGACAGCATCTCGCTGATCGGTGTCGGTTCGGGTGCGGCCGCGGTGGCTGCACTGGAGCAGGGCAAGATCGACCTGCTGGTGAACTACGACCCGGCCGCCACCCTGATCACCGAGCGCAAGGTCGGGAAGATCATCATCGATGCACGCAGTGACGAGGGCGCACGCCAGGTCTACGGTGGCCTGTACCCGACCTCGGTGATGTATGCCAACCGCAGCTTCCTGGAGCAGCGCCCGGAAGCGGCCGAGAAGATCGCCCGTGCCGAGCAGATGGCCCTGAAGTTCATCGCCGACAACAGTGCCGAGGACATCGTCGCCGCACTGCCGGACAGCTACGTCTCCGGCGACCGCGCCACCTATGCCCGTGCCGTGGAGAACGCCCGCGCGATCTTCACCACCGACGGTCACTTCACCGCGGCCGATCTGGAGACGCCGCTGAAGGTGCTGCGCGAGTTCAACAAGGATGTCGCCAACGCTGACATCGACCTGTCCAGGACCTACACCAATGCCTTCGTCGAGCGTGCCCACGCTGCGACGCCGGCTGCCCAACGTTAAGCGGAGGTAACCCCATGGCCCTCAATGCCACCGTGCGCCAGCTCAACGGCGCGCCGCAGCTGGAGCCTGCACAGACCATGGTCGCCATCAACAGGGTGACCATGTCCTTCGGCGAATTCACCGCCGTGCGTGATGTCGACATCCAGGTGGGCGACGGCGAGTTCCTCGCCATCGTCGGTCCCACCGGCTGCGGCAAGAGCACCATCCTCAATTCCGTGGCGGGGCTGCTGAAGCCTTCGTCCGGTGACGTGGCCATCGACGGCCGCACGGTCAGCGGCGTGCAGGAATCGGTCGGCTACCTGTTCCAGCAGGATGCACTGCTGCCGTGGAAGACCGCCTACCAGAACGTCGAGCTGGGCCTGCGCTTCCGTGGCGTGCCCGAGGCAGAGCGCAAGGCCAAGGCCAATGCGTGGCTGGCCAAGGTCGGCCTGACCGGCTTCGAGCACCGTTACCCGCACCAGCTCTCCGGTGGCCAGCGCAAGCGCGTGCAGATGGCGCAGGCGCTGATCGTCGAGCCGAAGGTGATCCTGATGGACGAGCCGTTCTCGGCGCTGGACATCCACACCCGCCACCTGATGCAGAACGAGCTGCTGCGCCTGTGGCAGGAGGATCGCCGCTCGGTGATCCTGATCACGCACGATCTTGAAGAAGCCATCGCCCTGGGTGACCGCGTGGTGGTGCTGTCCTCCGGTCCGGCCAGCCGCGTCGTGCGCAGCTTCGACGTGGATCTGGAACGGCCGCGCAATGTCGCCGAAATCAAGCTGGACGAACGTTTCACCGACCTGTACCGCGACATCTGGGCCTGCCTGCGCGGCGAAGTGGAGAAGAGCTATGCACGCCAAGACTGACAAATTCATCCAGCTGGCCCTGGTCATCGCCGTGTTCGGTGGCTGGGAAGGCGGCATCGCGCTGGGCGTGATCGATCCGTTCTTCTTCCCCTCGCCGACGGCGATCGTGCAGCAGGCCTGGACCTGGTTGTCCGATACCTCGTTCTACCAGCACGTCTACATCACCCTGACCGAGACCGCGCTGGGTTACCTGATCGGTACCGGCCTCGGCGTGGCCGGCGGTGTCTGGCTCGGCCTCAGCCGCCGCTCGGCGCGCATCCTGGATCCCTTCATCAAGGGCTTCAATGCGATCCCGCGCGTGGTGCTGGCACCGATCTTCGTGCTCTGGCTGGGCCTTGGCCTGTGGTCGAAGGTGGCTCTGGCGGTGACCCTGGTGTTCTTCACCACGTTCTTCAACGCCATGCAGGGCGTGCGCGAAGTGAACCCAGTGGTACTGGCCAATGCCCGCATCCTCGGTGCGGGCCGCAGTGACCTGCTGCGTCATGTGTACTTCCCCGCGGCCGCCAGCTGGATCCTGTCCTCGCTGCGTACCTCGGTGGGCTTTGCCGTGGTCGGCGCCATCATCGGCGAATACCTGGGTGCCTCGGCGGGCCTGGGCTACCTGATCGCGCAGGCCGAGGGCAACTTCAATGCCGTGGGTGTGTTTGCCGGCATCATCATCCTGGCCGCCTTCGTGCTGGTCATCGATGCCCTGCTCGACGTGGTCGAGAACAAGCTGATCACCTGGCGTCCCAACACCCAGGCACAGGCCACCAGCTGACCGTGCTGCGCTGAGCCCGCATGCCGTGCCGCCGGGCTGATCCGGCGGCGCGCGCTGCCTCCCCCGATCTTCCCCCGCACCACCGCAACAGGCCAGCGCCAGGCCAGGGGGCCGGCTGGCCGGAGAGAGAACCCATGAACAAGCACACCGTGCTGCCCCGCGCAGCGCTGTCGGTCGCGCTCGGCCTGCTGTTGGCCAGCGGCCATGCGGGGGCGCAGTCCGCCCCGGCGCCGTTGAGCCAGGCCGAGCTTTCGGCGCTGGTGCAGCAGCAGGCGCTGCAGATCCAGCAGCTTGAAGCGCGCCTGCGCGCCGTCGAAGGCGGGCAGGGGACCGCCGCAGCCCCGGTCGCGGCGCCTGCGCCTGCGCTGGAAACCCGGGTGGCCGCGCTGGAATCGAGCCAGTCCAAGTCACCCAAGGTGTCCTGGGCCAAGGGAGCGCCGGAATTCAGCAGCGCCGATGGCAAGGTGGCCTTCCGCCCGCGCGGCCGCCTGTTCGTCGATGGCTCCAGTACCGACGGCTCGTCGGTGGCCGACCGCAACATCACCGGCACCGAGATCCGCTCGGTACGCCTGGGCGCCGAGGGCCGCTACGGCATCCTCGGCTGGGCGGTGGAGGGCGACTTCGCTGACAACGCGGTGGCCTGGAAATCGGTCTATGCCACCGTCGACCACCGCCTGTTCGGCTTGCCGGCCGACCTGACCGTGGGCAATCGCCTGAACGATCGCGGCATCGATGGCTCGAGCAGCACCTCCAACACGCCTTTCCCGGACCGCAACGTGGTCGGTACGCTGATGCTGCCGCAGCGCGGCCTGTTCGGCGTCGGCCTGACCGAGCGCGTCTATGGCAAGGGCTGGCATGCCAGCCTGTCGGTGGCGGGCAACGACCTGAACAACGCCGGCAACGACAACGACGGCCAGACCTGGGCGACCCGTGTGCACTGGAACCCGGTGGCCAGCAAGGCCGCTACCGTTCACCTGGGGGCCTGGGCGTTCCATGAGGAGATCGCCGGCGGCGCCAGCGGCGTGCTGCGAAGCTCGGCCATCGCCGGGCACTTCAACGATCTGGTGAAGATCGCCCCGGGCACCCTGGTGGGCGCCGAGCGCAGCACGGCCTACGGCCTGGAAGCGGCCGGGTTCTTCGGCCCGGCGTGGGCCACCGGCGAGTGGGGCACGCGCAACCTGCGCGGGGTCGACGCCAGCGGCCGCTACGACCTGGACCACCAGGCGTGGGCGATTTCGGCCGGCTGGTTCCTGGCCGGAGCGGTGCCGGCTTACTCCGGCAAAGCGGGCACCTGGGGCAAGGTGAAGGTAGCCGATCCGGTGACCGACGGCGGCGTCGGTGCCTGGGAGCTGAAGGTGCGGTATGAGGATGTGGACTACGCCGAGCTGCCCACCGGCGGCACCGGCCACGCCTGGACGCTGGGAACGAACTGGTACCTGAACGACTACAGCCGCGTGATGTTCGAGGCGATCCGCTGGCAGACCCACAACCGCAGCGGCAGCGGACAGGGCAAGGACGAGGGCACCACCTTCAATACCCGCCTGCAGGTGGCGTTCTAAGTACGTCGCTGGCGGTATGGCCCTTTCGGTATGTATAATTCGTGCATACCGAAGAGGGCCTACCCATGGAAGCGACTGTTGCAGAACGCGGACAGATCACTCTGCCCAAGGCAGTGCGTGACGCGCTGGGCCTGACGAAGGGCACCCAGCTGAAGGTCGAGCTGGACGGCAGCCGGATCATTCTGCGCAAGAGTGTTGACGATGCCATTTCACGGGCGCGTGGCAAGTTCGCGCTGGATGGCTTCGATTCGGCCGAAGCGGCCGTGCGCTCGGTGCGCGACGAGGAATAAGCCGTGATGATCGCCGTCGATTCCCCGGTCCTGGTCGAACTGCTCAGCAATGGTCCGCAGGCCGATGCGGTGGAAGCCATCCTGCGCCAGAGTCTGGTCGGCGGCCGCGTGGTGGTCTGCGGCGCGACCCTGGCCGAAGTCTGCGCCTCGCTGCGCGGCGGCGCCGAGGTGCTGGAAGCACTGGAAGAAATGGGCGTGCACTTCAATGCGCTGGAGGCCAAGTCGGCCCTGCGCGCCGGCGAGATGCACCGCCGCCACCGCCAGCGCAGCGGCAGCCGCCGCAGCCTGGACGAATTCATGGTCGGCGCCCACGCACTGCTGCAGTGCGATGGCCTGATCACCTGGAACGACACGTTTTACCGCGACTACTTCAAGGGCCTGAAGCTGATCGTGCCGCAAGCCTGAGCCCATCTTTTTTTTCAACCTACGCATTACCCGGGAGTTGTCATGTTGGAAGCCTACCGCCACCACGTCGCCGAGCGCGCTGCGCTTGGCATCCCGCCGCTGCCGCTGAGCGCGCAGCAGACGGCCGATGTCATCGAACTGCTGAAGAACCCGCCGCAGGGCGAGGCCGAGTTCCTGCTCGACCTGCTGACCCACCGCGTGCCGGCCGGCGTCGACGATGCTGCCAAAGTCAAAGCCTCGTACCTGGCGGCCATCGCTCTGGGCAGCGAGCAGAACCCGCTGATCAGCCGCGAGCGCGCCACCGAACTGCTGGGCACCATGCTCGGCGGTTACAACGTCGCCCCGCTGGTGCAGCTGCTGGACGATGCGGCCATCGGCACCATCGCCGCTGACGGCCTGAAGAAGACCCTGCTGGTCTTCGATGCCTTCCATGACGTGCAGGAAAAGGCCAAGGCGGGCAATGCCAACGCCCAGTCCGTGCTGCAGAGCTGGGCCGATGCCGAATGGTTCACCAGCAACCCGGAAGTGCCGCAGAGCCTGACCGTCACCGTGTTCAAGGTGCCGGGCGAAACCAATACCGACGACCTGTCGCCGGCCCCGGACGCGACTACCCGCCCTGACATTCCGATGCACGCCCTGGCGATGCTGAAGAACAAGCGCGACGACGCGGCGTTCACCCCGGAAGAAGACGGCAAGCGCGGTCCGATCCAGCAGATCCTGTCGCTGAAGGACAAGGGCCACCTGGTCGCCTACGTCGGCGACGTGGTCGGCACCGGTTCCTCGCGCAAGTCGGCCACCAACAGCGTGCTGTGGTGGACCGGCGATGACATTCCGTTCATCCCGAACAAGCGCGCCGGTGGCGTATGCCTGGGCGGCAAGATCGCCCCGATCTTCTACAACACCATGGAAGATGCCGGCGCCCTGCCGATCGAGCTGGACGTTTCGCAGATGGAGCACGGCGACGTGATCGAGCTGCGGCCGTACGACGGCAAGGCACTGAAGAACGGCGAAGTGATCGCCGAGTTCGAAGTGAAGAGCGAAGTGCTGTTCGACGAAGTGCGCGCCGGCGGCCGCATTCCGTTGATCATCGGCCGCGGCCTGACCGGCAAGGCGCGTGAAGCGCTGGGCCTGGCGCCGACCGACCTGTTCCGCCTGCCGGTGCAGCCGGCCGACAACGGCAAGGGCTTCTCGCTGGCGCAGAAGATGGTTGGCCGCGCCTGTGGCCTGGCGGAAGGCCAGGGCATGCGCCCGGGTACCTACTGCGAACCGAAGATGACCTCGGTCGGCTCGCAGGACACCACCGGCCCGATGACCCGTGACGAGCTGAAGGACCTGGCCTGCCTGGGCTTCTCGGCCGACCTGGTGATGCAGTCGTTCTGCCACACCGCCGCGTACCCGAAGCCGGTGGACGTCAAGACCCACCACACCCTGCCGGAGTTCATCTCCACCCGTGGCGGCGTCTCGCTGCGCCCGGGCGACGGCGTGATCCACAGCTGGCTCAACCGCATGCTGCTGCCGGACACTGTCGGTACCGGTGGTGACTCGCACACCCGCTTCCCGGTGGGCATTTCGTTCCCGGCGGGTTCGGGCCTGGTCGCCTTCGCTGCTGCCACCGGCGTCATGCCGCTGGACATGCCGGAATCGGTGCTGGTGCGCTTCAAGGGCCAGATGCAGCCGGGCGTGACCCTGCGTGACCTGGTCAACGCGATCCCGCTGTACGCCATCAAGTCGGGCCTGCTGACCGTGGCCAAGGCCGGCAAGAAGAACATCTTCTCCGGTCGCATCCTGGAAATCGAAGGCCTGCCGGAGCTGAAGGTCGAACAGGCGTTCGAACTGTCCGACGCCTCGGCCGAGCGTTCGGCGGCCGGTTGCTCGGTGCGCCTGAACAAGGAACCGATCATCGAGTACCTGACCAGCAACATCACCCTGCTGAAGTGGATGATTGCCGAGGGTTACCAGGATCCGCGTTCGCTGCAGCGCCGAATCGAGAAGATGGAAGCCTGGCTGGCCAACCCGGAGCTGCTGGAGCCGGACGCGGACGCCGAGTACGCCGCCGTCATCGAGATCGACCTGGCCGACATCCACGAGCCGATCGTGGCCTGCCCGAACGACCCGGACGACGTGAAGACGCTGTCTGAAGTCGCTGGCGCCAAGATCGACGAAGTGTTCATCGGTTCGTGCATGACCAACATCGGTCACTTCCGTGCTGCTGCGAAGCTGCTGGAAGGCAAGCGCGACCTGCCGACCCGCTTGTGGGTGGCCCCGCCGACCAAGATGGACGCTTCGGAGCTGACCAAGGAAGGCGTGTACGGCACCTTCGGCGCCACCGGCGCACGCATGGAAATGCCGGGCTGCTCGCTGTGCATGGGCAACCAGGCGCAGATCCGCGAAGGCTCCACCGCGATGTCGACCTCGACCCGCAACTTCCCGAACCGTCTGGGCCGCAACACCAACGTGTACCTGGGTTCGGCCGAGCTGGCCGCGATCTGCTCGCGTCTGGGTCGCATCCCGACCAAGGAAGAGTACATGGCCGATGTGGGCGTGATCGCCCAGAGCGGCGCGGAGATCTACCGCTACATGAACTTCGACCAGATCGAGGAATACCAGGACGTGGCCAGGACGGTCGCTGCCTGATGCGGTAGTGCCGGCCGCTGGCCGGTAGCCCGTTGAAGCGATGAACCCCCGGTGAAAGCCGGGGGTTTTTTGTGCGCGGCACCTGCTACTGCACGGTCCAGTCCGCGCTGCCTTGTAGACGACGTCCGTCGATCAGCACGTTGCCGTGCTTGCCGGAGACGTCCATTTCAAACCACGGCAATCCGTCGTGGCCGAGCGGGCGCACGTACGCCTGGCGGCGGGCGCGGTCGAATTCGATGTAGTAGCGGCGTTGCACGTCGGGGGGCTGCGGAATCGACAGGCCTTTCCAGCTGACGTTGACCGCTCCGGGGTCCTCACGGCCGACCAGCATCAGCGTGAAGACCACGTTCCCCTGGCCTGCCTCGAAGTAGAACAGATCGCCGCTGGCGCTTGCCGGTACCAAGGGCAGTGACAACAATACGGCCGCGAGCGCGGCCTTCCAGTTCCTTCTGATCATGCGCGGTCTTCCTTGTGCAGTGCTGCCATCAAAGCATAGCGGTGAAATCAGGTTTTTCCTGTGCGATGCTCGCGCCTTCCCTGTCCGCGGGTGAGCCTTTGAACAGAATGCACCGATCGGCGTTCTCTCTCATTCTCTGTGCAGGGTTGTCCTGCCACGCGGGGCCCGTGCGCGCGCTCGAGCCTCGCGTCGACTTCATCGCCAAGGTCTTTGCCGACGGTGCCTACCGCCCTCAGGTGTATCTCGAGGCGGATGTGATCAAGCGATATGGGAAGGGCATCGAGACGGTCGATCAGATCGGCTTGATACGACGTGTCTATCGTGACGCCACGTCTGGTCGTGAAGTGATCATCACCTCGAACCCCGATGTCGTACCGGAGTTCCGCACGGTGGATGAGATCCGTGTGTCCGCGCTGTTATCAGGAAATGGGAATGCCGGAACAGTCGAGGGGGTGGGAGCCATTGCCTTGAACGGTGTACGGATCGGCGGTCCGGCTACGGCCGTGCAGAAGATCGCCAGTGAGGCTGCAGCCAAAGAAAGCGTGCGGGACCGCCTGGGTGGGGTGGCCGTTGACCGGACCTGCATCTTCCAGGAAGACGGGTCGAACTACTGCTACTTCCTGCGCGAGGGCAAGGTCGTGGCCCTGGCGGTGGGATTCGGCCCGTAGCGTCGACGTTTGGGCCGTCCATCTCTGTGTGTAGAGCCGAGCCTATGCTCGGCTGCTTTCTGCGGAGTGCATTGAGCCGAGCGTGGGCTCGGCTCTACATGGGCATCCACGCATGGCGTGGATCTACTTCAGCTGCGGGCGAGGGCGAGCAGGCGCTCGGCGATCCGCTCCAGCGGCACCTGCTCTTCGGCTGCGCCCAGTTTGAATGCCGAGCCGGGCATGCCCCACACTACGCTGGTGGCTTCGTCCTGCACCAGGGTCGGGGCACCGGCCTGGCGCATTTCCAGCAGGCCGCGTGCGCCGTCGTCGCCCATGCCGGTGAGGATGGCACCGATGGCATTGCCGCCGGCGGCCTGCGCCACCGAGCGGAACAGCACGTCCACCGCCGGCTTGTGCCGGTTCACCGCAGGGCCGTCATCCACGCGGCAGCGCCAGCGCGCACCGTCGCGGATGATCCGCAGGTGCTTGCCGCCGGGCGGCAGGTAGGCATGGCCGGGCAGCACGGCTTCACCGTCGCTGGCTTCGCGCACGGCCATCGCCGAGTGGCGGTCCAGGCGTTCGGCGAAGGCGGTGCTGAAGCTGGCCGGCAGGTGCTGGGTCATCACCACGGCCGGGGCGTCGGCCGGCAGGCCTTCCAGCACCACGCGCAGCGCTTCGGTACCGCCAGCCGACGAGCCGATCGCAATCAGGCGGTCGGTGGTGCGGAAGTGCGGCGCGGCCGGACGCACGGATGGCGCGGCATCCAGGATGAGCTTGGGTGCGGCGGTGCGCACCAGCGGGCGCACGCGTGAGCGGGCGGCCATCTTGACCTTGGCGATGATCTCATCGGCGTAGGCCTGCAGGCCACGCGACACATCGAGCTTGGGCTTGGAAACGAAATCGACCGCGCCCAGGGCCAGCGCCTGCAGCGTGGTGTCGGCACCGCGCTCGGTCAGCGAGGAGATCATCACCACCGGCAGCGGATGCAGGCGCATCAGGTTTTCCAGGAACGCCAGGCCGTCCATGCGTGGCATTTCCACGTCCAGGGTGATCACGTCCGGGGCCAGGCGCTTGATCTTCTCGCGCGCGAGCAGCGGGTCGGCGGCGGTGCCGACCACGTCGATGCCCGGATCGCTGGACAGGATCTCGGTGAGCATCTGCCGTACGACGGCGGAGTCGTCGACGATCAGGACCCGGCAGGGGGCGTTGCCGGGCAGGCTCATTCGAACAGCTCCACGCCACCGGTGACCGGGGCCTTGGAGAGGCGTGCACGCACGGCCGATTCGGTGGCGGCCACTTCAGCCTCGTGAGCATGCGGCAGGCGCTGCACCACGACGCGGCCGGTATCGGCGAAGAACCAGATCTTGCGCGGATGGATGCCGCACAGGTCTTCGGCGATGATCGGGATGTGCTCGGCCTGCAGGTACTGGCGCACGAACTCTGCGTTGCGGGTGCCGACCGGATTGCTGGTGAAGCCCTTCAGCACGTTGGCGCCGCCAAACACTTTGGCCTCGATGCGCTTGCGGTGCGCGCCGCGCTTGAGCATGTCGTTGATCAGCAGTTCCATCGCATAGCTGCCGTAGCGCGCGGGTGCGCCATCGCCGGCGTTGCCTTCGGGCAGCAGGAAGTGGTTCATGCCGCCGATCTTCAGCACCGGGTCGCGCAGGCAGGCGGCCACGCAGGAGCCCAGCGTGGTGGTCAGCGCGGTGGTGTCATCGACCACCAGATACTGGGTCGGCAGCAGTTTGGCGGCGACGGTCTTGAACCGCGCGTCCTGGTATCGCATTACGTCATCGGTGCGCAGGGCGGCGTTCATGCACTTGCCCCCTGTGCGCGGCGGTACAGGGTGCGGCCGCAGGGCTGGATCAGGTCGGCGGCGTGCAGGTAGTTCTCCGAATGGCCGGTGTAAAGCAGGCCGTCATCGTTGAGGTGGTGCACCAGGCGGCCAAGGATGGCGCGCTGGGTCGGTTTGTCGAAGTAGATCATTACATTGCGGCAGAACAGTGCGTCGAACGGACCACCGACGTCGTAGCGCGGGGCCAGCAGGTTCAGCGGTCGGAACTCGATCAGCTCGCGCAGGCCGGGCAGGACCCGGCACTGGCCCTCGTTGGGGCCGCTGCCGCGCTGGAAGTAGCGTCGGCGCAGGTCCGGGTCGAGATTGGTGACGCGGTCGATGTTGTAGACGCCCCGGCTGGCAGTGGCCAGCACCTGGGTGTCGACGTCGGTGGCGACGATGCGCACCGGCGGCTTCAACGTGCCGAACGCCTCGCAGGCGGTGATCGCCATGGAGTAGGGCTCCTCACCGGTGGAAGCGGCGCACGACCACAGCAGCAGCGCGCTGCGGCTGGAGCGCTGCTGCAGTTCCTCGCGCAGCTTGTCGAAGTGGTGCGGCTCGCGGAAGAACGAGGTGAGGTTGGTGGTCAGCGCGTTGGTGAACGCCTGCCACTCATCGCCGCCGTCCTGTTCCAGATGGTCCAGGTACTGCTGGAAGCTGCGCATGCCCAGCGTACGCAGGCGGCGCGACAGGCGGCCGTACACCATGTCGCGCTTTGCCGGCGCCAGGGCGATGCCCACGCGCTGGTAGATCAGGTCGCAGACACGGCGGAAGTCACGGTCGGCGAACTCGAATTCGCGGGGGCCGGTGACGATGGGAGTGGGACTGTTCACGGGGGACGTGTCCATCGGCGGGGGCGGCGGCCGAAGCCGCCGCCGGGATCAGAATTCCTGCCAGTCGCCGTCGCTGGGGGCGACGAAGCTGGAGCTGGAGGACGGGCTGGCACTGGAACGTCGGGCCGACGCCGGTGCGCCGGCAGGCTGCGGGCGACGTGCCGCCGCGGCCGGTGTGGGCGCGACGCGGGCGGTGACCGCCTTCACGGCAGCCGCCACCTGGTTGTCGAGGCGGAAGATCGCCACGGCGTCGGCCAGCTGCGCGGCCTGGTCTTCCATCGCCCGTGCGGCGGCGGTGGCCTCTTCGACCAGTGCGGCGTTCTGCTGGGTGGTTTCGTCCATCTGCACCACGGTCTGGTTGACCTGCTCTATGCCGGCCGACTGCTCCTGCGAGGCAGCGGAGATCTCGGCCATGATGTCGGTGACGCGCTGCACCGAGGCGACGATCTCGCCCATGGTGCTGCCGGCCTGGTGCACCAGACTGGAGCCTTCGGCGACCTTGCCGACCGAGTCATCGATCAGGCCCTTGATCTCCTTGGCGGCGGCGGCCGAGCGCTGGGCGAGGGTACGCACCTCGCTGGCGACCACGGCGAAGCCACGGCCCTGTTCACCGGCACGCGCGGCTTCCACCGCGGCATTCAGTGCCAGGATGTTGGTCTGGAACGCGATGCCGTCGATGACGCTGATGATTTCGGCGATCTTCTTCGAGGAGGCTTCGATGGCCGACATGGTGGTGACCACCTGGCTGACCACGCTGCCGCCCTGCGACGCCACGCCCTGCGCGCCGATGGCGAGCTGGTTGGCCTGGCGGGCATGCTCGGCGTTCTGGCGAACGGTCGAGGTCAGTTCCTCCATCGACGCTGCGGTTTCTTCCAGGTTGGCGGCCTGCTGCTCGGTACGGCGCGACAGGTCGCTGTTGCCCGAGGCGATCTCGCCGGCGGCCAGGGTGATGCTGGAGGCGCTGGCCTGGATCTGGCCGACGATCTGGGTCAGCTGGCTGACGGTGCTGTTGGCATCGTCTCGCATGCGCGCGAACACGCCTTGGTAGTCGCCCTGCATGCGCGTGGTCAGGTCGCCTTCAGCGATGGCCGACAGCAGCTGCGAGAGCTTGCCGAGGTTGTCATCGCTGACCGCCATCATCGCGTTGAGGTTTTCCAGCATCAGGCGGAAATCGTGATCGAAGCGCTGTGCATCGCCACGGCGGCTGAAGTCACCGGCGGCGGCCGCGGCGGCCAGCTGCTTGATTTCTGCGTTGATGCGGCCGAGGTTGGCCTTGACCGTGTCCACGGTGGTGGTCATGGCGGCCTTCTCGCCCGGGTAGCGGGCGACGTCGCGGCTGAGGTCGCCGACGGCGTACTGCTTCACCACGTCCAGCACGTCGTGCAGGGTCTGCACGTGGCTGCCAACCAGGGTGTTGGTTTCCTGCACCATCAGGCCGTACTCGCCGGGGAAGGCGCTGGCGTCCATGCGGTAGCTCAGTTCACCGGCGTCGTGGCGGCGCGCCATCTCGCGCTGGCCGCTGATGACCGCGTGCAGCTGCTGCTGCATGCCGGACATGGCGTGCAGCAGGCGACCGGTTTCGTCATGCGGCTGCGGGCCGATGTGGCTGTCGAGCTTGCCCCGGGCGATGCCTTCGGCAACGGCGGTGGCCTGCTTGAGCGGGCCGGCGATGCGGTTGCCGATGATCCAGCTCAGGGCAAGCACGATCAGCACCAGGACACCGCCGGCCAGGGTCATCACGCCGGTGAAGGCCCAGGCTTCGTGCTGCACGTCGTCCATGTAGACGCCGGTGGTGACCACCCACTGCCACGGCGCGTACATGCCTGCATAGGTGACCTTGTCGATCAGGCCTTCGCTGCCGGGCTTGCCGGTCTTGTAGTAGGTGAAGCCGCCACCGAGGCGTGCCATGCCGACTTGCAGGTAGTAGATCGGCACCCCGTCATCGGAGGTGTAGTCCTTCTGCACGGTGCCGACGCGCTTGGGCGCGAACGGGTGCATCAGCACGCGGTACTGGGTGTCCAGCACGTTGTAGTAGTCGGCATCGTGGTTGGCGCGCATCACGTTCAGCGCCTGCAGGGCAGAGGACTTGGCGGCTTCTTCGCTGAGCTCGCCGCTCTCGCCCAGACGCTTGTAATGGTCGAGCACGCCGTAGGTGAGTTCGACCTGGGTCTTCAGGGCGTCCTTGCGGGTCTGGGTCAGGTCAAGGTACTGCATGCGGGCGGCGATCACCGACAGCGCGATCACGCCGATCGCGATGAGCAGCGTCAGCAGGTTGAGCTTGCGCCGGACGGAGAGGTTGCTGAAGTAGTGTTGCCAGCGATGCAGGAGGTTCATGAAGCAGGCCAGTTCGAGACGGGCGGGCGGCGCCAGTACCGGTCAGGGCGCGACAGGCCGTGACAGAACGGTTATCGGCCGGGGGCGGGGAGATTTGAGGGCGTATTCAGAGTTCCTTGCAGCGGCGGCTGCGGCGCTGCCTGCGGCAGGCGTTTGAGCCAGGGCAACAGCAAAGGCAACAGCAACAGCGGTCTGTCGGCGTTTCGTTGTGTCGAGGGACGCGGGCCGGGGTGGGCAGGCGCGACACGCGGTGAATACGTCCATGTAGCTCGTAGGCGCCATCCTTGGCGCCTACGGTCCCGCCTGCCCACCCCGGCCCGCCTCTTCGTGCATCGCCTCGGCGGACGGCGAGAGCGGTGTTTTCATCGGGGGCGGATAGAGGGGTCGGATCCGTTTTCCAAAGGAAAACGGCTCTGACCCCGGACGAGCTGCAGCTGTTGCTTTTGCTCTTCTTTCTTCAATCCTGGGTGGACGCGCGGAAAACTGTCCGTGGCCGGGCGGGTGGGTTGCGCAGGGGTGTTCGCGGCATGGATACCGCGGCCAAGCCCCCATGGACGGGTTCACCGCGTCCCCTGCGCAGCCCACCCGCCCGGCCAACCCACAGAATCCCAGCACAACAGCGCCCACCCCGAGGGGCTTCGCCGTTGGCTGTTTCCCCGGGGAACCCCGGAAACGAAAACGCCCCGGCACGGGGCCAGGGCGTCTTCGAAGCCTGCGGCAGCAGGAATCAGAACTCCTGCCAGTCTCCGTCCGCCAGCTCGGCAGCCATCGGGCGACCGCCGGTGCTGCGGCGTGCCGGCGGTGCGGCCGGTGCCGGTGCCGGGGCTGCCACGCGCGGGGCCACGGCCGGGGCGCGCGGGGCGACCACGGTCTCGGCTTCGTCCACCACGAAGATCGACACGGCCTCGCTCAGGTGGCCCGCCTGCTCTTCCATTGCACGGGCGGCGGCGGTGGCTTCTTCCACCAGCGCAGCATTCTGCTGGGTGGTCTCGTCCATCTGCACCACGGTCTGGTTGACCTGCTCGATGCCGGCCGACTGTTCCTGCGAGGCGGCGGAAATCTCCGCCATGATGTCGGTCACGCGCTGCACCGAGGCGACGATCTCGCCCATGGTCGCGCCGGCCTTGTGCACCAGTGCCGAGCCATCGTTGACCTTGCCGACCGAATCGTCGATCAGGCCTTTGATCTCCTTGGCGGCCGCGGCCGAGCGCTGTGCCAGGGTGCGCACTTCGCTGGCGACCACGGCGAACCCACGGCCCTGTTCACCGGCACGCGCAGCTTCCACCGCGGCGTTCAGTGCCAGGATATTGGTCTGGAAGGCGATGCCGTCGATGACCGAGATGATCTCGGCGATCTTCTTCGAGGACGCCTGGATGGCCGACATGGTGGTGACCACCTGGCCCACCACGTCGCCGCCCTGCGAGGCGACACCGTGTGCGCCGATGGCCAGCTGGTTGGCCTGGCGGGCGTGCTCGGCGTTCTGGCGAACGGTCGAGGTCAGCTCTTCCATCGAAGCAGCGGTTTCTTCCAGGTTGGCGGCCTGCTGCTCGGTGCGGCGCGACAGGTCGCTGTTGCCCGAGGCGATCTCGCCGGCGGCCGAGTTGATCGCGCGGCTGGACTGCTTGATGCGGGTGACGATCTCGCTCAGCTGCGCGGCGGTGGCATTGGCATCGTCACGCATGCGGGCGAACACGCCCTGGTAATCGCCGTGCATGCGCACGGTCAGGTCACCCTGCGACAGGGCCGCCAGCAGGCCGGAGATCTGCTCGATGCTGCCGGCGTTGGCGTCCAGCAGGCCGTTGATCTGCTGGGCCAGCTGCAGGAAGAAGCCTTCCTTGCCGTTGGCATCGATGCGGCCGGACAGGTCGCCGGCGGCGGCCTGGGCGATGACGCGGGCCACTTCGGCTTCGACCTGCGCTTCCTGGGTGCGGTCGCGCCATTCCACCACATAGCCGACGGTGTCACCGGCTTCGTTGCGGATGGTCGAGGCCACCTGGGCGAACTGCGCATCGCCGTACTGCATCGGGCGGCGGGCGACGCCGTGGGCCTTCAGGTTGGCCACCAGGGTGGTGTCCATCTCGCCACGATGTTCCAGCACCGTCACCGGCTTGCCGACCAGCGACGCCTGGGCGTCGAAGTCCGGCAGGTCACGACGCACGTCATCCTGGTACTGGGCCAGGGTCTGCTGCAGGGCGCGGTTGCTGTAGACGATGGTGTTGTTCGGGTCGGTCAGGTACACGCCGGTGGAGCTGTAGTCCAGGGCGGTACGGATGCGCAGGTTCTCGCGGGCGACGGCGGCATCGGTCTCGATGCGCTCGCGCAGGTCGCGCTGCATGCGCTGCATGGCCTGCATCAGTTCGCCCACTTCATCCTGGCGGCTGACGTCGATATGGCCGTCGAGCTTGCCCCCGGCGACGTCGTTGGCGACCGATACGGCGCCACGCACGCTGCCGACCAGGGCGCGGGCAAACAGCCACACCAGCACCAGGCCCAGCGCGGCGCCGCCAAACAGGGCGATCACCATCAGCGTGGCCGATGCGGCGTAAGTGGAGGACGCCTCGTCGCGCGACGCGCGAGCCAGGCGGTTGTCTTCGGCAATCAGTGACTCCAGCGCCGCCGTTGCCTTGTTGTGCTTTGTGCGCGTCTCGCCGACGAAGGTGTCGATGGCATCATCCGGCAGGTCCAGCTCCAGCATTTCGCTGACGCTGTCATATGAAGCCAGGGCTGCCTTCCAGTCCGCGGCGAAGGCATCAAAAAGCTTTTTCTGCTGCGCGTTGTCGATCATCTTGGGGTAATCAACCACTGCCTTGTCCATGCGCGCACGCACGTCCTTGGCGCGGTTGCGCGCGTCGGTCTTGACGTCGTCGCTGGCGCGGATCAGCTGCTGGTAGGCGGCGTTACGGTATTCACCCACCATGCCGCGCATTTCGCCGGCCATGCGGATGCTCTCCATCCGCGAGCCCGCCAGCTCGGTGGTGACGTTGTTCAGCGAATGCAGGCCACGATAGGCGACGATGCCCTGCAGCAGCATCACCAGCAGGATGACGCCGAACGTCAGCAGCAGCTTCGGCATCAGTTTGAGGTTGTTGATCCACGGCATGGGCGTTGTGATCTCCTAAGGCAGACGCGGCCGGGCGTCCGGCCCGGTTGCAGCAGACCACGCCGGCAGCAGCCGGCGTGGTGACGGACAGCGGATTACTTGATGTTGGCCAGCTTCAGGCTTGCCGGCGAGCTGACTTCGATTTCAGCGCGCGAGGCATCGCGCTGGATCTTGCCCAGCACGCAGACGGTCTTGCCTTCCAGGCTTTCCAGCGGGAAGTTGAACTTGCCGCGGTTCTCGCCGGCGATGCGGGCCGAGAAAGTGTGGCGCGGGAAGGCGCCGCCCATGTACAGGAAGGTCGGCTGGCCTTCGGAACCTTCCGCGAAGCGTGCCTTCTCGACCTTGCCGCAGACCATGCCGTCCTTGCCGACCGAGCGCGGTGCCATTTCCGGCGGGATCATGTCGGCCGACTGTGCGATGGCGGAAGAGGCAGTGCTGGCCAGGACGGCGGCCGTAACGAACGCAAGCAGGGACTTCATCGGGGTGATTCTCCGGGGATTGTGGTGGTCGATCCGGTCCTGCGCGCTCCTGCGCGACCGGGTTCCTGTCCCCCTATCGGCATCGCCGCGGGGAACTGAAGGGCTCGGTTACAGAAACGTGAGGGAAGTCCGTTGGCTCACGCAGCGGCGTCTTCGACCAGGCTGGCCTGGCCCATGTCGGCGCTGTCCAGCAGGGTTTCGATGTCCAGCAGGATCAGCATGCGGTCGTCCTGCGTGCCGATGCCGGAAATGAAGCGGGTATCGACGGCGGCGCCGAATTCCGGGGTGGGGCGGATCTGATCGCCCGACAGCGGGATCACGTCGGACACGCTGTCGACGACGATGCCGACCACGCGGTCATCCACGTTCAGCACGATCATCACGGTGAAGGCGTCGTAGGTCGCGTTCTCCAGGCGCAGCTTCAGGCGCAGGTCGATGACCGGAACGATGGTGCCGCGCAGGTTGATGACGCCCTTGATGTAGTCCGGCGCGTCCGGCACGCGGGTGACCGCGTCGTAGCCACGGATTTCCTGCACCTTGAGGATGTCTACGCCGTAGTGCTCGGCGCCGAGGGTGAAGCTGAGGAATTCGCCACCGGCGCTGGCGGTGGAGCTGGTCTTGTCGTTCATCGAGGGTCCTGGTCTGCCGGAAGTCCCGGTGTCAGGCTCGATATCGGCCCCGTCGGTGGGGACTTTAGGTGGGTAGGTACGTCATCCACGCATGGCGTGGATCTACCGGGAGGGACGTCATCCACGCATGCCGTGCACGATTCGGTAGCGCCGGGCCATGCCCGGCGGTGCGTGGGCAGGCCGCCGGGCATGGCCCGGCGCCACCCCTCACATCTCGCCGTTCTGGCGCGCCTTGCGCTGGCGGTCGATGCGGAAGATGTAACGCTGGATGGCGCTGTCGCCACCACGCGGCAGGCCGTCGAAGCGCATGCCGATGCGCTTGACCTCGATGCCGTTGGGTTGCCGCTGCGGCAGCATGTTGCAGACCACCAGCGAGATCTGCAGGTCCGGGCCATCAGGCATCGACAGCACGGCGTTGTAGCGCTTCTGCAGGCTGAACACTGCGCAATCGCTGGGCACGGTAACGGCCAGGCCGCCGCCGCTGATGTCCACCACGCGCATCGACAGCGCGTCGCTGCCCACTTCGCCGGCGGGCAGGGCCAGTTGCGGCGAGTCGGTGATGGGTGTCGCCAGGCGGTACAGCTCGCGCCGCTGCAGGTGCACCAGTTCTTCGGGCAAAGGCGCGCGGAAGGCGACGTGGCCTTCGTTGTCCACCCGCTGCAGTTCGTGCAGGCGAAAGCGCACCAGCACCCGTTCCAGCTGGGCGAAGCAGAGCAAGTGATCGGCTTGTTCAGCGGCGCGGTTGGAGGCTTCCTGCAGACTGCCATCGAGCAGCAGGAAATCATCGTCCTCGTCCAGGTCAAGCAGGGCGGTCGGGAAGGAGCGATCACGACCGTCGATGTGGGCGTTGATCAACGAGCGCTGGTCTATCAGCGAACGCAGCAGCTGGCGCAGCTGACGGGGATTGCGCACCAGAAAGCGTTCGTCGGCGGCGTCGGCCGCGTGGGCATCGTGCTGGTCGTTGTCGTGGCCGTCGGACATGGAATCTTGGTTCTGGGGCGGGGACCGTCACGCACTGGCGCGTGGCTCGAAAGAGGTATCGGCCGGGGTCGGCAATTATGAAGTGTGAAATGCATCACTTTCCATGGACAGTGCCGCCGCCCTGATGCGGGTCCGGTCATGCCGCAACCGGACCCGCCGTGGCTCAGAACTCCTGCCAGTCGCCGTCACCGGCCAGCGCAGGCTGCGCGACCGGCTTGCGTGCAGGGGTGCGTGCCGGGCTGCCCGGCGTTGCGGCCTTGCGTGCGGCCGGGGCGGCCGCGGCAACGCGCGGTGCGGCCGGCGACAGGCCGGGAGTGGCCAGGCGGAAGCGGGCCACGGCTTCGCCCAGCTGCCCGGCCTGGTCTTCCATCGCCCGTGCGGCGGCCGTGGCTTCTTCCACCAGTGCGGCGTTCTGCTGGGTGGTTTCGTCCATCTGCACCACGGTCTGGTTGACCTGTTCGATGCCGGCCGACTGCTCCTGCGAGGCAGCGGAGATCTCGGCCATGATGTCGGTCACGCGCTGCACCGAGGCGACGATCTCGCCCATGGTGCTGCCGGCCTGGTGGACCAGCGTCGAGCCTTCGGCGACCTTGCCGACCGAGTCATCGATCAGGCCCTTGATCTCCTTGGCCGCTGCGGCCGAGCGCTGGGCGAGGGTACGCACTTCGCTGGCGACCACGGCAAAGCCGCGACCCTGTTCACCGGCACGCGCCGCTTCCACCGCGGCGTTCAGGGCCAGGATGTTGGTCTGGAAGGCGATGCCGTCGATGACGGTGATGATTTCGGCGATCTTCTTCGACGACGCTTCGATGGCGGACATGGTGGTGACCACCTGGCCAACCACCTCCCCACCCTGCGAGGCGACCCCGTGTGCACCGATGGCCAGCTGGTTGGCCTGACGGGCGTGTTCGGCGTTCTGCTTCACTGTGGAGGTGAGTTCCTCCATCGATGCTGCGGTCTCTTCCAGGTTGGCGGCCTGCTGTTCGGTACGGCGCGACAGGTCGCTGTTGCCCGAGGCGATCTCGCCGGCGGCCAGGGTAATGCTGGAAGCGCTGGCCTGGATCTGGCCGACGATCTGGGTCAGCTGGGCAACGGTGGTGTTGGCGTCGTCACGCATGCGGGCAAACACGCCGTGGAACTGGCCGTCCATGCGCGCGGTGAGGTCGCCTTCGGCGATGGCCTGCAGCAGCTGCGAGAGCTGGCCCAGGTTGCCGTCGGCCACCTGCATCATGGAGTTCAGCTGCTCGATCATCACCTTGAAGTCATGGTCGAAGCGATCGGCGTCGCCGCGCTGGCTGAAGTCGCCTGCGGCCGCGGCGTTGGCCAGCTGCTGGATCTGCGTGTTGATGGCCAGCAGGCTGGCCTTGGCCCCATCCATCGATTCGTGCAGGATGGCCCGGCTGCCGGGCAGGCGGCGCGCGTCCGGTGCCAGATTGCCGACGGCGTATTGGTTGAGTACCTCGATGGCATCAACGATTGCATCGAGGTGTTCGAAGATGACGGTATTGATGCCGCTGGCCAGCTGCCCGTAGACGCCGGGGAAATCTTCAGGGATGCGATGGCTGATATCCGGCCCTGCATGCATCTGCGCCATCAGCTGGGTCTGTTCGGAAAAGCGGCGCAGCATGGCGGTCATCTCGCTGGTGGCGGTCAGCATGCGGCCGGCTTCGTCCCTGCTGGTGGCCTGGGCGGTGACGCTGAGGTCGCCGCGGGCGACTGCCTGGATGGCGGTCAGTGCCTTGCCGAGCGGGCCGGTGACCGCGCGGGAGATGACGATGGCCAGTGCGGCTGCGAGCAGGGACAGCAGTACCACGCAGCTGACCACGGCGATGATGCTGTTGCGGTGGGTGGCGTTGGCGCCTTCGATCTTGCCCTGCATCTGCTTGCTGAGGAATCCGCTCAGAGCTTTCAGGTCATCGAACGCCTTGCGCCGTGCCGGCCGCGATTGCTCGTCGGAAATCTGCTGTGCCAGCGCGGCGTCGCCGCTGTTCACTGCTTCACGCAGCCTGGCGTTTGCAGCGAGATAGGCATCTACGTCGGCTTTCACCGGCGTGAACAGCGCGCGCTCGGCGTCACTGGCAGGAATGACGGCGTAGGCCGCCAACTCAGCGCGTACCGTTTGCGCGGTGTCATCCATGCGCTTGTTGTAGTCGGCAACCCGGTCAGGCTGGTCCAGCATGGTCAGCAGGGCCATCTCGTAAGTGCGGAACTCGCCCAGCAGCGAGCGCGCCTCGCCCAGGTGCTGCAGCGACGGCATGTCGTTGGTCGCCATCGAGCCCAGCTGTGCATTGGCTTCGGACAGGCGCAGCAGCGCAAAGACGCCCAGGACCACCGTCATCAGGGTGGTCAAAGTGAAACCCAGCGCCAGCTTGCGGGCGATGGGCAGATCGTGGAACCACTTCATGAAATGCTCCAGGGGACAGTGAAGCCGCGCGTGGGCGGCCTTGGAAGGGGCAATGCGTAACGGCGTGGCTGGGCGTTTTGATAGTGACCGCCGTCACAGACAGATAGCGGCGTCCGGGGTGAGGACTTTAAGATCGATGTCACATTCGCTGACCGGACGAGATGACGTGGAAACCGCTGCAGCACCATTGCCTTGGCTCGCGTAGCTGGTTTCAGGTGCAACCGCCGGCACGACCAATGTCACACAACGCGGTGAGCGTGATTGAAGCTCGCGCAAACAAAAACGCCGCCCCTGCGGGCGGCGGTTCGGGGACAGCGCAGTGCGGTGGGTCAGGCGGCCTGCGGCACGCGCAGCGAGCGCACCAGGCCACCGATGTCGACGATCAGGGCGACACGGCCGTCGCCGAGGATGGTGGCACCAGACACCCCGCCGATGCGGCGGTAGTTGTTCTCGATGTTCTTCACCACCACCTGCTGCTGGCCGACCAGTTCGTCCACTTCCAGCGCGATCTTCTGCCCATCGCCTTCAACTACCACCACCAGCGATTCGCTGTTGGCGCTGCGGGCGCCATAGCCGTAGTACTCGCTCAGCGAGAGGATCGGCAGGTACTCGCCACGCACGCGCAGCACGCGGCCTTCGCCGGCCATGCTGCGGATGTCCTCGGGCTGCGGCTGCAGGGCTTCCAGCACGTAGGCCAGCGGCAGGATCAGGGTTTCGCCGGCCACCGCCACGGTCATGCCGTCGAGGATGGCGAGGGTGAGCGGCAGGCGGATCAGCGTGCGCGTCCCGCTGCCCAGGCTGCTTTCGATCTGCACTTCACCACCCAGTGCCTGGATGTTGCGGCGGACCACGTCCATGCCCACGCCGCGCCCGGACAGATCGGTCACCGCATCGGCAGTGGAGAAGCCGGGCTGGAAGATCAGGTCCCAGACCTGCGAATCGGTCGGGTTGTCCGGCACGGCCAGGCCGCGTTCGTGCGCCTTGGCCAGGATCTTGTCGCGGTTCAGGCCGCGTCCGTCGTCGCTGACTTCGATGACGATGTGGCCGCCCTGGTGCGAAGCGGCCAGGGTGATCGTACCGGTCTCGTCCTTGCCTGCGTCACGACGCACGTCCGGCATTTCCAGGCCGTGGTCGATCGAGTTGCGGACCAGGTGGACCAGCGGATCAGCGATCTTTTCGATCAGGCCCTTGTCCAGTTCGGTGCCTTCGCCGACGGTGCGCAGGCGCACCTGCTTGCCGAGGCGGGTCGAGAGGTCGCGGACCAGGCGCGGGAAGCGGCGGAACACCGCATCGACCGGCAGCATGCGCACGCCGATCACTGCTTCCTGCAAGTCGCGGGTGTTGCGTTCAAGCTGGTCCAGGCCGGCGAACAGGCTTTCGGCATGCACCGGGTCCAGTGCATGCGAGACCTGCTTGAGCATGGCCTGGGTGATGACCAGTTCACCGACCAGATTGATCAGTGCGTCGACCTTGTCCACGCTGACGCGAATCGAGGTTTCCGCTTCCTGTGCACCGCCACCGCTGGCGGCCGGCGCGGCGGGGGCGGCTGCAGCCACCGGTGCAGCGGGGGTGGAAGGGGCAACAACGGGTGCAGCGGGGGCCTGGGTGGCCAAGCTCGGCGGCGCAGCCGGACGGATGTCCAGTTCGCAGTCGTCCAGCACCCAGGCGAAGGTGTCTTCGATCTTGCTGCGCGGCACCTTGCCGACCAGGCCCAGGTCCCATGCCAGGTGGGCCTCGAGCGGATCAAGCTGGGCGAAGCCGGGCAGGCGCTCCATGCGCGCGGCCACCTGCAGCGAACCCAGATGTTCCAGTTCGCGGATGATGCGCAGCGGGTCGTTGCCGCTCATGAACAGCGACGGTGCCGGGGTGAAGCCGATCTGCCAGGCTTCGGGCGTGTCGTCGACCTTGGCTTCGGCAGCGGCCGGAGCGCTCGCGGCCACCTGGCCGGACAGCACGGCTTCCAGGCGCGCCTTCACCGCGGCGACGGCGGCCGGATCAGCGGCCTGGCCGTGCTCGGCTTCGCGCAGCAGGGCGCGCAGCACGTCTACTGAGGACAGCATCGCGTCCACTGCGGCCGGTTCCAGCGCGCGCTTGCCGGCACGCAGCTCATCCAGCAGCGTTTCCAGCACATGGGTCAGGCCGGCGATCGCATCGAAGCCGAAGGTGCCGGCGCCACCCTTGATGGAGTGGGCGGCGCGGAACACCGAATTGATGATCTCCGGGTCCTGTTGCCCCGATTCCAGGGCCAGCAGGCCGGCCTCCATCGCGTCGAGGCCTTCGCGGCTCTCCTCGAAGAAGGTGGCGTGGAAGCGTTGCAGGTCCATGCTCATGGCAGAGGCAATCCGGAAACGTGGGGAAGGGGGCGGTTCAGGGGTGCCGGGCGATCAGCCCAGCACCTTCTGCACGGTGGCGACCAGCTGTTCGGGGTTGAACGGCTTGACCAGCCAGCCGGTGGCACCGGCGGCCTTGCCTTCGGACTTCTTGTCCGCAGCCGACTCGGTGGTCAGCATCAGCATCGGGGTGAACTTGTAGTCCGGCAGCTGGCGCAGCTCGCGGATCAGGCTGATGCCATCCATGTTTGGCATGTTGACGTCGGTGACCACCGCGTTGAAGCGCTGGCCCTTGGCGCGACCGAGCGCGACCGCGCCGTCTTCGGCTTCTTCGACGGCAAAACCGGCCGAGGTGAGGGCGAAGGAAACCATCTGGCGCATCGACGCCGAATCGTCCACCACCAAGATACGTGCGCTCATGCAGCGTTCTCCACAGATTTCAGGTTGTCATGGGGTACGTCCAGGCCCAGGGCCTGGGTGACGCCCAACAGGCGGGCGGCGTCACGGAAGGTTGCAGTGCAACCGTGGAAGCCGGTGCCCAGGCCCGCCTCGCGGCGCGCCTGCACGAACGCACACAGCACCTGCACGCTGGCCGTGTGGATGCGACCGACCTGGCTAGCGTCCAGGGTCAGTTCGCCTGCTTCCGCCACGAGGGGCGAAAGGCGGTTCTTGAGCTCGGTGCTGTTCTCGATGCCGAGATCGTCACCCAGTTCGACAGTGCTCATCGTTGCTCCGGACAAACGGTTCCGAGATCCATAACGGCACCCGGCAGGGGTTCTTTAGGGTTGAATCGAGTGGCGGCGTACCCACGCGGGCGCGTTCAGTAGAGCCACGCCATGCGTGGATGGCGATTACCCCAACAACCGCGTCGCATCAAGCAGGATCATCGGCCGCTGGCTGATGCGGGCCACGCCGCGGAACAGCTCGTTGGAGATCTGGCAGATGCGGGCGGTATCGGGCGGCTCGATCTGCGAATCGGTGAGGCTGGCCACGTCCTCGACCGCGGAAACCCGCAGGCCGAGGGTTTCACCATTCTCTTCCAGCACCACGATGCGGGTCTGCGCATCGTCTTCGGCGGTGGCCGCGCCCAGGTGGATGCCCAGGTCCATCACCGGCACCACCTGGCCACGCAGGTTCATGATGCCGAGCATGGCCGGGGCCGTGCCGCGCAGCGGCAGCAGCGGTACGGGCAGCACCACTTCCTGCACCTTCAGCAGTTCCAGTGCATAGGCCTGGGTGCCACAGCGCAGGCGCAGCCAGCGCGAGGTGCGTTCGGCGGCGCGGCGGTTGTGCGGGTTGGCGCCATGCGGCGGCTGGTGGGCCTGCGCCTGCAGTTCCTGCCAGCTGCCGGGGCGGATGCCGGGCGGCGCATCGAGGGCAACGCGCGGCGGCGGTGCGACGGCGGCGCGTGCGGCCGGCGCTGGGGCAGGGCGGGGCGAAACCGGGGTCGGTGCTGCGGGCACGACCGGCGCCGGCGGCGGCGCGGTCTCGCCTACGGCGGCGGCCTCGAAGGCGGCCTGCAGGGCAGGGCTGTCGGTATGCGCCAGGCGATGGCTGTCGGCGCTGTCGGTTTCGTAGATCACTTCGTCCGGCAGATCGTCCCAGGTGGGCTTGGGGACGTCCGGTTCGGTGGTGGGTTCGGGCGCCGCTGCGCTCGCCGGGTGTGGCCCGGCGCTATCGGCGCTACTGGAGCTTTCGCCGGTCTCGTAGATCACTTCGGCAGGCAGGTCATCCCAGGTCGGTTCGCGCTCCAGCGCCGCTGCGCTCGCCGGGCGCGGCCCGGCGCTACCGGGGGTGACGCCGGTTTCGTAGATCACTTCGTCCGGCAGATCGTCCCAGGTCGGTTCACGCTCCAGCGCCGCTGCGTTCGCCGGGCATGGCCCGGCGCTACCGGCGGCTTCGAAGGCGGCTTCCAGCGCGGCATCGTCCGCGGCAGCGGTCACGGCGACATCACTGGTTTCGTAGATGACCTCGGCCGGCAGGTCGTCCCAGGTGGGCTTTGGGGCGTCTGGCTCGGGGGTGGGGTCGGGTGCCGCTGCGCTCGCCGGGCGCGGCCCGGCGCTACCGGGGGTGTCGCCGGTTTCGTAGATGACCTCGGCTGGCAGGTCGTCCCAGGTCGGTTCGCGCCCGGGCGCGGGCGCGGCGGCGACCGGCGCCGGCGGTGCGGCGACGGCGATGGCCTCGCCCAGCAGCTCGTCCAGATAGTCGTCCAGCACGCCGGGGGTGTTCATGCTGCCTGCTCCAGGGCTCGCGCGTCTTCGCCGAGGATCCAGTTCAGCGCACGGCGATAGGCCGCCAGGCCGCGGCCCGGATAGTCCTCGCCCACGCTGGGCAGGGTCAGGCCGGCGGCGTTGCTGATGCGGGTGTCGATCGGGATCGCGTCTTCCCACACACGGGTGCCGTGGCGGTCCTGCATGGTGCGCAGCGATTCGTTGCCGGCGCGGGTGCGACGGTCGAACAAGGTCGGCAGGATCGAGATCGGCAGCGGACGGCGGCGCGAGCGCTCGACCATCTCGCCGGTGCGCACCATGCCGTCCAGGCCGTGCAGGGCCAGCGGCTCGGCCTGGGTCGGAATGATGAGACGGTCGGCTGCGGCCAGCGCGTTGATCATCAACAGGCCAAGGGTGGGCGCGCAGTCCAGCAGGATGTAGTCGTGCTGGCCGTGGTGGCGGGCCAGCGCATTCTGCAGCGCCAGGCCCAGGCCCGGCTGGTTGGCGCTGCGCCGTTCCAGGGTCGCCAGCGAGGCCTGCGCGCAGACGTAGTCCAGGCCGCCGATGCTGCTGGGGTGGCTCAGCGTGGACAGCTCGGCCGGCGGGGCGCCGAACAGCTCCAGCACGCCGGCCGGCGCCGGCTCGACCGGCACGCCGAAGGCGCGGGTGAGTGAGGCGTGCGGGTCCAGGTCGATCAACAGCACGCGGTGGCCCTGTGCGGCCAGGCCGCGACCGAGGGCGAGGGTGGTGGTGGTCTTGCCGACTCCACCCTTCTGGTTGGCGACTGCCCAGATGCGCATCGGGTTACTCCTTCATTGCCGGGGGAACGGCGGCGCCGACGCGGCTGCCAGCCGGCACCGGCGGCAACTGCACCGGTGCGATGGGGGGAACGGGGGCGCTGCGCGGTGCGGCAGCAGCTTCGGTGGTCGCGCCGGCGGCGGCACTGCCGCCACCTGCAGCGGCATTCAGGCGATCGCCCAGCGGATCGACCGCATGGCTGGTGTCGGCCAGGATGATGACCATCACCCGCCGGTTGCGGTTGCGGCCCTGCGCGCTGTCATTGGCGTCGCGCGGGCGGAACTGGCCGTAGCCGACCATGGCCAGCCGCGAGGGCTGCACGCCCTGGTCGGCGAACAGGTGCACCACGCTGGCGGCGCGACCGGCCGAGAGCTCCCAGTTGGACGGGAACGTGGCGGTGGCGATCGGCACGTCGTCGGTGTGCCCTTCCACGCGCACGCTGTTGGGCACGTCCCGCAGTACGTCGGCCAGGCTGGCCAGGGTCTGCCGTGCGTGCACGTCCAGCGCGGCCGAGCCGGTCGGGAACAGGATGTCGCTGTTGATCTCGACTTCGATCCACAGCTCGGTGCGGCGCACGCTGATCATGCCGCGATCGATCAGCGGCGACAGCGCGGCGGTCAGTCGATCGGCGATGCTGTTGAGCTGGCGCTCGGCGCGCGCGATCTGTTCCTGGTTGTGCACAGAGACCGGCATGCGCATCTGCGAGGCCATCGCCGGCAGCAGGGTGGGGTCGTGGGTGGGCGCGGGTGCGGACGGACCGATCTTCGTGCCCGACTTGATCACAGAGGGGCTGTCCCAGCCGCCGCCCTGCACCTGCTTGTTGCCCACCTGCACCGGGTTGATGGTGCGCGGCGCACCGCCGAAGGCATCGGTCAGGGCATCTGCCATGATCCGGTACTTGCCCTCGTTGACCGAGGAAATGGCATACATGACCACGAAGAAGGCGAGCAGCAACGTCATCAGGTCGGCATAGGGGATGGCCCATGCCTCGTGATTGGCGTGCTCTTCGTGGTGCTTGCGGCGGGCCATGTCAGTGCAGGAAGCCGGTGAGGTTGGTTTCGATGTTGCGCGGGTTCTCGCCCTGGGCGATCGAGATCAGGCCTTCGATGACCATTTCGCGATCGCGGGTGGTGTGCGCGATCACGCCCTTCAGCTTGGCGGCGATGGGCAGGAACAGCAGGTTGGCCGAGGCGATGCCGTAAATGGTTGCGGTGAACGCGGCGGCGATGCCGTGGCCCAGCTTGCTGGGGTCGGCCAGGTTCTTCATCACTGCGATCAGGCCCAGCACGGCGCCGATGATGCCCAGGGTCGGTGCATAGATGCCCATTGCCTCGAAGACCTTGGCCGCGGCCTGGTCCTGGTGTTCCTGGCCGCTCAGTTCGATTTCCAGCATGTGCCGGATCGATTCCGGCTCCACGCCATCGACCAGCAGCTGCAGGCCCTTGCGCAGGAACGGGTCGCGCTGTGCTTCCACCTGCGATTCCAGGCCCAGCAGGCCCTGGCGGCGGGCGATGTTGCTCCACTCGACGATCTGCTTGATCAGTTCGTGGCGATCGCTGTGCGGCGGGCGCACGACCCAGCGCACGATCTTGAAGGCGTGCTTGAACACCGCCGGGGCGGTGTGCAGCAGGATTGACGCCACGGTGCCGACGATCACGATCACGAAGGCGGCAGGCGACCACAGCGAAGCCAGGCCGGCGCCTTTCAGGATGCTGCCGCCGACCAATGAGGCCAGGGCGAGAAAGAGTCCAATAAGGCTGAGTCTATCCATGGGTCCGGTATCGGCTTGTGTGAATGGGACTTGAGACACCGGTAGATCGTGTACAGACGGTAGTCACAGTTTTCGGGTTGCCGGGCCATGACCGGCGGGGCTTCAGCGCAGGCCGTCCACGTCCAGGATCAGGGCCATGCGACCATCGCCGATCAACGTTGCACCGGCGTAACCGCGCAGGCCGCGCAGGGCCTTGGGCAGCGGCTTGATCACCACTTCCTCGCGGCCGCGCACCTGGTCCACGACCAGGCCGAAGCGGGCTTCGCCGGCCTGCAGCACCACGATGGTCAGCAGGGTGGAGGCGGCCGGCGTCACATCCAGCCACTGGCGCAGGTCGACCAGCGGCAGGGTGTGCGAGCGGCGGTCCAGCACCGCACGGCCATCGAACCAGCCCAGCGAGGTGCGCGGTGCGTGCAGCACTTCCATCACGCGGGCCAGCGGCAGGGCGTAGACATCCTCGCCGGCCTGCACCAGCAGGGTCGGCAGGATGGCCAGGGTGAGTGGTACGCGGATCAGGAAGCGGCTGCCGCGGCCCAGTTCGGACTGGATCTGGATCTGGCCGCTCAGTTCGCGGATGCGCGACTGCACCACGTCCATGCCGACGCCGCGGCCCGAAATATCGGTGACCTGCTGCTTGGTCGAGAAGCCGGGCAGGAACACCAGGTGCAGGCATTCCTCACTGCTCAGGCGTGCGGCGGCTTCCGGATCGATCAGGCCCTTCTCGCGCGCCTTGGCGCGCAGCTTTTCCGGATCGATGCCGGCGCCGTCGTCCTGCACTTCGATGCTGACGTAGTCGCCTTCCTGCTGCGCCGACAGGCGAACATGGCCCATCCGCGGCTTGCCCTGGGCTTCACGCAGGTCGGGCATTTCCACGCCGTGGTCGATGGCGTTGCGCACCAGGTGCACCAGCGGGTCGGCCAGCGCTTCGACCAGGTTGCGGTCCAGTTCGGTCTCGGCGCCGATCAGCTCCAGGTCCACTTCCTTCTGCAGCGAACGGGCGACGTCGCGCGCCACCTTCGGGAAGCGCGAGAACACCTTGCCGACCGGCTGCATGCGGGTGCGCATGACCGCCGACTGCAGGCGCGCGGTGGCGATGTCCAGCGTCGAAACGGCGCGGTCCAGCTCTTCGTCGCGCAGGCGCGTGCGCAGGGTCTTGAGCCGGTTCCGTGACAGCACAAGTTCGCCGATCAGGTTGACGATGGCGTCCAGGCGCTTGGTATCCACGCGCACGGTGTGTTCGGCTTCGGCCACCGGCTTGTTCGCCGCCGGCTTGGCCGGCGCACGCGGAGCAGGTGCCGGTGCCGGCGGGGCCGCGACCGGTACCGCGGCCACCGGCTTGGCGCCGGGCACGGCACCGCCATGCAGCTGGTCGAGCAGGGCTTCGAACTCGTCCTCGCTGATCAGGCCGTCGTCAGCCTTCTTCGGCGGTGCGACCGCGGTCGGGGCGTTGCCGCCGTGCAGCTGGTCGAGCAGTGCCTCGAACTCGTCGTCGGTGATCAGGTCGCCACCTGCAGCAGGCGCGGCCGCCGTGGCGGCGCTAGCGGCGGGGCTCGCGCCACCGTGCACGTCGAACTGGGCGATCAGTTCCGGCGGCGCGTAGCCGGGTTCAGTGCCGGACGACACCGCGTCGAGCATCGACTGCAGATAGTCCAGTGACTGCTGGGCGGCATCGAAGTGATGGGCCTGCAGCACGGCCTGGCCGGCACGCGCGGCGCCCAGCGCTTCTTCCGCCGCATGGCACAGCTCGACCATGGCGGTGATGCCGAGGAAGCCGGCGCCACCCTTCAGCGTGTGGTAGCCACGGAAGACCGCGTTGAGCTGGTCGTTGTCCTGCGGTGCCTGTTCCAGCGACACCAGCTGTTCGCCCAGGCGATCCAGGATTTCCTGCGCCTCGATGATGAAATCGGCAGTGATGTCGTCGGCAACCGCGCTCATGCTTACAGCCCCAGGTCCGACAGCAGGTCGTCGGCGTCGTTCTGCGAGACCGCGTGGCGGTCCAGTCCCTTAAGTGCCGGCCCGGCAAGTTCCGGGTCGGTGCGATGCTGTTCCGGCGGCAGGCCGAGCGCGCCGAAGCCTTCGTGCACGCGGCGGACGATGCCGACCACGCGACGGATGATCTGCCCGGTCAGGTCCTGGTAGCTCTGGGTCAGGGCGATCTCGGTCAGGTTGTGGCGGATGCGCTCGAGCTGCTCATCCTGGCCCGGCTGCAGGCCATCGGCGCGCAGCTGTTCGGTCAGGGCGCGGCATTCCTCGGCCAGGTCCAGGGTGCGGTGGGTGGCCTGTTCGGTCATCGCCACCACGTGGTCCAGGCGTGCGCAGGCATCGTCCAGCTCGCCGGCCTCGTCGGGCACGGTCGGCAGTTCGCCCAGGGCCTGGCCCAGCTCGCGGGCCAGCCGGGAAAGGCCGCTCATCATCGGCTGGGTGCGCGCGGCCACCAGGCTGTCGATGCGCTGGCGCCAGGCGGTCTCGTCACCCGACTCCAATGCATCCAGGGCCTCCTGCAGGCGCAGGGCGAGGGCGCTTCTGTCGACCTGGGCGTCCATCAGGCGCTCGCTGCCAGGCGTTCGAAGATCTTGCCGAGCTTCTCTTCCAGGGTCTGCGCGGTGAACGGCTTGATGATGTAGCCGTTGACGCCGCTCTGGGCCGCTTCGATGATCTGCTCGCGCTTGGCTTCGGCGGTCACCATCAGCACCGGCAACGTCTTCAGCTTTGCATCGGCGCGGATCGCCTTGAGCAGCTCGATGCCGGTCATCACCGGCATGTTCCAGTCGGTGACCACGAAATCGAACGGCTGGCTCTGCAGCAACGACAGCGCGGCATGCCCGTCCTCGGCTTCGGCGGTGTTGGTGAAGCCCAGATCGCCCAGCAGGTTCTTGACGATACGACGCATGGTCGAGAAATCGTCAACAATCAGGATGCGCATGTTCTTGTTCAAAGCAGAGTTCCTTTGTTGTTCACTGCGGGCGGCCGGGGGCAGCCGCCTCGCGCATGTTCATTGTTCGAGGCCGGCGTCGGCCGCCTCGAAGACCTTCAACCGGCCGCGCAGGCGCAGCACGGCCTGGCCGTGGATCTGGCAGACCCGCGATTCGCTCACGCCGAGCACTGCGCCGATCTCCTTCAGGTTCAGCTCCTGCTCGTAGTACAGCGACAGCACCAGCTGTTCGCGCTCGGGCAGGTGTCCGATGGCCTTGCCCAGTTCGCGGCCGAATTCACCGCGTTCCAGCACCTGCTGCGGGGTTGGTCCGCCCTGGGCGACGGTGTCCAGCTCGCCCTGGTCCTCGATGCGCGATTCCAGGCTCAGCACCTGGCCACGCGAGGCGTCTTCCATCAGGCGCAGGTACTCGGGCAGGGGCATGTCCATCGCCGCGGCCACCTCGGTGGCGCTGGCGGCGCGGCCGCTGCTCTGTTCCAGGCGGCGGATGGTAGCGGCGGCGTCGCGGGCACGGCGGTGCACCGAGCGCGGCACCCAGTCACCACGGCGGATCTCGTCGATCATCGAGCCACGGATGCGGATCGAGGCATAGGTCTCGAACGACGCGCCCTGGTCGGCGTCATAGCTGCGCGAGGCTTCGATCAGGCCCATCATGCCGGCCTGGATCAGGTCGTCCACCTCGACGCTGGCTGGCAGGCGTGCCGCCAGGTGGTGGGCGATGCGGCGCACCAGATCGGAGTGCTGGGCGATGACATCGGTCGCGCTGGCGCGCTGGACTTCCTTGTACTGGGCTGCACCTTTCATACGGTCACCCCACGCTGCTTGAGGATGCGTTCGAGGAAGAACTCGACGCCGCCACGCGGTTCGGTCGGCGCCTGCCAGCGGGCGGTGCGGCGGGCGATCTCGGTGATCGCCAGCGCGGCCGGGCTCGACGGGTAGGCCTTGACCACCGGCTGCTGGCGCTGCACCGACAGCCGCAGCCAGTCATCCTGCGGCACGCAGCCCAGGTAGTTCAGCGAGACATCGGCGAGGAACTTCTCGCAGACGCGGGTCAGCTTTTCGTACAGCACGCGGCCCTCGTTGGGGTCACGCACCATGTTGGCCACCACCTGGATGCGGTCCACGCCACGTTCGCGCGAGAGCACCTTGATCAACGCGTAGGCGTCGGTGATCGAGGCCGGCTCATCGCAGACCACCACCACGGTGTCCTGCGCGGCCTGGCAGAAGGTCAGCACGCCATCGGTGATGCCGGCAGCGGTGTCCACCACCATGATGTCCAGCTCGCGTTCAAGTTCGGAGAACACGTTGACCAGGCCGACGTGCTCGGCCGGGGCCAGTTCGGCCATGTGCCGGCGGCCCGAGGCGGCCGGGACCACCAGTACCCCGTTGGGGCCCTCGATGATCACGTCGTCCAGGCTGCAGCGGCCGGCCACCAGGTCAGCCAGGGTGAACTTCGGGTTCAGGCCGAGGATGACGTCGATGTTGGCCAAGCCCAGGTCGGCGTCCAGCAGCAGGGTGCGCTTGCCCATGCCCGCCAGAGCCACGGCCAGGTTGGCCGACACGTTGGTCTTGCCCACGCCGCCCTTGCCGCCGCTCACCGCGATGGTGCGGACAGGGCCGAGCGGCTCGCTGCGGGTCGCCGACAGCGGGAAGGTATTGGTCAGCTTGGCGTACTCACGCGACGGCATGGTTCAACTCCGGGTTGCAGGGCATATCGGCCGCTCGGCGCAAATCTTCAAGGCGAAGTACGAGATTGGCTGCACTGGCCCGGTGCAGGTCCTCCGGGACGTCCTGGCCGTCGGTCACCCAGGTGATCGGCAGCGAGTGGTCGACGGCCACCGAAAGGGCGTTGCCGAAGCGGCCGGTCTCGTCCAGCTTGCTCAGCACCAGGCCCTGCAGGTTGGCCGCGCCGAAGCGGCGGACGACCTCGTCCATGTCGCCGAAGCTGGTATTGGCCGGCAGCACCAGCAGGGTGCGCACCTGGCGCGCGGCCCGCAGCCACTGCAGCTGGGCGGCCAGGGCGCGGTCGCGCGGGCCAAGGCCGGCGGTATCGATCAGTACCAGCTTGTAGTCCTGCAGGCGCTCCAGCAGCTGGTCGAGGTCGGTGCCGCTGTTGGCCTCGTGGACGGCGATGCCGAGCTGGCGGCCGTAGCCGTACAGCTGCTCACGGGCGCCGATGCGCATCGTGTCGGTGGTCACCAGGGCGACGTCACGCGGAGCATGCTTTTCAGCGAAGCGCGAGGCCAGCTTGGCGATGGTGGTGGTCTTGCCGGCACCGGTCGGGCCCACCAGGGCGATCACGCCGCCTTCTTCCAGCGGGTCGACCGGTGCGATCGGCAGCTTGCGCGAGATCAGCCCCAGCATCAGGCCGCGGCCGCGGTGGGCCTCGGTCTCCAGCGGGATCTGCATGGCCACGTCGCGCGACAGGCCGGCATCGAAGCCGTACTCGTCCATCAGGTCCAGAGCGGTGGCACGCACCGCGCTGCCGCGCAGGCGCTCATCAGTGAAGCGGTTCATCTCGCGCTCTATGACCTGGCGCATGCCGGCCACTTCGTGGCGCAGCTGGCGGATCTCGCCGTCATCGGCAGCGACCATGGTCAGTGCCGGGGCCGGGGCCAGCTGCGGCGCCGGCGCCGGGGTCGGCAGGGTGTCGGCCAGCGGCGCCATATCGTTGGCGGGCATTTCCGCCGCCGGCGCTTCGATGGGGGCGACCACGGCGGCGGTCGGAGCGACTGTCGCTTCGACCGCGGCTTCGACCGGGAGGGCGGCGACCGGGGCCGGCAGCGGCGGCGGCAGGGCGGCGGCTTCTTCTTCCAGCGGCGGGTCGATCAGGAAGCGGGCGCGGTTGATGGGCGCGGCGGCGACCACGGCAGCGCTGGCCGGCGGTGCCACGATGGCGTCGGCGTATGGGGCGAAGATCGCCTCCGGCAGTGCCGATTCGTTGACGCTGGCGCGGGCCAGGGTGGCGGCGAAGCCGGTGCTGCCGCGGGTGGGCACGATCTCGTCGGCGCTGTCCAGGGTGCGGCCGGTGGCGCCGACGGCGGCGCGGGCGAGGGCGGCGACGGCCGAGGTGGTGGCGGCCACCGGCTCGGCGGCCGGGGTCGCGGTGCGGCGACGGGTCACCGCGGCGATCACGGCGTCGGCGGCGGTGCGCGGCTTCGGCGGCGGCGGCGGGGCGATCTCGCGGCGAGAGGCTTCCAGTGCACGCTGCACGGCGCTCTCGTCGTAATGGGCGGCGGCGACGATCTCCACGCCTTCCTCGATCCGGCGGTTGGACAGGATCACGGCGTCGGGGCCATGTTCCTTGCGCACCAGGTTCATGGCCGAGCGCATGTCGGCGGCGACGAATCGTTTGATTTTCATGCTGTGGTCACGGGACGAAGTCGGCGGAGTGGCGGTCGAGGAACGCGGGTGGTCGGTGGTCTGCACGGTTCGGGTTCCCCTTGGAATCTGTCGTGTGGTGCGGTTTGAACGTGGTGTCTGTTTTCTGGCGCGTGGAAGGCGGGCGTCAGCTGATCGTTCCGACCAGTTTCAGGCGCTTGTCTTCCGGCACCTCGCTGTAGGCCAGGACCGACAGCGACGGAACGCTGTGGCGGACCAGGCGGGCCAGCGCGGCACGCACCGGGCCCGGTACCAGCACGACCGCCGGCTCGTTTCGCGCTTCCTGCTTGCTGACACATTCGGCCAGGCTCTGGTGCAGTCGCTCTGCGAGTCCGGGTTCCAGCGCGGCGCCGTTGCCCTGGGTAGACTCCTGCAAGACACGTTCCAATTGCGGGTTGAGCGTGAACACCGGCAGCTCCGCCGACATTCCGGCGATCTCCTGCACGATGAAGCGGCCAAGAGCGGTGCGCACGGCAGCGGTCAGCGTGGCCGGGTCCTGGCTCATGGGGGCGTGCTCGACCAGCGCTTCGGCGATCTTGCGCAGCTGGCGGATCGGAATGCGCTCGACCAGCAGGTTCTGCAGCACGCGCACCACCGCCGACAGCGGCAGCGCCTTCGGTGTCAGATCTTCGACGAGCTTGGGCGCGCTCTTGCCCAGGTTGGCCAGCAGGTGCTGCACTTCTTCATGGCCCAGCAGTTCCGGCGCGTGTTCGCGTATCAGGTGCGACAGGTGCGTGGCGACCACGGTGGCCGGGTCGACCACGGTGTAGCCCATGGTTTCGGCCTGGGCGCGCTGGTGCGGCTGGATCCAGGTGGCATCCAGGCCGAACGCGGGATCCTTGCCGGCGATGCCCTCCAGCGGGCCCAGCGCGCTGCCGGGGTCCAGCGCCAGTTCGCGGTCGGGGTGGATGTCGGCGGTGGCCACCGGCACGCCGTGCACCAGGACGCGGTAGCCGTTGGCCGGCAGCTCCAGGTTGTCGCGGATGTGCACGGACGGGATCAGGAAGCCCACGTCCTGGGTCAGCTTGCGGCGCACGCCCTTGATGCGCGCCATCAGCTCGCCGCCCTGGTTGGCATCCACCAGCGGGATCAGCCGGTAACCCACTTCCAGGCCCAGCGGATCGACCGGGCGCAGTTCGTCCCAGCTCAGCTCGGCGGTGGGCGCGGCGGCCGGGCGGCCGAGGGCATTCAACGGGCCGGCTTCAGCGGCGGCAGCGGCCGGATCGGCCGCCGGTGCCTGGCTCTTGCGGTACAGCTTCCAGGCGATGAAGCCGAGGATCGCGGCCAGCGTCAGGAAAGCGACGTTGGGCATGCCGGGGACCAGGCCGACCAGGCCGAGGATGCCGGCGGTGATCGCCAGTGCGCGGTACTGGCCGAACACCTGGCCGGTCATGGCTTGGGCCATGTCCTGCGAACGCGAGGCGCGGGTAACCAGCATCGCCACGGCGCTGGAGATCAGCAGGGCCGGCAGCTGCGCCACCAGGCCGTCACCGATGGACAGCAGGGTGTAGGTGGCGGCGGCATCGCCGAACGGCATGCCATGCTGCAGCACGCCCACCGCCAGGCCGCCCAGCATGTTGATGAACAGGATCAGGATGCCGGCGATGGCGTCGCCGCGGATGAATTTGCTGGCGCCGTCCATCGCACCGTAGAAGTCGGCTTCCTCGCGGACCTCTTCACGACGGGCCTTGGCTTCTTCACGCGTCAGCAAACCGGCGTTCAGATCGGCGTCGATGGCCATCTGCTTGCCGGGCATGGCGTCGAGGATGAAGCGCGCGGTCACTTCCGAGACGCGCCCGGCGCCCTTGGTGATGACCACGAAGTTGATGATGGTCAGGATCGCGAAGACCACGATGCCCACAGCGTAGTTGCCGCCGATGACGAATTCACCGAAGGCGGCGATGACCTTGCCGGCCGCATCGTGGCCGTTCTGGCCGTTGAGCAGGATGACGCGGGTCGAGGCCACGTTCAGCGCCAGCCGCAGCATGGTGGTGACCAGCAGCACGATGGGGAAGATCGTGAAATCCAGCGGGCGCTTCACATAGACCACCGCCAGCAGCACCATCAGCGAGATGGCGATGTTGAAGGTGAACAGTGCATCGAGCACCGGCGCGGCCAGCGGCACCACGACCATGGCCAGCAGGGCCAGCACGATCAGCGGTGCGCCAAGACCCTGGCGGATCATCTCCAGGGCGCGGCGGGTGTTGAAGCTGGATGCCTGTGCGCTCACGGGCGGCCTCCCTTGCCGAATTCATCCACGTCCACATGCGGGGCGGACGGCATCGGGCCGGTCCGCCAGCTGCGCAGCTGGTAGACGTAGGACAGCACCTGGGCGACGGCGGAATACAGTCTCACGGGAATTTCCTTTCCGAGTTGCCCCTCCCGATACAAGGCGCGTGCCAAAGGCGGGGCAGAGACAATGGCGACCTTGTTGCCGTCGGCCACTTCACGGATGCGCAGGGCGGTTTCATCCACGCCCAGGGCGACCACGGTGGGGGCGCCCATGCTGCCGCCTTCGTATTTCAGGGCCACCGCGTAGTGGGTGGGGTTGACCACCACCACGTCGGCGGTGGGCACCGCTTCCATCATCCGGCGGTTGGCCAGCTGCTGCTGCATGTGGCGGATGCGGCCCTTCACCTCGGGGCTGCCCTCGCTTTCCTTCATTTCCCGGCGCAGCTCTTCACGGGTCATCTTCAGCTTGCGCATCCAGTTCCAGCGCTGGTACGGGGCATCGATGGCGGCCAGCACCAGCATGGCCCCGGCCGCGGCCAGCAGCAGCTTCAGGGTGAAGCCCAGGCCGTGGCCGATGGCCGATTCCAGCGGCTGGTTCAGCAGGCCGCGCAGGCTGTCGAAGCTGGCGGCGAAGACCAGCATGGCCGAGGCGCCGACGAAACCCATGCGCAGCAGTGACTTGGTGAGTTCGGCCAGGGCTTCGGTACCCCACATGCGCTTCAGCCCGGACAGCGGGTTGAGCCGGTTCGCGTCGGGGACCAGCGACTTGTTCGACCAGCGCAGGCCGCCCATCGCCACCGGCGCCAGGAAGCTGGCCAGCAGGCAGACCAGCAGCAGCGGCCAGCAGGCCATCATCAGGCGCAGGAACAGCATGCCGAAGTGGCCGAACAGCAGCTGCGGGTTCTGCCACAGGGCGGGTTCGGGGCTGAGCGCGGCACGCATCCAGGCACGGCCGCCGGCCCCCAGCGAGGCGGCGCTGGCCATGATGGCGATGATGCCGGCACCGAACACGGCCACGGTCGCCAGCTCCTTCGAGCGCGGGATGTTGCCCTGCTCACGGGCTTCACGCAGGCGTTTTTCGGTTGGTTGTTCGGTTTTTTCGCCTGCGTCTTCGTTCTCGGACATCACGGGCACTGCGGCTGGGGTTGCCGGGGTGCGTGCAAGATCCGTTCCGTGACGGCGGGGCGGCGGTAGCGCCGGGCCGGGCCCAGCGTCAGGTCGAGTCCGGTGGCGGCGGGCTTTGCGCCAGTTCCACCCGTGGCCGCGGCAGGTCGTGCAGCTGCATGAAGCGGGCGGCATCCACCGGCCGGCCCAGCAGGAAGCCTTGCAGGTAATCGCAGCCCAGCCGCTCCAGGTATGCCCGCTGGGCAGCGGTCTCCACGCCTTCGGCCACGATGTCCATGTCCAGTGCGTGGCCCAGGGCCACGATGGCTGAGACGATCACCACGTCTTCGGCACTATGTTCCAGGTCGCGCACGAAAGCGTGGTCGATCTTGATCTCGGTGGCCGGCAGACGCTTCAGGTACAGCAGGCTTGAATAGCCGGTGCCGAAATCATCGATGGAAATACCCACGCCCAGCGCCGACAGCGCCTGCAGCAGGCGCAGGCTGGTGTCGGTATCGCGCATCACCGTGCTTTCGGTGATCTCCAGCACCAGCTGGCGCGGGCTGATGCGATGGCGCTCGATCACCTCGGTCACATCCTGCAGCAGGTGCGGCGAGCCGAACTGCACCGGCGACAGGTTGACCGCCATGGACCAGCCCTCGTGGCCGGCGTCGTGCCAGCGGCGCAGCTGCGCGCAGGCCTGGTCCAGCGCCCAGCGACCGATCTCGTTGATGGCGCCACTGCGCTCGGCCAGGCGGATGAAGCGATCCGGCGGGATCAGGCCTTGCTCGGGATGACGCCAGCGGATCAGCGCCTCGGCCCCGGCCACCTTCTGCGTGGCCACCTGGATCTTCGGCTGGAAGTGCAGGAACAGCTGGTCGCTGCTGATCGCTTTGCGCAGGTCGGCCAGCAGTCGGAACTGCTGCTCGGCGCTGTCGTTCATCCAGTCGGAGAACATTACGAAGGCATTGCGGCCGGATTCCTTGGCCTGGTACATCGCTGCATCGGCGAAGGCCATCAGCTGCCGTTCGCTGGCGGCGTGGTCGGGGCAGATCGCCACGCCGATGCTGGCGGTCACCTGCAGTTCGCTGTCGGGCAGCAGCGGGGCGCTGCCCACCGCCTGCAGGATGCGCCGGGCCAGGGTCGGCAGATCCTCGTCGTGATCGATGCGCACCACCAGCACGAACTCATCGCCGCCCAGCCGGGCCAGCAGGTCGTTGGGCCGCAGCAGCTGGCGGGTGCGCTCGGCCACCGCCACCAGCAATGCATCACCGGCCTGGTGGCCATAGGCATCATTGACCTGCTTGAAGCCATCCAGGTCCATGAACATCACCGCGAAGCGGCTGCCGCCCTGTTCGGCCTCGGCCAGTGCCTGCACGATGCCCCGCTGCAACAGCAACCGGTTCGGCAGGCGGGTGAGCGGATCGTGCAGCGCCGCCTGGGTGAGTTCCTGCTGGGCATCGGTCAGCGATGTGCTCAGCATCGAGTTGCGCAGCCGCAACAGCTGCGCTTCCACCCGCTGGTCCATCCAGGACACCACCAGCACCACCGCCAGGATCGCCACGGTGAGCACCACCACCAGCATCGCCAGCCAGGTGCTCTGCAGGCCATTGCCCACCGCCGCACCGCAGACGCTGCCTTCCGGGAAACGCGCGGCGGCCATGCCGGTGTAGTGCATGCCGACGATGGCCAGGCCGAGCAGGCCGGCAGCGGCCAGTCGATCAACGCTGCGGGTGTGCTGCGCGCGCAGCCGGAAGGCGACGTACAGCGCCACCCATGAAGCGGCCACGGCGACCAGCAGCGACAGCGCCAGCCAGACCGGGTCGTAATCGATGCCCGGGTTCATGCGCATCGCGGCCATGCCGGCGTAGTGCATGCCGGCGATGCCCGTGCCCATCAGCACCGCGCCACCGGCCAGGCGCGGGTGCGGCAGGGTGCGCAGCGAAACCAGCCACAGCGCGAACACCGAGGCGGCGATGGCCATGCCGAGCGAGAGCAGGGTGATCGGCAGGTCGTAGCCCAGAGGGATGGGCAGGTTGAAGGCGAGCATGCCGATGAAGTGCATGGACCAGATGCCCAGGCCCATGGCAAAACCGCCGCCCAGGCGCCACCACCAGGTGGCGCCTTTGCCAGCCGCGGTGACCGTGCGGCCGGCCATGGCCAGCGCGGTGTACGACGCCATCACCGCGACCAGCAGCGAAACGGCTACCAGCCAGGGGTTGTACGTGCCTACCAGCATTCGTCTTTCTCCCGGACCATCCTGTCGACGGAAAAACTACGTTGGGGCATGGATGAGGCAGGCAGCCCGCACGGCGGCTGCCAAGTGCGGCGTCCCTCTGGGTCCCGCCCATTCACTCTAGCGCGAACTGGTGGGGGAGGGGTAGAGCCGAGCCTATGCTCGGCTTCCTCCTTCGGCCAGGAGCAGTCGAGCATGCGCTCGGCTCTACAGATGCGCGTCACCGGGTGACGGCACCCGCCGCTTCGAAGGCCGCGTCGAACAGGCGCTGCACCGGCGGGCCCATCTCACCCATCAGCAGGGCCAGCAGGAACAGGCCCAGCAGCAGCGAGACCGGCAGGCCCAGCTGGATCGGGTTCATTGCGGGCGCTGCACGCGCCAGCACGCCGAAAGCGAGGTTCACCGCCAGCATCGCCACCGTCAGCGGGATGGCCAGGGTGAGGGCGCCGCGCAGGGCGGTCAGCAGCAGGGTCGGGGCGATGCTGAAGAAAGCGGTCGGGTCGGGCAGGGGCGCACCGATCGGCAGCGCGCGGTAGCTGTCCACCACCAGCGAGATCAACGCCAGATGGCCGTTGGCGGTGAAGAACAGCAGGCCGAACAGCAGGTAGAACCACTGGCCGATGACGCCGGAGGTGCCGCCGCGCAGCGGGTCGCTCATCTGCGCGAAGGCAAGGCCGGTGCCCTGCGCGACCAGTTCGCCGGCCATGGCGCCGGCCTCGAAGATCAGCCGCAGCATGAAGCCGATGGACACGCCGATGGCGAGTTCACGGGCGATGGTCAACACGGTGGCGGCGTCGAAGCCGGTCCATTCCGGTACCGGCGGCAGCAGGGGGGCCAGGGCGATGGAAAGGGTGCCGGCCAGGATCACGCGGATCCGCTGTGGCACCGCGCGGGTACCGATCATGGGCATGGCCATCGCCACCGCGCCGATGCGCAGCATCGTCCACAGCACCGTGGCGATCATGCTGAAGGCCTGCAGGCCGTCGGCAGCCATCTGGGTGGCGGCATCCATCAGCGGGGAGTTCCTAGCCGATCAGGTGTGGAATGCGCTGGAACAGCAGCGTGGTGAATTCGACCAGGTGGCCGATCAGCAGGCTGCCCAGCGCAAACAGCACGGCCGTCAACGCGGCGGCTTTGGCGACGAAGGCGATGGTCGGCTCGTTGAGCTGGGTCGCGGCCTGCACCACGCCCACCACCACGCCCACCACCAGCACGGTGAGCAGCAGCGGGCCGGCCACCCACAGCACGGTGATCAGGCCGCCACGCAGTTCGGTCAAGGCAAGTTCGGGAGACATCATTGTTCCATCGGTAGCGCCGGGCCATGCCCGGCGGGGTATGCTCGATTCACGCCGGGTTGAAGCTGGCCGCCAACGTACCGACCGTCAGCACCCAGCCATCGACCAGCACGAACAGCAGGATCTTGAACGGCGCCGACACCAGCATCGGCGACAGCATCATCATGCCCATCGACATCAACACGCTGGCCACCACCAGATCGATGATCACGAACGGGATGAAGATCAGGAAGCCGATCTCGAAGGCGGTCTTCAGTTCGCTGGTGACGAACGAGGCCACCAGCACCGGGAACGGGATCGCGTCGGGGCTCGCGTAGGTGCCGTGCCCGGCGATGCCGGCGAAGGTCATCAGATCGGTCTCGCGGATCTGCGCCAGCATGAAGCCGCGCAGCGGCTGGGTGGTCAGGGTCCAGGCGGTCTGGAAGTCGATCTCGCCGTTAAGGTAGGGCGCCATGCCCGTGCTCCACGCCTTGTCCCAGGTCGGCATCATGATCATCGCGGTCAGGAACAGGGCCAGGCCCAGCAGTACCTGGTTCGACGGCGTCTGCCCGGTGCCCAGCGCCTGCCGCAGCAGGCCCAGCACGATGATGATGCGGGTGAACGAGGTCAGCACCAGCAGCATGGACGGGATCAGGGTGATCGCCGTCATCAGCAGCAGGGTCTGCAACGGCAGGCTGACCGGCTGGCCGCCGATCTTGCCGACGTTGACGTCCGGCAGCGCGGCCGGCGCGCCTGGCGCGGCAAACGCCAGCACGGGCAGCAGGCACAGGGCGATCAACAGCAGCCACGACAGAACGGTGGCGGGGCGGGTACGGGCGACACGCATGTCAGGGGTCCTTGCGCAGCCGCTGTTGCAGCAGCTGGGCGAAATTCGGCAGGTTCTTGAAGTCCGGCACGCGCGCGGGCGCGGGCGGCGGCAGCGGTTCGGAAAGGGTGTGCAGCGTGTTGATGCTGCCGGCGGTCACGCCCAGCAGCAGCTGCTGGCCATTGACCTCGACCACCACCACGCGTTCCTTGGCGCCGACATTCAGGCTGGCCACCAGCTTCATGCCCTCCGGCGGGCGGAAGCCACTGCCCGGCATGCGCTTGAGCAGCCAGCCGAGGCCGACCACCAGCGCCAGCACCGCCAGCAGCGCCAGCACCGCGCCGAACAGGCTCGGCGCACTGGCCGCATGCTGGCCGATCTGCGGGGTGGTCTTCGCAGCAGCCTGGGCGGTGGCGAGCAGCAGGCTCAACGCAGTCTCCGGATCCGCTCGCTCGGGCTGACCACGTCGGTCAGGCGCACACCGAAGCGATCGTTGATGACCACCACTTCGCCATGGGCGATCAGGGTGCCGTTGACGAACACATCCAGCGATTCGCCGGCGCCGCGTTCCAGTTCCACCACCGAGCCCTGGTTGAGCTGCAGCAGGTTGCGGATCGGCAGGCGGGCGCGGCCGACTTCCAGCGACAGGGTCACCGGCACGTCGAGGATCACGTCCAGGTTCAGGTCCGGGCCGATCGACTCGTCGGCCTGCAGGTTGCCGAACTGGGCCGGGGTCGGTTCGAGGGCGTCGATATCGTTCATTGCGGGTCTTCCTGGATGACGGGTACGCGCGGGCGGGTGCCCGGCGGATGGGTAGCGGTGATCTTCACGGCGTTCATGCCGTTGGCGACGCCGAACTCGCCGGTGAACACCGGGATGTTCTCCACGCACAGCGGTACCTGCGGGTTCAGCTCGATCGGCAGGATGTCGCCGACCTTGAGCCGGGTCAGGTCACGCAGGGTCATGCGCTTGCTGGCCAGCACGCTGGACAGGGTCACTTCGGCGATGTTGAGCTGCTCGCGCAGCATCACGCCCCAGCTGGCATCGCGGTCATTGCGGTCGCTCTGGATGCCGGCGTCGAGCAGTTCGCGGATCGGCTCGAGCATCGAGTACGGCAGGGTGACGTGGATGTCGCCGCCACCGCCGTCGAGTTCGACATGCAGGCGGCACACCACCACGTATTCGCGCGGCGTTACGATGTTGGCGAAGTGCGGGTTGATTTCCGAATTGATGTATTCGAAATCCACTTCCATCACCGGCGCCCACGCTTCGCGCAGGTCGGCGAAGGTCTGCTTCAGCAGCAGCTGGATCACCCGCATTTCAGTGGCGGTGAACTCGCGGCCTTCGATGCGGGTAGGGTAGCGCCCGTCACCGCCGAAGAAGTTGTCGACGATGGCGAACACCAGGGTCGGCTCGAACACGATCAGGCCGGTGCCTCGCAGCGGCTTGAAGCGGATCAGGTTCAGGTTGGTCGGCACATACAGCGAGTGCATGTAATCGTTGAACTTGATCAGCTCGATGCCGCGCACCGAGAGTTCGGCCGAGCGCCGGATCAGGTTGAACAGGCCGATCCGCCACAGGCGCGCGAAGCGCTCGTGGACCATTTCCAGGGTCGGCATGCGACCGCGGATGATCCGGTCCTGGCTGGCGAAATCGTACGAACGGGCCTCGCCACTGGGCGCCTCCGGTTCGGTTTCGACCGCGCCACTGTCCACGCCATGGAGCAGGGCATCGATCTCATCCTGGGACAGCAGGTCATTCATCGGGGGCAGCCCTTACTGGGTCACGAAGCTGGTGAACAGCAGATCGTCGGCACCGTTGTTGCCGGTCTCGGCCTTGAGCACCTTCTGCACTTCGGCCAGCGCATTGGCCTGCAGCTTCTGCTTGCCGGCGATGTCCGCGATCTGGTCGGAGGTCACCTGCGAGAACAGCATCAGCAGGCGTGCGCGGATGGCCGGGGCGTGGGTCTTGATCGCTTCCAGCGCGGCCGGATCGCGGGTCATCAGCTGCACTTCCACCTGCAGATAGCGCGGACCGTCCACCGAGCCGTTGAGATTGACCACGAAGGCCGGATCCAGCGCGAAGTACTGTGCCGGGGCCGGCACGGCACTCTTCTTCGGGGCCTCGGCGGTCTTGTCTTCGTGCTTGGACTGGTTGAAGAACCAGACGCCGCCACCGGCGGCACCTGCGGCCAGCACGGCCACCATGGCGGTGATCAACAGCGGACTGCGCGGCTTGGCGGCCTTGTCCTTGTCGGCGGTCTTCTTGGTTTTGTCAGCGGCTGCGGCCACGAGGTGAAGCTCCTGAGGGTTGCTTCACCGGGATATGCAAGGGGCGTGCCGCAGCGCAAGGAGAGGGGTGCGACGGAAAACTGTCGGTAGCGCCGGGCCATGCCCGGCGAATCGTTACGCATAGGCGTCCAGCAGCCCGCGCTGGCGCATCAGCTGTGCGGCTGACACCGTGGTGTCGCCCCGCGACGGTTCTCCGTCGCCGCCGACCAGGTCGCCCGTGCCGCCGGGCTGCGCCGACGGACTGCCGTCGCCGCTGTTCTGGTGGCCGACATCGGCATGGGCGAGCTGGAAGCCCTGTTCGCCCAGCAGTTCACGCAGGCGCGGCAGGCTGCTTTCCAGCGCATGGCGCACATCCACGTGCGGGCTGTTGAAGCTGGCGTGGACCTTGTCGCCATTCATCTGCAGGCGCACGTCCACCGGACCCAGGTCTTCCGGGTTCAGGCGGATATGGGCGTGGCCGATCTTCTGGTCGGCCAGCCAGCTGAGGCGCGCGCCGACCGCCTGGTCGAAGCCGTCGTCACCCAGGGTCGGGGTGGGCGTCGGTTCGCCATCGAAGACCGGCGTGCTGGCCAGCGCGGCCTTCAGGTCCTGCAGCGCGGCGGGCAATGCGCCCTGCAACGGGACTGTCGGGGTGCGATCGCCGATCAGCAGGCCGTCGCTGTCGTCGGCGCCATCCAGCGCCTGCTGGCCGAGGATCATGTCCGGCAGCGGCTGGGTGACGACGTCGCCATCGCTGTCCGTTGCAGTGGCAGTCGCTGCGGTGGGCAGCGCCGGAGCAGCGGCCGGCAGTGCCGCGTCGGCGCCATCGGTGTTCACCACCGGCGCGGCGGCTTCGGCCGGCACGGGCGTGGCCAGCACCAGCCCGGCCAGACCGAGCGGCGGCCACGGCGCATCGTCGCCGTCGGCGCTGTTGTCCGTGTCCGCGTCCTTGTCCTGCGCGGCAGTGGAGGAGGGCGCGTTCGACGCGGTGGCCTCGGTCGTGCTGGCCTCGCTGTCTCTGCCGCTGGTCCAGGCCTTGTCCGCGCTGTCGTCCGGGTTGGGTGCTGCACTGCCGGTCGAGGCGCCCGGCTTGGCCGGGGTCGCGTTGCTGGCAGGCTTCGTCTGGGTGTCGGCCGCGGGCGAGCCCTGCAGCATCTGCCCGAAGTCCTTGCCGCGGCCGGTGTTGCGCGTCGGGCTGGCGGTGCTGCTGGCGGTGCTGCCGCTGCCGATACTGCTGGACAGTGCGGAGGGCATCACGTGCGGCCTCCCTGCTCGCCGCTGTCCGGTTCTGCCGTCTGCGCCAGGCGTGCCCGGCGGGCGCCGATGTCATCCATCTCGCGCTGGTCGCGGCGGTCAGTCACCACCTTTTCCTGGGCGCGGTAACTGGCGGCCAGCTGTTCCAGCACGGCCTTGTCACGGCTGGCCAGGATCAGGCGCGCGCGTTCGGCTTCCACCTTTTCGCGGTTGCCGTTCACCGTGGCCTGCTGCTGTTCCACCGCGCTGTCGAGGCGGTCGAGGAAGGCGCGGCGGTTCAGCAGCTGCGCCGGGCTGGTGGCGGCCATCTGCGCGTTTGCGTACTCCTCGGCGTAGCGGCGGAGCTCGTCCAGGCGCGACAGGTGGGTGTCGAGCACGCGCTGGCGCTCGGCCAGGTCGCGGGCCACGGCGTCTTCGTGTTCCTGGGCGCGCTTCAGCAGGGGATCGATGCGCTTGGACTGTGTCATGGTTCGGCTCTCTTAATCCACCAGGCGCTGCAGCGCCGCCTGGCTGTGCGGAAGATCAGCGGCCTTGGCCACGTCCTGGCCGAGAAACTCCATGATTTCCGGCCAGCGTTCCAGGGCTTCGTCGGTAGCGGCATCGTTGCCGCGCTGGTACGCACCGATCGCGATGAGGTCGCGGTTGGAGGAATAGGCCGAGACCAGGCGCTTGAGCTTGCGGATGCGCAGGCGCCACGGCTCGTCGGCGATTTCCGTGACCACGCGGCTGACCGACGATTCAACGTCGATGGCCGGGTACAGGCCGCTGTCGGCCACCCGGCGCGAGAGCAGGATGTGCCCGTCGAGGATGGCGCGCGCCGCATCGGCGATCGGATCCTGCGGGTCATCACCCTCGGTCAGGACGGTGTAGAAGGCGGTGATCGAGCCACGGCCCTTGGCGCCGTTGCCGGCACGTTCGACCAGCGCCGGCAGCTTGGCGAACACCGACGGCGGGTAGCCGCGGGTAGTCGGCGGTTCACCCACCGACAGGCCGATTTCGCGCTGCGCCTGGGCGAAACGGGTCAGCGAATCCATCAGCAGCAGCACGTTCAGACCCTGGTCGCGGAACCACTCGGCGATGGCCGTGGCGCGGTAGGCACCGTGCAGGCGTGCCAGCGGCGGCCGGTCGGCCGGGCTGGCTACCACCACGGCGCGGCGCAAGCCTTCCTCGCCCAGCGTGGTCTCGACGAAATCTCGGACTTCGCGGCCGCGTTCACCGATCAGGCCGACGACGATCACGTCGGCGGCGGTGTAGCGGGTCATCATGCCCAGCAGTGTCGACTTGCCGACACCGGAACCTGCGAACAGGCCCACGCGCTGCCCGCGGCCGATCGGGAGCAGGGCGTTGATGGCGCGCACGCCGACGTCCAGCGGCTGGGTGATCGGCTCGCGCGCGAGCGGATTGATCGAGACGCCGGCCATGCCGACGTGGCCTTCCGCACGGATCGGGCCCTTGCCATCCAGCGGCACGCCATCGCTGTCGATCACGCGGCCGAGCAGGCCTTCGCCCACTTCCACGCCGCCACGGCGCGCAGAGGGAACCACGCGAGCGTTGGGCAGCAGGCCATGCAGTTCGGCGCTTGGCATCAGGTAGGTACGCTCGCCGGCAAAGCCGACCACTTCGGCGTCGACCCAGCCACCGTCGACCACTTCCACCTTGCAGCTGGCACCGAGCGGCGCCTCGCAGCCCACGGCTTCCAGGGTCAGGCCGACCGCGCGGCGCAGCACGCCCTCACGGATCAGCCCGCGGCCATGCGCGGTATCCACGCGCAGGCCATCCAGGCGGCGGGCCAAGCGCAGGTTGCGGGCCACGGCCCAGTCGGTCGACGGCGGGGGCAGGTTAGGTTCGGGGGTCATGGCGTGGCTCCGGTCTGGCGGATCACCGCATCGAGTGCGCCACGCAGGCGCGCTTCCAGGGTGCCATCGATGCGCACCGCTTCGGCGTGCACGCGCAGGTCGCCGCGGCTCAGGCTGGTATCGGGCACCAGGCGCTGGGTCGGGGTGAGGGTCATCAGCGGTGCGAGCGCGGCGATGTCGTCCGGGTGCAGGCGCACTTCCACTTCGCGCGTACTGCCGCCCACCGCATCCACCGCTTCACCCACCAGCTGCACCAGCAGGGCCGGGTCGGCCTCGTACGCGCGACCGACCAGGGCGCCGGCGATGCGCACCGCCAGTTCGCCCAGCGCGCCGACCACCTCGTTCTCCAGCCGTGCCAGCGGCCGGCTGAAGTTGTCGAGGATGCCTTCCATCTGCGCGACGAGGCGGCGTACCTCGGCCTGGCCCTGGCCGTAGCCCTCGGCGTGGCCGTGCTGGAAGCCTTCCTTTTCGGCGCTGTCCTGGATCGCCTGGATCTCCTCCAGGGTCGGCAGCTGCAGCACCGGTTCCGGCTCGTGCTCGGGGTCCGGCTCTGTGAGCTCGAAGATGTCCTCCTGCTCCAGCTGCCGTTGCGGCTGGGCCAGCAGGTCGGGGGCAAGCCAGCGCACGACGTTGCTCACAGCATCGCCTCCGCGCTGCCACCGATGGTGACGGTGCCCTCATCGGCCATGCGCTTGACGATGGCCAGGATCTCGCGCTGCGCGCCTTCCACATCGGACAGGCGCACCGGGCCACGGGCTTCCATGTCTTCCAGCAGGATCTCGGCCGCACGCTGGGACATGTTGCGGGTGATCTTGTCGCGCACCTTGATGTCGGCGCCGCGCAGGGCCAGGCCCAGGCGCTCGCCGCTGACCTCGCGCAGCACCAGCTGCATTTCGCGGTCGTCCAGGTCCACCAGATCGTCGAACACGAACATCAGGTCCTGGATGCGGCCACTGAGCGGCGCATCGATGCGCGCGATCTCGCCCAGGATCGCCTGGTCCTGGCCGCTTTCCATGAAGTTGAGGATGTTGGCCGCACACTGCACGCCGCCGATGTTGGACGACTTCAGGTTCTGGTTGCCGGCGAACTGGCGCTCCATGATCTCGTTCAGTTCGTTCAGCGCGTTAGGCGGAATGCCGTCGAGGGTGGCGATGCGCAGCAGCACGTCGACGCGGGTGCGGTCAGGCAGCAGCTTCAGCGCGTCGGCGGCCTGGTCGGTCTCCAGGTGGGCCATCACGATGGCGATGATCTGCGGGTGCTCGTTGCGCACCAGGTCGGCCACCGCGCGCGGGTCCATCCACTTCAGCGCGTCCAGGCCGGTGGTGTTGCGGCCCAGCAGGATGCGGTCGATCAGGCCGCTGGCCTTCTCGGTGCCCAGCGCCTGGATCAGCATGTTGCGGATGTAGTCGTCCGAGCCCACGCCCAGCGAGGTTTTCGAGCCCAGTTCCTGGTTGAACTGGTCCATGACCCGGCCCACCTGGTCACGGGTGATGTCGGTCATGGTCGCCATGGCGATGCCGATCTTCTGCACTTCCTTGGGTTCCATGTGGCGCAGCACTTCGGCCGCGTCCAGTTCACCCAGCGACAGCAGCAGCACGGCAGCGCGCTGCACGCCGGTCAGTTGCACGTCAGTCATTGGCCACCCAGCCCTTGACCACCTGGGCCACGCGCTTGGAATCGGTCTTCACGGCTTCACGCGCCATCCGCAGTCGTTCCTCATAGGAATCCACCGGCAGGGCCAGGGGATCCGCACCGGCCAGGCTGAGGCGGTCAGCGCCCAGCGCCGGCAGCGGCGTGCCATCGTCATCCACCAGCTGGACGTCCGCGGTGTGCGGTTCCGGCGCGGTGTTCTCGTCTTTCCTGTTCTGCCCGGTGATGCCGCGCAGGGCAGGGCGCAGCACGCCGAACAGCAGCGCCAGCACCACGACCGCGCCCAGCACCATGCGGCCGGCGTCGAACACCCACGGCAGCTCCCACCAGGCCGGGCCTTCCACCGGGGTGGTATCGCGCACGAACGGCGCGTTCATCACCGACACGGTGTCGCCACGCTCGGCGTTGAAGCCCACCGCCTGCTTCACCAGCGCCTCGACGCGGGTCAGTTCAGCGGCCGCCAGCGGCTGCGGGGTGACCTTGCCGTTGGCACCGGCGCGCGGCACGTTGTCCACCAGCACCGCCACCGAGACGCGCTTGATGCGGCCGGCCGGCTGGCGGGTGTGCTGCAGGGTGCGGTCCAGCTCGTAGTTGCGGGTCGCGTTCTTGCTGCTTTCGGTCGGGGTCTGCGCGGTCGGCGGTGCCGCCTGCTGGCCCGGCGGGCTGTTGCTGGTCGCGCCCGGCACGCCCTGCGGACCCGGGGTGCTGCTGGTGTTCTCGCTCATCTGCTCGCTGCGGAGCTTCTGCGGTTCACCGTTGTAGAGTTCGCGGGCTTCCTCGGTCACCGAGAAGTCCATGTCCACGCTCACTTCCGGGTTGACGCGGCCGGGGCCGGTCATCGGCTCCAGCAGCTCGCGGATGCGCTGGTTGAACGAGGTTTCCTGGCGGCGCACCTGCTCGAACTGGGCGGCGTTGACCGCCGCTTCGCTGTTCGGATCGCTGACGCTGAGCATGCGGCCGCTCTGGTCGACGATGGTCACCCGTTCCGGCGCAAGATCAGGAATGGCGGCGGCCACCATGTGCACGATGGCATCGACCTGGCTGCGTTCCAGCTGCTGGCCGCCACGCAGTTCCAGGGTGACCGAGGCGCTGGCCACGTCACGCTGGCGGGTGAAGGCGCTGGGCTTGGGAATGGCCAGGTGCACGCGCGAATCGCGTACCGGGCGCAGGGTGTTGATGGTGCGCGACAGTTCGGTTTCCAGCGCGTGCTGGTAGCGCGCGCTTTCTACGAACTGGCTGACGCCGAAGCCGGGGTCACGTTCCATTAGCTCGAAGCCGAGCTTGCCGCTGTCGGTCAGGCCGGAACCGGCCAGCTTCAGTCGCGCATCGTGCAGGTTCTTCTCCGGCACGGTGATGCCACCGGTGGCCGGGTCCAGCTCGAACGGAATCTGTGCCGCGCGCAGCAGGTCGGTGGCTTCGGCGGTCGCCTTCTGGTCCAGGCCGGTGTACAGCGGGACCATGCCGGGCTTCTGCGACCAGAAGAACACGAACAGGCCTGCCGCCACCGCCACCGAGATCATCGCCATCAGGCCGAGGCGGCGGGTGATCTGCAGACTCTGCAGGCGGTCGAACCACTGCCCGGCCTTTTCGGCGTTCAAGGTTTCCTTGGAGAGCGTCAGTGCCATGCGTCAATGTTCCTTACAGCGGCATGTTCATCACGTCCTGGTAAGCCTGGACGAGACGGTTGCGGACTTCCACGGTGGCGCGGAAGGCGATCTGGGACTGCTGCGAGGCGACCATCACCTTGGCCAGGTCGGCGCCGGGTTCGCCCAGTTCGAAAGCCTTGGCCAGGGCGCCGGACTTCTGCTGGGCGTCGTTGACGCCGGCGATGGCGCCGCGCAGGGTTTCGGTGAAGCTGGCGGGCTGGACCTGCGATGCCTCCAGGACCGCACCGGGCAGGGCATTGCTGCGCGGCGCTTCGGCCAGCGGGTTGAGCGCCGCCGGCTGTCCCATCTGGGTCTGATAGGAGCGGATCTGGGAAAGAATCGAAGTGACGGAGTGGGACATCTGCAACGGTTCCAGAAACAGGGATGGGGTTGTTCGCTGGAGCTGCTGCAAGTGGCGTGCCGAAACCGGGTTTTGATTCAGTGTCGTGAGGATTGTGGGTGTGCTGGCAGGGCTGCGCCCTGCACCTGCTCAACGTCAACTTCAACGTCAAAGGCGGGCATTGCGTGGGTTGGCGGGGTGGGCCCGGTTGAGGGGGACGCTGCAAGTACGTCCCTGAAAGCTCGGTCACCGCATCCATGCGGCTCACGCCCCCTCAATCGGACACATCCCGCCAGGTAGATCCACGCCATGCGTGGATGCGCTTGCCGGGGCGCACGGGCTCTGACCCCGCTGGAGGCGCCATTTAACCGGCGTCGGTTTTCTGGCCTGTCGCTGTGGGGCTTCGTGGCCGGAATTCTGGCGCTGGAAACGCAGAGGGGGCGGGCCCGCGCAGCGTGTTTGAGCCGATGGCTACCAGGGATGGTCGAGATCGATCCCGAGTGAGCGGTGTAGTTCCACCCTCTCGGAGGAAAGAGGAAAGAAGCCCTCTGATAGCTCGTAAAGGCATGTGGGCCAGAAGCTACCTTTGTCGGCCATTGAGGCCGGATCGCTGGTGCGGAATGCGGTCTCGAGTTGCATGAGGGTGGACTCCGCCAGGTCACCGCTGGAGTTCAGCATAGGCCGGATTGCTGCCATGAACACCTGATGGAAGGCTGCGAAACTCCGCAGATCTGAATTGCATTATTGGGGCACTGCTTCGCAGCTGATTGGAAGGAGTCCTACTGAACCATCTTTCAGGTCCACGAAGAACAGTCCGCCCAACACGCGTCCGAAAATCGCCAGGGTGCGATCGTCATTCTCGTGTCGCTGCAGGCGAGAGTGGAACTTCGTGTTGTTGTAGGCATACGGCTCAAGGCGATCAGACAGCCGTTGCATTTCGAGCATCAGGGAAGATTGATCGATCTCATCCTGGCTGATCGGCACGAAGTCCAGTGTTGGCGGACGGGTTGAGTTCTCCATCTGGGGAAGGCTACCGCCACGTTTCGACGGTGCCTTTAGGAGAAGTTGCAAACGCAGCTAGGCAACTGGGTCCCTATCCACGCATGGCGTGGATCTACTGATTGGGATCGCGTGGGGTCAGCGCCCTCCCTGCGGGAGGGGCCTGACCCCGGCGTCATCGGCTCAGTTGGCCAGCTCGGCCTGGTCGCGTTCGATGCCGTACTTGCGCAGCTTTTCCACCAGGGTGGTGCGGCGCAGGCCGAGCAGCTGGGCGGCGTGGGCGACGACGCCCTGGGTGCGTTCCAGTGCTTCGTTGATCAGGCCCAGTTCGATCGTGGCCATGTGGTTGCGCAGGTCCAGGCCATCACTGGGCAGGGCCGCTTGGGCGCCAGCGTTCTCCGGGGCGGCCTGGCCGCCACTGCCCGGGGTGTGGAAGGAGAAGCTGCGCAGGTCCAGGCGTTCTTCGCTGGCGGCCACCGGCGCCGGGGCGGGCGCTGCCACCACGGCCAGCGCGGCGTCGCCACGGTAGCGGGCCGGCAGGTCCTGCACGCGCACCGAACCACCCGGGTGCAGCACGGCCAGGCGCTCGACCAGGTTGGTCAGCTCGCGCACGTTGCCGGGCCACTCGTAGCTGGCCAGGGCCTGCAGGGCTTCCGGGGTGAAGCGCACTTCGCCACGGCCGGTGCGGCCGAGCTGCATGGCGATGGTTTCCACCAGAGCGGGCAGGTCCTCGCGACGTTCACGCAGGGCCGGCACTTCGATCGGGAAGACGTTGAGGCGGTAGAACAGATCCTCGCGGAACTTGCCTTCGGCGATGCGGGTTTCCAGGTCGCGGTGGGTCGCGGCGATTACGCGCACGTTGCAGCGGATGGTCTGGTTGCCACCGACGCGCTCGAAGCTGCGCTCCTGCAGCACGCGCAGCAGCTTCACCTGCATCGGCAGGCTCATGTCGCCGATTTCATCCAGCAGCAGGGTGCCGCCCTCGGCCATTTCGAAACGGCCCTTGCGCGCGGTCAGTGCACCGGTGAAGGCGCCCTTTTCGTGGCCGAACAGCTCGCTTTCCAGCAGGTCGGCCGGGATGGCGCCGCAGTTGATCGCAACGAACGGCCCATCACGGCGCGGCGAACGCTGGTGGATCGAACGTGAGACGACTTCCTTGCCGGTGCCCGATTCGCCCAGCACCAGAACGGTGGTATCGAAGGCGGCCACCTGCTCGATCATGGTGCGCAGCCCGGTCACCGCCGGGCCGTTGCCGGTCGGGCCGTGGTCCTGTGCGGCGCCGGCCTGGTGCTCGGCATCCAGGCGCTTGAGGCTGGCGCGGCGCAGCAGCGCTTCCATCTGGGTGTGGCGCAGCGGCGCTTCCAGCGGCCAGATGTTGGCTTCGTGCAGGCCGTGCTGGTGGGCAAACGCTGCAGCTTCACCATCGGCCAGCAGCACCGGCGGTGGCAGGCTGCTGCCGCCCAGCCAGGCGTACAGCGCGGTGCTGGCGGCGCTGTCGTCCAGGCTGCCGACGATCACCGCCATCCAGTCGTTCTGGCGCTGGCGGCCCAGGTCGAAGTCGGCCGCGTCGGACACCCAGCGCGGGTTGAAGTCCATGAATTCCAGCAGGGCAACGGTGCGCTCGGCACGCACGGCGTCGTTGTCCAGTACAAGGATGCGCGATTCACTCACGATCGATCCTCCCTGAGGCCTTCCAGGATCGGCATGACTTCCTGGATGTACGACAACTTGCTGACGAAATTGTCGGCGCCGGCGCGCAGCGCATGCTCGCGGTGCTCGACGTCGTCGAAGTGGCTGGCGATCACGATGTACGGGGCATCATCCTGCGACTTGATCAGGCGGGTGGCCTGCAGGCCGCCCATCTCCGGCATCGCCAGGTCCATCAGCACTACCTGCGGGCGCAGCGACTCGGAACGCTCGATGGCTTCCAGGCCGTTGCCGGCGCTGCCGACGATCTGCAGCCAGTCGATCTTGCGGAAGTGGCGCATCGCCGCGTTGATGAAACCCTCATGGTCGTCGACCAGCAGCACTGTGAGCTTGTTCATGTCCAACATCCTTTTCAGCCCACTCGGGCCAGCTGTGGTTGCCTGGCGCTGAGCCGGCGCCGTTCACGGGCCGGGGCGATATCCAGTTGTTCGCGGTATTTTGCGACGGTTCGGCGGGCAATGTTCACCCCTTGGCGTGACAGCAGTCCCGCAATGGCCTCGTCGGCCAGCGGGCGACCGGCCGGTTCGGCGTCGATCAGGCGGCGGACCATGGCCTTGACGGCCTGCCCGGACACGCTGGCACCTTCCAGGCGCACCGCGAAGAAATGCTTCAGTTCGAAGGTGCCGCGCGGGGTCTGCAGGAACTTGCCGGTGGTGATGCGCGACACCGTGGATTCGTGCATGCCGATCTCTTCGGCCACTTCCTTCAGGGTCAGCGGCGCCATGGCTTCCTCGCCACGCACCAGGAACGCGGCCTGGCGCTCGACGATCACCCGCGCGGTGCGCAGCAGGGTGTCGTAGCGCATCGACAGGCCGCGGCTGAACCAGCGTGCTTCCTGCAGCATCTCGCGCAGGGCCGGGGCAGCGTCGCTGGTCTCGGCCAGGGCCTGTTCGTACTGGCTGTTGATCGAGACGCGGCGGCTGGTGGCCGGATTCAGCGCCACCTTCCACTGCCCGTCGGCGTGCCAGGCGACCACGTCCGGCACCACCACCGCGTTGCGCTCGGGCAGCAGGCTGTCGCCCGGGCGCGGCTGCAGCGACAGGATCAGGCGCACGGCCTCGCGCACGTCATCCACTTCGGCATCGTGCTGGCGGGCCAGCGCGGGGTAGTCATGTGCGGCCAGGGCCTCCAGCGCGCCTTCCAGGATGCGCGCGGCCAGGTGCCGGGCCGGTACCACGCCGTGCAGGCTGTAGAGCTGGGCCAGCAGGCCTTCGCGCAGGTCCTGTGCGGCCATGCCGGCCGGTTCACCGTGCAGCAGCTGCTGGCGGATGGCTTCCACGCCGGCGCCGTCGATGTCGAACTGTGCGCTGGCCAGCAGCTGCAGCTGCTCCAGCGGGGCCTGCAGGTAGCCTGCCTCGTCGCAATGCTCCAGCCAGAAGGCCGCCACGGCCAGTTCGCGCTCGTCCAGATCCAGCGCCAGGCGCTGCAGCACGCGCAGCTGCGGGTCGGTGGATTCGCCTGCAGCGATGCGCGCCATGCGATCGTCGTCGCCGTCCTGCCAGCTGCTGCCGGCCACGTCCCACATCGAGGACTCGGGCAGCTCATCGAAGGCGGCCGTTTCCAGGGTCGTGGCGCTGGCGTCGGTGGCGTCGGCCGCCGGTGCCTCGGCGTCCTCGATTTCCAGCAGCGGGTTGGAGTCCAACAGGCGCTGGATCTCCTGTTCCAGGTGCAGCCCGTCCAGCTGCAGCAGTCGGATGGACTGCAACAGCTGCGGCGTGAGGTGAAGCGTCTGGCCCAGCTGGGTCGAAAGTGCAGCCTTCATTTCAGTTCCCCGGCGCCGCTCCCCGACGCCTTGTGGAACACATCTTGCTTTTGATCCCGGGCAGGCGGAATCGGGGGGTTCCTGAGTGCACTGGTGATCTTCCCGACAGGATGTAGGGATTTTCCCTACGCTGGCGCGGGAAGTTGACGATGCCCTGTGGCAAGTCGTTGATTTTGCGTGGGTGCAAGACGATCGTTCGGGGTGCCGGTGTACGGAAACCCGACAGTTCGTGTCAGGGTGACGGAAAGTCGTCGTCAGTTCGGGCGCGGATGTGTGCCGTCCGACCAGATCCGGTCATTCCAGCTCGTGCTGGTGGCGGGCCGCCAGCAGCAGCAGATCATTGGCGCGGCGGCAGCCCAGCGATTCCATCATGCGGGCGCGGTGGGTCTCTACCGTCTTCACGCTGATGCCGAGATCGGCAGCGATCTCCTTGTTGCTCTCGCCCTTGCCGATACGCCGCAGGATCTCGCGCTGGCGGGGCGACAGTGCGGCGATGCCGGTGGGCTTCTCTCGGCCCAGCATCGGCGCCAGCATCTTGGCCGAGATCTGCGGGCTGAGGAACACCTGGCCGGCGTGCGCGGCGCGCAGTGCCAGTTCCAGCTCCTGCGGGGCGGCATCCTTCACCACGAAACCGACGGCGCCCCGGTCGAGTGCATCACGCACATGGGCGGCGTCGTCGTGCATGGTCATCATCACGATGCGGGTGCCCGGCGAGCGCAGGCGGATGTCGCTGAGGGCTTCCAGGCCGGTCCGGCCGGGTAGCGACAGGTCCATCAGGATCACGTCCGGGGCATGCAGCAGCGCCATCTGCAGGGCCTGCTCGGCGTTGCTTGCCTCGGCGACCAGTTGCACGTCGGCAAACCCCTGCAGCAGTCGCGCCAGGCCGGCGCGAACCAGGGTGTGATCGTCGACGATGAGAACTCGCACAGGCACGTTGCAGGTCCGTGAGGGGAGACCACCTTAACTTAGCTGAACGGGCACGCCAAGAGCACTCCGTCCCGCTTCCGGGTGGCAGGTTTCAGCGCGCTCGCCGCGCTTCGGCAACCTGACGCCGATGCAGACGGAACAAATGCCGTTCCATGGCCATCTCCAGGCCATCGCCGAGGCGGTTGAAGCGCAGCCACAGGAAGTGGCCGCCGCTGCCATCGGCCGCTTCGGCGATGACGTCCACCGGCAGGTCGATGTTGTCGGGCAGCCAGTCGCTGGGCTGCAGGCGCACCACGCCGGACTGGCCGGGCAGGGCGCCACTGCGCGGCCCCAGCTGCAGGCGGATGCCGCGGCGCGACCAGCGTACCGGGCGCAGGGGCAGGTCCTGGCCCTGCTGGCGCACGAGGCGGCCCAGCAGCACCATGGTCAGGTCCAGCTTGGCTTCCAGGCGCTGGATCTGCAGGCTGGTTTCGCTGCGTTCGTCGTGCTCGTCCCCGCGGCTGTCTTCGACCAGCGCCAGGCTGCGCAGCAGGCCTTCGGCACTGCTGGTGCGACCGGCCGCGCTGCCCGCCTGGAACTCGGCCGGCAGGGCCAGCTCGCAGCTGAGCGTTTCATCGAACAGCTCGCTCTCGGCAGGGTGGTGCAGCGACGTGATCGGCAGCAGGCTCATGCCAGCGATTCTGCCTTCAGGTAGGCATGGGCGGCGCGAAGGGAGCGGCCCGTGTGCTTGAGGTGTGCAGCGGCTTCATCGCGGAGGCCGATCATGCGGGCCAGCACGCGTTGCTGGTGGTCGCGCAGGGCGAGGATGGCCTCGTTGCTGGGGCGCTCTACAACCATCGACAGCGCGGCCACGGCCTGCAGGTGCTCGGCCATCAGGCGTTCGCTGGTGACATGGTCGTCGCCCGGCAGGCTGGCGTCGAGCGTGTCCAGCGAATCGTGCAGTGATTGCAGGTTCACGGTGCCACCGCCTTGACGTGACGCTGGTCGGCCGGAATGGCGTTCCAGGCCGAATCGATTTCCACCATCAGCCCCAGTGCTTCCTGCAGCGCTTTGGAATCATTGTGCAGGTTGCCTTCGGTCAGGCGCATGATGACGAAGTCATACAATGCCGACAGGTTGCCGGCAATTTCGCCGCCAGCTTCATGGTCGAGTGAGCCATGCAGATGGCCGACGATCGCACAGGCTTCGCCGATGGCCTTGCCCTTGCGCGCCTGGTCGTTCTGCTGCAGTGAGGCTTCAGCGGTGCGGATACGCTCGCAGGCACCGGCGAGCAGCAGGGCCACCAGCTTGTGCGGGTCGGCGTCCACGACCGAGGTAGTCACACCGACCTTGCGGTACTGCTCGGCGAACTGCCGATTGGAACCGTACATATATGGAATCTCCTGGAATGCCTGCCCATCCGCGTGGGTAGGGGCATGGGTTCGGCACGGGGTCTAACGTGTTATCGGCGCAGGTGGCGCGCTACTTGAGTGCCACCTGCGCGGGAAGAAGGCGTGGATCAGCCGAGCTGGTCGATCAGCGAGCCGCTGGCCGACTGCATCTGCGAGACCATTTTCTCCATTGCAGTGAACTGCTTGGTGTAGCGGTCGGACACCTTTTCCATGCTCTTGTCGAGATCGTCCAGCTGCTTTTCCAGCGCCTTGATCTGCTTGTTCAAGGTGGCCTGGCGCTGGGTGATCGTGCCGCTGGTGGTATCCAGGCTGCTCTTCATCAGCTCGGTCATCGGCTTGGCCAGCGCACCTTCGGCACCGAACAGCTTGTTGGCCGCTTCCGGGTTCTTCGACAGCGCGGTGTCCAGCTTGGCCGCATCCAGGCTCAGGGTGCCATCGGCGGCGATGGTCAGGCCCAGATCCTTCAGATCGTTGACGTTGCTGCTCAGCGTCGTGCGCAGCTGCTGCTGCAGGCCGCGCACCATGGCATCGCCGGTCATCGTCGAGGCGGTGTTGGTTTCGGCGTTGTAGGCGCTGGAGCTCTTCAGCGTCGACTGGATCGAGTTGTAGGCGGTGATGAACGCGTTGAGGTTGGTTTTCAGCGTGCTGTTGTCGGGGGCGATGGTCAGCGTCTGAGGCTCGCCTTCCTTGGCCTTGGTCAAGGTCAGGCTGACACCGGGCACCAGGTCGGTGATGGTGTTGGAGCTGCTGGTACGGGTGAAGCCATCGACCACGACCACGGCATCCTTGGCCGGCACCATTTCGCTCATCTTCGAGGCATCGGTGCCGTCGTAGACCAGGCTGGACAGCCCGCCATTGCCGCCGCTGGCGCTGACCTTCAGCGCGCCCTTGGTGCCCGAATCCACGGCGGTGAGCACCAGGTGCTGGCCATCGTCGGCGGTGACCACGGCCGCAGTGACGCCCTTGCTCTGTGCGACCGCATTGATCTCCGCAGCGACCTTCTCCAGCGTCGCGCCGGCTTCGATTTCGACGTTGATGGTCTTGTCGCCATAGGCAATGGACAGCGTACCGTCACCCACCACGGCATCCTTGGTGTAGGCCTGTGAGCTCAGCTTCTGGTTCTGCGCCAGCGATTTGACTTCCACCTGGTGGGTACCCGCCGCCGCCTTGCCGGCCGTGGTGCTGGTATCCAGCGCCGCGGTGAAGTTCGACTCGGTGGGCGTGGTCAGCTTCATGCCGGGCTTGGCCATGCCGGTCACCAGCGTCTTCAGCGCCGTCTGCAGGGTGGTCATGCCGCTCTTGATGGTGCCCAGCGCCGACAGTTTGGCGCTGGCCGCAACACCGGCCGTGTTGATCTGGTTTTCGCGGGGCTCGCGTTCCTTGGCGGTCAGCTGGCTAACCAGCGAGGGAATGTCGAGACCTGTACCAATCGTGCCGATGGCCATGCGGGGAATCCTTGTTCTTGGACGGGCCGTCCAGGTGTCCTGCACCTGCTATCGGCCGGGAATGGGCGAGCTTGAGCGTTGAAGCGCTTCCCCAGGGTGTGCAAGGCGCGTGCCAATTGAACGCCGGATACGAAGAAGGGGGCTTTCGCCCCCTTCCCGTTACTGCAAGGTACTACCGCTGGATCAGCGCAACAGGCTCAGCACGTTCTGGCTGGACTGGTTGGCCTGGGCCAGCATGGCGGTACCAGCCTGCTGCAGGATCTGGTTGCGGGTCAGCTCGGCGGTTTCCGAAGCGTAGTCCACGTCGCGGATGCGGCTGCGGGCTGCGGACATGTTCTCAGACGAGGTATTCAGGTTCGCGACCACCGAGGTGAAGCGGTTCTGGATGGCGCCCAGGTCAGCTCGCGAGGAGTTGATCGAGTTCAGGGCGGCGTCCATGGCCAGGATCGCGTTGTCTGCACCATCGACCGAGGAGATGTCCAGGTCAGCAAAGCCCGACTTGGCACCACCAGCAGCGTAGTTGGTGGACGCTTCGGCGGTCAGGCCGGTTTCCTGGGTCAGCTGGTCAGCCGTGGTGGTGCCGGCAGCGGCCACCGTCACGTTGCCTTCCTTGTCGGTCAGCTGCAGCTTGCCTTCCACCAGCGCAGCGCTCACGCCGGTTTCGTGGGTCTTCGCATTCACGGCGTTGGCCAGCTGCGTAGCACGGTCGCCAGCGTTCTTTGCCGAGGACAGATCGATCTGGGCCGAGCCCTTGCTGCCAGTCAGCGTGAAGCTGGCCGAGGAATAGCTGGCGGCAACAGCCGCAGTGCCGTTGGTCTGAGCACCGGTGAATGCGGCGGTTGCAAAGTCACCTGCGGTAGCGAAATCGCTGGTCACGGCGATGGTGAAATCAGTGCCGTCGGCCTTGCTGAACGCCAGGTCGCCACCAGCGGCGGTGCCGGTCTGGGTCACGCCTGCCTTGGTCAGTGCTGCCTTGACCGCATCGCTGGCCAGCGCGGTGTCCACTGCTGCTGCGTCAACCGTCTCGGCAACGCCGCCGGCCTGGGTGCGCGACAGAACCTCGACGCCTGCAACGGACAGCGTGAACTTCTGGCCATCGGTGTCGGACACGGCGCTGGTGAAGGCGCCGGACTCGCCGGACGTGGTGGCCACGGCTGCTGCAGCGCCACCGTTCGGGACGACGCCGCTGAGCGAGCCGTTGGTCGACGCGCTGGTCCAGCTGCCCAGCTTGCTGATGTTGGCGTTGGCGACCTGAGAGATGTTGATCGTCTCGCCCTGGTTGGCGCCGATCTGGAAGGCCTGGTTGGTGAAGCTGCCGTCCAGCAGGTTGGTGCCGTTGAAGTTGGTCTGCTCGGCGACGCGCTGGATTTCCTGCTTCAGCAGCTGGACTTCGGCGTTCAGCGCCTGGCGGTCCGAATCCGAGTTGGTGGCGCTGCGCGACTGCACGGCCAGTTCACGGACACGCTGCAGGTTGTTGCCGATTTCACCCAGGGCGCCTTCAGCGGTCTGGGCCAGCGAGATACCGTCGTTGGCGTTGCGGGCGGCCTGGTTGGCGCCGCGGATCTGGGTGCTGAAGCGCTCGGAGATCGCCAGGCCGGCGGCATCGTCCTTGGCGCTGTTGATGCGCAGGCCCGAGGACAGACGCTGAATGGTGGTGGCCAGGTTCGTGCCGCTGGTGCTCAGGTTGCGCTGGGCGTTCAGCGACATGGTGTTGGTGTTGATGACTTGTGCCATGGTGCGGTTTCCTTGTTGGCAGTGTGTCCGGCAGAGCAGCCTGACCGGTTTCGGGGGGCAGTGGCTGGCTTCCCCCCAAGGGGTGTGCTACCGCTGCTGAAATCAATAACGGCACTACCCCTCCGCCCTTTAGGAAAGTTTTGTTGCTTTTTTCCCGGAACAAATGGAAAGGCCCCGCCATCTGCATGGCGGGGCCCCGGTGCGGCTCGGCGTGCAGCGTTGTTTACGACTGCAGCAGGCGCAGCACGTTCTGCGGCACCTGGTTGGCCTGGGCCAGCATGGCCGTACCGGCCTGCTGCAGGATCTGGCCACGGGTCAATTCTGCGGTTTCCTGCGCGTAATCCACGTCACGGATGCGGCTGCGGGCGGCGGAGAGGTTCTCCGAGTTGGTGTTGAGGTTGGCAATGGTCGACGAGAAGCGGTTCTGGATCGCACCCAGGTCGGCACGCGCCGAGTTGATCGACTGCAGCGCGGCATCCATGGCCAGGATCGCGTTGTCAGCGTTGGCCTGGTTGGAGATGTCCAGCTCGGCAAAGCCGGTCTGCGCGGTGCCAGCGGCGAACGAGGTGCCGGTGGTGGCGCTGCTGCCGGCGGTCAGCCCGGTGGCACTGGCCAGCTCGGTCGCGCTGAGGGTGCCGCCGATGGTGAAGTTGCCTTCCTTGTTTTCCAGCTGCACCTTGCCGTCGATCAGCGATGCCGTCACGCCGGTTTCGTGGGTCTTGGCGTTGATGGCATTCACCAGAAGCGTATTGCGCTCCGATGCCGTCTTGGCGGCGCCGACGGTGATGTCGATCACGCCGCTGCCGTCGGCCTTGGTCAGCGTCAGCTGGCCAGCGGTGAGGGCGGGGTAGTCAGCGGCCACGGCAGGCGTGCCGTCCTGATGGTCGCCGACAAAGCCAACAGTTGCAAAGCCTTCCGTGCCGGTGGTGCCGGTCAGGGTGATAGGCATGTCATTGCCATCGGCACGCGAGAACGCCAGTGTGCCTGCAGCCACGGTGCCGGTCATGGTGATGCCCGCGGCAGCGAGCGCGTCGGACTTGTTGGCCAGAGCCGTGGTGAGGTCGGCCACGCTGACCGCATCACCCGCAGCAGCGGTATGGATGTCAACGCCACCCACCGAGAAGGTAAACCCGCCCGCGTCGGCAGCGGCAACCGGAGTGAACGTGCCCGCCACGCCGGAGGTGGTCGGCGTCGCAGCCGCCGCACCGCCCGTTGCCGACTGGCCGATTACGCTGGCCGGCGTCGAGGCGCTGGTCCAGTCCCCGAGCTTGTGCACATTCGCATTGGCGATCTGCGAAATGTTGATGGTCTGGCCCTGGTCGGCGCCGATCTGGAAGGCCTGGTTGGTGAAGCTTCCATCGAGCAGGCTGGTGCCGTTGAAGTTGGTCTGCTCGGCGACGCGCTGGATTTCCTGCTTCAGCAGCTGCACTTCGGCGTTCAGCGCCTGGCGGTCGGACGCGGAGTTGGTGGCGCTGCGGGCCTGCACGGCCAGTTCGCGGATGCGCTGCAGGTTGTTGCCCACTTCACCCAGTGCGCCTTCGGCGGTCTGGGCCAGCGAGATGCCGTCGTTGGCGTTGCGGGCGGCCTGGTTGATGCCACGGATCTGCGTGGTGAAACGCTCGGAAATCGCCAGGCCGGCGGCATCGTCTTTGGCGCTGTTGATGCGCAGGCCCGAGGACAGGCGCTGGATCGAGGTGGCCAGCGAACTGCTGCTGGTGGTCAGGTTGCGCTGAGCATTCAGCGACATGGTGTTGGTGTTGATGATCTGTGCCATGGTGCTTCTCCGTGGGTGCTCGGTTCGTTTCGGTGAGGAAAGGCGCGGAACGCGCCGTGCTGGAAGTCGGTGGAACGGGAAAGGGTCAGCCGATCTTGTTGAACAGGGACATCGCCTGCATCTGGCTGAAGATGGTCTGGGCGGCTTGAAGGGCTGCGTTCTCCAGCTTGTATTGGCCGATCGCATCGGCGTAATCGAGATCGCGCATCGTCGAGAGCGTGCTCTTGACGGTGACGGCAGTGGCTTCGCGGGCGCTGGCCGCGGTATCGATGGCGGCCAGCTGCGCACCGCCCTTGGCGCGGGCGTCGATCATCGTTTCCGAGGCCCGGTTGAGGTCGCGGATACTCGACTGCAGGGTGTTCTGCAATGCCGTGCGCTGGCTTTCAGTGGACGGGTCGGTTTCCAAAGCCGCGACCAGGCTGTCCAGGGTGGAGAAGATGTCGCGGGTACCCGCGTCGCTGATGTTGAATTCGTCCCCGGCCGCCGGCGCACCCTCGATGCGCATGCTGACGCCGGCCACAACGATGTCTTCGCCAGGCTTGTGCGTGCCGGTGCCGACGATCGCACCGCTGCCGTCCACCACCTCGTAGACGCCCTCGGCAGTGCCGGTGAAGCGCACGTTGAGCGTTCCGCCGGCCCAGCTGCCGCTGCCATCGCGGCTGATGGAGGTGAGCAGGCCGCTGCCACTGTTGCCGGCGGCGGCACTGGCATCCACGCGGCCATCGCCGGTCGGGATGCGCATGAAGATCTCGCTGCCGGGCAGGGCGTCGGACACCAGCTGGCCCGGCGCAACCTCGACCTGGCGCTGGTTCTGGTCGCCGTTATAGGTGACCGTGCCGCCCGATAGCTTGAACGGTGCGTCGGCATCGTTGCTGCCACCAAACAGGTAGCGGCCGCTGCCATCGCGGGAATTGGCCAGCGAAAGCAGGCTGTCCTGGATGGTCTTCAGTTCGCTGACGATGGCCTTGAGGTCACTGGACTTGGGCACCGGGCTGTTGGCCTGGATGCTCAGTTCCACGGCGCGCGACATCAGCTCATTGACCTGGGCCAGCGCGTTTTCCTGCAGGCCAAGACGGTTCTGCACGCTGTTGGCGTTCTTGCCCAGCTGCTCGAGGCCGGCCACGACGCGGTCCAGTCCAACGGCGGTGCCGGCAGCGACCGGATCGTCCTTGGCGGAGCTGATCTTGCTGCCCGTGGCGATCTGCTGCTCCAGATGACTGATCTTCGACTGCTTGGCCAGCATCAGCGATACCGACTGGTTGAACATCATCCCGGTGGAAATGCGGCTGCTCATCGGCGGATTGCTCCCAGGATGGTCTGGAACATGTTGTCGGCGGTGGAGATCAGCTGCGAGGCGGCCTGATAGGCCTGTTGCAGGCGCAGCATGTCGGCGGCTTCTTCGTCCAGGTTCACGCCTGAGATCTCATCGCGCGAGGCCTGCGCTTTGTCCGAGATGACCTGCTGTGCATCGAGCGAATATTCGGCCGAACGTGCAGCGGCACCGACCTGGGTGGTCAGGCCACCGAGCGCGCCGTTGAGGGTGACAGTGCCGGCATTGAATGCCTTTGCGTCCTCGACCTTGGCCAGCAGTGCGGCATTGCTGTTGTCCGACGAGCCCGCCGGGGTGGGAGTAATGCTGAACGTGTCGCCTGTCTTGGGCGCACCATCCAGCACGAAGCTCCAGCCGTTGGCGCTGATGGTCTGGCCAGGCGTATAGGTCTGCGGTGCACCGCCGTTGATGGTGTAGGTCGTGGCCGAGGTGAACACGATCGCGGCGGGGTCGCGCAGGTTGGCGTTGCCGACGTCGGTCACCGTAACGCCGGTCAGCTTGCCGGTACCGGTGTTGGCCAGTGCTGCCGTGCCCTTCACCGCAGCGGCAGCGGCGATGCGCGAGGGGTCGGTGATGGCGGTTTCCAGGCTGCCGGCGACACCTGCGGTCGGCTGCAGCAGGAACCGGTCATTCTTCGAGGGCGTGCCGCCCACTACCAGTTCGACGCCGTTGATCACCAGCGGATCGGTGGCGCTGCCCGTGCCGGTCAGGGCAACGCTGGCGCCGGTGTCGGCGCGGCTGGCTTGCCACTGCGTGCCGTCGAACTTGAGCACGATGTTCTGTGCATCCAGCTTGGACAGGTCGCCATAGGTCGCCGTGATGCTGCCGGTGCCGGCATTGCTGGTGTTGGGGGTGACGCGCGGGTTGCCGATGTTGAAGAAGTCGCCACCCATCTGGCCATACAGGTCCACGCCCTGGCGGTGGGCCTGATTGAAGCTCTCGGCCAGGCCGACCGCGAGCTTGCCCAGTTCGGCCTGGGCTGGGGTCAGCACGGTGTCGCGGAACTCGAGCATGCCGCCGATCTTGCCGCCCACGGCCTTCGGGTCCAGGGTGATCGTGCCGCCCTGGGTCTGCAGGGCGAGCTGCAGGCGCTCGGGCTGGTAGGGGTCGGTGACCGTGGTGACCTTGGAGGCCGTCGTCCCCACCACCAGCGCATTGCCGCCGGCGGTGTAGACGTTCATCACGCCGCCATCCTGCACGACCGCGGTGCCGCCGGTGTAGCCGACCAGCTGCGAAATCAGCTGGTCGCGTCGGTCCAGCAGGTCCGGCGCGGCGTCGGTCACGTTGCTGCCGATGGCACCGTTGATCTGGGCGATCTCCTGGGCCAGCCGGTTGATCTCGGTGGCACCGGCGATGAGCCCGTTGTTGACCTCGCTGCTGAGGTTGTTCATCTGCGTGTTGAGCTGGCCGAAGCGGCTGGCCAGGGCCTTGCCGCCATCAAGCAGGCTCTGCCGGTCGGCCGTGCCTGCGGCATTGGACGACAGGCCGCTGACCGCATCGAAGAAGTTGGACCAGGAGCCGGCGACGTTCGTGGCCGAATCGGAGAACAGCGCGTTGACCCGGTCGGCCATGGTCGACAGCTGCTTCAGGCGCGCCAGTTCGCCGCTGCTGTCGAGCAGCCGCGAGATCGCGAGCTGGTCTGCAGCGCGGCGGATGTCGGTGATCCGGGTGCCGCTGCCCACCTCGCCAAACCCATAGTTCTGGGGATCGGCAGTGGCGAAGTCGACCTTCTGCCGGCTGTAGCCGGGCGTGTTGATGTTGGCGACGTTGTGGCTGGTGGTCGCCAACGCACGCTGGAAGGCGAGCAGGGCACTGGTACCGGTGGAAAGGACGCTGGACATGGGGTTCCTCAACGACGGGTGATACCCAGCGCCGCTGTCGCGGTGCTGGCGAAGGTCTGGCCAAGGCGCGTGCCGGCGTCGGTCACGGCGGCCACGGCGCGCTCGATGGTCGGGCCACCGGCGATCGCGGCGATCTTGGCCGCGTAGCGCGGATCGGTGGCGTAGCCGGCGCGCTGCAGGCCACGGGCGAAGCCCTGCACGTCGGTGCCGGCCTGCAGTGCCTGCTGATAGCGCGGGCTGGTCTTCAGCAGGCGCACGTAGTCGGCGAAGCTCTCGGCGGGCGTGCTGTAGGCGCGGAAGCTGGCCGTTTCGTTACGGCGCACGCCATCGACATACTCGTGGGTGCCGGCGACGGCGCTCTGGCCCTTCCAGCCGGTGGCCTTGATGCCGAACAGGTTGTGCGAGGTGTTGCCATCGGCGTGCTTGATCTGGCGCTTGCCCCAGCCGGTTTCCAGCGCGGCCTGGGCCACGAGGGCGCGGGCATCCACGCCCAGCTCCTTGGCCGCGCTCTGTGCGTGGCCCCAGATGCTGGCCACGAATCCTTCCGGCGTGTCCGCGCCCAGCTGGGCCACGGCGTTGCGGGTGGCCAGGGCATCGGCCGGCGTGGCCATGCTGCCGCGGTTGCTGGCGGTGGCCGCCCACTGGTCGTTGCTGGCCGCCCAATCGTCGCCGTCGATGCTGCTGGCGTACGGATCGCTCGTGCCCAGCGAACGGTGCATGCTGCTGCTGTCGCGGCCGGCAATCAGGTCCAGTGCCTGCTCCATCGGTGCCAGAGCGGGGCTGGCCGCGGCCTGCGCGCCCTCCTGGGCGCCTGCCGCCATCTGCTGCAGCATGCGCACGGCTTGGCTGGCATCGTCCAGCGACAGCGAGGGTGCCGCCTTGGCCGGTGCATTGAGCTGATAGGCGCGGCTGGCCTCGGCCGGGTCCACGCGCGTATCCAGCGCCGGGCCGTCGGCCTGCTGGCCGGACAGCTGGCGGCTGATGATGGACGACAGGCCCAGGCCTTTGCCCCGGGTCATCGCCTCGGCGATCTTCTGGTCGTACATCTCCCGGAACATCTTGTTTTCACCGGGGAACAGCGAATCACCGAAGCTGGCATCACGCATGCTCTTGACCAGCATCTGTGCGAACTGGCCTTCCAGCTGCCGAGCGACCTTGTCGATCCTGGCCGGGTCGGTCTGCTGTGCAGGATTCAGGTCGAAGGCGGGATTGATGCGCATGTCAGATCACCTCGAGTTCGGCGCTCAGCGCACCGGCCTGCTTCAGTGCTTCCAGGATCGCGATCAGGTCGCCCGGGGCAGCACCCACGGCGTTCACGGCATGCACGATTTCATCCAGCGTGGTGCCGCCGTTGAACTTGAACATGCGGCTGCCATCGTTGGTGGCGGTGACGGTCGACTGCGGGGTGACCACGGTCTGCCCGCCGCCGAAGGCGTTGGGCTGGCTGACGTTGGCGTTCTCCTGGATGGTGACCGTCAGCGAACCGTGCGAGATCGCGGCCGGTCCGACACGCACCTGCTGGCCGATGACCACAGTGCCGGTGCGCGAATTCACCACCACCTTGGCTGGTGCGCTGCCGGGGGTCAGTTCCAGGTTCTCGATGCGGGCCAGCAGGCCGATGCGTGCGCCCGGATCGGTCGGTGCGGCCACGGCGACGGTCACGCCATCGACGGCACGCGCAGCGCCTTCGCCGAAGGCGTTGTTGAGTGCGGCCACCATGCGCGAGACGGTGGTGAAATCGCCGTTGTGCAGGTTCAGCGTGATGTCGCCGCCGTTGGCCAGCGGATCGGGCAAGGCACGCTCGACGGTCGCGCCGTTGGGAATGCGGCCGACGCTGGGCACGTTCACCGAGACGCGCGAACCATCCTTGCCCTGTGCGCCGAACCCACCGACGATCAGGTTGCCTTGGGCGATCGCATAGATCTGCCCGTCGGCGCCGCGCAGCGGCGCCATCAACAGCGAGCCGCCGCGCAGCGATACCGCATTGCCGATGGAAGACACGGTGATGTCGATCGGCTGGCCCGGCTTGGCGAAGGCCGGCAGCTCGGCGTGGATCGCCACGGCGGCCACGTTCTTCAGCTGCGGGTTGACGTTGGCCGGCACGTTCACGCCCAGCTCGCCCAGAAGATTCTTCAGGCTCTGCACGGTGAAGGGCGCCTGGCTGGTGCGGTCACCGCTGCCATCCAGGCCGACCACCAGGCCGTAGCCCACCAAGGCATTGCCACGCACGCCTCCGACCTGGGCCAGGTCCTTGATGCGTTCGGCGCTGGCCGGTGCCGCCACGGCCACTGCCAGGACCAATACGCCGACGCATGCGGCGAGGCGACGCTGCCAGGCGGAAGAGAAGAGAGAGTTCATGGCCATGCTCAGAACGGCGTCAGGCCGGAGTTGAAGAAGCGGCTCAGCCAGCCCATCGCGTTGGATTGCGCGACCGGGCCGCGGCCGCCGTAGACGATGCGGGCGTCGGCCACGCGGCTGGAGGGAATGCTGTTGTCCTGCGCGATGTCGGCCGGGCGCACGATGCCCTGCACCTGTACCAGCTCATCGCCCTGGTTCAGCCGCAGGTTCTTCTGTCCCTGCACCACCAGGTTGCCGTTGGGCAGGCGCTGCACCACGGTCACCGTCACGCTGCCCTGCAGGCGGTTGCTCTGCGCGCTGTTGCCTTTGCCAGTGAAGTCACGCTTGCCACTGGCGGTGGCGCTGAGGATGTCCTTGCCGCCGAGGGTGACCGGTGCACCGAAAATCGACGGCGTGCCGATGCTCAGGTTCGATTCCTTGTTGGTCGCGGTGTTGGCGCTGGTGGTGGCGGTGGTGTTTTCCAGCAGGGTGATGGTCAGCAGGTCGCCGACATCGCGGGCGCGACGGTCCGAATACAGCTGCAGCGTGGGGCCGGCGGCGTAGATCGCACCGGCGGTCGGCGCGGCCTGCGGCGGCATGATCGGCTGGATCGGCGCCATCGCCGGATACGGCCGTACGTCACCGGCGATCACGCAGCCGCCAAGCAGGGCGGCCACGGCGCAGGGCAGGGCGATGCGGGCAAGTTTGAAAAGGGGCGACATGGCGATCATCCGTTTGCGTCGGTCAGACGTTCTGGTTCAGGTAGCCGAGCATCGCGTCGGTGGTGGAAATGGCCTTGGCGTTCATTTCGTAGGCGCGCTGGGTTTCAATCATCGAGACCAACTCTTCCACCACGTTGACGTTGCTGCCTTCCAGTGCGCCCTGCACCACATTGCCCAGGCCGTTCAGGCCGGGGTTGCCGTTCTGGGCCGGGCCCGATGCGGTGGTTTCGAGGAACAGGTTTTCGCCGCGGGCCTGCAGGCCCGCCGGGTTGACGAAGTCGGTCAGCGTCAGTGCGCCGATTTCCACGTTGGCTGCGTTGTCGGCCATCTTCACGCTGATGGTGCCGTCGCTGCCGATGGTCAGCGACTGCGCGCCTTCCGGAATCTGGATGCCCGGCTGTACCGGGTAACCGCTGTTGGTGACCAGCTCGCCGTCCTGGTTGATCTTGAACGAGCCATCACGCGTGTAAGCGGAGCTGCCATCGGCCATCTGCACTTCGAAGAAGCCGCGGCCGTTGACCATTACGTCCAAGGCGCGGCCCGTCTGCTGCTGGCTGCCCTGTTCGAAGTTCTTGGCGGTGGCCACCACGCGCACGCCCGTACCGATCTGCAGGCCGGTCGGCAGCTGCGTCTGCGCCGACGATGCGCCGCCAGGCTGGCGCACCTGCTGGTACAACAGGTCCTCGAAACTGGCGCGGTCCTGCTTGAAGCCGGTGGTGTTGGTGTTGGCGAGGTTGTTGGAAACCACCGACATGCGCATCTGCTGCGCATCCAGTCCGGTTTTCGCGATCCACAGTGCCTGGTTCATCTTCGAAGTCCTGTCTGGGTGAAGCCGGCCGCGCGGTGCGGCCCTTGTGTAAAGCAGTGCAAGCGGCGTGCCAGCAACGGCGCGTGCCGGTGCCGGAATTCCGTCAGCCGCCCAAGCGCAGCAGACTGTTGGCGCTGCGCGCGTTCTCGTCACCGTGCTTGATCACCTGCACCTGCATTTCGTACTGGCGCTGCAGCTGGATCATCTGCACCAGTGCGCCGGCGGCATCGACGTTGCTGCCTTCCAGCTGGCCGCTGTGCACCGTCGGTCCCTGTGCCTGCACGAACGGCTGCTGCGGATCGGTGTTGGCGAACAGGCCGTCAAGGCGACGCTCCAGGCGTTCGTCGGCGGCCTGCACGATCTTGATGCGACCGATCATCGCCATCGTCTGCGGGCCTTCGCCCTGGGGGATGATCGAGATCGTGCCGTCGTTGCCCACTTCCATCGCCTGGTAGGGCGGAATGGCGATGGGGTTGTTGTTGTCATCCAGCACCGGACGGCCGCTGGAGGTCACCAGCTGGCCGTTCGGGGTGACCGACAGCGCGGCGCCACGGGTGTAGGCCTCGCTGCCGTCGGTGGCCTGCACGGCCAGCCAGGTGCCGGTCTGCAGCGACAGGTCCAGCGGCTTGCCGGTGATGTGCTGCGCGCCGGCGGTGCGGTTGAAGCCGGCGTCGACGTGCAGCGCATCCACCCGCGAGGCGAAGCCCTGGCCACGGATCGGGAAGGCTTCGGTGTTGGCCAGCGCTTCCTTGAAGCCGGGGGTGTCCGAGTTGGCGAGGTTGTGGCTGAGCGTTCCGTGCGCCTGCAGGGAGGCGCGGGCGCCGGTCATCGCAACGTAAAGGGCTTTATCCATGGGGGGCGTTCCGTGACAGGTTCAGCAGGTCATCAACGGATGTTGATGACGGTCTGGGTGATCTGGTCCTGCGTGGTGATCATCTGCGCGTTGGCCTGGAAGTTGCGCTGCGCGGTGATCATGTTCACCAGCTGCTCGGTCAGGTCCACGGTCGATGCTTCCAGCGCGCCGGCCTGGATCTTGCCGAGGTTGGAGCTGTCAGGCGCGGCGGTGCGCGGGGTCCCCGACTCGAAGGTTTCCACCCACAGGTTGTTGCCCTTCTGCGCCAGGCCCTGGGTGTTGTTGAAGCTGGTCAGGGCGACCTGGCCCAGCGGTTTGTCATCGCCATTGGAGTAGCGCGCGTAGACCACGCCGCTGTCGGACACGGTGATCTCGTTGAGCTTGCCGGCCGCATAGCCGTCCTGCTGCGTGTTGCGCAGGGCGAACTTCTCGCCGTACTGGGTCGAACCGCTGATATCCAGCGTCATGTTCAGTTCGCCCGCACCCGTGGTGGGGGTGAACGTGCCGAGGCTGATCTTGGCGTCGGCCGGGGTCGTGAGCTTGCCGCTGTTGTCGAACGCGATCGCGGTCGGAGTACCGGCCGGTTCGCCATCGACGTAGTTGTGCACGGTCCAGCCGTTGGTCGCGGCGTCCTTGACGAAGTAGGACACCTGGATGTGGCTCACGCCCAGCGAGTCATAGACGGTGATGCCACCGCTGGACTGGTTGTAGCTGTTGGAATCGGTCGGATCGAAATCGGCGACCGTGGGCTGCTTGGCGTTGGCGGGCAGGGTGAAGCCCACCTTCACTTCGCTGGTCTGCTTGGGCGGGCTGTCGGTGGTCAGCAGCTGCAGGTCGACCAGGCGGCCGGCGTCGAAGCTGGTGCCATCCGCATTGGGTGCGAAGACCTGCAGGCGTGCGCCCTGCGGGTTGACCACGTAGCCGGCCGAGTCGGTCTGGAAGTTGCCGGCGCGCGAATAGACGCGTGCGCCGTTCATGTTCATGGTGAAGAAGCCCTCACCGGAAATGGCCATGTCCAGGCTGCGGCCGGTCTGGTCGTTGTTGCCCTGGATGAACTGCTGCGCCACGTTGGTGACGCGCGCGCCCGAGCCGGTCTGGTTGTTGGACAGGCCGTAGCTGGTGGCGGCGAACAGGTCGGCGAATTCAGCGCGCGACTGCTTGAAGCCGACCGTGTTGACGTTGGCAACGTTGTTGGCGGTGACGCTGAGGTCGGTATTGGCGGCGTTGATGCCGGACAGCGAGACGTTGAAGCCCATGGGATTGCTCCTGGTAGATGCGGGGGGGCGGCTCAGCTGACGCGGAGCACGTAATCGATCGGGGCCGTGCCCAGGCCCTTGAGGTTCAGGTACAGGCCATCGGAACCAACGGTCACGCTTTCCACTGGTGCCTGCACGTACGTGGAGAGCTTGGTGCTGGTGCCCGCGGTGTCGACGTGGTTGGCGACGATGGAGTACTTGCCCGGTTCCATGCGCTTGCCATTGGCGTCCTTGCCGTCCCACTTGAACGCGACCTCACCGGCGGCGCTGGCCTCGACACTGATCGAGGTGACCTTGCTCCCGTTGGCATCGGTGACATCGACGGTGACGATGCCAGCGGCCGGTGCAGCGACGGTGCCGCTGACATCGCCTTCCGCTTCGAGTACCAGCTTCTCAGACGGCACCAGCACTTCATGGCCGACCAGTGCCGCGCCACGCAGTACCTGGTCGCTGGCCATCGATTCCTGGAAGCCCTTCACCGAGGTGTTGAGGTCGGTGATGCCCTGCACGGTGGACATCTGCGCCATCTGCGCGACCATCTGCGTGTTGTCCATCGGCTTCAGCGGATCCTGGTGCTGCAGCTGCTCGGTCATCAGGCGCAGGAAGTCGGCCTGGTCGAGCGTGTTCTTCTTCTTGGTGCTGTTGCTGTTGGGGGCGTTCAGGCCGAGTGCGGCGTAGACGTCCTGGTTGCTCTGGGTGGCGACGGTGGTCATGCGGTGGTCCTCGCGGGCGCGCCTCAGCGGCCCATGGTCAGGGTGGCCAGGGCCAGTTCCTTGGCGGTGGTCAACATCTCCACGCCCGCCTGGTAATTGCGCGAGGTCGAGATCAGGTTGACCATCTGCGCCACCGGATCGACGTCGGGCTGGTAGATGTAGCCATCGGCATCGGCCAGTGGATGGCCGGGCTCGTAGCGCTTGATCGGCGCCGCATCGCTCTGGGTGATTTCCTTGACCTGCACCGAGGTGATGTTCGGATCGGTCTTGCTGGTCACGGCCTGGAAGATCGGCTCCAGCGGCTTGTAGACCGCGTCGGCCGAGCCGGCGATGCTGTCGGCGTTGGAAAGGTTGGAGGCGATGGTGCTCATGCGCACCGACTGCGCCTGCAGTGCGGAGCCGGCGATATCGAAGATCGGCAGGTTGCTCATGGCTTACTGCCCCGTGATCGCGGTGAGCATGGAACGGACCTTGCTCTCGACAAAGCTGAGCGAGGCGCGGTATTCCAGCGCGGCGCGGCCATAGGCAGCACGCTCGGCATCGGGGTCGACGGTGTTGCCGTCCAGACTGGGCTGCACGCCCTCGCGGGCCACCTGGAACGGGTTCAGGCCACTACTGATCTGGTAGTGCTGCTCGTTCGTGGTGGTCATCAGGCCGTTGGCGTCCAGCCCCTGGGCATTGCGCAGGGCGGCGTCGAAGTCCAGGTCCTGGGCCTTGTAGCCGGGAGTGTCGGCATTGCCGAGGTTGCTGGCGATCAGCTTCATCCGCTGTTCGCGCAACGGCATGGCCTGGGCATGCACGCCCAGGTAATCGGTAATCAGGTTGCGCACGGTGCACTCCCACGGGAACGATGCCCGGGAAGCTGCAAGGGGTGTGCCAAAGGGGTGTGGGCCGCCGGGCATGGCCCGGCGCTACCTCTGGGGTGCGGGAGATCGCAGTAATTCCGCGCCCGGCGGGGGGGCGCGTGGGGCGGCCTTACGCCGCCATTGCCACCTTGCGCAGGCGGTCCAGCACGAAGTCGGCCAGCTCATGCGGCGAGTACTTGGCCACGAAGGCGTTGGCGCCCACGCGTTCCACCATCGCATTGTTGAATACGCCGGACAGGGAGGTGTGCAGCAGCACATACAGCCCGGACAGGCCGGCGTGGCGCCGGATTTCCGTCGTCAGCGTATACCCGTCCATGGCCGGCATCTCGATGTCCGAGATCACCATGGCGTAGCGGTCGGCCGGGTTTTCGCCCGAAGCGTGGATCTGCAGCAGGTGGTCCAACGCCTGCTTGCCATCGGAGAGCAGGGTGGCGCCCACCCCCAGCTGGTCCAGCACGCTGCGGATCTGCTGGCGGGCCACGCGCGAGTCGTCCACCACCAGCACCTGCAGCTGCGGGGCGTCGGCCGGCATGGCCATGGTCGGGTCCAGCACGGCTTCGCCACGGATCTGGGCGATGTCGGCCAGCACGCTTTCCACGTCGATCACCTGGATCAGCTCGCCCTGGAAGCGGGTCACCGCGGTCAGGTAGCTCGATTCGGCGCCCAGCTCCGGCGGCGGGTGGATGTCCTCCACCGCTATGTTGACGATGCGCTCGACCCCGCTCACCAGGAAGCCCTGGATCGAGCGGTTGAACTCGGTCACCACCAGGTAGCCGGGGGCGGTGTCCGCGTCCGGCTCACGCTCGGGGTGGCCGATGGCCAGGCCCAGGTCCAGTACCGGCACCGAGCGGCCCCGCACGTCGGCCACGCCGGCGAACTGGCCGGGCAGGCCGGGCACCTGGAACAGCTCCGGGCGGCGCAGGACTTCCTGCACCTTGAAGACGTTGACGCCAAAAAGCTGACGTCCGCCGAGACGGAACAGCAGCAGCGCCAGGCGATTGTGGCCGGCCAGGCGGGTCCGCTGGTCGATCCGGTTGAGCAGGTCATGGGACATGGCTGCTGTATCGGCGTGGGGGCGGCCAAACTTGAGGCGTATCTGCATCGGTAGAGTCGACCGTTGGTCGCCTGCCTGATTGGTAGGGTCGCATCCCTCCCTCTGGCACGGCGCTTGCACGCACTCGGCCAGGTCTTACCGAACAGGAGGCGCCATGCGCCTGATCACATCTCTATTGGCCATCGCCCTGGCGTTTGCCTCGCCATGGGCGGCCGCTGCCGACTGGCAGCCGGTCGCCAGCATCCGTACAGCGGCGCTGTCGACCCTGCCTGCCGGCAGCGAGGGCGAGGCCGTGGTGGCCGATGCAATGCGCCTGCCGCGCTGCGGGTTGGCCCTGCAGGTGCAGCCCACCGCCAATACCACGGTGGAGGTCAGCTGCCCCGATGCCGGCGGCTGGCGCCTGTTCGTACCGGTGAAGGTGCGCCGCAACCAGGCCGTGCTGGTGCTCACCCGTGGCATTGCCACTGGAGAAACCCTGGCCGCGGCCGATATCAGCACTGTCCAGCGTGACGCCGCACGGATCGCCGGCGCCGTGCTGTCCGATCCCGCCGCGGCGGTCGGTCGCATTGCCCGTCGGCCCCTGCAGGCCGGAAGCCTGCTGTCGGCCAACGACCTCGTCACCGAACGTCTCATCAAGCGAGGAGACAGCGTGGCGCTGGTGTCGCGGCGCGGTTCGGTCGAGGTGCGCATTGCCGGCCGGGCGATGGGCGATGCGGGCGAGAACGACCGGGTTTCGGTAGAGAACCTGTCCTCCCGCCGCATCGTGCAGGGGACCGTGGACGCCCATGGTGACGTAATCGTGGCGCGTTGAAAAAGTAAGAGATTTCCCTAAAGATCACGGCCCAGCGGCCGTTATCCCTTGTGAACGGCAACTCCAGGACACCCCATGAGCCAGAAAATCGACGGCAACCTGCAGGTCCCCCAGGCACTGCGCAGCGTGACGACCCCGGCCACCAAGCCCGGCGTCAGCGGCGATGCACCGGCGCGCCCGGTGGAGGCTGCGGACAGCCTGCGCCTGACCGGCGAGGCCACCAACCTGCAGGCGCTCGAGCGTGAGCTGAGCACCGCCCCGGCCATCGACACCCAGCGTGTCGCCGCCGTGCGCGAGTCGCTGCAGAACGGCAGTTACAGGATCAATCCGGACGCGATCGCATCGCGCATGCTCGAACTGGACCAGCAGCTGCAGGGATGACCGCGGCGATGAGTGAACATCTTCAGCGACTTTCCCAGGCCCTGGATGTCGAACATCAGGCCCTGGTCGAGCACGATGTGCACGCGCTGATCCGCGCGACCGGCGCCAAGCTGGAAGCACTGCGCGCCCTGGATACCACCCCGCCGGTGGGCGAGGGCGAGCAGCTGCAGGCGTTGGCCGAGCGCAACCGCGCCAACGGCGTGCTGCTGTCGCGCCGCCGCCGCGAGGTGGACTGGGCGCTGCGCCAGCTCGGCCGCACGGAGGCATCGTCCTCATACGACGCCAAGGGCCAGGCCCACACGGTCAACGCACGCCGGCCACTGGCCGTCGCCTGATCGATCCACCGGCCGCCGGCAGCAGCCGGTGGGCTGCTGCGATGGCGCGGCAGCGCGTATATTGGGTGCTTGTCCGCAAGCCCCCGAGTCGCCGTGTCCGCCGCCAACGCCCTGGTTACCGCCCCCCTTCCGCCGCAGCCGGTGCTGCAGGCCCTGCTGGAGCGCGTGCGCGAAGGCATGCTGCTGTTCACCGAAGACGGGCAGGTCGCCCTGGCCAATCCGGCCGCACAGAACCTGCTGGGCAGCAACGAGACCACCGGGCCCGCGCCGCAGCGCCTGCGTGAGCTGCTGCCGCCGGATGCACTGGAGCAGGCGCGCCTGCACGGGCAGTGGAACGGCAGCCTGCCGGTCGGCGAGGGCGTGGTCATCGCCCACCTCTACCACCACGGCCAACCGGGCAGCGGCCACTACCTGGCCCTGTTCCGCCCCATCGAGGGGCAGGAAGACTACGAGCGCGAGCTGCAGCAGCGCCACGCCGAACTGCGGCAGGCCTACCTGCGCCTCAACGGCACCCAGGAAAAGCTGCTGCAGTCGGAAAAGATGGCCTCCATCGGCCAGCTCGCCGCCGGCGTGGCGCACGAGATCAACAACCCGATCGGCTACGTGCACTCCAACCTGGGCAGCCTGCAGGAATACCTGCGCAGCCTGTTCACCGTCATCGAAGCGTACGAGCGGGCTCTGCGCGCGCCGGATCCGAAGGCGCTGATCCCGGAAATCGACGATATCCGTGACCGCCTGGACATCGATTTCATCAGCCGCGACTTGCCGCAGCTGATGGCGGAATCGCGCGAGGGCATCGAGCGGGTGACCCGCATCGTGCGCGACCTGAAGGACTTCTCGTATTCCGGCCGCGACGAGTCGTGGAAGCTGGTAGACCTGCATTCCGGGCTGGAATCGACCATCAACATCATCTGGAACGAGCTCAAGTACAAGGTCACCCTGCACCGTGAGTTCGGCCAGCTGCCACTGGTGGAGTGCCTCCCTTCGGAGTTGAACCAGGTCTACATGAACCTGCTGCTCAACGCCGGCCATGCGATCGCCGAGCGCGGCACCATCACCGTGCGTACCGGCGTGGACGGCGACACGGTCTGGGTGGAGTTCGAGGACACCGGCGGTGGTATTTCGCCGGAACTGCGCCAGCGCATCTTCGATCCGTTCTTCACCACCAAGCCGGTGGGCAGCGGCACCGGCCTGGGCTTGTCGATCTCCTACAGCATCATCAACAAGCACCACGGCCGCATCGACCTGGACAGCACACCCGGCGTCGGCTCGCGCTTCCGGGTGGTGCTGCCGATCAAGCAGCCGCGCTGACGGCGGGTGCCGGACATTCCGCCGGGCATGGCCCGGCGCTGCCCGCGCGCATCGGTAGCGCCGGGCCACGCCCGGCGGTTTCCCTCACCGCAGCGGCGAGCGATCCTCGCCGGCATCCACCGCTTCCACCGCCGTCGGCCCGGCGTTGCTGCGCCGCTGTTCCTCGTACGTGCGGAACGCCTGGTGGATGTGCTTGCGCAGCTCATCGTCGTTCCAGGGCTTGGTCAGGAAGCGGTAGATCGCGCCGCGATTGATTGCATCGGTCACCGTGTTCAGATCGGTGTAGCCGGACAGCACCAGGCGGATCGTATCCGGGTACAGCATCTTCACCCGGCCGAGGAACTCGGTGCCGCTCATGTCGCTCATGCGCTGGTCGGACAGGATCACCTGCACGTCGTTGATCGCCAGCAGGTCGAACGCATCGCGCACGTTGCCGGCAGCCAGGATGCGGTAGCCATCGCGACGGAACAGGCGCACCAGCGAGCGCAGCACGTTCTCCTCGTCGTCCAGCAGCAGCAGGGTGCGGTCCGGGCGGGTCTCGGCGAATGCCTCCGGGCGCAGGTAGCGGCGGCGCAGGGTCATGCCGGCCGCATCGGCCGACATCGGCTCGCCGAACAGGTAGCCCTGGAACACATCGCAGTCGTTGCGACGCAGGAAGCCCAGCTGTGCCTGCGATTCCACGCCGTTGGCAATCACCGTCATGCCCAGCTGGTGGCCCATGGCGATGATCGCGCGGGCGATGGCGGCCTCGCGGTTGCCAGCCGGTGCGCTCTTGATGAAGCTGCGGTCGATCTTCAGCTTGTCCACCGGGTAGCGCACCAGCGCGCTGAGGCTGGAATCGCCGGTGCCGAAGTTGTCCAGGCTCAGGCTGATGCCTTCGTTGCGCAGGTTGGCCAGGGTCTCGTGGACGAAGTTGACGTTGTTGGTCAGCGCGCTTTCGTTGATCTCCAGCGTCAGCATCTGCGCCGGCACGCCCGCGGCCTGGATCAGCCCCATCACCTCGGCGAAGAAGTTCGGACGCAGCAGCTGCAGGGTCGACACGTTCACCGCGATGGTAAAGTCATCGAAGCCCTGGTCGCGCCACAGCCGCGCCTGCTTCAGTGCGCCTTCCAGCACCCAGGTGCCGATCTGCACGATGATGCCCAGGCGCTCGGCGGTGCGCATGAAGCGCTCCGGTACCAACATGCCCAGAGTCGGTGACTGCCAGCGCAGCAGCGCCTCCATGCCCACCACGTGACCATCGCGGGCGCTGACCAGCGGCTGGTAGCGCAGCTTCAGTTCGCCGTTGGGGATCGCATCGACGATCTGGCGGGCGATGATGCTCTCGCTGTGCGCGCTCGGCGGGGTGTCCACCGCGTGGATGCGCACCGCATTGCCGCCTTCGCGGGCGGCCTGGTACAGCGCATCCTCGGCGTGGTCGAGCAGGCGCGAGGCGTTGCTGGCGTGCTCCGGGCACAGGCTCACGCCCAGCTTGCCGGTCATGAAGAGTGTGTACGGCAGCACCGACAGCGGCAGTTCCATCTGCTGTCGGATCTCTTCGGCGAAGTCTTCGGGCAGCGGGAGGTCGGCGGTGCGCGGCACGGCCAGCAGGAATTCATCGCTGCCGTGGCGCCACAGCTTGCCGCGGCCGCGCAGGTAGGACTGCAGGCGCTGCGCGACCAGCACCAGAGCCTGGTCGCCGACTTCGGCACTCATGTTTTCGTTGACCGACGCGAAGTGGTCGATATCCACGTGCATCAGCATCAGCGGCGTGCCGCCGGAGGCGGCTTCGGTGACCATGGCCTGCAGCTCGGGGTTGCCGGCGCCCAACCGATCGGGGGCGTCGTCGATGCTGACAGGGGGCATGTTGGGGTTCCACATGGCTCAGCGTTCCGGGGAATCAGCGGCGATCGCAGTGACCGCCTGGTAAGGAAGATGGACGTCGACGAGCGTACCGGCGCCATGCGCCGACTCGATGCGGACGTTGCCGCCGACGCTCTGCGCACGTTCGCGCATCACGATCAGGCCCAGGCCGCGCGGGCCGTCCGGGTCGAAACCCTCGCCGTCGTCGCGGATCAACAGGTGCAGGCCACGCTGATCGACATCGCGCAGCTGCAGCTGCACCTGGCTGGCACGGGCGTGGCGCAGCACGTTGGTGAGGCTTTCCTGGGCGATGCGGAAACAGGCCTGTTCGATGCTGTTGTCCGGACGCGAGGGCAGGGTGTCGATCTCGGCCAGCAGCTCCACCGGCGAGGAACGGAACAGCACCCGTGCCTGCCAGCTCAGTGCAGCCTCCAGGCCCAGGGCGTCCAGCTGCGGCGGGCGCAGCAGGGTGGAGATGTCGCGCAGCTTGGCCACCGTGGTGTCGGCGAGGCTGACGATCTGCGCCAGGTCTTCGCTGCGGCGGCGTGCGTCTGCTTCATCCTGCGCGGCGCAGGCGGAAAGCTTGATGGCGGTGATGGCCTGGCCGATGTCATCGTGCAGGTCGCGCGAGATGGCGCGGCGCTCGTCTTCCTGCAGCGAGAACAGGCGGCCGGCCATGGCCTGCAGTTCGCGATTGCTGGTTTCCAGCGCGGTGCGCGTGCGCTCGGATTCGCTCAGGTCACGCACGATCAGCAGCTTGCAGTCGCGGCCGCCGTAGCGGACCTCGCCCACCGCCAGGCCGGCGTGGAAGCGGCGGCCATCGGCCCGCTGCATCACCACCACGCTGTTGTGCCCGGGGCTGTGCTGCGGCTGGCCGGCGCGCAGCTGCAGGCGCACCCGCTCCAGTTCCGCCGGGTCCACCAGTGCGTCCAGCGGCTCGCCCAGCAGGGTCTGGCTGCCATAGCCGAACAGGGCCGCGGCCCAGGCGTTGGCATACAGCACGTGCTCGTCGGACAGGATCACCACGCCGTCGGGGAGCACACGCACCAGCTCGCGGAACTGCTCCTCGCGCTCACGCAGCAGGCGCCGCGACTGTTCGCGCTCGGTCACGTCCTGCAGGGTGCCCAGCACCCGCTCGCGGCCGGCCTCGTCCGTGCCACAGGCCGCGCGCAGGTGCACCATCAGGGTGCGGCCATCCATCGACAGTACAGGCAGCAGCACATCCACCTGCAGCTTGCGGTCGGTGCACAGTTCGGCCAGCAGCTGCTCGGTCTGCGCGGCCGTGGTCGGATCGGCCGGCACCAGCAGCTCATCGAAGCGATGCCAGCGCCGCGCCTCGGGCGGGCGGCGGCCCAGCAGGCGGTACACCTGGCTGGAGTAGCGGCCGAGGCCGCTGGACGGGTCCAGCTCCCAGGCACCGATGCGGGCCAGTTCGTGTGCCTCTTCCACGCGGGCCAGGGCCTGGTCGCGGCGCAGCTGGGCCAGGTCCTCGGCGGTGCGGTCGATGGCGATCAGCAGGCGGGCATTATGGCCGTCGTAGTCGATCGCGTTCGAGCGCAGTTCCATCTGCCGGCGGCTGCCATCGCGCAGCTGCAGCGGGGTGCGCAGCACGCAGATCTGCTCGGGCGCCTCGCGGATCGCCTCCAGCTTGTTCTGCAGGATCAGCCTGTCGCCGGGTGGCCACAGCACGTCGATGGTCTGCTCCAGCAGCGCCTCGCGCTTCCAGCCGAAGGCCAGGCAGGCGGCCGGGTTGGCGTCGAGGATGGCCAGGCTGTCCAGGTCGTAGACAAGGATCGGCCCGGGGTTGCCTTCGAACATCTGCCGCAGGCGCAGCTCCGAGCCCTGCAGGCGCGCATGGGTGCGCAGTACGTGTTCGGCCAGGGGGCGCAGCAGCAGGTACAGCAGGCCGGCGCTGGCAAAAGCGAAGAAGGCGTCCTTCACGGTCTGCCAGAACGCCAGCTGCCGCGGGTCCGACATCATTGCCGCCATGGCGCCATCGGTTGCGATCATCCAGGCCAGCGCCAGCATCAGATAGGTCAGCACCACCCGACGGCGGTCACGACCCAGTGCCTTCGCCATCTGCGGGTCGGGAGCGGGGAGGGTGCCGGTCGGTTCTGCGGGCATGGGCAGGGCAGGAAGAGGGGGCGCCGGCCATCTTACCGCGCGGGTGCGCCCTGGCACTCAATTATCCGCCGGACGCGCCGTTAACCACTTCGTGCCCCGCTGTCGGGCGCGCCATTCCGGAGCAACATCGCGTGGACCAAGGCATTATCGCCAGCCTGCTGCAGCACCCGCTTGCCTCGGCGCTGGTCATCGTCGACCGTGGCGGGCGTCCACTGGCAGCCAACCCGGCCGCGCGCGAACACGGCCTGCCGGCGACGGTGGCCGCCTACGCGCCGATGCTGGAGGACCTGCGCCTGCTGGCGGCCGACGGTGGCATCGTCGCCTGCAGCCTGCCGGGCGGCCCACGCGGCCACTACGACGGCTACCTGCGCGCGGTGCACGATGGCAGCGGCAACCTGCTGGCATTCACGCTCAGCGTGCCCGAGCCGGTGCCGGTCGATGCCGGTGGCCGTTGGGAGCTGGCGCTGGAGAGCGCCGGCCACAGCCTGTGGGACTGGGATATTCCCAGTGACCGGGTGGTACGGACGCCTTCGCTGGTGGACGAGACCGCCAACAACATCATTTCCCGTGTCCACAGCGATGACCTGGCCGACATGCGTGCGGCGCTGGACGAGCACCTGCGCGGCCACAGCGAGCAGTACAGCGCCCAGTTCCGCTTCCGCCAGGAGGATGGCCAGTGGCGCTGGGTGCTCGATCGCGGTCGCGTGGTTGCACGTACGGCCGATGGACAGCCGCTGCGCATGGTCGGCACCCATACCGATATCGAGCAGCAGAAGCAGCTGGAAGCGCTGCTGCAGGAACAGCAGCTGCACCTGAGCGAGGCCCAGCGCATCGCCAGCATGGGCAGCTGGTCGTTCGACCCCACCAACCGCCGGTTCTGGTGGTCGCCCGAGCTACGCTCGCTGCTGGCCCTGGCGCCCGGCGAAGTGCCCGGCCAGCGACGCTGGCTGAAGCAGCTGCACCCGCGCTCGCGCGGCGCGCTGCGTGCGGCCTGGCGCCGGCTGTGGCGCGACGGCCGTGCCGCCAACCTGGAACTGGAACTGACCCGCGGCAGCGAGCCGTCCCAGCACCTGCGCCTGTGGATGCAGCCGCTGCTGGACATGGATGGCCATCCCAAGCGCCTGCTGGGCCAGGTGCAGAACATCACCGAACAGCACCAGACCGATGCACTCATCCGCTGGCGCACTGAACTGCTGAACCGTGTCTCCGCGCTGGGCCGCATCGGCGGCTGCGAGATCGAGGTCAGCACCCGGAACATGCAGTGGACCGAGGAGTGCTACCGCATCCACGGCCTGCGCAAGGAGCCGATTACCTTGGAGCAGGCGCTGGCCCTGTACACCGAGGATTCGCGCGCGCACTTTGAAGCCGCACTGCTGCGTATCGCCGGTGGTGGCCTGCCCGAACAGCTGGACCTGTGCTTCTACCGCCAGTCCGGCCTGCGTGTGTGGGTGCAGGTGTTGATTGAGCTGGATCGTCGCGACGGCCTGCCGCCGCGCTTCGTGGTCCTGTTCCGTGACATCACCCGCGAGCGCGAAGCCAACGAGCGCATCGAGCTGTTGGCCCACTACGACCTGCTGACCGGCCTGCCCAACCGCTTGCTGCTTGGCGAGCAGACCGCCGAAGCCATCGAGGAGGCGCGCGACCGCGGCACCTCGCTGGCCATGCTGTTCATTGATCTGGATGGCTTCAAGAACATCAACGACAGCTTCGGCCACGCCACCGGCGATGCGCTGCTGAAGGCCGCAGCCACCCGCCTGCACCAGAACCTGCGCAACAACGATCTGTTCGGCCGCTTCAGCGGCGACGAATTCATCGTGGTGCTGCGCGACCTGGCCGAGCCGGAGGATGCCGGCCACGTGGCGCGCAAGCTGATCGGCTCGCTGGCCGAGCCGCTGCGCCGTGGCGACACCACCCTGAAGGTCGGCGCGAGCGTGGGCATCGCCATGCTGGGCGACAGCCAGACCGATTTCGACTCCCTGCTGCGTGCCGCCGACGCGGCGATGTATGCGGCCAAGGAAGCCGGGCGCAACACCTATCAGTACTACAGCCAGGACGCCCTGGCGCGCATCCAGCGCCGGCTGGAAATCGAGCACGGCCTGCACGGCGCCATCGAGCGCGAGGAATTCAGCCTGGCCTACCAGCCGCTGCTGCATGCCCACCACGGTGAGCCGCCGGCGATCGAAGCGCTGCTGCGCTGGCATCGTCCCGGCGTGGGCTACTGCAGCCCGGCCGAGTTCATTCCCATTGCCGAGAAGTGCGGCGAGATCGTCCGCATCGGCGATTGGGTGCTGTCCGAAGCCTGCCGCCAGGCGGCATCGTGGGATCGTGCCGGCCTGCGTTTCGAACGCATCGCGGTGAACGTATCGGCCGTGCAGCTGCGTGACCGCGGGTTCGCCGAGCGCGTGATCGAGATCTGCCACGCCCATGGGTGGCCGCCGCAGCGGCTGGAGCTGGAACTGACCGAATCGGCGTTGATCCGTGACACCGACATCCTGCGCCACTGCTTCGATGTGCTGGAGCGGCATGGCGTACCGCTGGCGGTGGATGATTTCGGCACCGGCTTCTCCAACCTGCATTACCTCAACCGCTTCCCGGTGGGGCGCCTGAAGATTGATCGGAGTTTCGTCCAGGGCATGCTGCACGACACGGGTACGGCCGAAGTCACCCAGGCCATCGTCCACCTGGGCCACGCGCTGGGCATGAAGGTGGTGGCCGAGGGCGTGGAAACGCACCAGGAAGAAGACATGCTGCGCCGGCAGGGCTGCGACGAGATCCAGGGCTACCTGTACTCACGCCCGCTCAGCCCGCGCGACCTCGCGCTGTGGCTGCGCCAGCAGCACGCCCCGCCGGAACTCGCCCTGGCCCGTTGACGGTAGCGCCGGGCCATGCCCGGCGGCATTGATCTGCGCCCTGGTGGGTGCCGGCCGTTGGTCGGCGCGGATACCCGCATTGGCGCTCATCCACGCATGGCGTGGATCTACCGGTCGAGGAACCGCCGCGGAAATTCCGAGCGCAGCCGTGCCCTTACGGCCTCGACCACGTTGGCATAGCGTCGCCGCTGAATACGGTAGCCCAGGTAGAAGATCACCGGGCACGCCAGCATCGGCCATGCCATCGGCCGCACCAGCATGATCGGTACCACCAATAGGGTCAGGGCCAACGCGAACCAGCTGCAGCGCCCGATCACGCGCACCTCGCGGCGCCGTTTGTCGACCACCAGCAGGCCGTGCATCAGCGCGAAGTAGCGCCCCCCGAAGGTCGGCTCGAAGCTCTCACGGAAGGCCACGCTGCCGTCGGGCAGGGCATGGAATGCCAGGCGCAGCCATTTATCGATGGGAAGATCGTGGTCCAGCCCGGCCAGCGACACCTGGCTGAGCTCAGCAGGCGAAGCGGCGACACGCTGGTTGAACAGGATGATGCCGGTGCGGTAGAAAAACGGCGCCCAGAAGATCAACAGCAGGACTTCGACCAACAGCAATGCGATGAGGGCGATGGCCATCGGTCTTCCATGGACGGGACCGGCGCATCATGCCATAGCGATTACGCCACGCGCGTAGATCCACGCCATGCGTGGATGGTGTCAGGATGGTCCTGCTCCTACAGGTCAGTCATCTTCAGGCAGATCGCTCAGGTCCAGGATCTGCGGATTGACACTGCTGGCAACGATGCTCCTTATCAGCCCCGGGCGTCGTCGAAGCGAGTAGGCGCGTATCGCATGGACGGGGCTGAATTCACACAGGGGGTGGCGCGAGTGCCCCGCGATTACGGGTCTGTTGAAGTTAACGTCCCTGGGATCATCCAGTGGCAGGTCCCACCTCCCACCGTGCAACAACCTGACGGTCTCTCCCAGGTATCGGGCAAGTATGATCCTCAGGGAGTCCCGCTCATCATCTGACAGTGTGACTGCCATCAAGTCATGCAGGCGTTCCAGCCTGTCGAGGCTTTCGGGGCTTCCATCGAGCGCAATGCCATGGATTCGTGCTTGCACGACCAGCCATTCAATCTGGCCGTCCATGAGCATCAGGAATTGATCAAAGGCTTCGCCGGCCTCGTCCAGGTCAAGCGTCATGCTGATGCCGTGCCAGATGGAGCAGACAGTGTGTCCCTTCCATGAAGCGCACGCGATGCAACAAATCCTGAATTGGCATCAGTGGTGCCGGATCGGGCACCCGTCAGGGATGTTTCAGCGCATCCCCATCCAGCCCAAGATCCCAGGCCATCCCCAGCAGCTCACCCGCGGGCGCCGACGGAGCAGGGCGGGCATCGGCCAGCTGCCTCAGCTCCTCGATTTCCTCGCGTGCCACCGCCTCCAGCTGCTGCAGCTGTTCGCGCACGCTGGGGTTGCGCGGGCGTTCGGTGGGGTCGATCGGGGGCAGGGCGCGGATCAGGGTCATGGTGCGCGGGTCGGGTGCATGCAACGGCAGGTTACAGGCAAAGGCCCCGGAATGACCGGGGCCTTGCGGGCTGCCGGAGCAGGCAGCGGACATCAGGATCAGAACAGCTCGACCGTGCCGGCGCCCATGTTCTGCTGGGCCACCGGCTTGTGCGGCGGGCGCTCCCACTCGCTGCGCAGTTCGCGCAGGCGGCTGCCGGTGCGCTGCAGGGCGGTGGCGATCTCTTCGTCGAACACGCCGCCGTTACGGTGCAGCAGTTCCTGCAGGGCCACGGCTTCGCGGTTGATCGCGGTCAGGCGGTCCAGGTGGGTGTGCACGCCGCCCAGGGCCTGGGTGGCGATATCTTCGAACTGCAGGGCGCGCACGGCCTCTGCCACGCTGCCGTCGATCGAGCGGGCGCACTCGGACACTTCGCGCATGCCATCGCCCAGCGAGGCATTGATCTGCGCCACGTTGTCCAGCATCGCCGCTGCTTCCTGGCGTGCTTCGCGGGAACGGTCCATGTCACGCGAGGCCATGTGCGAGACGGTCTCGCGCACCTTGGCGATGGCGTCCTTGGAGCTGTGGGCCAGCTTGCGGATCTGTTCGTTGAAGGTGGTCGAGCGCTCGGACAGATTGCGCACTTCGTCGGCCACCACCGCGAAGCCACGACCGGCTTCACCGGCACGGGCTGCTTCGATGGCCGCGTTCAGCGCCAGCAGGTTGGTCTGGTCGGCAATCGACTTGACGTCTTCCAGCAGGGCGAAAATGCCGTCCAGGTGCTGGGCCATCTGGTCAATGTGCTGCACGGTGGTGCTGCTCTGGCCGCTCACCTGTTCCAGTGCTTCCACCAGCTGTTCCATGCGGTGGTTGGCGTGCTGGGCGAAGCGGGCGACGTCGAGGCCGGCGTTGCCTTCCTCACCGGCGCGGTCGACGATGCGCGACAGGGCCTGGCTCTGCTGGCGCGACTTGCGGTTCATCGCATCGAAGCTGCCACCGAGGCTGGAGACGGCCTGGCGGATCAGGTCACGGGCGCGTTCGACTTCGCCACGCGAACCGTCGATCTCGTTGCCGACGAAGCTGCGCAGTTCGGTCAGCAGCTGGTCCTGCTCACGCAGGACACGGGCATGTTCCGGGGAACGCTGCGCCTGGGCGCGGGTGGTCCACCACGCAAAGCCCAGCCAGCTCAGCGTCATCGTGGTCAGGATCGCCCAGCGCAGGGCGGCCGGCCATTCGAAACCGATGGCGAAGGGGAGCAGCAGGGTCAAGGCCAGGGGGGCGGCCAGACGGATGAAAATGCGTGAGTACATGGACGTTCTCGGGAGGTGCACGGAGGATGTATCGGCCGTACGCCCTTTCTCTTTAACGTCGATGTGGCTTTTGGGCGCGCCGGATTTCCGACGCTTCCGCCGGGCATGGCCCGGCGCTACCTTGGCGGCGCTTGACCGGTAGCGCCGGGCCGTGCCCGGCGGCTGTTGCGGTCAGGCCAGCTGCCGGTCCACGGCATCGACCATCGCCTTGCGGCTGAGCAGGAAGTCCCAGTAGCTGCCACCCAGCTGCCGCCACAGCACCGCGGCGCGCACGGCGGCCAGCAGCAGCGCGCGGATCTCGGCCACTACGCCAGCCTGGCCCAGGTAATGCGGGTTGCCCTGCACCATGACCCGCGGCTTGAGGTGGCTGATGGTGTCTGCATACAGGCCGCCCAGCGCGGCCAGAACATCGGGGTGGCCGCTGTCGCCCAGCTCGGCGGCCTGGCGCTGGGCACGCTCGATGCCCGAAGCGACCTTGTTCACGGTGGCGCCGTCCTGCACGAACCGCCGCTCCAGCTGCAGCACCGACAGGGCCAGCTTGGGCAGGATCGGGTCCTGGCCCTGGTTGCGGAAGTAGTTGTGCAGCAGGCGCAGGCCGGATTTCAGTGCGTCCCGGTCACCGAAGACCTCCTGCGGCGAGGCGGCGTCGATGCGGAACACGCTGTCCACCGCGGTACGCACCGCCGCGGCGTCGGAATGGCCGGTATCGGCGATGCGGCGTACCTGCTGCAGGGCCTGGGCAATGCCGGCCAGGGCCAGGACGCGGTCGTCGACAGTGAAACTCATGCAGCGATTACCTCAAAGGGAGAAGGGGTGGTACGCAGGCGCTGTTCCAGCGGCGCATCGGTGGCGGCGATCACCGCGCCGCCCAGGCAGACATCGCCGTCATACAGCACCAGCGACTGGCCCGGGGTCACGGCGCGCTGCGGGCGGGCAAAGGTCACCTGCACGCTGCCATCGTCCAGCACCTCGACCGTACACGGCTCGTCCGGCTGCCGGTAGCGGGTCTGTGCGGTGCACTCGAAGCGGCGGGCCGGCGGGGCCCCGGCAATCCAGTGCGCGGTTTCCGAGCGCAGGCGGTCGGACAGCATCCACTTGCTGTCCCGATCCTGGTCCACGTACAGCACGTTGCTGGCCACGTCCTTGCCGACCACATACCACGGCGCCGCCGGGCGGCCGCGCACGCCGCCGATGTTCAGGCCCTCGCGCTGGCCCAGAGTGAAATAGAACACGCCCGGGTGCTCGGCGATGACGCTGCCGTCGGCCGGGTCGAGGATCTGGCCGGTCTTCGCCGGCAGGTAGCGGCCGAGGAACTCGCGGAAGTCACGCTCGCCGATGAAGCAGATGCCGGTCGAATCCTTCTTGGCATGGGTCGGCAGGCTGACGTCGCGGGCGATCCGGCGCAGGTCGCTCTTTTCCAGGTCGCCAATCGGGAACAGGGTGGCGGCCAGCTGTTCCTGCCCCAGCTGGTGCAGGAAGTAGCTCTGGTCCTTGGAACGGTCGGCGCCGCGCAGCAGCAGCCACTGCCGGCCGCGCTGGGCGACCCGCGCGTAGTGGCCGGTGGCGATGCGCTCGGCCCCCAGCTCGCGGGCGGCGTCCAGGAAATGCTTGAACTTCACTTCGCGGTTGCACAGCACGTCCGGGTTGGGCGTGCGGCCGGCGGCGTACTCGGCCAGGAAGTGCTCGAACACGCTCCGCCAGTACTCACTGGAAAAATCGCGGAAGTGGAACGGGATGCCGAGCAGGCCGCAGACGGCCACCGCATCGCGGCGGTCATCCTCGGCACGGCAGTCGCCGCTGCCATCGTCGGCCCAGTTCTGCATGAACAGGCCGGCCACGGCTTCGCCCTGCTGCACCAGGCGCCAGGCGGCCACGGACGAATCCACGCCGCCGGACACGCCGACCATCACCCGTGGGCTGCTCATGCGACCTCCTGGACGAGGGAAAGCGGGTGGCGCTGGCCGGCCAGGTAGTCGGCCACCACCTGCCAGACCAGCGGGCTGCGCAGGCGCGGCCCGGCGGCCTGCAGCTCGGCCGGGTCCAGCCACAGCGCGCGGTCGATGCCGGTATCCAGCGGCTGCTCCGGGTCGTGCGAGAGCGGGCGGGCGGCGTAGCAGAAGCGCAGGAACGCCGTGCCGTCAGGCGCGGTCCACTGGTAGCAGCCGATGAAGGCGGTCAGTTCCACCGTCCAGCCGGTCTCCTCGCGCGTCTCGCGCAGGGCGGCGGCGGCCAGGCTCTCGCCCGCTTCCAGGTGGCCGGCAGGCTGGTTCAGCACCTGCCGCCCCTCGATGGTTTCTTCCACCAGCAACACGCGGCCGCCGTCGACCACCACGGTGGCCACGGTGGCATGCGGTGCCCAGCGCGGGTCCTGCACAGCGTTCAACTCAGAGGTCGTCCTTCTTGGTCAACTCCAGCTCCATCGCATCGGCGGTACGGATGGCCGCATCGATGGCGTCGCTGAGCTGGTCGGTGGTGGCATCGGCGTCGATCTTCACCACGAACATGGCGGTCTTGTCCTGCTTCACCCAGCCGCCCATCTTGGCGTCCTGGGAGTCCTCCAGCATGCGGTTGGCCACGGCTTCGGGGAACTGCGCGGTCTTGGACACGTAGCCCGGCGACCAGATCTCGCGGATGTTGTGGCTGCCGAAGTCCTCCACGGCCGAACGCACGTAGACGATCTGGGTGCGATCGCCTTCGACATCGAACACCATCTGGTAATCGCCGTCCTCGTCCACCTCGAAGGTGTAGCCCAGCTTTTCCAGATGGCGGGCGATGGCGGCGTCGGCCTTGCTGCTCTCTGCGGCGGTCGCGGCACCTGCACTGCCGGCGGCAGCCAGGGCGAAAAGCAGGGCAGGCAGAAGGGTCCTTTTCATGAAAATCCTGTGAAACGTGGGGGACAGGCGTTGATTGTGACGGCGACCGTGCGTGCCGTCCATTCCGCGGCGGACCGACGCAGGACCGTCGCACCCTCTATAATGTCCACATGCCCCGCGAGTCCTCCCCCGAATCCCATCACGATCACGGTATTGCCGTGGAGCCCGCGCGCCCGGAAGTGGCGCCGCCGCCGTTCTACCAGGTCATGATCCTCAACGACGACTACACCCCGATGGATTTCGTGGTGGACGTCCTGCAGCAGTTCTTCAGCATGGACCTGGACAAGGCCACGCAGGTGATGCTGCACGTGCATACCCGCGGCCGCGGTGTCTGCGGGGTCTTCACCCGCGAAGTGGCCGAGACCAAGGTCGCCCAGGTCAACGAGTACTCGCGCATGAACCAGCATCCGCTGCTCTGCACGATGGAAAAGGCCTGACTCCGGCGCATCGCCGGTAATCCGCACTGTTCCAGCCATGGCCGTTCTCTGGCCCCGTCTGCGTGCTCACGTTAAATCCGCCTGCCTTGCCCGCAAAGATCACGGGCGGGGCGCGTTGCGGGTCATCACGTGGCAATCGCTGGTGGCTCGGGTAGGGTTCGCCGAAGCTCCGGCGGGCTCCCCGGGCGTGAACGATGATCAAGCAATCCGCACTGCTAACGCCATCTGAACGCAGCAATCCGCTAGGGTGATGGAAATCGCGTAGTCAGGCCGCATATTGTCCCCATCTGCCGCCGGAGTAATCCATGTTCAGCAAAGACCTCGAACACACCATCGGCCAGTGCTACAAGCGTGCCCGTGAGGCCCGGCATGAATTCATGACGGTCGAACACCTGCTGCTGGCACTGCTCGACAACCCGTCCGCCCAAGCTGTGCTCAAGGCCTGCGGCGCCGACGCCGAGCGCCTGCGCCAGGAGCTGGAGCAGGCCATCGAGGCCTCCGTGTCCCGCCTGGCCGAAGACGACGGCCGCGATACCCAGCCGACCCTGGGCTTCCAGCGCGTGCTGCAGCGGGCCGTGTACCACGTGCAGTCCTCGGGCAAGAAGGAGGTCACCGGTGCCAACGTGCTGGTGGCCATCTTCGGCGAAAAGGACTCCCACGCCGTCTATTACCTCAACCAGCAGGACGTCACCCGGCTGGACGTGGTCAATTACCTGTCCCATGGCATCGCCAAGCTGGGCGAGGAGGGCGAGCAGCCGTCTTCCCCCGAGGGTGATGGCCGCATGGAGGGCGGGGACGGTGAGCCCAAGGGCGATGCCCTGACCGAATTCGCCAGCAACCTCAACGAACAGGCCCGGGCCGGTCGCATCGACCCGCTGGTCGGCCGCGCCGACGAGATCGAGCGCACCATCCAGGTCCTGTGCCGCCGCCGCAAGAACAACCCGCTGTACGTGGGTGAGGCCGGCGTCGGCAAGACCGCCATTGCCGAGGGCCTGGCCCGCCGCATCGTCGAAGGCTCCGTGCCGGACGTGCTGGCCGATGCCGTCATCTACTCGCTCGACCTGGGCGCCCTGGTGGCCGGCACCAAGTACCGCGGCGATTTCGAGAAGCGCCTGAAGGGCGTGCTGACCGCGCTGAAGAAGGTGCCCAACGCGGTGCTGTTCATCGACGAGATCCACACCATCATTGGTGCCGGTTCGGCGTCGGGCGGCACCATGGACGCCTCCAACCTGATCAAGCCGGCCCTGGCGTCGGGCGAGCTGCGCTGCATCGGCTCGACCACCTTCCAGGAATACCGGGGTATCTTCGAGAAGGACCGTGCCCTGGCGCGGCGCTTCCAGAAGATCGACATCGTCGAACCCACCGTGGGTGAAACCTACGAGATACTGCAGGGCCTGAAGAGCAAGTACGAGGCTCACCACGGTGTGACCTATTCGGACGAGGCGCTGCAAGCTGCAGTGGATCTGTCGGTGAAGCACATCGCCGACCGCCTGCTGCCTGACAAGGCCATTGACGTCATCGATGAGGCCGGCGCCCGCCAGCGCCTGCTGCCGGAAGGTCAGCGCAAGGAGCTGATCGACGTCGAGGAGGTCGAGGCGATCATCGCCAAGATGGCCCGCATCCCGGCCAAGCAGGTCAGCGCGACCGACAAGGACGTGCTGCAGCACCTGGAGCGGAACCTGAAGATGGTGATCTTCGGGCAGGATCCGGCCATCGGCACCTTGGCCTCGGCCATCAAGCTGGCCCGCTCGGGCCTGGGCAATCCGGAAAAGCCGATCGGCAACTTCCTTTTCGCCGGCCCCACCGGCGTGGGCAAGACCGAGGTGACCAAGCAGCTGGCGCTGCAGTTGGGCATCGAGCTTGTCCGGTTCGACATGTCCGAATACATGGAAGCGCATTCGATCAGCCGCCTGATCGGTGCGCCCCCGGGCTACGTCGGTTTCGACCAGGGTGGCCTGCTGACCGAGAAGATCGTCAAGACCCCGCACTGCGTGCTGCTGCTGGATGAAATCGAGAAGGCCCACCCGGACATCTTCAACATCCTCTTGCAGGTGATGGACCGCGGCGTGCTGACCGATACCAACGGCCGCGAAGCCAACTTCAAGAACGTGGTGCTGGTGATGACCACCAATGCCGGCGCGGCCCAGGCCTCGCGACGTTCGATCGGCTTCACCAAGCAGGACCATGCCACCGACGCAATGGAGACCATCCGCCGCAGCTTCACGCCGGAATTCCGCAACCGCCTCGACGCGGTGGTGCAGTTCCAGCCGCTGGGCTTCGAGCACATCCTGCGCGTGGTCGACAAGTTCCTGATCGAGCTGGAGATGCTGCTGCAGGAAAAGCACGTCAGCCTGTCGGCCACCCCGACCGCGCGCGACTGGCTGGCCCACCACGGCTTCGACCCGCTGATGGGTGCCCGCCCGATGGCGCGCATGATCCAGGACAAGATCAAGCGTCCGCTGGCCGACGAACTGCTGTTCGGCAAGCTGGTCGATGGTGGTCGTGTCAGCATCGACGTGCGCGACGACGAGCTGGTGGTCGAGAGCCACGCCGAACCGGAGCGCCTGCTGCCGGCAACGGTGGAGTAAAGACGCGGGTTGATGGATGTTGCAGGACAAGGGCGGCTTCGGCCGCCCTTGTTGTGTCTGCCATCAGCGGGTGCGCTGGCGCGCCTTTTGCTTGAAGGCCGCCGCATCGATCGGCTCGACACTGGCAATGGCGCAGTTGCCGCCATCGGTGCGCAGTTCGGTGCGTCCGGCGCCGCAGACCTGGCCCTGCTCGCCATCAGTCACGAAGGTCAGCTTGCGCGAGTAGCCGGCCTTGCTGCAGTCATCCCTGAAGTGCACCACGTAATGGTCCTGGCCATTGCGCAGCAGGATGTTGCGTGATGCGCCGGCGCGCACCAGCTGCAGGTCGGTGTCCAGCTGGATGCAGTCTTCGGTTCCGGCAGCAGGTACATCCGCGGCGTGCGCGGGCATCGCCAGCAGGGTGCCGGCAGACAGCGCCAGCGCGGCGAACAGGGCGGGCAGGGAGTGCATGTTCATGGCGGGGCAGGGGATGGCGATCCGGACTGGATCGGGTACCACCTTGCCGCCAACGATGCGAATGCGAATCTGCCTCAAGGCGGCCTGACCGATGCCACGGTGTGTTCGGTCAGGGTGACCTCCGGCAGGGCCGGATTGCAGGCATGACAAAAGGCCAGCAAGCGAGGCTGGCCTTGTCAGGATGCCGCAGAGCGCCGACCGCTTACTTCATGCGGTAGGTGATACGACCCTTGGTCAGGTCGTACGGGGTCATTTCAACCTTGACCCGATCACCGGTGAGGATGCGGATGTAGTTCTTGCGCATGCGGCCGGAGATGTGGGCGATGATTTCGTGCCCATTTTCCAGACGAACGCGGAAAGTGGTGTTCGGCAGCGTCTCGCTGACGGTGCCCTCGAACTCGATGGAATCGTCTTTCGACATGTAGTCCTGTGCGGTTCAGAAAACGGCCACGCTGGGCCTAAGGCGCAGTATTTTACGCGCCCTTCGTCCAGCTTGCAAAGATCTGGTTAATTTGCCGCCAGATCACGGGCTGGCATGCGCCCAACGACCTGGGTCCACGGGCCTTCACGGCCCTCCCGGCGCACCGCCTGGCGGACATGCTGCAGGAATTCCTCGCGCGGCAGGTGAACAGCTCCCATCCGCAGCAGGTGCGGGTTTTCCACCTGGGCATCGACCAGCGGCCAGCCCCAGCGGTGCAGGGTCGCGGCCAGCGCCGCCAGGGCGATCTTGGAGCCGCCGCTGGCGCCGCTGAACATGCTTTCGCCGAAGAACATCTGGCCGATGGCCACCCCATAGATGCCGCCGACCAGGGACTGCTGGTCCCAGACCTCGAACGAGTGGGCGAAGCCGAGGTCGTGCAGGTGGCTGTAGGCGTGCACCATCTCCGGGCTGATCCAGGTGCCGTCCTGGCCCGGGCGGGGCGCGGAGGCGCAGGCCCGCATCACTCGATTGAAAGCGGTGTCGGCGGTCACTTCCCAGCTGCTGGCACGCAACTGGCGGCGGAAGCGGCTGGACAGGTGCACGCCGTCGGTGCGGAAGACCATGCGCGGATCGGGCGACCACCACAGGATCGGCTCGCCCTCGCTGAACCACGGAAAGATGCCGCCCGCGTACGCATTGAGCAGGCGCAGCGGATGCAGGTCGCCGCCCACGGCCAGCAGTCCGTCGGGCTTGCGCAGCGCGGTCTCGGCTGGCGGGAAGGGCGAATCCGGCGCATCGCCCAGGCGCCAGGGCAGCGGGCGGGTCATGCGGGCATTGTAGCGAGCGTCACACCGGTAGCGCCGGGCCATGCCCGGCGGTCGCTTCTGTAGATGCCAACCTTGGTTGGCAGGTTACCCGTCCGCGCGGAACGGACTGTGCCCCATCAACGCCTGCCGGTACCGACGCACGTCGCCCCGTTCCTGCCGGCACCACTCCTGCAGTGCCTCGGCGAAATCCGCGTCGGCCACCCAATGCCGGCTGCGCACCAGCGTGGGCAGGAATCCTCGCGCCAGTTTGTGCTCGCCTTGCGCGCCCGGTTCGAAACGCATCAGTCCCTCGCGCAGGCAATACTCGATGCCCTGGTAGTAACAGGCCTCGAAATGCAGGCCGGGCAGGGTTGCCCCTCCCCAGTAGCGCCCATACAGCGTGTCGCCTCCGCGCAGGCACAGTGCACCGGCAATCGGCTCGCCCTCGAGCTCGGCCAGGAACAGCACCAGCCCGCGCCCCAGCGAAATCGCCAGGTGGCGCAGAAACGCTTCGGTCAGTGCTGGTGCGTTGCCGTACTCGAGGAAGGTCTGCAGGTAGAAGCGGTACATCGCCTGCAGATCGGCGCGGCTGGCCTCATCGCCGTGCACCACCCGGAAGCTGATGCCCTGGCGGGCGACCTTTGCCCGCTCCTGGCGGATGTTCTTGCGACGCTTGTGGTCCATCGCGCCGAGGAACTGCTCGAACGTGGTCCAATCGCCTGGGTTCTGCCACTGGAACTGCACGTCCTCGCGCAGCAGCCAGTCGTTGCTGAACGCCTCGTCGTCGCTGCTCGTATGGAAATTGATGTGCGCCGAGGACACGCCGAGGCCTGACAGCTGCTCGCGAAGCGCTGACAGCAGCGCAGGCCTGTCTGAATCGTGACGGGTCAGCAGGCGCGGCCCGGTCACCGGCGAATAGGGCACCGCGCCCAGCCATTTCGGGTAGTAGTCGCGACCATGCCGCGCGTAGGCATTGGCCCATGCATGGTCGAACACGAACTCGCCGTGGGAGTTCGTTTTCAGGTAGCCGGGGATGGCGCCGACCAGGGTGTCACCTTCCCACAGTGTGAGGTGCTGCGGCTGCCAGCCCCAGTCGTCGCGCAGGCAGCCGTGGGCTTCCAGTCCGGACAGGAACGCGTGGCGGACGAAAGGATTGCGGCCGTCGTGCAGTGCATCCCAGTCGGTGGCGGGAATGGCCTGCAGGGAGTCGAGGAAGCGGGCGGAAGGCATGGGGGAAAGGATAGGGCAGGTCGGGTGCGAACGGTGTTGGCGGATTCGGACTGGTTCGTTCTGCGCTGAGTATGAGGAAAGTTTGAATTCTGTACCCGTGTGCGCACGGTTCAAGAATGGCTGTGCCGAGGCGGGCAGGGTAGCCGGGCGCTGCAGGAGCGGCGCACATCCATCCTCGAGGAGAAGCAGAAAATGAAAGGATTGCGTCTGGCTTTGATGGCAGTTGTCAGTGGCGCGGTATTTGCGCCGGAAGTGTGGGGGTCTGAGGTTCAGCGTACGCCTATCGCCGAAGATTCGGGCATTTATGCCGAAGCCGTTGCGATGCTTGAGCGGGAGGCCGCGGGCCAATTGATGCGTCACCTGCAGGAAAAGGGCACATTGAGGCAGGTGAGCGTGGACATCCGACTTCAAATGGACAAGCGATCAATGACTGTCAACTTCGGCCCCGGATATCTTCCAGGCCCGGAGGGCAGCTACGACGAGCTCTTCCTCCACCCGATGGCATCGTCGCTGAGGTTTTTCGCGGAGAAGTCTGGGCTGGAGGTAAATGACATCAACTTCCTTTTTGAGGGAAAGCCTCTTGAGGATTATTACCCGGACGACCTGGCAGTGCCGGTGCAGAGTAGGCGTAAGACAACGTCCAGTTCGGCTTTGGTCTCGTCAAGTCATGGTTACATCAGCCTTCATCCCAGTCGGGAGTGGAAGTTCCAGCGACCCGCGCCTCTTGGGCTGCAGGAAGACACACTCAGTCCAATCTATGGCGACGAATTGCAGGCGCTGATTGAGCAGCGGAGTGGCCTGACCGTTCATCGGGCACGGAGTCGATCAACTGATCTTCACCCTGAATCGAACATGCCCTGGGAACATATGTCATCCCGTTATCATCTCAAGGCCCTGTTTCCAGAGCGCACCGATATGTGGAATGAGTTTCCAAACAGCACTGATTCCGCGCGCGAGAAGGATGAAGACATACGGGCTCGTCCGAACTACGCCAATCATCTGGGCGTGGATGTCATGATCAGCTTGCATTCCAATGGCCACGATTCGGCCGGTGTTCGTGGCGCCGAGGTGTACTACCACCGTGAAAAGCCACAGGACAAGCCGTTGGCCGACAGCATTATCTGTTCCATGCGAGAGCTCATCCGTGCGCAGCCCGGCTATGGGTCATTCCCGATTCGCGAGAGTTCAAATCAGGGAGCTCATGGCGAAAACCGAATCGGCAAAATGCCTTCCGTCATCGTCGAAACTGCCTATCACTCGAATCCGGAGGACGCTGCAGCACTGCAGGATCCCGTTTTTCGCTCAGCGTCGATGAAAGGCGTGGAGAAGGGCTATCGGCTGTGGGCGACGGGGAAGGTGTGTCAGCCGCTGGCGCTGCAGCCGCTTCCTGATATTGAGGTCCCGCTCCAAGCGACGAGGGATGTCGACGTCAAATTTGCGGGGAATCCCCAGTTCCCTCTTTCGCTTGAAGTCGCGGTGGCGGATTGCGATCGGCCTGGGTTCTGCACTCCCTGGAAAGGCAACTTTGAGGATCCCAACGCCCCAGTGAAGTTTGGAGTGAGTTGCTCATCTACGCGGCCGGGCATCGTGCGCTGGAAGGTTCTGCTGCAGGACGGGGATGGTGTCGCTGCGCCGCCGGTGGAATTCACTCAAGCGTGCGTCCGGGGCTGAGTGCGCCGATTGACGAGGTGGGAGGCATAAAAAAACGGGCGCTTTCGCGCCCGCTGTCCTCAGTCGAGCATGGCTCGACGCTACAGAAGCGTCAGCTGGCCTTGCCCTGTGCATCCAGGTAACGCTCGGCGTCCAGTGCGGCCATGCAGCCGAAGCCGGCCGAGGTAATCGCCTGGCGGTAGTGCTGGTCGGCCACGTCGCCGGCGGCGAACACGCCTTCCACCGAGGTCTGGGTGGCGTTGCCGCCCAGGCCCGAGCGGATTTCCAGGTAGCCGTTGTTCATGGCCAGCTGGCCGTCGAACAGCTGGGTGTTCGGGTGGTGGCCGATGGCCACGAAGAAGCCGTGGGCCTCGATGTCGCGGGTGCTGCCGTCCAGGGTCGACTTCACCCGCACGCCGGTCACGCCGGCGTCGTTGCCCAGCACTTCTTCCACCTGGTGGTGCCAGACGGTCTCGATCTTGCCGGCGGCGACCTTGGCGAACAGCTTGTCCTGCATGATCTTTTCCGCCTTCAGAGTGTCGCGGCGGTGGACGAGGTAGACCTTGCGGGCGATGTTGGACAGGTACAGGGCTTCTTCGACAGCGGTGTTGCCGCCGCCGACCACGACCACGTCCTGGTCACGGTAGAAGAAGCCGTCGCAGGTGGCGCAGGCAGACACGCCGCGGCCCTTGAAGGCCTCTTCGGTCGGGATGCCCAGGTACTTGGCGGTGGCACCGGTGGAGATGATCAGCGCATCGCAGGTGTACTCGTGGCTGTCGCCGATCAGCTTGAACGGACGCTGGGACAGGTCGGCCGTATGGATGTGGTCGAAGATGACCTCGGTCTCGAAGCGCTCGGCGTGGGCCTGCATGCGCGCCATCAGGTCCGGGCCCATCAGGCCGTGGGCGTCACCCGGCCAGTTGTCCACCTCGGTGGTGGTCATCAGCTGGCCACCCTGCTGCAGACCGGTGATGACGACCGGCTTCAGGTTGGCGCGGGCGGCGTAGACGGCGGCGGTCCAACCGGCCGGGCCGGAACCGAGGATGACGAGGCGCTGGTGGCGGGAGGGCAGGCTGGTGCTCATGTAAACTCGCGAAAAGGTAGATGGGACAAGGCGCTGGCGATGTTTGCGCAGCATCCTCGGCAGGTCATAGAGTGGCGGCTGGGGCGGGGTGATTCAAGCCGATGAACAGAACGCCGTCACCCACGGGTGGTTTTGGCGCCTGTCGGCACCCTGGATGCTACCCGTGACTGAAAACTGACGCCGTGTCGTTTATTATCAAACACTAACAGCGCATTCCAAAGGTATGGTCTAAGGTGGCGAAGCAGGTGCCCGAACGCTCCAAGTCCGACGACAAAAAGGCGTCGCGTCGCTCGGCGGCAGCGGCTCCAACCGACAATCCCCGCCGTCAGCGCCTCTGGCGCGACCTGGGTCTGATCGCCATCGCGCCGGCGCTGCTGTATCTGGCCGCCAGCCTGTTCACCTATTCAGCCAGTGATCCGGGTTGGTCGCACACCGGCAGCGTCGTCGCGCCCGTGCACAATATGGGCGGCCGTGCCGGCGCGTGGATCGCCGACGTGCTGCTGCAGCTGTTCGGCTACATCGCCTTCCTGCTGCCGGTCGTGCTTGGCGCGCTGGCGTGGATCGCCATGTTCGGCCTGAAGCGCGAGAGCAAGGGCGAGAACGATCTCGATCCGGCCCTGCGCCTGGTCGGCCTGGTCGGCTTCCTGATTGCTGGCACCGGCTTCCTGCACGTACGCCTGTTCGGTGGCGACGTATCCAGCGCGGGCGGCATCCTCGGCAAACTGGTCGGCAATTCTCTCACCGTCGGCTTCGGCGCGCTGGGCGCGAACCTGTTCGTGCTGGTACTGCTGCTGGCCTCGATCACCTTGGCCACCGGCCTGTCGTGGTTCGCGGTGATGGAAAAGATCGGTCGCGGCGTGATGTCGCTGGCGCCGCTGCTGGAGCGCAAGAAGGAACAGGCCACCGAGTGGCAGCAGACCCGCGCCATGCGCGAGGAGCGCCAGGAAGTGCGCAAGGCCGATGCCGAAGTGCGCGCCAAGCGCGAGCCGGTGAAGATCGAGCCGCGCCCGGAGCCGGTGATCGAGAAGAGCGATCGGGCCAAGCGCGACACGCAGATTCCGATGTTCCGTGGCGTCAACGGCGATGGCTCGGACCTGCCGCCGCTGGCCCTGCTGGATGATCCGAAGCCGCAGCCGGTGGGTTACGACAAGGACACCCTGGATGCGCTGTCGCGGCAGATCGAGTTCAAGCTCAAGGACTTCCGCATCGACGCGCAGGTGGTCGGCGCCAATCCGGGCCCGGTCATCACCCGCTTCGAGATCGAGCCGGCACCAGGCATCAAGGTCAGCCAGATCAGCTCGCTGGACAAGGACATCGCCCGCGGCCTGTCGGTGAAGTCGGTGCGCGTGGTCGACGTCATCCCGGGCAAGTCGGTGATCGGCCTGGAAATCCCCAACGTCACCCGCGAGATGATCTACCTCTCCGAACTGCTGCGTTCGAAGGAGTACGACAAGTCGGCCAGCGTGCTGACCCTGGCGCTGGGCAAGGACATCGCCGGCCGGTCCACGGTGGCCGACCTGGCGCGCATGCCGCATCTCTTGGTGGCCGGCACCACCGGTTCGGGCAAGTCGGTGGCGGTCAACGCCATGGTGCTCAGCCTGCTGTTCAAGGCCTCGCCGAAAGACCTGCGCATGCTGATGATCGACCCGAAGATGCTCGAACTGAGCGTCTACCAGGGCATCCCGCACCTGCTGGCGCCAGTGGTCACCGACATGAAGGAGGCCGCCAACGGCCTGCGCTGGTGCGTGGCCGAGATGGAGCGCCGCTACAAGCTGATGAGCGCGGTGGGCGTGCGCAACCTGGCCGGTTTCAACAAGAAGGTGAAGGACGCCCAGGACGCCGGCCAGCCGCTGATGGACCCGCTGTTCAAGCCGAACCCGGAGCTGGGCGAAGCGCCGCGCCCGCTGGAGACGCTGCCCTTCATCGTCATTTTCATCGACGAATTCGCCGACATGATGATGATCGTCGGCAAGAAGGTGGAAGAGCTGATCGCGCGCCTGGCGCAGAAGGCGCGTGCGGCCGGCATCCACCTGATCCTGGCCACCCAGCGCCCGTCGGTGGACGTCATCACCGGCCTGATCAAGGCCAACATCCCGACCCGCATCGCCTTCCAGGTCAGCTCGAAGATCGATTCGCGCACCATCCTCGACCAGTCCGGCGCGGAAACCCTGCTGGGCCACGGCGACATGCTGTACCTGCCGCCGGGCACCGCCATGCCCGAGCGCGTGCATGGCGCGTTCGTCTCCGACGATGAAGTGCATCGCGTGGTCGAGCATCTGAAGGCGATGGGTCCGGCCGACTATGTCGACGGCGTGCTGGACGAAGTGCAGACGATGGGCGATGGCGTGGTGGTCGGTGCGACCGGCCTGCCGGAAACCAGTGCTGCCGGCGACGAGTCCGACCCGCTGTACGACGAGGCGCTGCGCGTGGTCACCGAGACCCGTCGTGCGTCCATTTCCGGCGTGCAGCGGCGCCTGAAGATCGGCTACAACCGTGCAGCACGACTGATCGAGGCCATGGAAGCGGCCGGCGTGGTCAGTGCTCCCGAACACAACGGCGACCGCACGGTGCTGGCACCGCCGCCGCCGAAGTAAGTCCCGCCACGCCTACGACGTCCAAGGATCCGACGCATGTTCCGACCCGCTCCCTGTGCGCTGGCGCTGGCCTGTCTGCTTGCTGCCAGCCCGGCCCTGGCCGGGACGTCCGCCTCGGCGCCGGGCCCGGCACCGCCGTCGGTCGGCAGCGATGCCGAGGCCAGCAACAATTTCAGCTTCGTCCGTTACCGTGCGGATTACGTGGTGCGTCCGGATGCCGGCAACGTGCAGACCGAAACCTACGAGATCCTGCTGAAGACCAAGGCGGCGGTCGAGCAGTTCAGCCAGGTGCGGCTGAGCTACAGCGAGAAGATGGAAACCCTGGACGTGGTCAGCGCCTACACCCTGACCGCCGATGGCCAGCGCCGTGATGTGCCGGCCGATCGCATCTACACCCAGGAAAGCTATTCCAGTGCGGCGGCGGCGATGTACGCCGACCGCAAGGTGCGGGTGATCGTGTTCCCGAACCTGGCGCCGGGCACGCGCCTGGTCTACCAGGTGCGCCGCGCCCAGCAGACGCCTTACTTCCCCGGCTATTTCGGCCTGTGGGAGACCTTCAATGTGTTCACCCAGTACGACGACGCCGAGGTGACCTTGAGCGCACCGGCCAGCCTGCCCATGTACGTGGACAGTCGCGGCGTGCAGGGCAGCGACACGCCGACGGTGAAGAACGGCCAGGCGCAGTGGCGCTGGCGCTACCAGCGCCGCGATCCGATGCAGGCGCAGAACTGGGCGGCGGCCGTGTGGGAGTTCGGCCCGAACATCATGGCCAGCACCTTCCGTGACTGGGCCCAGGTGGGCCACGCGTACCAGGTCAAGGCCGGCGCAGCGGCCGAGGTGACGCCGTCGATCCAGGCGCTGGCCGATGAGGTGACTGCCGGCATCAGCGACCGCAAGGCGCAGGCCGATGCGCTGTACCGCTGGGTGGCGCAGAACATCCGCTACGTGGCCGTGTACCTGGGCAATGGCGGGCTGGAGCCGAACAGCGCGCAGAGCATCCTCGACAACCACTATGGCGACTGCAAGGACCATGTGGTGGTCCTGGAAGCGCTGCTGGCGGCGAAGGGCATTGCCAGCTCTCCGGTGCTGATCGGTGCGGGCGGTGGCCCGACGCTGCCAGAGATTCCGGTGCTGGGGCGCTTCAACCACGCCATCACCTACGTGCCCGAATTCGATCTGTACCTGGACTCGACCAGTGCCTGGGCGCGCTTCGGCCAGCTGCCCGACGGCGACCTCGGTGCACCGGTACTGCGCACCCGTGACGCGACGTTGGCGCGTACCCCGGCCAACGATCCGCAGCGCAACGCGACGGCGATGGACGTGCGCTTCACCTTCGATGCGCAGGGCAACCTGCGTGGCGAGACCGTGCCGCAACTGAGCGACAACGCCGAGATCGGCATGCGTGCGCAGTTCGCTCAGCTCAATACGCAGAACCGCGCGCGTGCCGAGGAGTCGATCATGGCCGCCTCCGGCTTCGACGGGCGCGGCCAGCTGCAGCTGCAGGGCGTGCCGGTCGACCTCACCCATCCGTTCGGCTACCGCATGGCCTTCCAGGCCGAGGACTACGTGGACTTCAGCGTGGCCGGCGGCATGGCCGTGCCGGATCCGCCGGGCGGGGAATCGGTACGTGGCCTGTACGCCACGGCGTCGGCGCCTGCCAATGAGACGCCGTTCTACTGCAATGCCAGCCTGCGCGAAGAGACCTACCGGCTGCAGTTCCCTGGCAGCGTGCCGATCATCGCCATCCCGCAGAGCCAGCATTTCAGCAATGCGGCCGGTGACTACCGGGTGGACTGGGCGCGGGAAGGGCAGGACGTGATCGTCCACCACCGCCTGCAGCAGAACGCCGTGCGCGGCGCCGATGCCCTGTGCCAGCCGCAGGATTACCCGGCGTTCCGGGCGCTGTACCGCGAAGTGCGGCGCGGCTTCCGCGGACAGGTCCTGTACGGCAGATTGCCGGGCGCGGCGGGCTGAATCGCAGTTGCACGTGCGGGGCGGCATAATGTCGCCCTGATCGCCCATTCATCTTCGCCCGGGCACACTGGCTCCCAACTTTCCTGGCGCATGCGCCCACAGGATTCCTGCATGAACATCCGCTTCCGTCGTTTCCTTGCCACCACCACTCTGGCCGTGGCCTGCGCCGCTGCCGGCAGCGCCTGGGCCGGCGCCCGCGATGACCTGAAGACCTTCACCAGTGGCCTGAAGGGCCTGGATGGCCAGTTCAGCCAGCAGGTGTTCGACGGCCGCGGCAAGGTGAAGGAATCGACCAGCGGCCGCGTGGCCCTGTCGGCGCCGCGCCTGTTCCGTTGGGAATACGTACGCCCGCACGAACAGCTGATCGTGGCCGACGGCAAGAAGGTCTGGATGTACGAGCCGGACCTGGAACAGGCCACCGTGCGCGAGCAGGGCAAGGAAGAGCAGAACAGCCCGCTGACCGCGCTGATCAACCCGGCGCTGCTGGAACAGCAGTACGACCTGAGCGAAGAGGCCGGCAAGCGCGACGGTCTGCAGTGGCTGGCGCTGTCGCCGAAGCGCGATACCGAAGCCAGCTTCCAGTACGCCGCACTGGGCTTCAACGCGCAGGGCCTGGCCAAGATGGAAATCACCGACGCCGTCGGCCAGCGCACCGTCATCACCTTCAGCGGCTGGAAGCGCAACCCCGGCTTCGCCGCCGGCACCTTCAGCTTCACCCCGCCCAAGGGCACCGACGTCATCGGTGATTGATAAGGGTCGCCGGGCATGGCCCGGCGCTACCGATGGATGGCGCGGTACAATGATCAGGTGCCAAGACATCGTTCCACTTCTTTCCCCGGCCCCGATCTGCTGAGCGTCGATCGGGATCATCTGCGCCCGCTGGCCGAGCGCATGCGCCCGCGCACCCTCGACGAAATGGTCGGGCAGAAGCGCCTGTTGGCGCCGGAAAGCGCGCTGCGCCGTGCGGTCGAATCCGGCCGCGTGCATTCGATGATCCTGTGGGGCCCGCCGGGCTGCGGCAAGACTACGCTGGCCCTGCTGCTGGCCGAGTACTCCGACGCCGAATTCCGTGCCATCTCCGCCGTGCTTTCCGGCCTGCCAGAGGTTCGCCATGTGCTGGCCGAGGCGGCGCAGCGTTTCGCCGAAGGCCGACGCACCGTGCTGTTCGTCGACGAAGTGCATCGCTTCAACAAGGCGCAGCAAGATGCGTTCCTGCCGCATATCGAACGCGGCACCATCCTGTTTGTTGGCGCAACCACCGAGAACCCGTCGTTCGAGCTGAACTCGGCGCTGCTGTCGCGCTGCCGCGTGCACGTGCTCGAAGGCGTTTCGCCCACCGACATCGTCGAGGCGCTGGAGCGTGCGCTGGGTGATCGCGAGCGCGGCCTCGGCGAAGAGCACATCGAAGTGGCGCCCGAACTGCTGCTGGAAATCGCCACGGCTGCCGACGGCGACGTGCGCCGTGCGCTCACCCTGCTGGAAATCGCCGCTGAGCTGGCGGGCGGGGAGGGCGGTCGCATCACTCCGCAGACCCTGACCCAGGTGCTGGCTGACCGCACCCGCCGTTTCGATAAGGGTGGCGAGCAGTTCTACGACCAGATCTCGGCGCTGCACAAATCCGTGCGCAGCTCCAACCCTGATGCCGCGCTGTACTGGCTGACGCGCATGCTCGATGGCGGCTGCGATCCGTCCTATCTGGCGCGCCGGCTGACCCGCATGGCCATCGAGGACATCGGCCTGGCCGACCCGCGCGCGCAGAGCATGGCGCTGGAAGCCTGGGACATCTACGAGCGACTGGGCAGCCCGGAAGGCGAGCTCGCCTTCGCGCAGTTGGTGCTGTATCTGGCCAGTACCGCCAAGTCGAACGCCGGCTATGCGGCCTTCAACCAGGCCAAGGCCGACGTGCGCGAAAGCGGCACCGAAGAAGTGCCGCTGCACCTGCGCAACGCCCCGACCAAGCTGATGAAGGAACTTGGCTACGGTGCCGAGTACCAGTACGACCACGATGCCGAGGGTGGCATCGCGCTGGACCAGACCGGTTTCCCGGATGCGATGGGCGAGCGGGTGTACTACAACCCGGTGCCGCGCGGGCTGGAGATCAAGCTGAAGGAAAAGCTGGACCGTCTGCGCGCAGAGCGTGAGGCGGCGAGGGCGGCAAAAGGCCGCTGACCCCGCTTCTGTAGAGTCGAGCCACGCTCGACTGCTTTCGCACCCCAGTCGAGCACGGCTCGACTCCATAAAAGCCGCCGCATTTGTCGCGGCTGCCGGCCTTTGGCACACTGCGCGCCTTCTTTTCCCAAGGACTTTCCTGCCATGGACCAGCTCATCCTGCCGTTGAAGCGTTACGCCCAGTTCGACGGTCGTGCCAACCGTCGCGAATACTGGATGTTCCAGCTGTTCATGCTGATTGTCTCGGTGGTGCTGATGGTGCCGATGATCACCGCGCTGGTGATGCAGTCCGATGGCCTGGGCATCGCGTCGATCATCCTGTTTGTCCTGTTCTGGCTGGCCACCCTGCTGCCGGTCATCGCCGTCACCGTGCGCCGCCTGCATGACTGCAACCAGTCGGGCTGGCTGTACCTGCTGGCCTTCATCCCGTTTGGTGGCCTGGTGATCTTCGTGTTCACGCTGCTGCCGGGCACGCCGGACGCAAACCCTTACGGCCCGGTTCCGCCGGAATTCGGCTGAGTCTTCAGCCGGCAGGTACGCCGGGCGTGGCCCGGCGCTACCGCTCGCGGCCCGCAAGGATCGCGCACGATACACAGCGCGACCTGTGATCGATGTGATAATCATTCGCGTTTAAGGTAGACTGCGGTCCCTTGATGAAGAGGCGGCAGTGCCCGCCGCATCCGTCACCCATGATGTTTTCCGCACGCTCCTTCGGCTGCCTGGCCGCCCTGATGATGGGGGTTTTGATGGCCACGCCCTACGCCCATGCGCAGCAGCGCAATCCGCAGCAGCTGATGGGTCGCACCGTGCTCGACGAGCCGGCGTCCAGCTATCGCTTCGAACGTTTCGTGATCGACAGCCCTGACCAGCAGCGCCGCTGGCGGGTGAACGTTGCGATCCCGGCCAAGGCGTCCAGAACCCCCTCGCCGGTGCTGTACGCACTGGATGGCAACGCCGTCGCCATGGTGCTGGACCAGCCACTGCTTGCCGAGCTGGCCGCCACCAAGGCGCCGCCGGTGCTGGTGCTGATCGGCTACGACAACGAGCTGCGCATCGACTCGCCGGCCCGCACCCTGGACTACACCGCCTGGATCGACCGCGCCGATGACGAGGGCGGCACCACCCAGGCCGTTGGCGGTGGTGCCGACGTCTTCCTCGACCTGATCGAGCGCCGCATCAAGCCCGAAGTGGAGCGCCGCGCGAACATCGACAGCCACCAACAGTCGCTGTGGGGTCACTCGCTGGGCGGCCTGTTCGTGCTCAATGCGCTGTACACCCGACCCGCCGCGTTCCAGGCCTATCTGTCGGCCAGCCCGTCGCTTTGGTGGAGCCAGGGCGCGGCCTTGGGCGATCCCGAGCAGCAGTTCGTGCAGAACGTGCATGGCCAGCCGGCCAAGGTCTGGTTGATGCTGGGCGGTGCCGAGCGTGTCGGCGACCGCGGCAAGCGTGACATGAGCAACCCGCGCGTGGTCGCGCATCTGCGCCGCATTGGCGGCGCCACCCCGGATGCCGCCCTGCAGCTGTCCACGCGCCTGGCCAAGGTGCCCGGCCTGAGCGTGCAGTACCGCGAATTCCCCGGCCTCGGCCACGGCCCGATGCTGCCCGCGTCCTTCCACGCGGCCCTGCATGAGCTGTACGGCGTGGCCGACCGCAGCGTGGACGATGGCAAGGCGCCGTCGTCCGCATACGCTGCGGAATGAATCCCCGCACGGCCTGGCCGTGCGACCCCACTACCCAGGCAGGACTGCCGATGTGCAGCGGCCCAGGCAACCGATGAATCCCGCGCCACGAGGCGCGGCCTACGTGTGCAAGGAGCCTTCCATGTCGTTTCGTCCGTCCCTCCGCCTGACCTCCCTGGCCGCCGGCCTGCTGCTGGCGGTCACCGCCACCGCGCAGCCGGTATTCGACCAGCCTGCCAGCGCCACGTTCAAGGGCAGCGTGATCTCGCGCGGCGAGAACGTTGTTCCCGGAAGCACGGCCGAGGTCATCGGCCGTGGCTTCGTGCCGGGGCAGCAGGTCAGCCTGGTGCGCGGTGACAGCGTGCTCAACGCGCAGCCGCTGGTGGTCGATGCCGATGGCAACTTCAAGACCTCGCTGGCGATTCCCGCCGATGCCGTGCCGGGCACGCACCCGGTGGTCGTCCGGGCCAGCCAGCCGTCGGCGGCCACCGTGCTGAAGCTGCGCATCTCGCCGCAGCTGCCGCTGTCGGGCCAGCAGCAGTTCGCCACCCAGTCCAGCAAGCTGGTGCCGGGCCTGTACCAGTCGGCCTACAGCGCCGCCAGCAACGCGGTGTTCGTCACCTCCTCGGTCGGCCGTCCGCCGGTCACCCAGTCGCAGCTGCTGAAGCTGGACCCGAAGACCCTGAAGGTGACCAAGGCGATCACCCCGGCGCAGGTCGCTGGCATCACCAATGGCGCGGTGTACGCGGTCTATGGCGTGGGTGTGGATGACGCCAACGGCAATGTCTGGGTCACCAACACCCGCCAGAATTCGATCGCGGTGTACCGCCAGAAGGATCTGTCACTGGTCCACCAGTTCCCGGTCGACACCGTGCCGCATGCGCGCGACGTCGTGGTGGATGGCACCCACGGCAAAGTGTTTGCCTCGGCCACCGGCGAAGACCACCTGTCGGTATTCGATGCCAGGACGCTGAAGGAACTGCCGCCGATCACCCTGGAGTCGGGCGTCGACGAAGGCAAGTTCACCCCGATGAGCCTGGTGCTGGACGAAAAGGCCGGCAAGCTGTTCACCGTCAGCATCGGCACGCCCGAGGCTGCGGTGATCGACGTCGCCACCGGTAAGGTCGACAAGGTCATCGATCTGGGCAATTCGATCAGCGCCTCGGGCGTGGCCTTCGATGCGCAGCAGAACCGCCTGTACGTGGCCTCGCAGGGCACCGACAACCTGCTGATCGTCGATGTGGCCAGCGGCAAGGTCGTGCACGACGTGCCGGTGGGTGCCGGTGCGCTGAACGTCGCCTTCGATGACAAGAGCGGCCTGGCCTATGTCACCAACCGCGGCGCCGGCACTGTCACCGTCGTTGACCGCGATGGCAAGGTGGTCGGCAACCTCGATGGCGGCACCTTCCCCAACCATGTGCGCGCCGATGGCAAGGGCAGCGTGTTCGCGGTGAACAAGTCGCGCGGCGCCGACGACGCCAAGGGCGACCGCATCACCCGGATCACCCCGCGCCAGCCGTAACCCACGTGCCGGGCGAGGGCAGCGCCTTCGTCCGGCCAGCAAGGAGATTCCGCATGAACATCGCTTCCCGCCTGCGCCTGTGCGCGCTTCCGCTGGCCGTTTCGCTGGCGCTGGCCGCCTGTGGCGGCACCTCGACGCCGCCTGCGGCCAACGACGCCGCCGCATCCGCCGCAGAAGGCGCCACGGCGGGCACCGAACTGCCCGTTGGCTGGCAGCGCGTGGCAGGCACTGATCTGCCGGCCCTGACCGGCCAGGTGCCGGTGCTGCCGGCCAAGGTGCGCTCTGACGATGGCGCCGACGCCGAAGTGACCGACACCAGCCGCATCATCGCCGGCGGTGACGATGTGATTGCCGTGCTGGAGGCGCTGGGCTTGGGCAAGCAGGTGTTTGCCGCACCGACCAACACCACCACGCAGGCCGGCCAGGCCGCGCCGCACCAGTTCCTGTTCAACCGCACCACCGGCGTCGAGGGCGTGGTGAGCCTGCATGGCTCGCTGTTCCTCGGCAACAGCCTGCGCCGCCACACCGTGCTGGCGGGCAAGCTGCGCGAGGTCGGCGAATCGGCCGTGGTGATCGATGACCTGCAGCCGGCGCCGGACAAGGTGCGCAAGGTGGCGGCCGCCGTGGGCCTGGCCGATGCCGGGCAGACTCTGGCGACGCAGGTGCAGCGCCAGTTGGATGAGGCGGCGGTACTGGGCAAGGGCCTGGCGCATGCGCCGCGCGTGATCCACGTGTCGGCTACCGGTGGCGGTGGCAATCCGACCGTGGCCGGCGCAGACAGCGCGTCGGCCGGGATGATCGCCCTGGCGGGCGGCGTCAACATCGGCAGCGAGGCAGGGGTGAAGAACTACTCGCAGCTGAGCAATGAAGGCGTGATCGCCGCAGCACCGGAGGTCATCCTGGTGACCGAGCATGACCTGCAGCAGTTTGGGGGCGCCGACGGCCTGTGGAAGGCCTATCCCACCCTGAAGCAGACGCCGGCCGGCGCGGCCAACCGGGTCTGGGTAATGCCCGATGTGCAGCTGAAGTACACCAGCGTCGGCACCGGCGCGGGCGCACTTGCCCTGGCCAGGGCTCTAGCGGCGCTGCCGCCGGCATGAGTCCGGCTGATCGGCGCCGCCGTCGCGGGCGGGTGATGCTGTGGGTGGCGCTGCTGGCTCTGGTGGGCGCGGTGCTGGCGTCATTTGCGATGGGGCCGCTGCGCCTGCCGCCATTGGACGTTCTGCAGGTCTTGGGGGTGAAACTGGGCCTTGTCGATCCGCAGGCGGTCAGCCGCCGCGACCTCGCCGTGGTGTGGCAGCTGCGCATTCCGCGCGCCCTGCTGGGGGCCATGGTGGGGGCGGCGTTGGCAATGGCTGGCGCGAGCCTGCAGGGATTGTTCGGCAATCCGCTGGCCGACCCCGGCATCGTTGGCGTCAGCCAAGGCGCGGCGCTGGGCGCCGTTGCGGCGATCGTCCTGGGGGCGGCAGGCGCAGGGGGCTGGCTGGTGCCAGTGGCTGCATTTGGCGGTGGCGCACTGGCCATCGGCCTGACCTACGCATTGGCGCGCCCGGGAAAGGGCAGTGGCAATGCAACGCTGCTGCTGGTGGGCATTGCGATGGCGGCGTTCTGCTCGGCGCTGATCGGCTTCCTCACTTATATCGCCAGCGAGAGCCAACTGCAGTCGCTGGTGTTCTGGCAGATGGGCTCGTTGGCGCAGGCCAACTGGGCAGACGTGGCCGCCGTGGTGCCGCTTTTCGCCATTGGTGTGTTTGCGCTGCTGCGTCTGGCCACGCCGCTGGACATGCTGGCGCTGGGGGAGCGCCAGGCGCAGCATCTGGGCCTGGATGTCGCGCGGACGCGACGGATGCTGGTGGCTTTCAGCGCGTTGCTGGTGGGTGCGGCGGTGGCGTTTGCCGGCTCGATCAGTTTCGTCGGCCTGGTGGTGCCGCACGTGGCGCGGCTGCTGGTCGGCCCGGGCCATCGCTGGTTGCTGCCGGTATCGGGCGTGCTGGGGGCGCTGTTGATCGTCATTGCCGATACCGCCGCGCGCACACTGGATCCGCCAGCAGAGATCCCGCTGGGCCTGTTCTCGGCCGCGCTGGGCGCGCCGTTCTTCCTTTGGCTGGTGCTGCAGCAGCGCCGCAAGGACACGCCATGAGCGATTTCCTGCAGTTGCGCGATGTGGTGGTGCGCCGCCAGCAGCGCGAGATCCTGCGTGGCATCAATCTGACCTTCGCACCGGGCACGGTGACCGCGCTGGTCGGCCCGAACGGTGCCGGCAAATCGACCCTGCTGGCGGTGGCCGCCGGCGATCTGCGGCCCGATGTTGGCGAAGTGCAGTTGCATGGTGCCCCGCTGCGCAGTTACAAGTCCGGCCCGCTCGCGCGCAAACGCGCGGTGATGCCGCAGGAACATGGTGTGCGCTTCGCCTTCAGCGTTGAAGAAGTGGTGGCGATGGGGCGGCTGCCGCATCCGCCGGATCCCGCGGTGGACGATGCGCGGGTGGAAGCCGCCATCGACGCCGCCGAATTGCAGGCGCTGCGTCTGCGCGAGGTGCAGCAGTTGTCCGGCGGTGAATCGGCACGGACCACCTTTGCGCGCGTGCTGGCACAGGATACGCCGCTGCTGCTGCTGGATGAGCCGACCGCCGCGCTGGATCTTCGCCACCAGGAACGCACGCTGCGCAGCGTACGCGCGTGTGCCGAAGCGGGCGCCTGCGTGATCGTGGTGCTGCATGACCTGAACCTTGCGGCCGGCTATGCCGATCGCATCGTGCTGCTGGAGCAGGGCAGGGTGGCGGCCGATGGCACGCCTGCGCAGGTGCTGACGGAAGCGAACCTGCAGCGCGTGTACCAGCAGGATGTGGTGGTGCTGCAGCATCCCCGCCGGGGCGTGCCGCTGGTGGTGGTGACCTGACCCCATTGAGCAAGGCTGGATTCCGCTTCGCACCGTATTATTGGCGGTTCGTTTTTCTCAACGGACTGACCCCCATGAAGCATCGTTTTCCCCGCACCGCCTTGCTGGTTTCGTTGGCTGCAGCGGCGTGCAGCGTCCATGCCGCATCCACCCGCACGGTGTCGATCGAGAAGGCGGCCGACCAGGCCACGTCCATCGAGACGCGCCATGCCAATGGCGCAGGCGCCAAGCCTGATCTGTTCGCCACGCACTACTACACCGGCGGCGCGATGATGATGGCCTGGGGCGATCAGCGCGTACTACTGCTCTGCAAGAAGTCGGCATACCTCAAGCTGCCGGGCATGAAGCCCGCCGCCAGTGAACTGCCGCTGGAAAAGCGCCAGATGGTCGGCTATGAAGCCATGATGGCCGGCTACGGCGGCATCGCTGCCATTGGCGGACTGGTGAATGGCTCGATTGAAGTGGCCGACGATGGCAGTGAATTGCGTCGCCATGCCGAGCGCCCATGGGCCTACGGCACTGAGCGTTACGATGTAATCAGCCAGCGCATGCCGGATGGCGCGCTGCGCGTACGCGCGTTGAAGACCGCAACGGTGAACACTGCAAAGCCGTCCAAGCCGGGCGACACATTCAGCAACGATGAGGACCAGGCTGCGCGCCTGGCCGAGCTGGGGGCGGTGGGCAGCTGGACCGAGATCACGATGTACGACTCGCCCAAGCGTGCCGAGGTCGATCCTGAGTATTCGTTGAAGGACTGGGTGTCGGTGACCGGTGACCATGCGGCGACCGTGGCCGAGGCGCGCCGGATCAACGGCTGCGAGTGATGCTCGGTGGAGGGGCCAGAGCCCTTGGCTTTTGCAAGGGATCTGGCCCCGTCAAGCCTCATCGTTCCATTCATGCGTGCAATAGCCACTTGCGCGCCAGAATGGCAGGTCTAGAATGCGCCCCATGAACCGGATGCCGCTCCTGAAGTTTTTCATCCTGACCCGCGCAAGCGCGGAACGGGCGTGTCTGCCTGGAGTGCCACGGGGCCGTTGATCCGGCCATCGATGGACCATCCACAGAGCGCCCTTCGGGGCGCTCTTTTCGTTTGGGGTGCAGTCGACCAACGGTCGACTCTACCCAGCCAAATGTTTCCATCACGTACACCGAGGAGAACGTGCCATGCACCAGATCGCCGAGACCGAACGCTAGCCGCGCGCCCTGCCGCCAACCGGGGGGCGCGGCCCCTGAAGTTGGCTTTGCAGGAACCTGTCTCATGAACACCCATGTCCTTTCCCGCCGTCGCAACCTCGGCATCATTGCCCACATCGACGCCGGTAAAACCACGCTGACCGAACGCCTGCTGTGGAAAAGCGGCGAGATCCATCGCGTCGGCGAAGTGCACGACGGCAATGCGACCACCGATTTCTCGGCGATCGAGCGCGAACGCGGCATCACCATCGGCGCGGCCGCCGTGCAGGCGCAATGGGCGCCGCGCGACCTGCCGCCGCATCGGCTGACCCTGATCGACACCCCCGGCCACATCGACTTCGCCATTGAAGTCGAGCGTTCGCTGCGCGTGCTCGACGGTGCCGTGGCCGTGTTCTCGGCCGTCGATGGCGTGCAGCCGCAGTCGGAAACCGTGTGGCGCCAGGCGCGCCGGCATCGCGTGCCGCTCATTGGCTTCGTCAACAAGATGGACCGCGTCGGCGCATCGTTCGAGCGCGTGCTGGAGCAGCTGCAGGACAAGCTGCAGGCGCGGCCGTGGGCGCTGGGCGTGCCGTTGGGTAGCGAGAGCGAGTTCCATGGCTGGGTCGACCTGGTTGACGAGCGCGTGCTGCGTTGGCAGGACGGCGCTGCGGCGTCCATCACCCCCTGGGGCGAGGACGAGCGCGCGCCGTGGCAGGCGCAGCGGCAGGCGCTGATCGAGGCTGTGGCCGACCATGATGACGTGCTGGCCACGGCGTGGCTGGAAGGTGCGGCGATCGATGCGGCGATGCTGCGCGCAGCGATCCGCCGGGCCACTCTGGCCGGTGCCGGCGTGCCGGTGCTGGCGGGCGCGGCCTTCAAGGACAAGGGCATCGAAACGCTGCTGGACGCGGTGGTCGATTACCTGCCGTCGCCACTGGATCGCCCGGCTGTCACTGCCGAAGCGGAACACGGCGAGGTGTCGCTGCCGCCGGATCCGGACGGTCCGCTGGCGGGCCTGCTGTTCAAGATCACCCACCAGCAGCACGGCGCGCTGAGCTTCGTGCGGTTGTACTCGGGCACCTTGAAGGTGGGCGACGCCATTGCCAGTTCGCAGCACCCGCAGGGGCGCCGCGTCAGCCGCCTGGTGCGCGTGCAGGCCGAGCAGACCCACGACATCGAGCAGGCCATCGCCGGCGACATCGTCGCGGTACTGGGCTGGAAGGATGCCGTCAGCGGTGAAACGCTGAGCGGGCGAGGACAGCCATTGCGGCTGGAGAGCATCCAGTCGCAGGCGCCGGTACTGGCCTGGCGGCTGGAGCCGGCACGCGCGGCCGACCTCATCCGCATGGCGCAGGGCCTGGCCAGCCTGGCCCAGGAAGACCCGTCGTTCAAGGTGGAAACCGAGCGCGACAGTGGCGAAACCCTGGTCTGGGGCATGGGCGAGCTGCACCTGGAGGTGATGGTCGAGCGCCTGCGCAGCGAATGGAAGGTCGATGTTGGCGTTGGCGCGCCGCGCGTGGCCTACCAGGAAACGCCGTTGCGCGCGGTGTCCGGCGTGGTTGGTCGGGTCTCCAAGCAGAATGGCGGCCAGGGCCAGTTCGCCCATGTGGTGCTGGACGTGGTGCCGCGCGAGGACGACCAGGTCGTGTTCAACGACCGCATCGTCGGTGGCGTGGTCCCGCGCGGCTTCATCGCCGCGGTGGAAAAGGGTGTGCGTGCTGCGCTGACCTCCGGGCCGCAGGGACATCCGGTGGTGGGCATCGAGATCAGCCTGGTCGATGGGGAAACCCATGCCAAGGACTCCTCGGAGATGGCCTTCCACCGCGCTGGCGGCGAGGCGATCAAGGCCGCGCTGGCTGCGGGCGGTACGCAGCTGCTGGAACCGGTGATGGCAGTGACGGTGCATTCGCCGTCGGCCTCGGTGGGTGATGTGGTGGGCGACCTCAACCGTCGCCACGGCCGCATCGCACGCATCGACGACCAGGAAGGTCGCGCCGAAGTCAGTGGTTTTGCGCCGCTGGCCAACTTGGTGGGTTACACCACCTCGTTGCGCTCGCTCAGCCAGGGGCGCGCCAGCAGTGAAGCGCATCTGCACGGCTACGAGCCGGTGCGCGCTGGGTGATGCAAGGCAGAGGGAGCCCGTTTGCGGGCTCCCTTTTTTTGTTCTGCCGTTGCCATGGGCATCCACGCATGCCGTGGATCTACTCGTGTCTGCGGGCGTCCTTGGTATCCACGCATGGCGTGGTTCTACTGGATCTGCGAGTGTCATGCGCATCCATGCATGGCATGGATCTACAATGGCGCAGTAGTTCCACGCCATGCGTGGATAGGGCGGGTCCTCCACTACGCGCGCCGGCTCGCGCTGCAATGCAACACAAGTGCAGAAAAAGCTGGATTAAAGTGATGCCTCACGATAAATTGCGCACCCCTGTTGATTTGCCGCCGATCGCACCCGCCATGCGTGATGACAACGACCCCGGAACCCTGGAGCTGACCCTGCCGCGCAAACGCGGTCGGCCGCCCAAGTTCGGGTACGCCATGAGCGATGCGCAGCGGGCTGCGCGCTACCGTGCGCGCAGGGCAGGGCAGGCCAACCACGCTGATGTGCGCTCGTGCAGCGACATGGTGCTGCTGGACAAGATCCGCGCGGCCGTCAGTGCCCGCGACACCGAACTGGCCGGTTTCCTGGTGCACGTACTGTGGCAACGCTACCCGCTGCAGCTGAAATAAATTCGCGTCGGGGTGGTTCTTGTCATCCGCCTTGTTGATAATGCGGGGTTCAGGTTGTTCCCGCTGGCGCGCCCGGGATGGCAGGCGTGCATGTTCGACATGGCTTTGACGATGACCACCACCAGCGATACCACCACCGAAGCTGCACAGAGCGGCGCACCCCTGTTCTACACCCGTCCGGTGCCGCTGCAGGCCGACGTGCATGCCGATGTGCGCATCCTGCCGGGCAAGCTGGAGTTCGCTGCTGGCAGCAACTCGATCCCGCTGGTGCTCGGCGAATTCTCGCTGGCGCTGCACCACTTCCCGATTCTGTTCGCCGGTCCCACCGCCGTGCCCATGGCCGCAGTCGGCATCACCACCGAAAACCTGTTCATCACCGATGGCCTGTGGGCGGATGAAACCTACATCCCGGCCTATCTGCGTCGCCACCCCTTCATCTTCATCGACACCGGCAAGGACAATGACTTCCTGCTGGGCATCGACGAAGAGAGCCCGCGCATCGTGCGTGGCGGCGAAGAAGGCCAGCCGCTGTTCGTCGACGGCAAGGCCACCGACATGGTGCAGCAGGCACTGGAGTTCTGCGGCCAGTTCACCCGCGAGCACGAACAGACCCAGGCCTTCTCCAAGGCGCTGCTGGAAAACAACCTGCTGGTCGAGCGCAACGCCACCATCCGCCTGCCCGATGGCCGTGAGTTCAACCTCAATGGCTTCTTCGTGGTGGACGTGGAGAAGTTCGTCGCACTGCCGGACGCCACGGTGGTCGAATGGCACCGCAGCGGCTGGCTGGCGCTGATCCACCAGCACCTGATGTCGCTGGGTCGCTTCAATGACCTGACCCGTCGCCAGGCCGAGCGCAACGCAGCCTGAGTCAGGGCTCTGGCGCGGCGGGAAGATCGCCGCGCCAGACTCGCAACACCCGCAGCAGCCGCTGGGCTTCGTGCCAGTCCGCAGCAGCGGCGTTGCCCACGCTCCACAGTTCACCCGCCACGTCCTGCATGGCGGCGGCGCCGCGCATCTGCAGGACGCCCTGCAGACGGTGGGCATGATGACGCAGCACTGTCGTATCCTGCGCGTCCACGGCCTGTTGCAGCAGCGCCATTTCTGCACGGATGTCCTGGTCGTAGTCCGCAAGAAGCTGTGCCGGCAGGTCGGTTGCGGGCGATTCATCTCTGACGCGAAGGCCCAGTGCATCCAGCAGGCGTTCGATCTGCAGAGGCTTGACCAGCACGCCATCGAAGCCCGCACGCTGGCAGCGCTGCAGGTGCTCATCACCGCTGTGCGCTGACAGTGCGAGCAGGCATGCCCGATCCGCCTGATCGCGCTCCTGCCCGCGCAGCTGCGCAGCCAGCGCGTAGCCATCCATCGCGTCCAGTTCTATGTCGAGCAAAACGACCGACGCGGGCGAGGCGGCCTGCTGGGTAAGCGCCGCGGCAGGAGTACCTGCCTCGCGCACGGCCGCGCCGAGCTGCTGCAGCTGCGCGGCAATGACCCTGCGATTGAGTTCGTGGTCGTCGACCAGCAACACCTGCACGCCACTGAGCGGCCACGGTGTATCCGGCACTTCCTGCGCAAGCGCGCGCTCATCCAGCACCCGCACCGGCACACGCAGGGTGAAACGGCTGCCACGGCCATGCACGCTATGTGCATCAAGGGTGCCCCCCATGGCCTGCGCCAGCTGACGGCAGATCGATAGACCCAGTCCGCTGCCGCCACGTTGACGGCCGCCATCGGCCTGGCGATAGGGCGCGAACAGCTCGGCCATCTGTGCGGGCGCAATGCCGACGCCGCTGTCGACCACCTCGATCTGCAGCCGGGCAGGGTGGGATGCAACGTCCAGTTCGACGCGCAGGTCCACGTTGCCCACGTCGGTGAACTTGAGTGCGTTGCCCAGCAGGTTGTCCAGAATCTGTCGCAGGCAGTCGGGATCGAGCACCACCGGCGGCAAGGCATCGCCTGCATGCAGTTGCAGGCGCAGGCCGCGCTGCTGGGCCTGCGGCATGGCTGCCTGCACGGCCTGCATGCATAAAGCAGCTGGCGCGCATGGTTGAGGCCTCGGCCGGAAGCTGCCGTCCGCCAGCCGGGAGAAATCCAGGGCGCGGTTGAGCAGCCTGCGCAGGATCTGCCCGGCATTGGCGGCGATGGAGGCAAGTTCGTGCGCAGCTGCCGGCAGCGGACCCTGCTTGAGCAGGTCGACCGCACTCACCATGGCCTGCGCCGCATTGCGTACTTCGTGATTGACCATGCTGGAGGCGTGGTTGCGCTCACGCTGCTGTGCTCGCAGGCGATTGCGCCGGCGCCTGGATACGGCCAGGGAAATGGACAAGGCCAGCATGCCGATGACAATGACCGGCCGCACCCAGCGCGGCGTGCGGATGGTGGCATGGCCCCATCGGTCCGCCAGCGTCTGTCGGGCCCAGTGCTGCAGCAGCGCAGCGTGCTCATCAATGCTGATCTGCGCCAAGGCATCTTCGATGCGATCAATCAGCTGCTGGTCACTCTGGCGTGCCAGCAGGTGCAGCTCGCGGGGAAAGTGTCCTCGCAGTGGCTGCACGCGCAGGCTGCCGCTGAAGTCGCGCCTGAACACCGGCCGCAGACTTGCTTCCAGGCCTATGGCCGCATCTGCCTTTCCCGCATCGACCAGTGCCAGTGCCGCGTGCATGTTGGGCGCCGCAATGACCTCCACCTGTGGGTGGCGCGCGATCAACCAGGCGGGGTAGGGGCCGCCTTCCACGGCGGCCAGCTTCTGGCTGCGCAGCCCGCCTGCGTCGTGGGGCAGGGGTGCGCCCAGCGGGCCAGCCAATACGGTGTCGCCCCCGCGAAACGGACGCGATTGGATGAGGCCGGCGCAGGGCAAGGGCAGGTCGCTGGCCGCGCCTTGCACCAGCACCAGGTCGGCATGCCGCGTGCAGACCGCCGCGATGGCGGCGAGGGCGCTGTCATGCGGCTGATCGATAAAGGACAGGCCGGAGTGCTGCGCCACCAATTTCGCATAACGATGTGCAATGGTGGGCGGCGCGTCCGGCTGTGGCGGCTCAGGGAATGGGCGCAACATGGGGCTGGTTGCGACACGCACCGGGCGCCGCGGGTGCCCGGATGGCTGCGGCCCATCCATCGTTGCGCTGGTAAGCAGGCAGACCGCGAGGGCCGCAATCGTCATGCGCCGCCACGCTGGGGCGATCACAGCGCCTCCAGTTGGGTGCGGAGCGCGTAGATTTCGGCGTCATTGCGCAGGCCAAGCTTGCGCAGCGCGGCGCTCTTCTGGGTGCTGATGGTCTTGATGCTGCGGTGGCGCTGCACTGCGATTTCGGACACCGTCATGCCATCCAGAAGCAGATGCAGCACCTCGCGTTCGTTGCGGCTGAGCGGTTCGCGCGTGGGCGGCAGTTTGCACCCGGGAGGAAGCCGGTACAGCCCCTGGGATACCCGGACTACAGCATCGGAGAGCTCGGCCAATGGCTCGCATTTGCTGACATAGCCATTGATTCCAGCATCCAGCAGCACTTGGATGCCGGCGTTCGACGACTGGCCTGCAAACGCCAGCAGTGAGACCCGCGGCGCGCACTCGCGCAGCTTCAGCACCAACTCGGGGCCGCTCAGATCGTCCACGCCCAGGGTGATGTCGATGATGGCCACATCCACCGGGTGGTTCATCAGGTACTTCAACAGTGGCGCGCTATGGCCGTGGCTGGCGACGATCCTGAAGCGCGTATCGGTGCCGAGGTGCGTGCCGACGCCGCGTCGGACGACGTCATGATCGTCGAGCAGTGCCAGCCGAAGGCGACGCGGTGCAGGATATCCATTCATGCGCAGGGAGGTGATCGTCGCCCAGGGGCGTGGCGCTTATTCTGGCGCCGCCATCCTGGTGGTCATCGAATTCGTACGATTTTTGCGACTATTCCTAAACGGGCGTCTGGCGACCTGGGTGTGGGCTTTGAAATCTGGGGGCCAGGGCCTTGGTCGGGCGCCCAGATCTCAAGGAATTTTGGTTATTAACGTGACGCGTCACGGCCATTTGGTTCGGCAATCCACGAGGAGGCAATATGCGGACCTCGATCTGGTGGCGTGTTGTGTGCCTGGGGATGGCGCTGGCTTGTGCCGGAGCTGGTTAGGCGCAGGAGGCCCAGATCGAACGACGCATCGAGGTTGCCGGTGTCATGGCGATCGTTCCGGGCGGCCGGACCCTGGGATCCATCAGGCTGGATGGTGGCCGGTGCTTTGACCTGGCGCTGCCGGAAACGGTGCTGAAGCAGCGGCAGCGCTGGCAGAACAAGCGTGTAGTGGTGAGCGGGCCGCTCATGTACTGGCCGCAGGGGTTGGTTGCCGGGTTGATGTGGATCGACATCAAGGACCGGAAGGTTGAGGGGGTTGGGTGCTCGGAGAGCATCATCTATGTGGAGGCGCTCAGGAGGTTGTAGATCCTGCGGCACACCGTCCGCCATAGAACATAATATACATTATGCGAAATGAAGTATCGGTCGACTTCGTGTTGTTTTCAGAAGCGGCTTGGATGTCCTGACGCAGCTGCTTCTCAAGGGCCCTGTGTTGTTCGGATGCCTTGCTTTGCTGCACCTGGAGATCCTTCATCTCTTGGCGGGCTCGATCAACATCGCTGAGCGCTCGATTTTCGACAGATCTGACGTACTCGGCCCAGTCCTCCCGCTCAGATTTCGCCGTCTCTAAGGCCTCGTTAAGCCGGACATCGAGTTGCTGTCTCACTGTCTCGGTTCGGTCGGCCCTTCGGCGCTCGAGGTCGCACTGCTCTGCAAGTTCAGAGATCTGTAACTGAAGCTGCTCGACTAGGTGCTGTAGCTCTGAAGCTTGGGTCGCTGCAATTCTCTCCTCGGTGATAGCAAGGTCACGCTCTGCACTCATTCGCGCCAGCTCTTCAGTCACAAGTCGGGAACTGGCCTCCAGCGTTTCACGCTCGGCAGCCAGAGCCTACTCGGACGATACAAGCTCTCGACGGGCGGCCTCCTGGGCATGCTTCAGCGCAAGCTCCCACCATTGTCCGGCAAGTTCTGCCAACACCGCTGACGCATCTTCCATGTCCGGACGCGCTGACTGCAGACGCGTGCCAAGTCGGTTCCACCATGTCTCCAGCCAGCGGGTCACCGTGTTCGGCGAGCCTGTCCCCAAGTGAGCACGGATCCGTTCGACAGTGGGGCGCTCGCCCTTGGCCACCAGCTCGTCGGCGGCGGTATGGACGTCAGATTCCGTGATGCCGCGGGTCATGTGAATTCTCCTGTATTGGTGCCCTACTCTGCTGGTATCGTACTCGCGATAAGTGATGATTATCGCAAGTACGGCCCTGATGGCGTGAGTCTGCCGGTGACGGTCAGCAGCTTGGTATTGCCAGAGCAACTTGCCAAAAAGTCCGCCGATGCGGTGCGTGAGTTGCTTGCAGAGGCCGCGGCGGCCAACACAACGCGCAGCTACGCCACAGCTCTGCGCTACTGGGCCGGCTGGCACCAGGGCCGCTATGGCTTCGACCTGAGCCTGCCGGTCAATCCGGCCGTGGTGATCCAGTTTCTGGTCGACCACATCCAGCGCAAGAACAAGACGGGCCTGGTTTGCGAGCTGCCGCCGGCGTTGGATCGGGCGTTGGTTGCGGCGGGCTTCAAGGCCAGAATTGGGCCGCTCAAGCTCTCGACCGTGGTCCAATGCGTGGCGGTGCTGTCCACGGCACACAAGCTCAAGCGCTTGGCCAACCCGTGCGAGCTGCCCAGTGTTAGGACGCTGTTGAGCCGCGCCCGGCGAGCCTCAGTCAAACGCGGTGAGCGGCCGACCAAGAAGACCGCCATCACCCGGACCGAGCTCGAAGCCATGCTCGCGACCTGCGATGACAGCCTGGAAGGCCTGCGTGATCGCGCCCTGCTCTGCTTTGGCTTTGCCAGCGGCGGCCGCAGGCGTAGCGAGATCGCAGCTGCGGACATGCGGGACCTGCGCAAGGTGGGCGAGGACGGCTACATCTACCGGCTGGAGTACTCCAAGACCCAGCAGGCCGGGGTGAAGGTGGATTCGACTCCGGACAAGCCGATCCTGGGCCGCAGCGCCGAGGCGCTGGCGGCTCTTGGCTTGAGGTGGCAGACATACAAGAGGGAGTGATCTTCCGCCGGATCTGGAAGGCACGGGTTGGCCCCGCCCTTCTGCCCGGCTCAGTGGCCTCGATCGTGAAGCGTCGGGCGAGGTTGGCAGGATTGGAGGGTGACTTTGGGGCGCACAGCCTTCGGTCCGGGTTTGTCACTGAGGCCGGTAAGCAAGGCGCGCCATTGCCTGCATTCATGGCCATGACTGAGCACCGTTCCGTGGCAAGCGTGATTGGTTACTTCCAGGCCGGAGCAGCAGAAGACAACCCTGCCGCTCGACTATTGAAGTAATTTGAGCCCGACCGACACTGGCCAATCCGCAGATCGCTGTCCCAGACCGACCATAAACATCTTGCCATCTGTCGCCGCCTTCGCCTAGTTAGCGGCGCAACCACTCGTCGCGGATTTTATCGATCGCTAGATCTTTCCATTGCTCCTGCCAGAGATCCCAATAGGGAATATCAGTCGACGCTGGAGCCACGTTGCATGCCTCGATCTGGACTACAGACGGCAGCGCGATCGATTCTCCGACCAGCAGCGCCTCCCCCTGCTTGAAAGCCGGCATCTTATCAATGAGCGTCCCTAGCGAGTCCGGCAGCAACTTACGAACGTAGCCTTGGTCGACCGGATTGGTCAGACGCATTGCGATAAAATTGTTGCACTGTGAAAAAATCGTCTCGGAGATCTCCGAGGGCCGCTGACTCGCGAGAAGTAATGTAACGCCATATTTGCGGCCCTCCTTGGCGATGCGCTCGATCGACATCTTCGAGGCGCGGAACTTCGATAGTTCACTATTCGGAACATACTTGTGCGCCTCTTCGTAAACGAGAAGAATCGGTGCATCGTTGTTGATCTTTTCCCGCGGATCGGCGGCGCAACGCAGGCGCTTGTAGAAGTAGCCATGCTCGAAAATCAGGCGCGAGATCAGCGAGACTGTGATACTCAAAACTTCGAACGGGACGCCGCTCAAATCGATAACGGTCACATTGTGCAGCTTGCCCGTGCTGTAGCCGAGAATGGACCGTAGCGTCTCCTCGAAAGAGATCGACTTGGATTTCTCGCCCAGGAAGAAGTCGAGGCGCCGGTCGTTGATCTTGCTCTCGAGACGGTTCACGAAGTTGGTCAGTCGCCCATAAAGGCTGCCCTGCGTGAGCTTAGGCTGCCCTGCCTTTTCCTTATTGCTCGAAGCATATACCTCTCCGGTATCGACCATCTCCGTGTTGCGATGGTTGGCGTGATCCAGAACATCGCGAATATCGAACAGGAGCGGTGTGTCCAGGTGGATCCGATTCTTGTCGTCATCCGCTCCAGTAAAGTGCGCCTTACGGCTCTGGATCACGGCATCCTTAAAGACGTTGCGCTGATTGTGATCATTTGCCTCGGTGTCGAGGAAGAACTCCTCCAACTCCTCACCGCTCAGCATCCAGTAGGGGAGTACCAGACTGGAGCTGTCGATGAAATTCGCTTCCGGAAAGGCCGCGCGATATTCTGAATGGATATCGAAAATGATCACGTGCGAGTTGTTCAACGTATAGTCGCCCTTAGCCCCGACCGCCTTCTGAACGATCTTTGCGACCGTGTGGGACTTGCCGGAGCCCGTGGAACCGACCACCGCGATATGTTTGTTAAAGAATTTGTTCCCATCGACGGGAACCTGAACCTCTTTGTTCGTCGCAAGCCTCGAGAAACAGAAGCGATCCTTCACGGGTAACGAGCTGCCATAGATCAAGCGAATATCATCGATCGACGCCGGCCGGACCGTCTTCGGCGGGATCGCGAGGGCGTCTCCGCCGCGCTCAAACTTCTTATCGCGCAGAATGCCGAGCGGGAAAGCCTCGATCACATAATCCTGACTGCCGTCGTCACGCGCCTGAATCTGGAAGTTCTCAATGATGGCGACCAGTACCGAATTCTCATTGTCGGCGATCTTCAAATATGAGCCGACGCGTAGAGACTCCTCAGCAATCCTGAAATCCTCGAGGTCATCGACGACGATCTTGACCTTATTGGGAAAGACAGCGACGACTTCTGCTTTTACCTCACTCATAGCTACCCCCTAAATGATCTTGTCGATATCTTCGTAATTTGGAATCTGGAACCGGATGTGGCTTATAGCGCTATCACCAAATTCTTCAACCTGCCGACTGCGATAGAACTCGTAGATCTCGCGCGAGCGTTGGAACGATAGAAAGGTCTGCCTCGCCTCCGCAAGATCGCAGAATAGCCTCAGGGCCGGACCCGCTTGTGCGGATGCCGGTCGGGAAATCGACCGGGCATCGAACTTGGCACCCTTGAAATCGTAGCCGTCAACGAAGCGAACGTCTTCGTTGTGCAGCTCCTGCTTGAGACCGGCAAGTTCACTATCATCGATGCCCACGAGCAGCACGTAGGGCGAAAAGGGCTTTGCATCTCGCCTGGAGAGCTTGGAGTATTTCCGGGAGATAGTCTTCAGAAGCGTCTTGACGACGTTCCGGCTGTATGTTTCGCCAGCAGGGTGGATGATGAAAAGCCGGTCGGCCGGGGAGACATTGACGCCCGCCGCGAAAAACTTGTTGCGCAGTTCGCCATAATATTTGGCCGTACCGAGCTTGGCGATGAACCACTCATCAAAAATGTAAGAAGACGTATCTATTCGCTTTATGAAGGCTGCCCTTGTTGTGGCGCGCAGAGCCTCGTCCGGCTCAATCGCCAGTTCCTTGATCACCCGCAGGGCGTTGTTATAATAGAAAAATTCTGCCACGAACGGTGAGCATCCGAACTGTCTGGCAAGACTATCGATGATCGCCTGAAACTGATCCTTGAATTTGGCCGCATTCAAGTCGATTGAGAGAACTTTCAGAAATTCTTCAAGCTCCGCGTCACTGACGTCAAGCTCTTCGTGTTTTTTAACTGTTTTATCTTTTGATGCAGTTGTGAGAAAATTTGTTTTGAGGAAGCTGATGTCGAATGGGAGCGCCAACTTATCTTGCCCGGACGCAAAATGGCCGCTGAGCTGGTACTGGATCGTTGGCCGACCGGCGATAAGGCCCGCTTTATAATGCGCGAGCATGAACATGATGGCGGGCTTGATAACCGAATGATTATATTCGGATTTCTCGTAATATTTGCACTGGACGGCAGTCGTTTCCGTAGCCGTGTGGATGTCGATATCCTCGATGCATTCGATCGATACCGAATCATTCGCACTGGATAGTCCCAGGATGCTGAGGATCGAGCGATCGAATTGATAGAAATAGCCAGCAATTGTCGAAACTGCGCTCCGATCGGCCACCATTACCCCCTGCGGTGATCTGCCGCGCTGACATCGCGTCCGCATTCGTTCATCATCGAAATCCCCATTTTCGGCTTCTCCCGTTTCTCGATGATTGCATATCGGCGATTGATGATTTCATTGTCACAATGCAATCCGATTTCCAGCGACATGTCGGAAGGCGCGATCACGGCAGGTGAGAAGGACGACCTGCATGCGGGTTGCTGCCTCCGCCAGAATCTCGATCATCGTGTCAAGACGGGCATCGTCGGAGTAGACCAGCGGATCGTCTAGTATCAGCGATACGGGCTTTCCCTGCTCCAACAGCATATCGGCGAATGCAATGCGCGTAAGGACAGCAAGCTGTTCTTGCGTACCGCGCGACAGGCTCGCGCAGCTTTCCTCCATGCCCGCACGGATCACGCTTTCGAGACCGAGATCCTCCGAAAAGGTGAGCTCGCATCCAGGCAGGAGACGCTCGATATGGCGCTTCGCTCGCGCCGCCACCGGACCGACAAATTTGGCCGACGTCTCGTTACGGGCGGCATCAAGCGTGCTTCGCAGCACCTTCAGCGTTTGAGCTTCATCGGTGATGCGCTGAAGAGCAAGACGAGCCACCTCAACTTCCTCGGAGGCGGCAGCCGTCCGATCGGCGAGGCCGAGTCCGCCCTCGCTCTCGATAGTCCCTTCAAGGCGCGCGATATCGGTCTCCAGCCGAGTTCGGGTTTCTACTGCCGTGCGCACCCTTGCATCGATCAATTCAATCTTACGCTCGATAGCCGCAACGTCGTGCGCAGAAGCATCGCGGAGCGCGTCTTCAAGCTTGACCGAAGCCTCGGCGGCTTGCTCGCGCGCCTTGACCAGATTTTCGGTAAGTGTCGCCCATTCAGGTTGCTGCTCGATCGCCTCAAGCGCGCTGACGGCGTTGGCAACATCGCTCGAGGCCCTGGCCTCTGCCGTCGCAAGCGGCGCTTCCTCCTGCTCGGCGCGACGCAGGGCCTCGATGGCGCTATCCTGGGCCCCTTCGGCACGGGCTGCGGCGCTATCGGCCGTATCCATCGCCTTCGTGAGCGCCGCGATATCGGGAAGTTCCCCCTCTCCTATGGCATCTTCCGTGCCGAGCTCGGCGATGAACAGCTTGAGCGCGGCGGATCCAGCGGCAAGCTGAAGGACATCATCGGCGGGAGTGGCCGCTTCGATGCGCGCCTCCAAGGTTCGCAGTTCCGCTGCGGCATCCCTGGCAATCTCGTTGCGGACTCTCGCGGCAGCAAGATCGACGACGCCGAGATCGTCGAGCGCCGCTTTCCGCTTACGAAGCGCAGACGCCAAGACCTCCGCGGCGCTGGTGGCAGACGCCGGCGGCGTGATCTGAAGCTCGGCGGCGCCGAAGCGGATATGAACTTCGCGATCCACGATGCGCGCGCCGATTGCCATTGGCTCGTCATCAATCGTAATTCCGTCCGCTGAGCCGGACAATGCAATCCGGGTTGCGCCGGCGTTTACCACCGCTTGCGCTTCCGCAACGGCGCGATCATGCGCTTCGAGCGACGTCAGCACCTTCGGGGCGATCGCCGTGTCGGAGAGCGCCTTCGCGGTGCTGTTTTGTTCCTCAAGCTTCAGGAGGTCGGCATGCCGCCGACGCGCGGCCTGGATCGCGGCGCCGCGACGGCCTTGTCGGATCCGCTCTTCGCCTTCAGCCAGGGCTGTTCGTGCGGTCTGGCGGTCCGTGCGTGCGGAATCGAGTGCGGAGCGCGCATCCACCACCTTCTGCTTCGCCGCCGACAATGTGTCGATGACCCCGAGACGCTGTTCGGTTGCCTGGGTCAGCGCGGCGTTGGCATTCAACCGGGCCTGCGTTGCGTCGTCGTGGCGCTGCTGAAGGTCCGCAAGCGCCTTCACCTTGCCATTGACCGCTTCCTGCTCGGCACGACGGGTGGTAAGGATCTGGGCCGCCGCTCGTGCGATATCGAGCGAAGCAACCAGGCCGCTACGCGTCTGCGCGTCTGTGTTGTCCGACATCTCTCGCTGGATGATCTTCAGGCGGGCGCGAGCCGCCTCGACATCTGAGAAGCTGCGCTCTAACGTGGCCAATCGATCCGCGGTTTCGCGCGCGGTGGTCTCGGCGGCCTCGAGCCGCTCACGCGCGTCGGTTTGCCGGCCACGCTTCTGGCCGGTCGGTGTCCAGTAGAGCTCATATTGAGCCTCGACCCGATCCCTGACGCGGCGATAGGCAGCGCCGCCCATGATCGATCCGACTTCCGCCTCGAGCGTGGATGTGATGCTGTCGCGCACGATCTGGCCGGGCGCGGTCACGGACAAGGCCTCGGTCTGGGCGACCCAAAGTAAACCGAGCGCGCCATAGGTTGCGACATCGCCGCCTCGGCTCGTGTCGCGGACCGAGCCGAGCAGCGCATTCAAGCGCGCCTCGGCCTCCTCCCCCTGCGCACGGCCCTGAGGCCCGGAGACCTCGACCGAGGGGCTGCGCAAGAAATGCTTGGTCACCGACCAAGACGTGCCATCGACATCGAAAGCGACCTCGACCTCAGGACTGACCGCATCGCCGTGTGGGGCGAAGGATTGGGCCAGCTGATTGCGTGTGTTGAAGCGGACGAAGAAGGCCGCGCGCAAAGCCTCGAGAAGCGTCGACTTGCCCGTCTCATTCGGCTCGATGACGACGTTGAGGCCGTCGGTAAGGCCCTCAATCACGACGGGTGTGCGGAATTTCCGGAAATTCTTCACCACGATGCGACGAATGGCGAAGCTCATGCCGACTCCTCCCGGCTATATTCGACGAAGAGGCGCTCAAGGGCCCGCTTCGCAGCCGCCGCATCTTCGCCGCCACTTTCGATCCTGGAATTAAGCATCGCCGCCGCCGCCCCGAGCATGCCCTCGACGGCCAAATTCGCAATGTCTTCTTCGCTCGGCCGCCCCACGAGATCATCCGCGCGCACGTCGAGATACCGCAGCTGATGGCTAAGATCGTTTTCGAGCCGACCGAGCATGTCAATCCGGTCGCCGAGACTGGTGATACCAGCCAGCGTAAGGCGCAAAAGCGTTGTGGGCGCGTCGATCGCGCCGAGGAGCAAGTCGCACTCGGCATCGAACGCTGCCCGGTCACTGACCATCCAGTCCCGCAAAAGCCATTGGAAGCGGCCCGTGCGGATCGGCGTGATGGACGGCTCCATACCGGTCGACAGCTCGACGACAAGGGCCTGTCCAGGATCGTCCCGCTGGAAGCGGTCGACTTCGGGCGTGCCGGCATACCAAGTACGGCCATCGACGCGGAGTGCCCCGTGCCAGTCACCGAGTGCCAGATAATCGAGGTTCGATCGGCATGCGCGATCGGGCGCGATCCGGTTCTTCGTTTCGCCCTGCGAGCCGAAGTCACGGATCGAACCGTGTGCGAGACCGATACGGAGGGTCGCGCCGGGCGTCTCCATGGAGTCGAAGCGGGCGGTTGGATCTTCGAGATTGTGGCGATGCTCAAGCGGCGCGGGCAGCAGCCAGACGCCGGGGTTCATCTCGATCGGCTCGGGCTTCGACAAGATGGCGATGTTTTCGCTCGCCCGTTGACGGACGCGATCCCATAATCCGCCATTGCGCGCGAAATCATGGTTGCCTGGAAGCAGCCACCAGCGACAGCTATGACGGCTCATCCGGGATATAGCTTGGACAATCGTCCTGTCCTCCGGACCTTCGGTGTCGAAGATGTCGCCGGCAACGACGACGTGCTGTGCCCCGTGTTCGACCGCCGCGCGCCCAAGTGTGTCGATTGCCTCGAACCGCGCCTCGCTGAGGCCGGCCCGGACTTCGGGCTCGAAGTACCGATACGGTTTGCCGAGTTGCCAGTCAGCAGAATGGATGAATTTCAATATGCCCCCCCCCCTGGTCAGGATTTCCCTATCCTCGCTATGCGCGGGACGTTCTCGGCCGCCGCCGGCTCGATCTTAACCGACAGGACAATGTTCGGCACCTACAAAAAATACTGCTGTCCCTTTGTTGGGGTCTTCGCCTAGAGTGTCACGTCGCGCTACCGCTTGCCATTCGCAGACGATTACCGCCCAAACTGCGAAACGATCCTGAATGACCACCTCGGGTCGAATGCAGCCCGTCCCTTCCCTACCCTCGATAAATCTTTCTAATCTCCTACCCTGTTCAAAGCCCCTACTTGGCCAAGAGTAGGACCTCAGCTCTCAGCCACCAATCCATAGGCCTCGGGGTGCAGTATTCATCGGACATCGCTGAGCATCCACTTAGGCTCCTACCCGTCTCAACGGCCGATCGCAATGGCTTTGAAGCGCGAGATCTCGCCGAACGAGAGTACGGATGGGTTCTGAGTCGCAACAGGAAAACGGCTCACCACGTAGTGCTTGATGTCGCTCAGTCCCAATTCGCCCAAGAGCATTTGTTCACGTGCGCGCTCCTTCTCGAGCGCTCGCCGATAGGCGCGATCCAGGCTGCGGTTGTAACGGACGAATTTATGATGGTCTGCCTCGATCCTATTCAGGTCCACCAGGTTGTTCTTGCACTGCACGTTATAGATCACGCCGTTGAGAGTCGCAACAACGTCAAATTCTGCATGTCCAACCCTCTTGATGTTTGTAACAGCGAACCCCTGGTGCCGCAAAGCCTTCTTGACCGAGCCCTCAAAGATGAACCCTGAGCGAATCTGGTACCGGCGAACGCGGTTGAGGCAGGAGTTCTTCCAGTGGTTGGCGAATCGGCTGAGCAGTGTGACCGAAGTGAACAGGTCACCACCGACGCGGGTGAATGGCGCGTAGGTACTGGTGTTGTCGACATAGTCGCTACTATCAACGACCAACGCGCTCTTGAGACCTTCCGGCAGCTTATGCTCGGAGCACAATTCGTCAAAGCGCCTGACTGTCAGCTGGACCAAGTACTCGTCAACAACCATAGGTAGCAAACTGCGAATGAATGCAGTCAGCTGGCCATATGAAGTCTGGTCGAGGTTGAATTCCGCATACGCAGCGGCGATGTGCGCCAAGTTGTTCTCCAATTCCGCTGCTGAGAAAATCAGCCGGCGGTTCACGGGCACCTTCTTGAGATCAGTAAGATCCACACCGACCATCTCGGTGATAGCTGTTCGCTCGGGCTCTAAGAAGAGCGAATCCAGCGCATTGAAACTATGGCTTGCGGACGCCCCCTCGCCGTCGACTTCCAAACTGAAGTCCGGATAGACCAAGGCCAGCATCTGAATCGCCCAAGGTTCCGTAGACACCTCGCAGCCATAAACTATGGCTTAGGCGGAGGTGATTATGAGCACGAAGCGGTACACCGATGAGTTCAAGATCGAGGCGGTCCGACAGATCGTTGAGTACG